>Ga0194052_1001695_pt1 | contig 12517 bp, 6 predicted proteins | sample SepL226m_MetaG_FD_160117 | JGI IMG/M metagenome (GOLD analysis project Ga0194052, IMG submission 160117) | Anoxic zone freshwater microbial communities from boreal shield lake in IISD Experimental Lakes Area, Ontario, Canada - Sep2016-L227-6m | ecosystem: Environmental > Aquatic > Freshwater >... | reverse complement strand
CATCAATTGGGTCAAGGCGCACTACGATTCCATTCGCGGCCGAATTGTGAGCGACTGGCGCTGCGCGAACAACTCTTTTCATCTGGATGTGGAGATTCCCGCGAACACAACCGCAACAGTTTATCTGCCCGCGAACCAAGCGGACGAAATCACAGAAGGCGGCAAACCGCTGGCGAAAGTCAGCGGCGTGCGGTTTCTGCGCCGGGAAGGCGACCGCGCCGTGCTGGCAGTGGAGTCGGGAAGATTCCACTTCGTTTCCAGCCAGTGAACGAATCGTTTCAATTCTAACAATGAAATCAGAAGTGGAAAACTGCCTGCTCGAAATGCTGGCATTTGTTCTGGTCAAACCCAGGCGCCACCGATTGGCGTGCGCTCTCATCTTGTTTCTGGCGGTCGGTCAGGCTGTGGGACAGGGAGAAACTAAACCGGCCGAGCGCCGAACACCGGAACAGATTCCCTTCTGCGCCGACTTGGCAAAAGGGCCGGGCAGATTCGTTTTTGAGGACAATATTTTTGCGGACGGGGTAACGGGTAAGGCAAAGGGAAGTTGGCAGCGAGGCGGCGGCAAGGAAGGCGGGGCGTTGCGGGTGCGCCTCAAGTCCGCATCGGGCGCGGTGCTCAGGGCGACTTCCGGCGGTTGGTCCGTGCCGGTTTCGCTTGCCATACCGGCGTTGGTGCGGGTGAATGTGCGGTTCAAAGTGCGGGTCAGCGGGCACTTCGCGCCCGCGCACTTTGTGGACGCGCTGCTGACGGTGGACGGAACGTTGGTGGGCTACAACGCTCACGAATCGCTGGTGAGAATCCGCCCAATCGAGATGGGCGATAAAGCGCCGCTGGAAACGGGTTGGCAAGAGGCGGCGCAGGATGTTTTCCTGTCCGCCGGGTCGCATACCGTGCGACTGGGGCTGCGCGCGGACGCGGGGTTGGCGGCGAAGGCGTGGGCCGATATGTTGATTGATCGGGTCGAGATTCAGCCGGTCGGCACGGTGTCATTCACGGGCGACGGTGGGTTTGTGATTCACGCTGGCAGGCGTGATTTTGCGAGCGGTTCGTTTTTCAGCCGGCCCGGCGGAGGTTGGTATCGGGTGGGGCAGGCAACGACTGCGCCGGGCGAAGTCGCCGAATGGAAAATCCAGCCGTTGCGCCAATCGGCGAACGAATGGGAAGGCATGGCGGAGACGAAGCAATTTCGTTTGCGCCGGACGATCCGCGTCAGCGGTCACCGCGTTCAAGTCGAGGACACGTTGAGCAATCTGTCGGATCAGGATTTGGGCTGGATGATTCGAAATGAACTGGCTGTGCCCGCCGATTTGGCCACGACGTCGGCGGTTCATCTGGGCGGCGACAATCGGCCAAATCCGACGAATTATTATGCCAAGATTCTCAGGGACGGCGAGCGAACGCTGGGTGTTGACTGCTGGCGTCCGTCCAACCCGACGGTTTTTGTGCCGTCGCCGGCGGCCGGCGTGTGGTTGACGATCGAGGACGACGTGATGCGGGTGCATGGCTTGACGTATTGGCGGCGGACTGCGCCGACCAATCTGACCGTGGGATTCCGCGACGAAACTTTCGCCCTGCCGCCCGGCGGACAATATACGACGCGCTGGGCGGCCTACATTATCCCCGGCGCGGACAAGACCTATTACGATTTCATCAACCAGGTGCGGGCGGATTGGAAACTGAATGACCTTTGCATTCCCGGACCGACGGCTGGTCAGTCCTTCATTTCTGCCATGCACAAGATGTCCGATGAAGAGGTTCAAGCCCGGCTGCTCAAGAGCGGGGCTTGGGCCGTGACGACATCGCTCATGGGTTGGCTCGATCCGAAGGCCAAGACCGATCCAGTCGGGAAGCGGCAGCTCGGTTTTGGTCCGGGTGTCCTTGATCCGTATTTTGGGCGACTGCGCGACACTTGGGCGCAGGACGCCGAGCGGATTCACCGCGTTGCACCCGGCGTCAAGGTGACCCATTACTTCCACACGTTCCTGTATGATCCGCAGGGCGATCCCGAATCGTTCAAGGATTCATGGGTCACCCGCCGCGACGGCATACGCGCCATCACCGATTGGGGGAATCTGAACTTTACGCCCTCGGGTCAGGTCTTTCCAACCCCGACGAATGCGGTGGGGCGCGGGATGCTCCAGGTGCTGGACACGATGATCGGGCCGATGAATGGGGACGGGATTTATTTCGATGAAGTGAACTATCCCAGCGGGATGGGTTGGATGGATTTTTTCCCCTGCACCTACAACGTCTGGGACGGACACTCAGCCGTGCTGAATCCGAACACCTTCGCCGTCATCCAGAAATCCGGATATCTGGAATTGCTGGCCGCCGAGTTCAAGAAGCTGCTGTTTGAACGGATGGCGAGTCATGATTGGATTATTCTGGGAAACGGCGAACCGGATACCGGGTGGGAGAACCGCCTCAAATTCCCGCGCCACACCGAATGTCGCACCGATGCCTATCCGCGCGCCTACGAAAGCCACCTCTATTCGCCGATCGCGTTGGTGGAAGATACGTCATTCAAACACACGCGCGAGATGCTGAAATACGGGGTCATCTGTGGTTTCGTTTGGCCGGAGGTTCCTGACCTTGCCCCGCAGCAAAACGTTTTCAAATCGTTCCCCCTCACGGTTCAGGAAATTCATGCGGGCTGGCTGCAGGGCCATGAGCGGATCATCACGATCATTCCCGGCGTCTATTCGTGGCACGAGACGGCGCGGGTGAAGATTTACGAATTCGGCGCGGACGGGTTGCTGACCGCCACGCGCGAAGCTGCCAGCGCCAGCGGCACATTTGATATCAGGATGCCGCAGGGCGGGATGGCGATTGTGGAGCGGATCGCTTACAAATGAAAACAACAGGATCGCCATGTTAAACAGTCTGTCTGTCAATTCACTGGTTCTATTCACTATTCTCGCAGCGGCAGCATTTCTAAATGCCGGCTGCATGGGTGTTGCGCCGGACGTTGATTCCGGCCGGCCACCATCTTCATGGTCTGTGATCGAGCCCGGGAAAATGATCTACGACAGCCGCGGCAACCGGATGCAGTGCCATTCCGCCGGCGTGATAAAAGTTGGCGACACCTACTATTTGCATGGTGAAGACCTCAGCCGCTATTGCATGAACGCACCCTACACGTTCAGCAACATAAGCTGCTGGTCCACCAAGGATTTTTCCAACTGGACCTTTGAAAGCAATGTCATCACCCACGCCCAGATGGTTTCCTGGGGGAAGGATGGCTGGGTCATTGCCCGACCCCACGTGATCTACAATTCAAAGAATCACGAGTATGTCATGATCGCCAAGTTTCTGAAGGACGATGCCAGCGACTGCCGGCTGGCTTGCTTTGCCAGCGCCACCCCGACCGGACATTTTGAGTTCAAACACTTTATGCCCTGCCCCGATCCGGCGGATGCAGGCAAATATGTCGGTGGAGATGGCACGCTATTCAAGGATGCGGACGGCAAAGTTTACTTCGCCGGAATATCGATTTTCAACGATTTCCACGTGTGGATCTATCAACTGGATGCTGATTACTACAATCTGGTGGCAGGAACAAAAGTTGACACCGGCCTGGAAATTGAGGGGATAGATTTCCTGAAGCGGAACGGGACATACTATTTGATCGCGTCCAGTCTCAGTGGATATGCTAACAACGAGAATGTTTATTACACGGCGACAAACATCACCGGACCGTGGCTGAATAAAACCTACATTTGTAATCCGGCTACCGGCACTAAGACATACGAATCACAACATTCCAAGACCGTGACGGTGGTGGGCAGTGAAGGGACGACCTATATTTTCTGTTCCGATGCCTGGGCCAACGCGACCAACGATGCCGCCTTCCGCGTTGACTCCCGATTGTTGTTCCTGCCGGTGGAATTTAATGGAACGGCCATCACCGTAAACTGGCGCAACCAATGGAAACTGGACGCGGCAAAAGGCATCTGGACCGCCGGCAACGATAGCGTATGGGGAAAATACCTGCATAGCTATTGTGCAGATAAATATGGGATATCGACTGCTTATGAGCTGGGGCAACAATTTGTGCCGACTGTGGCGGGACAGATCAAAGCGATTTCCGTTTATGGGGTCAGCGGTGAAAACGGCAATCACACGGCCCGGATATGGAGAAACTTCGACAACACCTGCGTCGCCGGGCCGTATGTTCTGAATTTCACGGGAAAAGATGAATGGTATGATTATCCATTGCCAACCCCGGTGCGTGTCGGTGCAAACACGGAATATACGATTTCAGTGACAACTGGCGCTGATGCCAACAAGCTTTTCGCATTTCAAGGCGTATTGGCCACATTTGCCTCCACCAATGGCTACGATCCCAATACCGGTAATCCGGGTTATTGGAGGTTTTCCAACCAACGTTCCAAACACCTGACATTCCCCCAAAGGAGCGGAGTGGTTACGACCGAGATCGGGTCAAAACCCACAACGCACGCCGGCAACATCTATTATCGCGACATCGAATTTGCTCCCGATTGACCTGATGCAGATTCCGCAACAAGCGGGAATTGCGGTATTATCGTAGGCGTCTGAAGCCTCGACGGTCAAAAAACAATCAGGATTCGTCAATTCACACACAGACAGCCAATGTCCGCTTTGATATTGTTTCCTATATGAAGCTCCCAATCCGCAGATAAAACGCTGGCGACGACGCAAATCAAACCAACCCTATCAACGCTGGAAAACGAAACATGAAACAATTCCTGTTCGCCCCTCTCAACAAGCTGTTCTTCCTGCTCGCGCTGGCGGCTTCCTTTGCCGATGCGGCCCGTGCCGTAAGCGCAGTGGATTACGCCGAGTCACGGCAGGTGGATGCGTGGTTGCGGCATCCGGTTTACGGCGATCCCTCGTTCGATTCCTTCGAGCGCGCGCCTGGCAATCCCGTCCACACCGGCACGCCGCCGTTGGAATGGCCGGTCAACGGCTTCTTCTTTCCCGACCCCGCCAGCGGCAACTGGTATCTCTACATCGGCGCTTACGCCAGGGGCTATTCCGGGCCGCCGCCGAGCTGCTGCGTGTTGTACCGCTCCAAGGATCGCGGTCAGACGTGGGAAAACCTGGGAACGGTATTGAAGGGCGACGCGGACTTGTTCGACAAGAACGGCCACACGCCGGACGTGAGCGTCGTGTTCGCGGACGGTCGTTACCACATGATTTACGACTGGGGCGAACAGGACTTCAACCGTGAAGGCGGCATCGCGTATGCCTGGGCGGAAAAGCCAGAAGGCCCGTGGCAGCGCGCGCCGCAGCCGGTCACGCGCAACACCACACTGCCGCCGCTCCTTGGCAAGTACAGCCGCACCTACGCGGCCACGCTGGTCCGGCGCGAACACGACTGGATGATTCTGGCGATGATGGACGCCCCGCCATGCAGTTGGGCGCTGTTCGCAATGACCGCGGCCACACCGGAAGGTCCGTATTCCGAGCGGAAGCTGCTCCTCAACGTCGAGTCGGACTATTTCCACCCGCCGCTCATGGAATTTTTCCCGACCTTTGTCCACGAAGGCTGGGTATATGCACCCGCCACCTCGGTGGCCAACAACCGTAATTTCCAGACAATCTTTCGCGCGCCGCTGGAGCGGGCGGCCGACGCCGACGCATGGAACATTTTCCGCTACGGCTCGGTGTGGCACGCGGAGAATCTACCCCACGAAGCGGACGGCATCTGGGGACAGACGTTTTCCGGCTGGGTGGACACGAACGGAGTGTTGCGCGTGATGTTTCCGTCGCGCACCGCCAACGCAGTCGGAACGATCAACATCGCCTCGCGGCCGTGGTCGAAGCCGTTTCGCAAACGCGGCTTCCGATTGAGCGGGCACCACGAGCCGAGTTTAACCTGTGTGCGGAAATGTTATTCGGAATTCACGCTGACCGCCGAAATGCAGGCGAGCGGCACGGCGCGGATTTTCTGGAACTACCAAGCGCCGCTCGGGCCAAACCGGCCGACTTCCGATTCGGGGCTGCATCCGCTTTCGGTCACACGCCATCAGGCGGTGGAATTTTCGCCGGCGGGCTGGCGGATGATCGAGGTGGACGCGGCGGGCCAGACGACTGTGCGGGCGTCCGGCGTGGAGCGGTCCGACAAAATCACCATAGAGCGGCGGGCGAACGGCGCGACGACGTTGGCCCTGGGCAGCAAACCGGTTTGGAAGGGAACGATGAAAGCCGGTCGCGGCGCGATCGGATTGCTGGCCGGGACTAACAGTTACCTCGCTGTCGAGCATTTCAAAATCGCCGGGAAAGCCACGCCGGGCGCGCTTTCGTATCTGCACACCGAAGCCTGGCTGGGCGCGGGCGAGAACGCGGCGAACTGGGTCGAGCAAAAAGACGCGCGGTATCGTTTCGGCCTTGGCGCGGTGCGCCAGGATGGAAAGGGACGGGCGAAATGGAATTTTCCAGGCACGGGTTTCACGTTGTGGAGTCCGAAAGGGCCGGACTACGGAACGGTGGAAATCCGGTTGGACGGCGCGGTGGTGGCGACGGTGGATTTGCATGCCGAACAAGTGCAGCCTTCGCAGCCGGTATTTTCCAAAACCGGACTGGCCGATACGTTTCACGCAGTCGGGTTGCAACCCAGGAGCGGCCAGTTGGTGGTGGATAGCCTGGAAGTCAGGGACTAAAAGTGCCGCATGAATTTCTGTTCCTCCATTTTCCGGCCAGGAATGAGAAACGCGCAACTCGCATCCGTTTGGCCGGTGGCATTGTGTTTTCTGCTGCTGTCCGGTCTGGCGGCGGGGGTGGCGCGCGCGGCGCTGATGGAAGTTGAATATCGAACGCACCCCTGAAACATTCCCCAGAAGTTCAAGCCAAACCAACATTTCAATACATCTATGACGACACCAACGAACATACCTGTCCCAAAAGGAAAAGCCAGCCTCCGATACCTCTACCTGATCACCCTGGTGGCGGCGGTGGGCGGCTTTCTCTTTGGCTACGACTTGTCCCTGATTTCCGGGGCGATCATTTTCCTGAAGGCCGAATGGAGTCTTTCGCCGTTCTGGGTGGGCGCAGTTACGGGCAGCGCGATTCTGGGCTGCCCCTTTGGTCCGCTGGCCGGGGCGTGGCTGGCTGACACGTTGGGCCGAAACAAGTCGCTCATTCTCGCGGCGGGATTGTTCATCGCTTCCGCCATCGGCTGTGCTTTTGCGAACGGCGTTTGGGATTTCAGCTTTTGGCGGTTTGTGGGCGGGGTGGGCGTGGGATTGGCCTCGACGATTTCGCCGATGTATATCGCCGAGGTAGCGCCGGCCCAGCTCCGGGGACGCCTGGTCGTCATCAATCAACTGGCCATCGTCATCGGACTCTCGCTGTCGGTCTATGTGACGTATCTGTTTTCGTTTGGCGGCCACTGGCGCTGGATGTTCGCGACGATGGCGCTCCCGGCCGGGGCGTTCCTGCTCGGTTTGTTCTTTCTTCCGCGCAGTCCGCGCTGGCTGGCAGCACGCGGGAATTATGAAGAGGCGCTCCAGGTGCTCACCACCATCAATGGCCCCACCCAGGCCGAGCGTGAACTGGGGGAAATCCGCGCGGAACTGCGCGAGGAGAGCGGCGGCTTCCGCGGGTTGTTCGCGCCGGGCGTGCGGCTGGCCGTGCTCATTGGCGTCGCGATCATGATTTTCCAACAGATCAACGGCGTGAACATGATCCTGCTTTACGCGCCCACGATCTTCATGGAGGCGGGTATCAGCAAAGCGCCCGATGCCATTCTCAACAGCGTGTATCTGATGAGCTGGATCACGCTATGCACGGTCGTCGCCTTCTGGCTCACGGCCAAGTTTGGTCGCCGGCCGATTTTGATTTGGGGCACCATCGCCATGTCGGCTGGTCACGTCTTGATGTTCCTGCGCTTTACCTACTCGCTGCCGCCGCTGGTTACGCTGGCGGGAATGTTTCTGGCCGCCGGCGCGTTCACCCTCACGCTCGCGCCGCTGGGGTGGGTGATTCTCTCGGAGATTTTCCCGAACCGGATTCGCAACAAGGCCATGTCGCTGGCCACGATGCTGATGTTCATCGCGTCGTATATCACGGTGAACCTGTTCCCCATGGTGCTGGACAAGTTCAAAAACGCCTATGGCAATCCCGGGGGCACGTTCCTGATTTTCGCGGGCATCTGCCTTGCGTGCTCGCTGTTCGTGTGGCGGATGCTGCCGGAAACCAAAGACAAAACCCTGGAAGAAATCGGCGGATACTGGTTGAACTTGGACAAACGGAAATAGTTGGTTTCCCAATCGTCAAAATGAAACACATGACACTCCTAGTCGTCGCGCTTGCTGCGGTCTGCGTCTCGCTGCCGGCATGGGCGGCCGAGCCGTTGCGGGTGAAATTGCAAAAGCCATCGGACGCCGGGCAGCAGCAGGCGCTGAAAATCTTCCGCCGCGTGGTGAAGGAACGCACCGGGCTGGAAGTGGTGGCCACGAAGGACGCTCCGCTGACGTTTGGTTTTCGGAGCGATGTCGGCGCGGAAGGGTTTTCGATCGAGGATGGGAAGGGCAAGACGATCCATGTATCGGGCAACGGCCTGCCAGGTTTGATGGCGGGAGTCGGGAAGTTTTTGCGCAGCGCACGCCTGGAGTCTGGCGTGTTTGAGCCGGGAACTTGGCGGGGCGTCTCCGTTCCGCAAACTCCGGTGCGCGGCGTCTATTTCGCTACGCATTTTTTCAATTGGTATCACGTCGCGCCGATTGAAGAAGTCCGGCGATACGTCGAGGAGCTTTCCCTCTGGGGCTGCAACTCGATCTGTGTCTGGTTTGATATGCACCAGTACCAGGGGATGAACGATCCCGAGGCGCAAGCCATGATCGCGCGATTGCGGGAAATCCTGCGGGGGGCGCAGGAAACCGGCATCAAACCTTCCTTGATGATGCTGGCAAATGAAGCGTTTGCGTGCAGCCCGGCGGAGTTGCGGGCGGAATGGACGCCGCAGAATGGGTATGTGAAGGAACTGGTTGGCCATTATCATGTCGAGGTTTGTCCGAGCAAGCCGGGCGGGATGGAATACATTTTAAAATCCCGGCGCGAGGTGTTGCAAGCCTTCAAGGGGATCAACTTCAAATGCCTGTTGCTGTGGCCTTACGATCAAGGCGGTTGCACCTGCGCGCAATGCGCTCCCTGGGGCGCGAAAGGTTTCATCAAGGTTGCCTCGGAAGTGTCGGCCTTGTCACGGGACATGTTCCCAAAGTCGCAGATCGTGCTTTCCACATGGCTCTTTGATCATTTCCTGGCCAAGGGCGATGCGGAATGGAGCGCGTTTGATAAAGCCATCGGAAAACCCGCCCCCAAGTGGATTGATTATCTCATGGTGAACACCGCGGGTGACAGCTCCCCTTACACGTCTCGTTATGGCGTGCCGAGGAATCTCCCGCTGCTGAGCTTTCCCGAGATCAGCATGCTTAACAACCACCCGTGGGGCGGGTATGGCGCGAACCCGTCGCCGGAACGGATGCGCGGCATGTGGGCGCAGACCCAGGGCAAGCTCAGCGGTGGGTATCCCTATTCCGAAGGAAATTTTGAAGACATCAATAAATGCATTGTTTTGCAGCTATACTGGAGCGGACAAGACCCCTTCCAGACGGTGCGCGAGTATATGGCGTATGAGTTTTCGCCGAAGTCCGCCACCGATCTCGCCGGCGTCGCGCTCGAGATGGAGCGGAGTTTTTGCCATTCCTGTGTCGTGCAGACAAGCAATGAACTGGCGGCGGTCTTCCGCGAGTTGAAACTGGACCAGAAGAGGCAACTCAAGGATCTGCTCTATCCCGCCGTGGCGAATGAATCCGCATTTGTCCTGTATCATACCAGAAACTTGGGCAATGCCGAAGGCCGCCTGGAACGTGTAAAGCAGGCGGGGAAACAGCTTGCGCCGCCGATCTTGCAATCGTGGCGCTGGCGGATATTTTATCTCCGCGCGGCGATTGACGCCGAATTGAAGCGCACCGGCGGGAAGCCCGGCGACACATTGGATGCCTACTTCAAGGAGTTGGAAAACATCTATCACGCTGGCAACACTATTGACTACCTCCGGCCGCCCAACCGTTCCGCCTTGCTGGATTTACACAAATGAAATCGTTAAGAAGACATTCCCGATTGGACGCCGTGGTGGCGGGTTATCTGGGAGTGGATATCGCACCGGGCTTTCCCACGGGCCGTCCGGCGATTGCGGCGTCGGAACTTTTTCGCCCGGGCAAGCTCATTGAAACCGAGGGGCTGAGTTTTTCGCTCGGGGGCGTGGTGGCCAACACCGGGCTGGCGATGAAACGGTTCGGGCAGCGGGTCGAACTGATGGGCTCTGTCGGCTGCGATTCGCTGGGCGGCATCGTGCTGGCTGAACTGAAGCGCCACCAGGCGACCCGTGGCATTCGAAAGTATCGTCGCGCGGGAACAGCGTATGGCATCGTCGTTGCACCGCCAGGGATGGACCGGATATTTTTTGAAGACCCGGGCTGCAACGCCGTTTTCACGGCCAAGGACATTGACTACCCGACGGTCGCTCAAAGCCGGCTCTTTCATTTCGGCTATCCGCCGCTGATGCAAACGCTGTGGGCCGCCGACGGCGCGGAATTGAAAAAGCTATTCAAGCAAGTTCGCCGACTTGGCGTGGCGACTTCGCTGGATATGACGTTGCCGGATTCGGACAGCCCGGCCGGGAAAGCGAACTGGCGGAACATTCTCGCGGGCACGCTGCCGTATGTGGACGTCTTCGCGCCGAGCATCGAAGAAATTCTGTTCATGCTCGAGCCGGAACAATACGCCCGCATCCTGGCCCAGGCGGCGGGGGGCGACATGGTGGACGTGATTCCGCCGGACCTTTATGAACCACTCGCGGCCCGGGTATTGGCGCTGGGCGCTAAGGTTGTGATGATCAAAGCCGGCCATCGCGGCGCATACATCCAAACCGGCGACATTGCGAAGATCAACTCCGCCACCGCGCTCCAATTGCCGGCTGACAACTGGAGTCAGCGCCAGTTATGGGTCAAGTCATTCCCGGCCGATCCGCTCCGGATCAAGAATGCCTGTGGGGCGGGCGACTGCGCCATCGCCGGGTTTCTCACCGCGTTGTTGAGGGGCATGGAAATCGAGCAGGCCGTGCAGTATGCGATGCTCGCGGGGCGGGACAACCTCTACGGCCTCGATGCATTTTCCGGCTTGTCAAACTGGGCGGCCATGACCCGGCTCATCGGGCGTCAAGCAGGCAGCGGCTGGGCGTGATGCCGGATCTTTATGGATTCCGTCAAAAAACAATCAGGCTTTGTAAAATCACAGGCAGACGAGAAGAAACAACTAAAGTATTCTATCACACATGAACATGTTGATTGGTTGGGACATTCAAGACATCACCCCGGCGCAACCGGTGGAGTTGATCGGGCAATATTATCAGCGGATTTCCAAAGGCGTGCGCGACCCGCTGTCCGTCTCGGCGCTGGCGATGGAGCAGGTCACCACCGCCGGCCGCGAGCAAGTGGTCATGGTGTCCATTGACATCGTTTACGTCGCTCAGGATTTCCTCGATGAAGTCCGCGAGAGGGTCTGCGCCCAAATTCCCGATCTCGAGCCCCAGGCCGTTTTTCTCAACGCCACGCACATTCACACCGGGCCGTCCTGGTTTGTGCCATTCCGCTGGTGGCAGCCGGCGGCGGGCGCGTTGCAGCCGGCGGAAATTCGCCTCTTCCTCCTCGAACGCACGGTGCGCGCCGTGGTGAACGCTTGGAAATCCCGGCAGCCGGGTCGGGTGAGCGCGGCGAGCGCCCTCGCGCCGATTGGTTATTCGCGGCGGATGCTTTACGCCGATGGCAGCGCGATGATGTATGGCAAAACAGACCGCGAGGATTTCATCGGTGTCGAAGGTGGGAATGACCCTGAAGCGCGGTTGCTGTTCACGTGGGACGAGCGCAATCAACTGACGGGGGTGATTGTCAACGTCGCCTGCCCGGCACAGGTGATGGAGGCGGGTTATGTGGTGACCGCCGATTTCTTCGGCGACCTTCGCAAGCGCATTCACGCCACCTACGGCGCAGGGGTGAAAATGCTGCCGCAGGTGAGCGCCGCCGGCTGTCAGTCGCCCCGGAATCTTCCGGCGCAATCCAAGGATGAAGTCAATTACTGGAACGAGAGCGGAATGGTTGCCATCGCCGCCCGCCTGGAAAAAGCCGTGGCCGAAGGCTACGCGTCCGCATCCAAGTGCATTGAGCGCGCTTCGGTGTTGAAGCATACCGTGACTCAGATCACGCTGCCCATTCACCGGGCATCGCTGGCAGAATATCAAGCGGCGTGCGCCGAGGTGAAGCGGTTGGTCAGCAATTATCCCGACGAACCGACCGCTTCGAAGGAATTGTTCGCCAAGTTTGTCGCGGACACTCATGCCGGCGAGCAGCGCCGACCGCATGGGCCGTTCGACAACAAGGAACTCGACTTTGTGCTGCTGGAAAACGCGCAGGCGGTCGTCAAGCGTTACGAGATTCAGGATCAGGCGCCGACCTATTCCATGGAACTGCAC
>Ga0194052_1001692_pt1 | contig 12531 bp, 15 predicted proteins | sample SepL226m_MetaG_FD_160117 | JGI IMG/M metagenome (GOLD analysis project Ga0194052, IMG submission 160117) | Anoxic zone freshwater microbial communities from boreal shield lake in IISD Experimental Lakes Area, Ontario, Canada - Sep2016-L227-6m | ecosystem: Environmental > Aquatic > Freshwater >... | reverse complement strand
AAAGTTGTTGTGCCGTGCTCGAGCATCTCGGCCGCGAGCGCCTCGGCCTGCGCGATCACTTCATCGTCGCTGGCCGCTTCGAGTGAGATCGCGGAGGATTTGATCCCTCCCCCGGCCTGAGCAATCTGCTCGTAGGAGGCGCCGGTGACCTTGAGGTTGTATTCATCGGCTCGCCAGCCAGCGAACGGAAGGTGGGTATGGCAGTCGACAAAGCCGGGGAGTACGGCGCAGTCGCTGGCGTCAATCTGAACTGCTGCGCCGGCGTCAGCTTCAAACGAGGTGAGCAGACCGTCGCTGATAGCAAGGTCGCCTGCCTCAGTCGTGAACTCGCCGGCTCGGTTGGCGCGAACGTAAGGCATCCCGTCCTGCGGCGGCCTGAGCAGCTCGGCAGCGGAGTTGATCGAAATTGACGCCACGACGGCTATTGCTCCTCGTCGCTTCGCAGCATTGGAATGTTCACTCCGTCGCGCTCGGCTGTTTCGATCGCCAGCGGGTAGCCGGCGTCGGCGTGGCGCACAATGCCCATGCCCGGGTCGGCGGTGAGCACGCGGCGGATCCGCTCGGCGGCCAGTTCGCTTCCGTCGGCCACGATCACTTGGCCGGCGTGAATCGACTTGCCCATCCCTACTCCGCCGCCGTGGTGAATTGAAACCCAGCTTGCTCCAGCGGCCGTGTTGATCAAGGCGTTCAGGAGCGGCCAGTCGGCGACAGCGTCGGAGCCGTCGAGCATCGCTTCGGTCTCACGCTGCGGCGAGGCGACCGAGCCGGTGTCGAGGTGGTCGCGGCCAATCACGATCGGCGCACTCAGCTCGCCCGATGCAACCATCTCGTTGAACTTTGCCCCAGCGAGAGCTCGCTCGCCATAACCGAGCCAGCAGATCCGCGCCGGAAGCCCTTGGAACTGAACCTTCTCCTGCGCAAGCTTGATCCAACGAGCGATGTGTTCCTGATCGCCAAAGAGTTCGAGAATCGCCTCGTCTGTCTTGTAGATGTCTTCCGGGTCGCCGGAGAGCGCAACCCAGCGGAACGGACCTTTCCCCTCGCAGAAGAGCGGGCGGATGTAGGCGGGAACGAACCCGGGGTACTCGAAGGCCTCAGTGTCGCCGTTCTCTGCAGCGAGGCCGCGCAGCGCGTTGCCGTAATCGAACGCCTCGGCGCCGCGGCGGCCAAGCTCGCGGATCGCTGCCACGTGAACGAGCGCGCTTTCCCCGACGAGGCGGATGTACTCGTCAGGGTCGGACTCGCGCAGCACATCGGCCTGTTCGACCGTTAGCCCGGCCGGGATGTAGCCGTTGAGCGGGTCGTGGGCCGATGTTTGGTCGGTGACAACATCAACGTGTGTGCCGCGCGCTACTAGTTCAGGCAGAATCTCAGCGGCGTTCCCAAGTAGGCCGATTGTTAGCGGGCGGCGCTCATTGATCGCGACCTGCAGCCGCGCGAGCGCGTCATCGAGGTCGGCGGCGCGCTCGTCGAGATAGCCGGTTTCAAGCCGGCGTTCGATGTGGTGGAGGTCGGCCTCAATGCAGAGTGCGGCGCCACCACACATCGCGACCGCGAGTGGCTGGGCACCGCCCATCCCACCGAGCCCCGCTGTCACTACGAGCCGCCCTTCGAGCGTGCCACCAAAGCGCTTGTCGGCGATCGCGGCGAAGGTCTCGTAAGTACCTTGAAGAATTCCCTGACTGCCGATGTAGATCCACGAGCCAGCCGTCATCTGGCCGTACATCATCAGCCCTGCGGCGTCGAGCTCACGGAAGGTTTCCCAGTTGGCCCAGTCGGGGACGAGGTTTGAGTTGGCGATCAGCACGCGTGGCGCGGCGGCGTGAGTTTCGAATACGGCGACCGGCTTGCCTGACTGCACCAGCAGCGTGTGGTCGGCCTCTAGATCGATCAGCTCACGGACGATCGCGTCGTAACACTCCCGGTTGCGCGCCGCCTTACCGATTCCGCCGTAGACGATTAGATCCTCCGGCTTCTCTGCGACGTCTGGGTGGAGATTGTTCTCCAGCATCCGCAGCGCCGCCTCTTGTTCCCAGCCTTTGCAGCGGAGCGTCAGAGGGTCGGTGGTCATTGTGCTTCTCCTTCGGATCGGTCAGTGAGAAGCGAGGAGAGCGCGTCACCACTTACGAGACTCAGCACCGCGGCAAGATCATCGGCCGGTGGGCGATCATCGGTGAGCATTGGGATCCGCTCGCGGACCGCGCCGTGGACGGCTTCAACGAGATTGCCGGCGCGCCCTGGGTCGAGGTCTAGCGCTTGACAGCCGCAGATCAACTCGTAGGCGAGGATCCGTTCGAGGCGCGAGAGCGTGTCGATGCTCATGACGGCGCCGGTCATGCCAAGCGAGACGTGATCTTCCTGGTTGTCGGAGGTAGGAATATTGTCAATGCTCACCGGCGTTGCCAGCGCGCGCAGCTCGCTGACCATCGCTGCCGAGGCGTACTGAAGAATCATGTAGCCGCTCGAATGGCCGGGCCCAGGGCTGAGGAAGGCAGGCAGATCACCGTTAGTCGACGGCGAGACGAGGCGGAATATTCTGCGCTCACTGATTGCGCCAAGATCGGCGAGGCCGATTCGCAGCGTGTCGAACGCGAGCGCCAAGCTTTGGCCGTGGAAGTTGCCGGCGGAGATCACCTCGGGCGGATCATCAAAGACGAGCGGGTTGTCGGTCACTGCATTTAGGTCAACTTCGACGAGCCGTTCGAAGAAGCTGACCGCCTCGCGCGCCGAACCGTGAACCTGCGCCGCGCAGCGGAGCGAATAAGCATCCTGAAGCCGCTCTCCTTTGCCGTCGGCCGTGCGGCTCGATTGCGCAAGCGCAGCGCGAATATGACTTGCGCTGATGATCTGCCCGGGCAGCGGCCGAAGCTGATGGACGCGAGCATCGAAAGCCGGCGTGGCGCCACGGAGGGCATCGATCGTGACGGCGGCGGCGAGGTCGGCGACGGCCAACAGCCGCGCTGCGCGAACCGCACAGAGCGCGCCGATCGCAGCCATGAAGTGCGTGCCATTGATCAGCGCCAGACCCTCTTTTGCCTCAAGCTCAAGCGGCTCCAGCCCAAGCGCCGCAAGCGCCTCAGCGCCGCTGCGTTCGGTGCCGTCCGGATCGAAGCAGCGGCCTTCGCCGACGAGCACGAGGAAGGCGTGGGCTGAGGGAGCAAGATCGCCGCTTGCTCCAAGAGAACCGCTCGATGGAACGCACGGAACCCAGCCAGAGTTGAGCAGCAACGCAAGACGTTCGATCAGCTCGGGCCGCACACCGGAGTGACCCTGAAGTAGTGAGTGGCAGCGGATCGCGATTGCTCCGCGGACGACCTCGGGCGGCAGCAAGTCGCCGCTACCGCAGGCGTGGCTGCGCAGGAGGTTGAGCTGCATCCTTGACTGCTTTTGCTCGCCAATTTCCTCACTGACGAGCGCGCCGTAGCCGGTTGTCACTCCATAGACGCGAGTACCGGACTCGATCACCGAGCGCAGCAGAGAGTTATTGGCCGCTACGCGCTCGAGCGCAGCTGGGTCAAGGGCGACCGACGCACCGCTCGCGATCGCGTCCACGTCAGCGGCGTCGATGACACCGCCGAGCGTGACGGTGCTCATCAGTTTGTTCCTTCGCTGCGCGCGCGCAGCGCCGCCGCGTGTGCAGGGAACCCTTCGTGGTCGGCGAGCGCCAACGCTGCGGGGCTGAGCCGCTGCAGCGCGCTGGCGTCAGCCTTTGCGACCGAGACCTTCTTCAGGAACGTTTCGGCTGTGACGCCTCCGGTTACGCGCGCGAACGCACCGGTCGGCAACGCCGCGGGGACGCCAATCACGTAGTTCGCAAGCGACATCGGCGTCTGCTGCCCGAGCAGAACCTCACCGGCGTGCTCGATCATCTCCAGAACCGCCTCTTCGTCGCGGGCAACGATCTGCATGTGTTCGGGCGCGTACCAATTGGCAACGGCTGCTGCTTCGGCTAGGTCAGCGACGAGAATCGCGCCGCCGTTCACGCCCAGCGCGGCGTGCGCGTAAGCGCGGCGCGGCTCGGGCAGCGCGGCTATCTGGATAGCGATCTCCGTCTGGGCAGCTTCGATCAGCGCTGCGCTGTCGGTCACAAGGAGCGATGCAGAGTCGGGGCCATGTTCGGCTTCGTTGAGCAGGTCGGCGGCAAGTAGCCTCGGGTCGGCGCTGTCGTCGGCAATGATTAGCGACTCTGAGGGCCCAAGCAGCATCTGCGTGTGGCAGCCGTACTGCTGGCAGGCGATCTGTGCTGCCTGAACCGGCGGGCTGCCTGGCCCGAGCACCTTGCGAACCTTCGGAACCGACTCGGTGCCAAAAGCTAGCGCCGCCACACCGGCCGGCCCGTTTACGCGAAAGAGCTGCTTGATCCCAAGCTGGCCGGCAGCGCAGAGAACGGCGGGATCTACCTCACCGGCGCCGCCGGGCAATGGCGGGACGACGACGGCGATCTCCGGCACGCCAGCAACTACTGCGGGCGTACCGATCTGCACTAGGACCGAAGGGAACGAGCCCTTGCCGCTGGGGACAAAGAGGCCCGCGCTGGCGATCGCGGTTGATTTCTCGCCGACGGTTAGGCCAGGCTGAATCTCGACGCTCCAGCGGCGCTCGCGTGTCAACTCCTCGTTGAAAGCACGAACGTTGGCGATTCCCTCGGCGATCGCTTCCTGCACAAGCGCCGGTACCGATTCGCGTGCTGAAGCAAACTCGGCTTCAGTTACCTGCAACCCACCTTCGGCGATTTCACAGCCATCGAACTTCGCCAGCGCGCGGATTACGGCAGCGTCGCCATTCTCGCGAACGTCCTCGATAATCAGGTCTACCGACTCCCGCAGCTGCGGATCAAAGATCGCCGTTACGCCGCGGCCGAGCAGCTGCTCGCGGGCGCCGTCATCGAGCCCGCTCCACGCCAGTACGCGCATCGGCGCCTGGTCAGACACGGCGGGCCCAGATCAATCGAGTGTTCCCTTAACGCCGGCCGTCATCCCAGCGCGGCGCGGGTTGGCCACAAATGCCGCCCGCAGGGCACGGGCGAAAGCGCGAAAGCCGGCTTCCCATGCGTGGTGCGGATCTTTGCTGTCATCGAAGAGGTCAAGTTGGATCGTGCAACGCGCGCCCTGCGAGAAGCCCTCAAAGAAGGCCACGAGGTCTACACAGAGCACGTCTTCTACGCGCTCAAATGCTGACGCACCGCCGCGCGTTACGAAGGTATTTGCGCGACCTTCGAATGAGATCTGCGCCAGTGCGCTGGCCTCATCCATTACTCCGTAGGCGAAGCCGCTCGATTCAACGCCACCGGCAATCCTGTCGGTGATCGCCTGGCCGGCCGCTGCGCCCAGCGCAAGGCCGATGTCTTCCATCACAACGTGCATCAGCCGGTAGGTGCGTACTTCGTAGCTGGCGTCGACGTTGATGTCGGCGTACCAGCCGAGCATCTCGAGCATGTGATCGAAGAAGGCGAGCGTGGTATCGAGCTTTGGATCACGGCGCGGGCCGAAATCAAGCGTCGTCTGAACGAGCGCTTCGCGGCTCTCGCGGCGCGTCGTGTAGCTGTCGCCGTCGCGCTCGACGGCCATTCCCTTGTATTCGGTCACTGATGCTCCTTGGCCTAACGTATTGCTTTACGGCTCAATAGCTTGCCCTGCTGGGCTTTAAAAGCTGGGATTTCGCGACCGCCGCGGCGATCTACGAAGGAACTTCGCGCCCGACCCAAGCGGCTAAAGCTTCAGCACAGGCTGCCATTGAGTCGCTCCAGCTGCGCGCAGCGTGTTCGGTGCCATCGTCGCTAACGATCTTGACGAGCCTGACCGGGACGCCGGCGCTCTGGGCAGCCGCCGCTACTGCGTAACCTTCCATGTCGGCAAGATCGGCCAGTTTTGCGAGCCGATCGCGCAGCTCCGGGTTGGCTACGAAACGGTCACCAGTCGCTAGTCCCGGGCCGGCGCCTAGCTCAAGCGGCGCGCCGAAGTGCTCGCCGGTCAGTTCGAAGATCGCCTCGCCGTCAAAATCGTGTTGAACCACGCGGCCGACCACGTGGATCCCTTCGAGACCGTCCTTCAGCGCCCCCGCCGTGCCGAGATTGATTACTTCGGCAGGCTCTTGGTCGGCGAGCGCCCGGGCCGTCGCGGCCGCGGCGCGCACCTTGCCGGCGCCGGTGACAAGAATTGGCAGCCCGAGATCATGCAAGTGCTCGCCTTCTTCGCGCAGCGCAACGACTAGCAGCGCGCGATCAGGCTTAATCTCTCCGAACAGTTCCATTGCCCGCGAGTTTACATTCGAGCCGCTAGGTCCGGGCCCGTACTAGTAGAACAGGTAGCGGAAGCGAGTACCGCTGCAGAACGGCCGCAGTTTGATCCCCATCACCGAACCGTGTGAGCGGTTCTCACCGCTTGGGACCAGCATCACGTTCGCCATCCACCCGACGGGATTGAGTCCCCTCATAAGCCCCGCGCCTTGCCCCCTGCCAACTGCGGGGGGATATTCATCGCGGTCATAACCGTGCCGCGTTCGAACGCCGGTTAACAATCGGTCTCGGCGCGCACTTGCGCCGCTGCGCAGCAGGACCAACGTGGTCGGCCAGCCGGCGCGGATCGCGTTCAGTGTGTGGCGTCGAATGTTCGGGTATTTTGTGGCGCTGAAGCTGAGGTTCTGAACCCCTGACGGCTTCGAACACCCGACCTCGGGGTTGGAAGTTCCGCCAGAGCTCGGCGTCTTGCCGCCCTTCTTCAGGCACGGGCACGGCAGCGATTCGCAGTAGATCCCGTTGTGGTTGGCGTCGCGCGTGTCGGCGGCGCGCTGCGCAGCGGCCTGGTTGGGATAGGCGCTGCAGCTCTTAGCGCTGGCGACCGCAGGAAGCGAGCTGACAAATGCCAGCGAACACAGCGTGGGAACGATGATTTTGAGTGGAAAACGCGTCAAAACTGCACCAACTCTGTAACAAGCACCCTACTGCTTGGATCACGCGAGTCTCATAAACCCCTAAGAGATCGGCCCTTGAATGCAAAGGACAAAGACCGCCTACGGGCGCAGAGAAAGGAATCAAGAGAGATGCATATTTCGGAGAAGGCACAGAAGGTTCTGCTCGCCGTAGGTACAGGCCTGGCGCTGCTATTCAGCATCGCGGCACTAGTCGTTTCGCTCAACGCGGGCGACGGCCACCATGGGCGAGGCCACATGGGCGAAGGACCACAGGGAATGATGTTCGGCGGCCCCGTCGGCCAGCACGGACCTGGCAATGGATACGGCGGCCCCGGCGGGCAACCCGGCCAGGGTGGCGGATACGGCGGCCCCGGTCAAGGCGGGCCACGCCAAGGGATGATCGCCCCTGGCGCCGGTCAGGTAGCCCCCAACGGCTCCGCGGCTACAACAACCACTAAGTAGCGCCAGCAAGCGACGGAGGTTGCGCTGGGGTGCGTCAGCTTAAGGCGCGCCCCAGCGACCGTCGCCATGGTCGCGGGTCTCTTCGTCTTCAACGGCGGGGCCACCATCGGGGCCGTAGCCGGCATTAGTGAGCATGCGGCGCAAGTCAACGACCATCTGTACATCAATGTCCTTCTCGCGTGGACGGTGGAACACCTCGGTCTCCGGCCCAAGCGTCACTTTGACCTTGCCGTTGTGTTCCTCAGTTACCTCGCCAACGTGCTCGAGCAGGTTGATCACATGACGCCACTCAATGTTGTGGCTCGTCGGGTGACGGAAGATCTCCTCAACTGTGTCGCGGTGGCGGCTGGTTAGTTCTGGCTTGCTCATATGTGAGCGAGTCTAATCAGACGAGTCGCTTGGCGGCGGCGCGACGGCACGCCGGCTCGTCGCCGCTTGGCGCTCATTGTCAAGAAACGAGCCAAGCTCCTGAATCGTGCTCATCAGCGGCGCGGGGAAGATCACGGTGGAGTTCTGGTCGGCGGCGATCTCAACGAGCGTCTGCAGATTGCGAAGCTGCAAAGCGAGCGGGTGATCCATCATCACGTCCGAAGCCCGCGCCAACTCACCAGCGGCCATTGCTTCGCCTTGCGCGGCAATGATCTTCGCCCGCTTCTCTCGTTCAGCCTCTGCCTCACGAGCCATCGCCCGCTTCATGCTGTCTGGCAGTTGAATGTCACGGAGCTCAACGATCGTCACCTCCACCCCCCAACCCTCAGTCTGGACATCGAGGATTTCACGGATGTTCTTGTTGATCGCCTCGGTCTCCGAGAGCGTCTCGTCAAGGGAATGACGGCCAACGACGGCGCGCAATGTTGTCTGCGCGATCTGGTTAATCGCGGCCGATACGTTCTCGATCGCAACGACCGAAAGAATTGGATCGACGACACGGAAGTAAGCGACGGCGGCGACGTCAACGCTGACGTTGTCGCGCGTAATTATTCCCTGCGACTGGATCGGCATCGTCACGATCCGCATCGACACGAGCTGCGCTCGCTCAACCAAGGGGATGATCAAGACGAGCCCTGGGCCGCGCGCACCGCCGACGATCTTGCCGAGACGGAAGACGACCGCCCGTTCGTACTGACGAACGATCCTGATCGACAGTGCCAAGATGACCAAGATCAGGAGTAGGACTACAACCACGATCGCAATGATTTCCACGATTGCTCCCTTGACTACTTAAGCGCGAGCACAAGCCCACAAGATCCAAGCTAGCACCTGGCTCTCCGCTGCACGTCGGTAGTCAGCCGAGAATGTTGACTGCGCGCGCAGCAACCAGCAAAACGGTCGTCGCCGAGAGCACCGTCTCCGCTGTCATCACGCCTTTGGCTCGCCGCGTCAACGGCATCGCGTCGGTTGGGCTAAACGCGGTGGCGGTAGTGAACGAGACGTACATGTAATCCGGTAGCAGCGGCCGCCAAGTTGGCTCGGCAAGAGTTGGATTCTCCATCTGCGGAAATTGAAAATCTGCCCCCGGCGAGGCGACCGGTGCCAAGTCCCGAGCGCGCTGCCAAGGACCGCCGCGGTCAAGCTCCCAGTAGAGAAGGCCGAACGCAAAGACATTCGTCGCCCAGATCACCGCCGCCTCGAAGAGCAGCTCAGCGCCGGTGCGCACATTCCCCGATAGCAGCTCACCGAGCAGCGCGAGCAGCGCGAAGGCGTTGGCAACACTGATGATGCCAACGAGCCAAATCGCAGCGCGACGGCGCGTCGGCGTCTGTTCGCCATCGCTTACCTCGATCTGACTACGGTGCTTATGGCGCTGCCCAACAAGCACTCCGAGTAGAACGGCTTCAGGGATCGCAGGCGCGATCCAAGTCCAGCTGGGGAGCAACCAAAGCTGCCAACGCGACGCCGTGCATACGATCGCGAGCACGAGCTGCATCACGATCACCGCGAGGACAGCAGCAACGGCCTCACGGACCTCCAGACGGCCAACGCGCTGCTCATCGGTCAGCCCTGAGCTTGGATTAGTCACGGCTTCAGTCTTACCGACGCGACCGACAACTAACCGCCGCTGGCGGCACTAGTTGGTGTTACAGGCGGCGTTGTAGATCGCTGCCGGAACTTTCGAAGGCTTCGGGCAGACCTTGCCGCGGTCCTGCGGCACCCAGAACTGGCCTTCGGCCTGCCAGACGACGGTGGTCGTGACGGCAGTTGAGCCAGAGCCGACGTTTACGAACGCCACGGCCCAACCGTTTGAGCACTTGTATGAACCGGCCGTCGGTACCAACACCGCAGGCTGCTTTTGAGCCTTACCGTAGGCCGTTACGGCGTCGGTGATCTCGGTCTTCGAACAGGTTGCGCTGCCGGTCGTTATCTGGGCTCCCGTAGTGACCGCCGCGGCTTGCTCGGTGGCGGTGCGCGTGACGCTATCGGTGACCGTCGTTGGCGCGGTGGTACTGGCCGTATTACTGCCACCGCAGGCGGCGAGTGCGGCCGTCGCGGCGAGAGCTAATAGGAGGGCAACGTTTCGATTGGTGAGCATTGGGCGATCGTAATCGCTGCCCCGGCTGCCTGCTTGTAACTATGGGCTGATGGGAAACGGGATCGAAGACTGGTTTGAGCGCCAGCAAGCGGCGAAGCAGAACCGGCTCGACAAGTGCCAGAACAAGCGCGCATTCACGAGCGAAGCCGAGGCCCGCGCCCACGCCGCCGCAGACCGCGCCCAGTTTGGCGACCGCTTCACCCCCTACCGCTGTGACCTATGCGGCGATTGGCACCTAACCCGCAGCGACTCCTAAACTCCGCCGCCCATGTCGACCCCCGCCGCCAACCGCCGTCTAGCCGCCGATCCTTTGGCGCTCCCAGCCCACGTTCGTCGCGGCGGCGGCGCGATCTGGCTAGCGATCGCTGCTGGCGGCGCGCTCGGCACGCTCGCGCGCTTAGGACTTGCCGAAGCGCTCCCTGCCCCCGGCGCCGCTTGGCACTGGTCAACGCTGCTTGCCAACGTTGTCGGCGCAGCGGCGCTCGGTGTGGTCCTCGTTCGACTGCCAAACCCGGCCAGCGGTCCAAGTCGCCTTCGCGCGTTCCTCGCGACCGGCGTGTGTGGGGGGCTTACGACCTTCTCAACGATGCAGCGCGAACTGCTCACGATGATCGACCACGGCCACGGAGCGCTCGCGCTCAGTTACGCAGCGGTCAGCATCGTCGCCGGCCTACTAGCGGTTCTCGTCGCTGTAAGACTCTCTAATCGCGGCAGGGGCGAGCTATGACCGCGCTGACAATTCTTGCGCTCGCGGCGCTCGGCGGCGTCGGCGCGGTCGCCCGCCACCTAACTGTCTTCGTCGTCGCGGAGCGCACTGGCGATCAATTTCCCGTCGGCACACTCACCGTCAACGTTGCCGGTTCGTTGATCCTTGGCTTGCTACTCGGTGCTGGCGTGACGGGAACGACGCTCACGCTCCTTGCAGGTGGACTACTCGGTTCATACACGACCTATTCGGCATGGATGGCTGACAGCGATGGGCTTGCGCGCGAGCATCGTCCGCAGGCAGCTGCGGTCAACATCTTCGTCAGCCTTTTCGCGGGACTGGTCGCGATCGTGATCGGCCGCGCACTCGGCGGCCTGCTCTAGGCAAAGAAGACCACGATCTATTAGTTTTTCACTATGGCCACTACATCGAGTTCACCCAAGACCACTTCGACCGGCGCCGTAACGGGCGTAGCCGCAGAGCTAGCCGAACTGGTCGGCCTGCTTGACAGCCGCTCCGAGGGCGGCCGCGCCTTCACCCTGGCCTTCTGGGACGGCAGCGAGCTACCTCCAACCAACCCCCGTCCCGACTCGCCGACGCTCCGGTTTGCCAAGCGCGACGCACTCGTGCGGATGGTTCGCGAACCAAACGAGCTGGGCATGTCACGGGCCTGGGTTTCGGGCGAGCTTGAAGTGGATGGCAACCTTGAGCTAGCGCTCGACCTGACCGAGAAGTGGCGCCACGCACCGCTGAAGCCGACCGACGCGATCCCGGCGCTCAAAGCGGCACGCAAGCTTGGCCTGCTTCGCCGCGGGCAGCCGCCGGCGCCGGAGGCCGAGATCAAGCTGCAGGGTCGCCTCCACAGCGCCCAGCGTGACCAAGAGGCGATCTCGCACCACTACGACGTTTCGAACGCTTTCTACCGCCGCATGCTCGGCGAAACGATGGTCTACTCGTGCGCCTACTTCGGCTCACCCGAGGACACGCTCGATCAGGCGCAGACGCGCAAGCTCGACCTGATCTGCAAGAAGCTGGAGCTGAAGCCCGGTGACCGGCTGCTTGACATCGGTTGCGGCTGGGGGTCGCTGATGATCTACGCAGCTCACAATTACGGTGTTCACGCAGTTGGCGTGACGATCTCCGAGGAACAGGCCGAGCTCGCGCGCGAGCGGATCGTTCAGGCGGGGATGCAGGATCAGTGTGAGGTTCGCCTGCAGGATTACCGCGAGGTAAATGACGGCCCCTACGACAAGATTTCAAGCGTCGGCATGTTTGAACACGTCGGCCGTGACAACCTGCCGATCTACCTGCAACAGGCGCGCAGCCTGATCGCCAAGGATGGGCTCTTCCTCAACCACGGAATCGTGCGGATCGGCGAAGACCACCAGATGCAGCCGAAGAGCTTCACGCAGCGCTACGTCTTCCCTGACGGCGAGCTGCACACGCAAGGCATTGTGATCAACGCGATCGAAGATGCCGGCTTCGAAATCGTTGACGACGAATCGCTCCGCCCCCACTACGCGGAGACGCTCCGCCGCTGGGCGATCAACCACGACAGCGACCGCGAAGCAGCGATCGCCGAGATCGGCCCGGAACGCGAACGCGTCTGGCGCCTCCACAACTACGGCGCCGCACTCGGCTTCGAACGCAGCCGCCTCTCAGTCCACCAGGTGATCGCGCGCCCGGTCGAAGAGTACGAACCGGCGCCGCCGCTGCGGGTTCGCTCGTATCCGGTTTAGCCGCCGTTGGCCATTAGGCTGACCACGTGGCCGCAATAACCCACCAGCAGCTCGACCTAGGCGAAGTTGAGCTGCACGTAGCCCAGTGCGGCGAGGGTCAGCCGGTGCTGCTGCTGCACGGATTCCCTGAGCTTTGGTACTCGTGGCGCCACCAGATGCAGGCGATCGCTGATTCGGGGCGGCGC
>Ga0194052_1001688_pt1 | contig 12554 bp, 16 predicted proteins | sample SepL226m_MetaG_FD_160117 | JGI IMG/M metagenome (GOLD analysis project Ga0194052, IMG submission 160117) | Anoxic zone freshwater microbial communities from boreal shield lake in IISD Experimental Lakes Area, Ontario, Canada - Sep2016-L227-6m | ecosystem: Environmental > Aquatic > Freshwater >... | reverse complement strand
CGCGCCGCGCCGGCCCCGCGTCGCGCAACTGGCGTTCCTGGTGATCGCGTCATTTCTGTTGGTCAACAAAGTGTGGAGCCCCCAGTTCTCCATCTGGTTGATTCCACTGGCCGTGCTCGCGCTGCCGCATCGTCGAATCCTGTTGGTGTGGATGACCATCGATGCGCTGGTGTGGATTCCGCGGATGATGTATCTCTTCGGCGAGAGCAAGAAGGGCCTACCCGAGCAGTGGTTCACCGTGACGGTTCTGTTGCGTGACATCGCGGTCTTGGCGATCATGGCGCTCGTCATCCGGCAGATCTACCGGCCGGCCGAGGACCTGGTGCGACAGCACGGGGTCGACGATCCGTGCGGGGGCGTCTTCGACGGCGCCCCGGATACCCGAACACGGCAACGGAAGGAGGTGTGGCATGCAGGTCGCGATCGCGCTGTTCCCGCGGGTCACCGCACTTGACGGCATCGGTCCCTATGAGGTGCTGCAACGCGTCCCGTCGATCGACGTCGTGTTCGTCGGGCACCGCAGGGGCGAGGTCCGCACCGACAACGGCATGCTCGGACTGAGTGTCGACGCCACGTTCGACGAGGTGGTCTCACCCGACGTCCTGCTGATGCCGGGCGGGGTGGGCACCCGCGAGTTGATGACCGATGAACCCGTGCTCGAGTGGGTTCGGGCCGTGCACCGCCAAACACGGTTCACCACGTCGGTGTGCACCGGCAGTCTGGTCCTGGCCGCCGCCGGCCTGCTTGACGGGCTGACGGCCACGACGCACTGGGCGGCTGCGGGGCTGCTGGAGCCCTTCGGCGCGCGCTACACGGCCGAGCGCGTCGTCGAGCACTCTCCGGAGCGGATTATCACCGCGGCTGGGGTGTCCAGCGGTATCGATATGGCGTTGCGGCTCGTCGACCTGCTGGTCGACCGGGTGGCCGCGCAGGCCAGCCAGTTGATGATCGAGTACGACCCGCACCCGCCGTTCGATTCCGGTTCGGTGGCCAAGGCCTCGGAGGCGACCTTGTTACGGGCCCAGGAGTACTTCACTGATCGAAGCTGATTTCGCTGATCAACCCCGCTGCCTGTAGCCTAGGTCCGTTGCCGACGCAGGCGACCCTCCTGCTGCGCCATTCGGGCGCGGCCGCGACGACCATAGGAGGTGATGAGGTTCCCATGCGTCCATACGAAATCATGGTCATCCTCGACCCCACTCTCGACGAACGCACCGTTGCCCCGTCGCTGGACACGTTTCTCAACGTGATCCGCACCGACGGCGGCACCGTTGACAAGGTCGACATCTGGGGCCGACGCCGGCTGGCCTACGAGATCGCCAAGCACGCCGAGGGCATTTATGCCGTCGTCGACGTCAAGGCCACCCCGGCCACCGTGTCCGAACTCGACCGTCAGCTCAACCTGAACGAGTCGGTGCTTCGGACCAAGGTGATGCGTACCGACAAGCACTGACCGAGACCGTCCGTGGATAACCGCCGCGAGTTGTCGTACTAGTTACGTAGGCTCGCGCAAAATCCACCGCCTAAGCCCCAGGAGGACATTGTGGCCGGTGACACGATCATCACCGTCGTCGGAAATCTGACCGCCGACCCCGAACTGCGGTTCACGCCGTCCGGCGCCGCCGTCGCCAACTTCACCGTGGCGTCGACCCCGCGCATCTACGACCGCCAGAGCGGGGAGTGGAAGGACGGTGAGGCACTGTTCCTGCGCTGCAACATCTGGCGCGAAGCGGCCGAGAACGTGGCCGAGAGCCTCACCCGCGGCTCGCGGGTGATCGTGACCGGCCGGCTCAAGCAGCGCTCCTTTGAGACCAAAGAGGGTGAGAAGCGCACTGTGATGGAGGTTGAGGTCGACGAGATCGGCCCGTCCCTGCGCTATGCCACGGCCAAGGTCAACAAGGCCTCGCGTGGCGGCGGTGGCGGAGGATTCGGCGGCGGCGGAGGCGGTTCGAAAGCCGCTGCCGGCGGCGCAGCGGCCACCGAGGATCCGTGGGGCAGTGCCCCGGCGTCGGGTTCCTTCGGCGGCAGTGACGACGAGCCCCCCTTCTGACGAACCAACCGCGCGCTGACGCGTGCGGATCGAGAACGAAAGCGATAGAGAATGAAAGCCAAGCCAACCAAGCGGCGTCCGGCACCGGACAAGCCGATCAAGGCCCGCAAATGCGTGTTCTGCTCCAAGAAGGGCAAGTTGCAGAACATCGATTACAAGGACACCGCACTGTTGCGCACCTACATCAGCGAGCGCGGCAAGATCCGCGCCCGCCGGGTGACCGGGAACTGTGTGCAGCATCAGCGCGACATCGCCATCGCCGTCAAGAACGCGCGCGAGGTCGCCCTGCTGCCGTTCACGTCGGCGACGCGATAGGGAGGGACGACACTGTGAAGCTCATCCTGACCGCTGAGGTCGACCACCTGGGCGCGGCCGGCGACACCGTCGAGGTCAAAGACGGCTATGGCCGCAACTACCTGCTGCCGCGGGGCCTGGCCATCGTTGCCAGCCGCGGCGCCCAGAAGCAGGCCGAGGAGATCCGCCGCTCGCGTGACGCCAAGAAGGTCCACGACCGCGAGCACGCCGAGGAACTCAAGAGCGCCCTGACCGCCCTCGGCGCGGTTTCGCTGGCGGTCAAGACCCACGACTCCGGCAAGCTGTTCGGCTCTGTGACCGCCGCTGACGTGGTGGCTGCCGTCCGCAAGGCCGGCGGGCCCAATGTCGACAAGCGGGCCCTGCATCTGCCCAAGGCCCACATCAAGGAGACCGGCACCCACACCGTGGCGGTGCACCTGCACCCGGGCGTGGAGGCCAGCCTCACCCTGGAGATCGTCGGTCAGAAGTAGCCCGGCCCCACGCACGTCGAAAGCCCCGGAGGCGGCCGTCAGGCCCCTCCGGGGCTCTTTTCTATGAGGGCACGGTCTGGCGAAGCCGGCCGGCCCGGCTCGCCGCAGTTAACGTAACCGGCCGTTAACCGGTCGATCAGGCGGACGAAATGCAACACGCCCGAAACGGCAACCCGACCCGACACGCCGTGCCACTTCCCATCCACAGTTGCCCACCGCCTTTAATCTGCAACTACGTGGAGAAACACGTCATAAAAACATAGTGATCCACAGGTTCTCCCCAGCCCGCCAACACCGCTACTCCCAGCTGTCCACAACTCATCAACAGGTTGATGAACAGCCCCGGTTTGTGGCAGCGCCAGCAACGCCTAGCGTTCTCCTCGGCGGCGGATGCGGGCACCGGTTTGTCGGTGTGCGGCCCTACCGTGAGAACTGACGGATCGAACCTACGTTCGACCAAGTGTGGTCGGACGCAAGGAAGGCGGGACAGCACGTGGCGGTCGTCGACGACCTCGGGCAGCCGGGTACTGATTCGCCGGCGCCGGCAGAGGAGTTCGGCCGGCAACCGCCGCAGGATCTCGCCGCTGAGCAGTCCGTCCTCGGCGGCATGCTGCTCAGCAAGGACGCCATCGCCGATGTCCTCGAACGGCTGCGCCCGGGCGACTTCTACCGACCGGCCCACCAGAACATCTACGACGCCGTCCTGGACCTCTACGGCCGCGGCGAACCGGCGGACGCCGTCACCGTCGCCGCCGAACTCGACCGGCGCGGACTGCTGCGGCGCATCGGTGGCGCGCCCTATCTGCACACCTTGATCTCCACCGTGCCCACCGCCGCCAACGCCGGTTACTACGCCGGGATCGTCGCGGAGAAGGCACTGCTGCGCCGGCTGGTGGAGGCCGGCACCCGGGTGGTGCAGTACGGCTACGCCGGCGCGGAGGGTGCCGATGTCAACGAAGTGGTCGACCGCGCGCAGTCGGAGATCTACGACGTCACCGAGCGGCGCACGTCGGAGGATTTCGTTCCCCTCGAACAACTGCTGCAGCCGACGATGGACGAGATCGATGCCATCGCATCCCAGGGCGGTATCGCGCGCGGCGTTCCCACCGGATTCACCGAGCTCGACGACGTCACCAACGGACTGCACCCGGGACAGATGATCGTCATCGCGGCGCGGCCTGGAATGGGCAAGGCATTGAAGCTCGATACGCCGCTGCCGACGCCGACCGGGTGGACCACCATGGGTGAGGTTGCCATCGGGGATTGGCTCATCGGTGCAGACGGAAAACCGACTCGCGTCGTGGCAGCGACCGATGTCATGATCGGCCGCCCCTGCTACGAGGTCGAGTTCTCTGACGGCACGGTGATCGTCGCCGATGCGGAGCACCAGTGGCTGACCGAGACCAGAGCATCGCGGAAGTCGGCTCAGGCCGCGGCTGTCGGGTACAACCGGACCAGGAATCAACGCACCTTTGCAGCAGTCAGAACGACGCAACAGATCGCGGAGACTCTGCGTTGTCCAACGCGGGACCGGCGGCTCAACCACAGTGTGGTCAACACCGCACCACTGCAGGCACCTGAGCGCGACCTGTTGGTCCCGCCCTACACCCTCGGCGCCTGGCTGGGTGACGGCACGAGCGCCGCAGCACAGATCACCGTCGCCGATACCGAGATCATCATGCGGATCGAGTCGGAGGAGATCGAGGCAGTCGCGGGAACCCTGCAGGCACGGCTCAGGTCGATCGGGGTGTTGAACGCCAAACACATTCCCGCCGACTACCTGCGCGCCTCCGAGACACAACGAAGGGCACTCCTCGCCGGCCTGCTCGACACCGACGGGACAGTCACCAATGGCGGGCAGATTCAATTCAGCGTCACCGACTCCAGGCTCGCCGACGATGTCTTTGAGTTGATCGTGAGCCTCGGGTACCGGTGCCACAGGACCACAAAGCGCGTCAAGGGCAGAAGTCCTGCGACTTCCACCGCACACATCCTCAATTTCTCCACCGAGGATGAGGTCTTCCACCTGTCCCGCAAGGCTCTGCTCCACAAGCAACGACGGACCGTTGCCGGAACTGCGCGCATCGGGTCTCGTTTCATCACCGACGTGCGCCCCGTCGAGAGCGCTCCGGTGCGCTGCGTCGAGGTCGATAACGCCGATCATCTCTACCTGGCCGGCCCGACGATGATTCCGACGCACAACTCGACCCTGGGATTGGATTTTTTGCGTTCCTGCTCGATCAAGAACCGTCTCGCCAGCGTGTTGTTCTCCCTGGAGATGAGCAAGTCCGAGATCGTGATGCGGCTGCTGTCAGCAGAGGCCAAGATCAAGCTGTCGGACATGCGATCAGGCCGGATGAGCGACGACGACTGGACGCGGCTGGCCCGGAGGATGAGCGAGATCAGCGAAGCGCCGCTGTACATCGACGACTCACCGAACCTGACCATGATGGAGATTCGCGCCAAGGCGCGCCGTCTCAAGCAGAAGGCTGACCTGCGACTGGTGGTCATCGACTACCTGCAGCTGATGACGTCGGGCAAGAAGGTCGAGTCACGGCAGCAGGAAGTGTCCGAATTCTCCCGCCAGCTGAAGCTTTTGGCCAAGGAGCTCGATGTCCCTGTGGTCGCGATGAGCCAGCTCAACCGCGGCCCCGAGCAGCGCACCGATAAGAAGCCGATGCTCGCCGATCTGCGTGAGTCCGGTGCCATCGAGCAGGACGCCGACATGGTGATCCTGCTGCATCGCCCCGACGCGTTCGAACGAGATGACCCGCGCGGCGGGGAAGCGGACCTTATCCTGGCCAAGCACCGCAACGGTCCGACCAAGACCGTCACCGTGGCGCACCAGCTGCACCTGTCGCGGTTCACGAATATGGCGCGCCAGTAGGAAGGCTGCCACAGCAGGCGGGCCCAGATCGGGGATCATCATGTCGGAATTGCTCCAACAATCACTCGCGTTACCCTGCGGTGCCCGCTTGGGCAACCGCCTCGCCAAAGCCGCCATGACCGAAGGCCTTGCTGACCCTGCCGGCATACCGACAGCGGAACTGGACGGGCTGTACGGGCTGTGGAGCGATGGCGGGGCAGGACTGCTGTTATCCGGCAATATCCTCATCGACGGCGACCACCTTGAGCGCCCAGGCAATGTGATTATTGACCGGGAGCCTGATTCCGCAATGCATGCGGCGCTGTCGCGCTGGGCTGCAGCCGCTACCCGCAATGGCAATCACTTCTGGGCGCAGATCAGCCATGCAGGGCGCCAGACACAGAAGATCATCAATCCGCATCCGAAAGCGCCCTCCGCGGTAAAAGTCGGCTTGCCGGGTGGCCAGTTCGGTGAACCCGTTGCGCTTACGGTTGCCGAAATCGAAGACATCGTCCGGCGCTTCGGGGTGTGCGCCGCAGCCGTGAAGGCGGCCGGATTCACCGGGGTACAGATTCACGCCGCCCACGGTTACCTGCTGTCGCAGTTTCTGAGTCCGCGCAGCAATGTGCGCACTGATCAGTTCGGTGGTGCACTCGTCAACCGCGCCAGAGCGTTACTGGACACCGTGAAGACGGTGCGGGCGGCGGTGGGGCCTGACTTTCCTGTGGCGGTCAAACTCAACAGCGCCGACTTCCAGAAGGGCGGATTCGCCTTCGAAGACAGTCTGCAGGTGGCGCAGTGGCTGCAAGACGCGGGCGTCGACCTGCTGGAGATCTCCGGTGGCACCTACGAGCAACCGAAGTTATTAGGCGTCGAAGGTATCGAGGAGGAGGAGCCGCAACACGTCGCGCACTCCACGCAGATGCGCGAGGCTTACTTTGTGGATTTCGCACTCGCCATGCGGGAAAAAGTTTCCATTCCGTTGATGGTGACCGGGGGCTTCCGGCGGCGCGACGTGATGGAACAGGCCATCCGTAGCGGCGGTGCCGACGTGATTGGCGTGGGACGGCCGATGTGTGTGATGACCGATGCGCCCGCCGAAATCCTGCAGGGCTTGGCGGAACTGCCGCGCTATGAGGCGCAACTCTCGCTATTTCCAAGCTGGCTGGCGTTTCTCAACAGGATCAAAATCGTGCGCACTATCGCCACCTTTGGCGTGCAGTACTGGTATTACGCACAGCTGGAGATGCTCGGGCGTAACGGCAGGCCGGAACCCGACATGACAGTGTTCGCGGCAACTCGCAAGGTTCTTGCGCAGCAACGGCGCTGGGTCGCAGCGCGCCGCCGGCTGTGACTGCTCCGCCCTTCATCGCCCACTAGTATCCGAGCCTATGGCTACTCCTCAACGCGTCCACATCACATACGAGTTCAGGTCCGACCCCCAGACCGTGTTCCAAAAGCTCGCCGAGCACGAGAATCTCGGCGCGGTCTTCGGTGCCAAGGTCACTCGGGTCAGGGACGGCGCTGCTTCCCGCAATGGAGTCGGCTCGGTGCGCCGACTCAAGATCGGTCCTCTTCCGGCGTTCGAGGAGACCACAACGACGGCCCAGCCGAATACGCTTATCGAGTACAAGATCACCAAAGGCAGTCCACTGAAGGGCCACTGGGGTCGCCAGGAACTGACACCGACCGCAGGCGGCGGCACGAGACTGGACTACACGATCGGTTTCGACTCAGCGATACCGGGGCTGGCCGCGCTGGTCGGCAAGGTGCTCACTTCGGCGATCAGCAGGGGTCTCCCCAAGCTCACCGACTGACGATGTGACGTGGATGGTGTGACGATTACAAAGAGCCGGTGCCGTCCGGAGGCTAGAGCTGCCCCAGCGGTCGGCACACATTGGACAACGCGTTCCAGTACTCACCGGGCGCGCAGTCTTGCGCCGGCTGCGGCGTCTGGCAGGTATTGGTAATCGGATCCCAGAACTGTCCACCGCCGCAATTCAGCGGTTCCGCTGAACCGATTCCAGCGGTGAACAGCGACAAGGCAGTGAGGGGAGTGGCGGCGAGAATTGCAATGGCCGGACGGCGTGACAAATTTGACATGGACTGATTCTGCCACCGTGGTGGCCCGACAAGTTGGTGGTGCCGGCTTCGATGACACATGAATCCGCCGCAGGTGTGGACCGCTACCACGATTTCCCCGACGAATTCTTCACCCGTTCCGACGAGGACGACGACCGTGGCTTCTACGGCCAACCGCGGCTGGTGCAGCACATCGACGACGGTGCCATCGCCGCCGTGCGCGACCTCTACGACGAGCTCGGGCTGCACGGCGAGGTGCTCGACCTGTGCAGCTCCTGGGTGTCGCACCTGGCCCGGACCCCGCAACGGCTGGTCGTGCTGGGCATGAACGCCGTTGAGCTCGATCAGAATCCGCAGGCGCACGAACGGGTCGTCCATGACCTCAACCGCGAGCCCGCGCTGCCGTTCGCCGACGCCTCCTTCGACGGGGCGATGTGCACGGTCTCGGTCGACTACCTGATCCGCCCCCTCGAGGTGTTCGACGAGGTGGCCCGCGTGCTGCGGTCCGGCGCGCCGTTCGTGTGCACGTTCTCCAACCGGTGCTTCCCGACGAAGGCGATCAGGGGCTGGCTCGGCACCGACGACGCGTTCCACGTGCAACTGGTGGCCGAGTACTTCCGTCGCTCGGCCGGCTGGGACCAGCCCTACGCAGACCAGCTTCCGACGCCGTGGCCGGGTGACCCGCTCTTCGCCGTCTGGGCCCACCGATCCCGACCGCTGTGAGACCTCAAGGACCCGCGCCCCTACATTGGAGGGGTGTGGGGTAACGAACGTCGCCGGCGGGCGTGGACAGGTCTGACGATCACCGTCCTGGCGGTACTCATCGTGTCGTTGGGGAGCGCCGGACTGATCGCCCGGGCTGATGCACCAACGACCGTCGTCGACCTCGGTGATCCCGCCGCGGTCGGCACCTGGACAACGGTCAACGATCCCGTGATGGGCGGCCGTTCGACCTCGACGGTCACATTCGGCGATGGCGGTCTGGTGTTCTCGGGCGACATCTCACTGGACAACAACGGTGGCTTCGCCTCGACCCGCGGTCCGATCGACCCCGAGATCGGGCGCCGGGCAACCGGCGCGACGTCGCTGCAGGTGCGCGCGCTTGGCGACGGCAAGACGTATGTGTTGAAGGTGGAGACGGGGCAGCCCTGGTCCTATATCCAGCGGTTCTCCACCGAGGCCGGTATCCGCCGGCCCTATGACCTTCCCGTCGCCGGCTTTCAGTCGGTGGGCCGGTTCCTCGACCCGGTAGCGGGAACCCCGCTGCTGGACCCGTCGACCATCAGCCGGGTCTCGATCTACATCCTCGACAAACAGGAAGGCCCGTTCCGGCTCATCGTCAGTGCCATCGACACGTCAGGCTAACCTCCGTTGATGCCTCGGAAGATGACGGAAGAACAAATTCACGCGTATCTGGATAGCCGCCCGGGCTGGGCGGTACTGAGCACCATCGACAAAGACGGATTCCCGCACTCCGTTCCCCTCGGCTACTTTCGCTTCGGCCGCGACATCGTCATGGGTGTGCGAGATGGGACACGCAAAGTCGCCAACGTCGAAAGTAATCCGAACGTCAGCATCATGCTCGAGGACGGCTCGAGCATGGCCGACATCCGGGGCGTGATGCTCCAAGGCCATGCCCGGATCGTTCGTGAACCTGCCGAAGCTCTTGAGCTCGCGCGCGAAGGCGCCCGGGCCCGCGGCGTGCCGGAGTCCGAATGGCCGACCGCACCCAGACCGGGTGCCGCCTACATCCGCATGACTCCCGTGAGAACACTGTCCTGGGACTACTCAGATCCAACGCCGGACCGCTGACGGTCGATGAGCGCATTCGGCAGGGACACCACCACCGACGAGGTCCTGGCCGGGATCGATCTGTCGGGGCGGCGGGTGGTGATCACCGGTGCGGCCGGCGGCCTGGGGCGGGAGAGCGCTCGGGCGATGGCCTCCCGCGGGGCGCGGGTCACCGTGGCGGCCCGAAGCCGGCAACGTGCCGATACCGCCGTCAACGAACTCCGTGAACTTCTGCCGGACGGGCATTTCGAGGCCGGAGTTGTCGACCTGGCCGACTTCTCGTCGGTCCGGGCCTTCACCGACGCTTTCCTCAGCTCGCATGACCGCATCGACGTGCTCGTCAACAACGCCGGGGTGATGGCCTGTCCGTTCGGTCACACCGTCGACGGCTTCGAGACCCAGTTCGGCACCAACCACCTCGGTCATTTCCTTCTCACCGCCCGCCTGGCCCCGGCCCTGTTCCGGTCGGATTCCCCGCGGGTGGTGACGCTGTCCTCGGCGGGACACTCGCGCGCCGACGTCGACCTGGTGGACCCCAACTTCGCCACAGCGTCCTACAACGCCTGGATCGCCTACGGGCGGTCGAAGACGGCCAACGCACTGTTCGCTCGTGAATTGGCCCGCCGGGCCGGGCCCGCCGGGTTGCTGTCGTTCTCGGTGCACCCGGGCGCCATCGTCACCGAACTGGGTCGCCACCTGACTGAAGAGCTCCTCATCGAGGTGGTTGCCGACACCCGCAAACGCGCCAAGGCAGCCGCGGAAAACGAAGGCCGGGCCGAGGTCGACGAATTGCATTTCAAGACAGTGGAAGCCGGCGCAGCCACCCAGGTGTGGGCGGCAACGGCGGCTGAGCTCGTCGACCACAACGGGGCCTACCTGGCCGACTGCGGCCTCGGCGTGCTGGGCGCCAACCCCGGAGTCAACGGCATGCTGTCCTACCTTCTCGACGATGAGCACGCCGCTGCGCTGTGGACACTCAGTGAGGAACTCGTCGGCGAGTCCTTCGCCCTCTGACGGTCTGCGCGACAGGTTCAGGCTACGAGATCAAAATCCCGTTGGCAGTCCGGTGGGTCGTCACGGTTGCGGCGCCGCTTTTCGATGATAGCGACGACAAGGGCATGGACGGCCAGCACGATCGTGATGATCCAGAAGGTCAAGACGACAGCCACATTTATGGAGGTGATCCAGTCCCGCAAGGCCAGATTGAGCAAGAATGCCAGAATCGACGCTGCTCCCAGTCCAGCCGCGACAACACGAAAGTAGGGAATGGGTTCGGCCATGGCGCCTCGCTACCGTCAGTCTGCGTACTGTGCTTCGAACATTAGACCCCAACGCCTGACCTTGGTAGCGAATGGCGAACTTTCGCGTCAACGGGCCACGTCTACCAACATGACGATTGCCAATCCGGCCCGGCAGGTCCAGGCGAAGGTCCGGATCCAGTTCGTGGCGATCAGCCTGTCGAGGTTCACCTGGTCGTAGCACGCGTTGAGTCGTTCGTGCAGTGGAGCCGAGACAAGCACGGTGGTGCCTATCGCGACGGCCTCGGCAGCGGCGCCCGCCCACGGCAACCAACAGATGAGTCCCGGCGGCGGGCTGACGAGAAAGGCGATGACGCAGATTCCCTCGACGGCCATCAGCGGACCGACCACCATCGAGATACGCGTTCGGTGTGCGGATTCGAAGTGGGCGAATCGCGCGCTGGAAACGAAACTCATCAGGGGGTAGTGCACGACTTGCACCATCCAGATCACTCCGAGCATCCCCACCGAACCGACTACCTGGGCGATCGCCATGATCTCGGCAATGCGCGAGTTCACATCTCCACCTCGGCCACAACGGCGAAGTGATCGCTGGCCCAAACGCCGTCGACCGCGGAGTCGCCGGCCAGTGAGCATTCGCAGACATGTCCCGCACCGGGTCGGCGCGGGGTGGAGACCATCACGTAGTCGAGTCGGCGATGGGGATGAATGGCATTGCGGGGTACCAGCGCGTTACCGGCCGACCAGGTGTGACCAGGGTCGGCGAGCCGGCCCTGCACGTTCCACGTCATGACCCTCATCAGCCCATCCTTTACCGCGGCCGGTCTGGCGTCGTCAGCCGCTGAGGAACTCGACCCTTCCGGTGTCCAGATCGTAGAACGCACCGATAACGGCAAGGTTTCCCGCCGCCAGGCGTCCGGTGAGCACCGGACTGGACCGGAGCGCGCGCACCCCGTCACCCACGACGTCGCGGGCGGCAGCATTGATCAGGTCGGCACCGCCGGTGACGCCCTGCGCCCGTGCGGCTTTGACCGCCGGGAGGATCGGATTGACCACAGCGCCGATCCGGCCCGCCGGAGCAGCGGACCTGGAATCCAGCGACTTCACCGCCGCGGTGACGGCACCGCACTTGGAGTGCCCCATCACCACCACCAGGGGGACGCCGAACTCCTCGACTCCGAATTCCAGCGAACCGATGGCCGCGTCGTCGGCGATCGCCCCCGCGATCCGTGCGTCGAACAGGTCGCCGAGTCCGCGGTCGAATACCAATTCCGGCGGCACTCGGGAGTCGACGCACCCGAGAATGCCGGCGAAGGGCCGCTGGCCGTTGGATATCGCCATCAGCCGGTCGGTGCTGACATTGGGATCGACTTCTCTCATCGCGACGAAGCGGGCGTTGCCGTCGGCGAGTTTTCGCTGTGCTGCCTCGGGTGTCAGCCCGGAGGTGTCCTCGGTGATCCCGTGCCGCCCATGGACGAGGGGCGCGTCGGACGGGTCACTTCGGCGCGAGCAGGCACCCACTGCAGCGGCTCCCAGCCCGGCGAGTGCGCCGGCGGTGAGGAAGTGACGACGAGACGGCACGGTCATGACCGCTCGATGCGAACGCCCTTCCAGAAGGCGACGTGGTCGCCGATCTGTTGCGCTCGCTCGCTCGGGGTCGGGTAGTACCACGCCGCGTCTGGGTTGTCCTGACCGTCGACGGTGACGGTGTAGTAGTGCGC
>Ga0194052_1001687_pt1 | contig 12556 bp, 9 predicted proteins | sample SepL226m_MetaG_FD_160117 | JGI IMG/M metagenome (GOLD analysis project Ga0194052, IMG submission 160117) | Anoxic zone freshwater microbial communities from boreal shield lake in IISD Experimental Lakes Area, Ontario, Canada - Sep2016-L227-6m | ecosystem: Environmental > Aquatic > Freshwater >... | reverse complement strand
CTCTTCTTCGATTTTCAGAATAGTTAACTCTTTACGCGTTGATATTGAATGTTTCATGGCAAATTCCTGCGGTAAAACCTGTAAAAAAATACTGTTAAAACATAGTAAGAACTCTTTGATCCGTGGTTTTTGATACTCGTTTATAAAAAGCAGACAGAGCTGGATGCAAAATGATTATTTAATACCTAAGGTAAAAAAAAAGCTCATTGTTAATATTTTTTTAAGGCCAAAATTTACTGTTTTCCAACATCTCCCAAAGAATATCAGCATTCACCCAGTTAACGGTCAGCCTGTTGTTGAAAAAAGTCATCTGGCGTTTGGCATAGTTGCGCGTATGCTGTTTGATCAGTCTGACTGCTTCAGCAAAGTCAATGGTATTCTCGAAATATTGAAACAGTTCCTGATATCCCACCGATTGCAGCGCTGATGTTTTTTTGTCGGCAAGAAGTTTCTGATACTTGTGATACAGCAGTTCAGCTTCATGACAGAGACCGGTAGTAATCATGTCATCAGTTCGCTGGTTTATGCGCTGATAGAGCGTTTCGCGGGGTATTGAAAGCCCTGTCGTCAAAAAGTGGAGGTCGGTTTGCTGCTGTTTTCCCCTCGATTGCAACTCAGTCACGCTCAATCCTGTTATCTCAATGATTTCAAGGCTTCGAATCAGTCGGTGAGTTTTTGTGGGGTCAAGGGTTGCGGCCTGTTCAGGATCTTTCTGGATCAGTTTTTCGTACAGGCGCTCTTTTCCGCTGTTTTTGAGTTCAGCCAGGAGTCGTTCTCTTATTTCCGGGTTAGCCGGTGGTAAAATTGCAAAACCCTTAAGTACTCCTTCAAGATAGAGGGTAGAGCCTCCTGCAATAATGGCACGCTTTCCCCGTCGATGAATATCCCTGATTCGTTCAATGGCTTCAATGGCAAAGTCACCGGCAGTAAAGGGCTCCCCGATATTTTTCTCATTGACAAAATGATGGGGCACTTCCTGAAGTGCTTCAGGCGCCGGTTTTGCGGCGCCGATGTCGAGTTCCCGGTAGATTTGTCGTGAATCTGCAGAAATGATTTCCGCCCCGATTTTTTTTGCCACAGCGTGGGCCAGTACGGATTTACCGGAAGCCGTAGGGCCGAGGATCACAATGACCGGTGGTTGTGCTGTTGCTGTGGGGCACATTATTATACGGTGGTGCCTATTTAAAAAAAGGTTTTCAGCGATTTACAGACCCGCGAAATAGGGAGCCCGACAACATTATAATAGCACCCCTCAATGCGCCTCACATGACAGGCGATCAGGGGATCCTGAATGCCGTAAGCTCCTGCCTTGTCGTAAGGTTTTTCTGACAGAAGGTAGCGTTTAATTTCATTGTCGGACATTGTCTCAAATTCGACGGTGGTGCTCACGCATTCGGCATGGGTTTTATCGCCGTAAAGCAGCACAAAGCCGGTATAAACCCGGTGGGAGCGATTCTGGAGACTTTTGAGCATCGTGAATGCCTCTTCGAATCCTTCAGGTTTTCCAAAAATGCGGTTTCCTTTTGTCACGACAGTGTCAGCCGCAAGAATAATGGAGTTGCGCCCCTGGTCGGGCAGCAATACCTTTGCAGCTTCGGCTTTTTCGAGAGCAATTCTGGTAACATTCTCTTCAATTGACTGTGAAGGGTCAAGTGTTTCATCAGTGACAACCGACAAAGTTTCAAAAGGAATGAGCATCAATGAGAGAATCTCGCGTCGTCTTGGTGACTGCGAGGCAAGAATCAGGGCGGGTTTACCCATGGTTGTTCGTCAGTTCAGGTTGTTCCAGCCCCGTCGGTTCAGGTCTGCAAAGATAAGAGATCCGGCAATTACTCCCGCACCAAGGTAGAGCGATCCCTGAAGGATGTCGCCGAAGATAAATTTTCCTGTGCCGAAAAGAATAGCGTAAATCATGATAATTCCGAGTCCCCAGTCAACAAAGAGCATGATAAAGCCGGTGTCGGCTGCAACATCGGGCAGATTTATGGAGATCTTTTTCCAGAGCACACCGCCGACTCGTGTGGTTCGGTAGAAGGTCTCTAATTGCGCAGTTTCTGTTGGGGGTGTCAGAAAAGTAACTATAAGGGTTGCCGTAATGGTAAAAGCGACAATAACAAAAATCGAGAACGGAAAGGTAATAGAGGTAAAAAGTCTGATCCAGGTAAAAGCGATAAACGGTGCCACCATGGAGGTGATTTCCGACCACGCATTCAGTCTCCACCAGAACCAGCGGAGGATCAGGACAAAACCGGTGCCTGCTCCGCACTGGATGATGAACTCCCATGCTCCGGTGATGGTGTCGAGCACAAAGAAGGTAATGTAAAGGGCAAAGGCTGCTGTCAGGAATGTGGTGATTTTTGAAACGAAGACATAGTGCTTTTCATTCTCGTTTTTTTTCAGGAACCGCTTGTAGAAGTCGTTTATCAGATAGCTTGTGCCCCAGTTCAGGTGAGTTGAGAGCGTTGACATGTAAGCCGCCAGAAAAGCGGCAATAAGCAGCCCTTTCAGCCCGGGGGGCAGCACAGCTTTCATAACGTAGACGAAGCCGTCCTCTTTCTGGTTCATCGGCAGGTCGGGGAACATGACGAGGCTCACAAGACCGACAATGATCCAGGGCCACGGTCTCAGACAATAATGGGCTACCGTAAACCAGAGGGTGGCAAGAAGCGAGTGCTTTTCGTTTTTGGCGCTCATCATGCGTTGGGCGATATAGCCGCCGCCGCCTGGTTCGGAACCGGGGTACCATGATGACCACCACTGGACAAATGCCATCGCCGCAAACGAGATGAAGGGAAGGGCGACGGCTCCCGTCATGCTTTTTCCTGATGAGGTGAAGGTTGGAAAGAAGTCGAACATCCATGCCGGCAGAGCCCTGGTGAGGCCTCCGGCTGAGACTACGGCAGGAGACTGAACCGCAAGGACGGCAAGAATGATACAGCCTGTCATGGCAATGACAAACTGCACTGCGTCGGTAATGGATACCCCCCAGAGCCCTGAGAGACCAGAATAAAAGGTGGTCAGAAGAACAAGGATGACAATGGCAACTTCAGGATTCAGTTCAGGAACCATGATCCGGATGATCTTGAACATGGCGAGGTTGACCCAGCCGATAATGACTGCGTTGATGAAGAGCCCGAAATAGATTGCCTTGAAGCCTCGCAGAAAACGGGCGGCCGCACCGCTGTAGCGCAGTTCAATGAACTCAAGGTCAGTAAGGATTTCTGCCCGTCGCCACAGGCGGGCAAAGAAGAAGACGGTCAACATCCCGCCTGACACAAAAGTCCACCACACCCAGTTGCCCGCGATACCGTTTTTGGCCACAAATCCTGCGACGGCAAGCGGGGTATCAGCGGCAAAGGTTGTTGCAACCATGCCGGTACCTGCAATCCACCAGGGTAGCTGGCGCCCCGAAAGAAAAAACTCTCCAACATTTTCCGAAGCGCGTGAGGAGAACCAAAGGCCGATAACAAGCGTCAGCAGCAGGTAGCCGACGATGAAACTGTAATCGAGGATGTTGAGCTGCATATCTGTTTTTTCCTGAAAGATTGTCTTTTCCTCCTCGCTTAATCGTCGATTCTTGAAAGTTCACGGAAACTTTGGAAGCGGTCTTCGATTTCAAGCTGCTCAAGCGATGCAATTTTTTCGGTACCGAACTTTTCTACACAGAAGCTTGCCATGGTGCTGCCGTAAAGAACCGCTCTGCGCAGTTCAATATCGTTGATGGTTTCACATCTTGAAAGGTGGCCGATAAATCCGCCTGCAAAGGTATCACCGGCACCGGTGGGGTCAAAAATGTTTTCGAGCGGGAAGGCCGGTGCGGCAAAGATACCATTGTCGGTAAAGAGCAGGGCGCCGTGCTCGCCTTTTTTGATGATCAGAATTTTCGGGCCCATCTGGCGGATGATTCTTGCTGATTTGACAAGGTTTGGATCACCGCTCAGGAGTCTTGCTTCACCGTCGTTGATGATGAAAATATCTACACGCTCCAGTGTTTTTTTGAGTGCCTCCAGTTTACCCTCAATCCAGAAGTTCATGGTGTCACAGATGACAAGTTTCGGTTTATTGATCTGGTCAAGCACCTTGAGCTGCAGTACGGGGTCGATATTGCCCAGGCAGACAATTTCCGCATTCTGATACTGATCGGGCACAACAGGATCAAAATCTGCAAAGACGTTCAATTGAGTGTCGAGCGTGTCGCGGGTGTTCATGTCATAATGATACCGGCCGGCCCACCGGAAAGTTTTTCCGTATTCGATCTTCTGGATACCTTTTGTGTCTATATTTCTGGAATGCAACAACGAAAAATGTTCATCTTCGAAGTCGTAACCGACAACACCAACAATCTGTATCGTTTCGGTAAAATAGCTGGCCGACAGCGCAATATAGGTGGATGACCCGCCAAGGGTGTTGTCGGAATGTCCAAAGGGTGTTTCGATATCGTCAAAGGCAAGAGAGCCAACAATGAGAATAGACATAGGGCGAGTAATGTTTGGTTAATGAAAATTTATAAAAGTTCAAAAAGCATGCATTGTCCAGGTTTGCAGCTTACTCCAAGCCGGTGTCCCTTGATCGAATAGGATTGTTCGCTGATCAGGTCGTACAGTGTACCATTTTCCATGCTGAATTCAAGAAAACCGGTTTTAGTGTCGTAAAGGTTACTGTTGCCGATAAAAAGCAGTGATTGAGCAGCAGTTTTTCTCATTACGGCAAAAAGCTCAGGTTGGCTGGTATAGGGGATGGTCATTGAACCGGGTTCTCCGCACAGCACCAGATCAAGGTAGTGTGAACGTATCTCCAAAATTTTACGGATATAGCTGTTGAGGGGAGTCAACCCATTGCTGTTTTCCCAGTCGTAGCTGAATACGCTGAAGAGCGGAAGTTTTTCGGGAGGATAAAGGGCCCGGTCTTCATCTTTGAAATTGAGTCCGAGGTTAACCGGGTACCATTCGCAGATCTCCATGCCCGACTGCAGAAAAGGTATGGCTGGCAGTATGGCACTGAGGGTGAAGATAAACATCGAATAGTTTCGTCCGGCTTCCTGACGGGGATAGCGGAAACAAACACGCGGGGTGTTGTGATTTTCTCCTGTGCCGAAAAATGGCAGTGGGATGCCGGATTTGTTCAGGTCGTTTAATAATCCCCGGAGAAAAACAATATCATGGATGACAAACGGGAGCGTGCCGAACACCACATTAAATCCTTCATTGCGTACTTCAGAGGTTGGATCAAAATTTTCATCCCAGAAAGCAAAATCTGCGTTTTGTTCGCGAGCCTTGTGGACAATGTTTCGTTTCAGAAGGGCAGGCAGGGCATGGCCCATGTCGATCATTGCGCCGTCAATCTGATACTCACTCTGATAACCAGGGATAATATCAGAAATTTCGTCCCACAGGCCGGTATTGAAGGTTTCCGGATTGTCAAGGGCACTGTCGTACATCCTGATGGTGTTGTAGGCAATGTAGTTGAAAGCATCATGGTGGTGCATTTTCAGATAGGTAACATCACTCCATGCAGGCTGCTGGTCGTCAGGAGGCCAGTCTGAGAAGGCGCTTGCAATATGACAGTGAGCACCATTTGTTGTGATACCGGAAAGCTGGCCATCCTTTTCCTGTAATGTTACCGGTTGCGCAACGAACTGCTCCCGGTACTTCGCTGGGGGTGCCGGAAGGTTGCTTAACTCATGGCGTTCAACAAGATCATAAATCTTGCTGAGCGTCACAGTGTCAAAATGTGGCGGGCCGTATTTGCCGCTATTATCTCTCAGCCAGTAAAACCATTCAGGATGCTCCTTTATCCAGTCGCTGTCAATGGATGTTGTTCTGAACACAAATTCAAGAACAACGTGCATGTCAAGAAGATGTGCAGCTTCAACAAATGCTTTAAGCAAGACTTCCGCAGAAAGTCCGAGGGCAGGTTCGTTAAGCAGTGGATCAAGTTTTCGTGGATTTTTAATGGCATAAGGAGAGCCGAGAGTGCCCTTTCTGCTTTGGAAACCTATTTCTGTAACCGGCAAGAGATAGAGAGTATTCGCGCCAAGATTTTTTATATAAGGCAGGAGTCCAATGGCTTTCAGGAGTGTGCCTGTTTCTCTGAATCCGGATTCGAGCGGGTCGGCGCTGATGACTCCGTCGCCGTTATGATCAAACGCAGCAGTGAGGCGAACAAACAGGTTGTAAACCACCGCACCGGTTTTCCAGTCAGATTCTTTTGGTGAAGCTGTCGCTGCGTTGTTCAGGATGTTTTCGATGATGTGACCGAAGTATGCGGCAGGATTGACCTGTTCCGTGCCGGTTGTTTTTCCAGTCCAGATACCGGGTACCCGGTAGGAGCTTTCGGTCAAGCGCTCAGGCAGTCCTTTCAGCGCCAGAAGAAGCGATTCAAGATGAGTTGTCTGCAATATTGTGCTGTGTTTTTCGGCAAGATGGAAGATAACAAGAAGATAATTATTATACGAAACGCAATGTACTAAATTCTCTTTTAAGCCAAGGCAACTGGAAAGAATGAATCACCTTCACGCATGAAAAATATTCGGATTACTGTTGAATATGACGGCACTTCTTTTGCGGGCTGGCAAAGGCAGTCAGGAAGGATTGTAACTGTTCAGGGGGAGATTGAGGCAGCACTTGGAATGATTCTGCAGGAAAATATTTCTCTTGCTGCTGCCGGGAGAACCGACAAGGGAGTTCATGCCAGGGAACAGACGGCAAACTTTGTTACCGTTTCATCAATGGAGCCGTCCAGAATTGTGCATTCACTCAACTCTCTGCTGCCCGGTACAATCAGAATTAGTAATCCTGTTGAAGTACCAGATGATTTTCATGCCCGGCATAGTGCTAAAGAAAGGCATTATCGTTATTTTCTCATCGAGAAGCCTTCAGCGATATATGGCAGGTTTGCGGGGTGTTCCTATGGGACGCTTGATCTTGCGGTTATGCAGCAAATTGCGGGTTTACTGAAGGGAACCCATGATTTTTCTGCTTTTTCAAAGGAGGATAGGGATAATCCGGATCGTATCTGCAAAGTGAATGTTTGCGAGTGGTATCGTGACAACGGGTTCCTGGTTTTTCAGATTTCAGCGAACAGGTTTTTAAGGAGTATGGTTCGCTACCTTGTTGATGCCATGATAAGTGCAGGAAAGGGGAGGCTTTCAACCGAAGAGTTTATTCGAATGCTGGAAACCGGAGTCATGACGAGTCAACTGAATCCGGCTTCGCCGGGTGGGCTTTTTCTATGGAAAGTGAAATACTGACAGAAAAGGAAACGGTTATTGCAATAGTGGAGAACTGTTTTTATGTTGTTTCTGACATTTCAACAGGGATTTTTGCTGTCGCAGCATTGATCGTTTGGCGACCATTACATCTTAATCAAACTGCAGCTTGTGAAAATCAGCTTATATTATACAATATTCAGGGTGTTGTTGTCGGCACTTGTTTTTCAGTTTCTGGCTCAGCCTGTGCTTGCTGTGGAGCCCGTGGCAGCCAATAACCGAGGAGAGTTCAGCAAGTCATCGGTTTCCGATATTCTTGACAGCCTTGTTAATGCCACATACTTTAAGGATGAGCATTTTTCCATTTCCAAAGAGTCTGAAAAGTTTGGATTTCCTTCCACGTTTGTGCCACAGTACAGTGATTCGGTCTATACAGCAAGAATCTCAACGTTGAACCGCAAAACGCCGCTCCATTTTGTTTACAATGCTCAGGTGAGGGGATTTATAAGACTTTATGCTGTTGAAAGAAGAAGTATGACTGCCAAAATCCTCGGATTGAGCAAAATCTACTTCCCGCTTTTTGAAGAAAAACTTGATGCGAACAATGTTCCGCTTGAGATGAAGTACCTCGCCATTGTCGAGTCAGCACTTAATCCGACCGCGGTTTCTCCTGCAGGCGCAAAAGGGCTTTGGCAGTTTATGTATGGAACCGGCAAAATGTATGGTTTGCAGTCGTCATCCTTTATTGAGGAACGGTATGATCCCTACAAGGCTTCGGATTCGGCAAGCAAGTATCTGAGTGATCTCTACAAAATTTATGGGGACTGGTTTCTTGTGCTTGCCGCATATAATTCTGGCCCTGGAAATGTTAACAAGGCAATCCGGCGGGCTGGCGGGGTAAAAGACTACTGGGCGATATGGGATTACCTTCCTGCAGAAACGAGAGGTTATGTCCCAGCTTTTATTGCGGTTAACTATATTATGAGCTATTATAACGAGCATAATATCCGACCGGTTGAGCCGGGATTTTTGTATCAGGATATCGACACCTTGAGAACCTCCCGGCTTTTGTCGTTCGAGCAGATCAGTGAAACTATTGGAGTGCCGATGGCCGATCTTCAGTTTCTTAATCCCCAGTACAAGCTTGGCATTATTCCTGCAGCCGGTACTTCACTCAATGTTATAAGGCTTCCAAAAAAATTTATTCCTCTGTTTCAGAAACGGGAACAGGAAATTTATGCCTATAAATCTGCTAAAACTATTGAACGCGAGGCGCTTTTTGCCCGTCTTGAAACTCTCCATGCCGGATCTGTCCACAGGTATAAAGAGTCTGGCGCTGAAGGAAAAACACAGAAGATTCATATCGTCGAGCAGGGCGAAAGTCTGGGCTCAATTGCACGGATGTACCGTACCTATATCAGTCAGCTCATCGCCTGGAACAGCCTGAAGGATTCTGATGTAACTCCCGGCCAGAAGCTCATTGTTTTCGGAGGATCCGACAATGGCATTTCTTCTCATGCCAATGTTTCTAAAAGAAGGTCAAAGAAAATGCGGGGAAGTCGCAGGTTGAAAAAAGAGGTCATAGTTCAGAAAAAATATATCGCTCAGTCTCAGCTTCTGCCTAAGCATCCTGTGCCGCTTCAACCAGAGCCTCAGGCTAAAGAGATCGTTGCTGAAAGATTAGCTAAAACTGTTGAGCGTGATGAGCTTTTTGCTCTTGTTGAAAATCATAAGGATCTGAAGGCGGTAACCAGTGCTCTTCCAACCGGGCCGGCACAGAAAGCATTAACCAGCGCTCCTCCAGCCGCGCCGGTGGTGAAGGCAGTAACCAGCGTTCCTCCAGCCGCGCCGGTGGTGAAGGCAGTAACCAGCGTTCCTCCAGCCGCGCCGGTGGTGAAGGCAGTAACCAGCGTTCCTCCAGCCGCGCCGGTGGTGAAGGCATTAACCAGCGTTCCGCCAGCCGCGCCGGTGGTGAAAGCAGTAACCAGCGTTCTGCCAGCCGAGCCGGTACTGAAGGCAGTAACCAGTGTTCCCTCTGCAGAGCCTGATTCGGAAGGGCAAGTATATATAACGCATGTTGTTGAGGAAAGCGAAAACCTCGGTTCAATTGCTGCGAAGTATGGTACAACTGTCAGCCAGCTTATTGTCTGGAATAACCTGAAAGATTCTCAGGTTACGCCAGGTCAGAAACTTATTGTATTTGTCAATGACGGCAATGGAGCTTCCACCCAGGCAGTGTCTGGAAAGGGAGATGTTTCAAAACCAGTGCAGTAAACATCAATTTTGGGGCGGTAATTGTTATTTCATGATATTCAATTAAAGGATAATTTTCTTATCTTTAAATTCACAGGTTTATGTTAGTCAACTGACGCAGAATAATTGTTGGCAAAAACCGCTGTAATTCAATAATTCTTTAAATGAGAAATCATTAAACGTATGCGTAATATCATTTTTACCGGAAAGGGTGGAGTTGGTAAAACCTCTATTGCTGCTGCAACAGCGCTCAGGGCAGCAGATATGGGGTACAAAACCCTGATCATGTCTACCGATCCGGCACACAGTCTGGGTGACTCGCTTGATGTTCAGTTAGGGCCTTCACCTGTGAAAATTGCTGAAAATCTTTGGGGTCAGGAAGTAAGTGTCTTTGGTGATCTCAATCTGAACTGGGATGTTGTCAGGGAGCATTTTGCTCATTTGATGGAAGCCCGTGGTATTGAAGGAGTTTATGCTGAGGAGATGGGAGTGCTGCCGGGCATGGAAGAGCTTTTTTCGCTTTCCTATATCAAGCGTTACAATGAACAGAACGAATACGATCTTCTTGTTGTTGACTGCGCTCCTACCGGAGAAACCCTTCGTCTGCTTTCTCTGCCTGAAACATTCGGATGGTTTATCAAGATGATCCGCAATGTCGAGAAATTTATGGTCAAACCGGTCATCAGGCCGCTTGCCAAAAAAGTCAACAAAATCAATGATTTTGTTGCTCCTGTGGAGGTTTATGACAAGGTTGACAACCTCTTCTCTTCAACTGAAGGAATTATTGATCTGCTTGCCGACAGCTCCAAAACAACCATGCGCTTGGTCATGAATCCGGAAAAGATGGTTATCAAGGAGTCTATGCGCGCTCTGACCTATCTTAACCTTTACGGGATTACTGTTGACAGGATTACCATTAACCGTGTTATGCCTGATCAGAGCCCGGATCCTTATTTTCAGAAATGGCGTGGTATTCAGCAGAAGTATATTGAGCAGATTCAGGAAGCATTTGCGCCCATTCCTATTGCCGAGGTACCGTTGTTTGATGATGAGGTTGTCGGGTTGGCCATGCTTCGCAGGGTAGGCCAGAAAGTGTATGAAGAGAAGAATCCTCTTGATGTATTTTTCAGTGAGAATCCGATTGATATTAAAAAAGTTTCAGACGGACACTACAAAGTTCGTGTCAGGCTGCCGTTTATGGAACACATGGGGCTTGAACCGAAAATTCTCAAGCTTGGAGATGATCTTACGATTCGAATTGGTGATTACCAGAAGATTGTTGCCTTGCCGATTTTCCTTGCTGGCATGGATTCCACCGGCGCATCCTATGAAGACAAGTGGCTCAGCATTGATTTCGCGAAGGCTAAATAATTTCGTGTTTGCAATCCATCAAAATGGTGCCAATAAAAAACCTGCCAGCAAGGCAGGTTTTTTATTGGTCGTTTTTTTCTTTCTTCAGAGTTTCAGAGCGAAACAAGATTGGCAATGTCAACGCCATTGACATTTCTTATTTCGTCAAGCAGTGCGGTTGTCACATCGCCATCGACAACGATTGCTGTCATCGCAACCCTCTTCTCTTCATCCCTCGAAAGTGCAACGTAGGCAACATTCAGGTTGTGCTGCAACAAAAGCTGAGTGACATTGGCAATGACACCTGGTTTGTCAATATTATTGTAAATAATGATATTGCCTTCCGGTTTGAACTCGACGAGAAACTGGTCTATCATCACAATCCGGACCTCTTTGTCGCCAAACACGGTGCCGCCAATCATCCGTTTTGTCTTGTCACTTTCAAGCTCTATGCGGATCAGGTTGGTATAGTCCAGATTTTCCTTTTCAAATTTCTGGTTCAGGCTGATGCCGCACTCTTTGGCCATCGTGAATGCGTTGATATAGTTGGTATCTTTTGACTGCCGGATATCAAGAAATCCCTTGAGTGCTGCTGCCGTGATGACTTCATTAAATTTATGAAGGAATTCACCGGATGTTCTGACGGTCATTTTGTACGCATTAACCGGCGCCATCTGTGCCAGTGTAGCACCAAGTTTTTCGGCAAGGTTCAGATATGATTTAACCCCCGGCGCCTGTGCCAGTTCAACAGCCGAGGCATTGACGGCACCCTCAAGTTTTCCAGTCTGTTTCCATGCAACAATCTGTTCTGCGATCTGAACAGCAACCTTTTCCTGGGCTTCGTTGGTGGATGCGGCAATATGCGGAGTAGCAATAACCTGTTCAAGTTTCAGAAGCGGATTGTCGGGATTGACCGGCTCTGTTTCAAACACATCGAGCGCTACGGCGGCAACTTTACCTGATGTTACTGCTTCAGCAAGGTCAGTTTCGTTAATGATTCCGCCCCTGGCGCAATTGACAATGATAACACCCGGCTTCATCAGGTCAAGAGTATCTTTTGCAATGAGATTACGAGTCGATTCGTTGAGTGATGAGTGGAGGGTAATAAAATCAGCGTGAATAAAATTTTCATGCAGGGGAAGAAGCTCAATGTTGAGCTGTGCGGCGTATTCGTCGGGAATCATCGGATCGTAGGCAATTGTTTTCATACCGAATGCCTGCATTCTGGATGCTACCTCACGTCCAATTTTTCCAAGGCCGATAATAGAAAGTGTTTTCCCTTCAAGCTCTACGCCGGTAAATTTTTTCTTGTTCCAATTGCCTTGTTTCAGGTCAGCGGTCGCCTGCGGAATTCGTCGAGCAGCGGAAAGCATCATGGCGCAGGCATGTTCTGCTGCTGAAACCGTGTTCCCGCCAGGAGTGTTCATCACGATAATACCTTTGCGGGTAGCTGCTTCAATGTCGATGTTGTCGACTCCTGCTCCTGCTCTTCCGATAAGCTCAAGCCTCGTGCCGCACTCAAGAATTTCAGAGGTAGCCTTGGTTGCGCTTCTGACGATCAGCGCTTCAAAGCCGCCGATGATCTCTTTGAGTTCCTCCTTGCTGATTTTCGGCTTTTCGGTAACTTCAAAACCGCTTTGCGCGAGGATTTGACCGCATTGAAGATCAACACCGTCAGTGATCAGTACTTTCATGTTAACTTTCTTGATTATTGATTACCCGGACTCTTATAAATCAATTTGAATA
>Ga0194052_1001686_pt1 | contig 12560 bp, 12 predicted proteins | sample SepL226m_MetaG_FD_160117 | JGI IMG/M metagenome (GOLD analysis project Ga0194052, IMG submission 160117) | Anoxic zone freshwater microbial communities from boreal shield lake in IISD Experimental Lakes Area, Ontario, Canada - Sep2016-L227-6m | ecosystem: Environmental > Aquatic > Freshwater >... | reverse complement strand
TTCCATAGGCATAATATCTCGATACTTTTTTGCAAATAATTTAGGTGCTTCTACAAGTTCTATTGAACAATCTGAGTACTGAGCAGAAATCGATCCTTCTATAATTTTCTGATATTCAGGATAAATTCCAACAATAAAGGAAAGCATCCCTTCTTCAAAGTGATAGATCATAGTTACCTTCGGCTTGAAGAAAATTGTTTTCATCATTGTGTCTCGAGTGCTCAATTGTCCTAGCTTGTGCATATTATGAAATACTTGCGACATACGACCAATCTTTTCTTTCATATCTTTTGCTATTTCTTTTTCTTGTTCGCGGTCTTGTCTGCTGTCGTTTCTTGGTAAGCTTACCTTGAGATAAATGACTCTGTGGGCATTGATAAGATCGTAAGCAAATCTTAATATGCGTTTTGTGATTTTGAACAGAACAATGGCTCCTAGAATTATTCCGATTCCTCCTAGAATATAGCCACCGATACTTTGAATATTGTCTGGTAATTTTATACTCGTTGTTGATGAATTTATGCCTTGTTGTGTCTGTGCTGCTCCTGTTTGATTTGCGAGATATTGCTCTTTGTAGGTGAGATATTCTGTTTTGTTTGAAAGAAAGTTTTTTACCTGACTTATTCCTCACATGGTCTTGAGACATTCGGTTTTGTTTCCTGTCCGCGCATTGTTTGTGAGTTGTGAAATATTGTCTGCTTGTGCAGGACTTTTGTCATATTGTATCTGAAGAAGGTGTTCACATTGATCTATGATCATGGGATGTTGTGCTAAGAGAGTAAATAGAAAATAGATTTTCCTTCTCTAAGTATACTCAGAATTGTCTTTTTTGTGTAGAAAATCGGCTTTCTCTCTTCTAGAAATCAACCATTTTTTATTTAATGTTATATAATATCTGTTTTGTCTTATGCATATCTTACCATTTTGAATAATTTGTATCGATAATAGACGAAAAAAGCTCTAATTATAGCACTAATATAAGATCCTCCTATGACCATGCAGGCAAAAATAGTATATACAATAGTCCTGATAACGATATATTGCATGATATTGGCTACAATAGCGAGATACATAATGCCGAAGGGTATGGCGATGATGATAATGAGATTCAAAGAAAAATTAAATAAGAGAATAGTTTGTACTCTCATATATTTTGATATGTTTTTGACTTCCTTCATTGCTAGGGAAAAACTTGCCTTAAATGCTTCATACAAAGGCATTCTCTCTAGCGTTATAAAATATCTTGTGTAGGCTTTGAGCGTATTGAAGATATTGATAAAGACAAATCGTATGATGAGGAATGTTATCACTCCCGTGCTGGTGTTTTCATCGATAACTAATAATTTGAAGGCGAGAAATATAATAACAATAGGAGCAGTAATCAATGATATGAAGCTGAATTCAAACATAGGAAAAAAATCAGCTTTCCCTTTTTTGAGTGCTTTTTTCATGTCTTTTTTGGGGTCGTTGAGATAGTGAATGATTGCTCATTGTCCCATAGGATAGATGATCGAATACGCCAAAAACACAATAATAGTGATGGTAATGATATATCCCAAAAAGTGATTTTTTGCAATTTCCTCAATGAAATATTGTGTGACTTTTCCTACATATAATCCATTGGCATAATTTTTTGCAAAGAGGGTATTGATATTTATAATGATGAGCAGTACGACAACAAGAGAATGGAAAAACGACGTGATCCACGTCCGTCTGATGATGTTGGTGTCTGCATTCATGTCTTTGATAGAGCTTTGTAGGATATTTTTGAACATAGAAAGTGATAAGAAATAATATGCTTTGGTAATATAAAAATCGTTTTGAGATGCAAGAGATATCCGTATTTTATGGTCCTATATGATTTTTTGCTTGCTCTTGTTTTTTTTGGTGAAATTCCTATAGTATTTTGGCTTTATTTTGTTGTATTTAGTATGACAACGATAAGAAGAACATTTATTATATTGATTCTCCTAGCAATACTTTTTTTTGTCTATCGTGGGCTCAATCCTAAGTGAGCAGATCTCTTACTCTCTGAGATAAGAACACTTCCTCAATCTTTTTTCTGATCATGAAATGCTCCTTCTTTGTCTGGATCTTCCTCATTTTCTTCTGGATTTACCCAAACAGGAGCTCTTTTGAATAGTTGAATGTGAGTAGCTTCTTGATCTTCTTCAAAAGATAGTATTGTCTCTTGAAATTTATTTTCCTCTTGATCTTCTTTGTCTCCAAAGACGCCCATTTCCCAAGGGAAACTTACTATTGTTCAATCCATGACAGGAACTTCTCCTCTTTGAACTTCGAGTGGTTCGTTGATGACGGGTAAAACCAAAGTTTCTCCTCCAGTAAAAACCACTTCTTTAGCTCCAAAAACTCCCGTGTCACAGGCTTCTTCTCCCTCTCATCTTTCTTCTCAAGAACTTCGTGATACTCAGGATCTTCTCAATCATTTATTTCGTTAGATATCTATGGATCTCACTCTCGCTCGCTACCTTCAAGGTGTAGAAAATGGCCTTTTTACTCCTCAGGAGGTGGTTACTGCTTATCTTGCAAAGGCACAAGAAGCTAATGATTATTATTTCTCTTATGTAAGATTGCATCCTGATTATGTCAAACAACATCTTGAAGCTTTCTCAATCTTACCACTTAAAGGTGCTCCTTTGGCGATCAAAGATATTATTTTGACCGAGTGATATATTACGTCTTGTGGCTCTAAAATCTTGGAATCTTATGTAAGTCCTTATAGTGCTTGATGTTTTGAACGTTTAGAAAAAAATGGTGGAATGATGCTTGGGAAGTCCAATATGGATGAATTTGCTATGGGATCTTCTACAGAAAGTTCTTATTTTGGCGTAACAAGAAATCCTTATGGTATAGATCGTGTGCCTGGTGGTTCTAGTGGTGGCTCTGCTGCTGCGGTTGCGAGTGACTGTTGTATTGCTGCATTATGAACAGATACTTGAGGGAGTGTCCGCCAACCGGCTGCTTTTTGTGGTATTGTCGGTATGAAGCCAAGCTACTGAATGGTTTCACGTTATGGAGTACAGTCTATGGCGTCTAGTCTTGATCAGGTTGGAGTGATGACGAAGACCGTAGAAGATGCAGAGATTCTCTTGAAGGCTATCGCTGGTTTTGACCCTAATGATTCACAAAGTAGCACAAAAGCGGATGATTTTGTGGAGGAATGAATTATAACGATTGAGGCTAAAAGCCTTAGAATAGCTGTACCTAAGCAGGTTTTGGGAGAAGGTTTGGATCCTCGTATCAAGGCACTCTTTCTTTCTAGAATTACTCAGTTACGTGACTTGGGTTATCAAATAGATGAAATAGATTTACCTATTATGGAGTATGCTGTTCCTATGTATTATACCTTGATGCCTGCCGAAGTAAGTACTAATCTTGCGAGGTTTGATGGTATGAGATTTGGCTTACAGGAAGAAAGTACCGATCATGAAGATATTGCTGCATATTATCAACATATCAGAGGACAATGATTTGGAGATGAAGCAAAGAGAAGAATTCTCCTTTGAACTTTTGTGCTTAGCAGTGCAAACTATGAAGGCTATTATCTCAAGGCTCAGCAAGCTAGAGAACAACTTCAGTCAGATTTTGATGTAGTGTTTGCAGATTATGATCTTATCCTTAGTCCTACTACCCCTGAACTTGCTTGGAAACTATGAGAAAGAAATGAAGATCCTCTCAAAAGCTATATGAGTGATATGTATGCTATCCCTGCAAATATGGCGTGATTGCCAGCAATGTCTGTACCTATGGGTATGGTAGAGGATCGCGAAGAAATACTTCCTACCTGACTACAAATTATGGGTCAAAAATGGAATGAATCGAAGGTGTTTGCTTTGTGAAGGATAATTGAGTCGCTTTCTTAGTATTGTTTTTGAAGAGGAGATATATAGAATGATACGATATATGATGATTAGTGGAGTGGTCGTTCAATGGATAGGACACAGTCCTGCGAAGACTGTAATCCCGGTTCAACTCCGGGCCATTCCAAATAGTATAAAGTAGTAAGTAGTAAGTAGCAAGCTTGTCTGCCCCAAAATCTCGAGGGTAAACCGGTAGGCAGGTAGTAAGTAGTAAGACTGGTCTTTGAGCTGGTTTTTTCTTTTTTTTCTGGAGTCTTGACAATCTTATTGTAAAGAATATACTCCTTACTTGCTTTATATTTTTTTTGAGAACATGGATACACAAGAGCATCTTGATGCGTGAAAACCAAAGAAAAAAAAACTTTCTAGTGCTGAGCGTAAAAAGAAATGGAAAATTAGAATTATTCGTTTGTTATTGAAAGGAGATACAAAAAATAAGTCGATAAAACATAAGGTTATAGAACAAAAACAAGTTTTGGTGGAAAATCTTGTCGGTAATACCGTCTCTTGAAGAGATATAAATGAACTCTTTTGGACATATAATAAACTTCATCAAGATATTTTCTTTCCTCCTCATGTAAAATATCTTTTCCCGAAGGCGAAGGTAAAAATAAAGTGATGAGATACGATCAATTCTTCTTTTGAGGTGCCTCTTTTGGATTATATCAAAATATTGTCTCATATTAGACTTGTTCTTTCTCCTTTTATGCAACAAGTTGCTCCTATAAGAGAAGCAGCACAACAAGATCTTGAACAACAAATAGATAAACTTTCTCATCAGCGTGATCTTTTGCAGGGAGATTCTCATGAAAAGGAAAATGACTCCGATATCCATCATTTGATGCATGAAGTTCCAACGAGGAAAATTAATACTACTTTTGAGAAAGAACTCTATTTAGAAAAATTTAAGAAGATTTTTGCTCCTTTGTATGAAGAAAAATATAAGCAAGAAAAATTAGTGCAGGATTGAAATAAGCTTATGATTAATTGAGAGATTTCTGCTCCTAAGCTTATTGAATTTTATGCTCAGATCACTCATTATGATCAGAAAGTCTCTTTATTGAATCGTGCATTGGAAGGTATTGATATGGCTCAAAATGTTGTTGTAGATGGGGTTAATATTTCTTTGAAAAATTTCTTATCTCTTCTTTATGGGCTTCAATTTTCCTTCAACTTGTTTTATCCACAAGAAAAAATTGTCATTGGAGATGAAGATGTTTCCTCAAACATAAAAAAATAATACTGTCTAATTTTTGATAATTTCTCGTTTTCCATTTTCTTCTTCTACGAGTGCAGTACAGGAATCTATTCGATCGCCAGAATTGAGATATTCATATTTTCCTATTTTTATTTTTTCTGCTTTGTGCAGGTGTCCACAGATGATGCCTTGCACTTTTTTTTCTTTACATGTTTTGATAAGTTTTTTATGAAAGGAATGGACGCCTCATACCATTAGACGTTTGATCCGTCGTTTGATGGAAGAGACTAAGGATTGATGCTTAAATCAGCATTTTTCTCTGATGTCATTATACATTCTATTGAGCCGATATAGAAATGTTCCTCAGCAAAAACTGATTTTTGATCGTGGAGTAAATTTTCCTTCTAGTTTATCAAATTGATGTCCATGACAGATGTAATATGTTTTTTTCCCTGTCGTATATGTCATATCTGCGAGAATATCTACTTCTTTATGGAGTCGTGGAGTTGTCTTCCCAATAGTGATGTCGTGATTCCCTATAATGTATTTTATTTTCACTCCTTGTTGCTCAGCTATTTCGATGACGTCTTTCCATCGATTGGTATGTCTCCTTTTTCGTCATCCGAATAATTGTATATGCCGTCCATCGATAATATCTCCATTGAAAATAAGTTGTTGAAATGTTTGATTTTTTAATCGTTGCAAAAATTCTTTTCCCTTATTATCGGGACTTGGTATATGGATATCGGAGACAATAATTGTTTTATATGTAGCCAAAGGGAAGGAAATTGAAAATTAAAAATTACGAATTATAAACGTATTTTCTATATGGCTAGGGTATACATAAAAGATTATTTGCCTTTTTTTTGTCGGAATGCAAGGTAGAGGATTGGTAAGATTCCCGCCGTATTAAAGATGAAAATACAGACAAACCAAGCTTTTTGCTTTTTAGTTCCTGCTTTCCAAAGTGCAATTCCTTTTCGTATCATTTCTCGGATACCAAGAACTACAAAGAGAATAAGAAATGTTTTTGCTAGCATAGGAGCTGCTTGTTGAGCATACAAGGTTGCTTCGGGGGTCATGGGTATGTAATTACGAATTAAAAATTACGAATAGATATTATCCAATTAATATTCTTCCTGCTGCGCTTTTTTCAATCTTTCATAATTTCAATAACAAAGGTTCGACATCTTCTTCTACTGCCTTTTCATTAATTCCAAGCTGAACAGCAATGGCCTTTACTCCTAGGGGTCTATCTGCCTTTTCAAGTATTTCTAGATATTTGGCGTGAAGGGGAGTCATACCGCCTTCTTCTATCTGTGCGTGGTGAAGGAAATCTTTCATGATGTCTTCAGTCAGTATATTATTTACACTATTTGTAATCACATAATCTCTGATTTTGATACACAAATTATGAATTTCTCTTGGTACAGAACCTACTTTCTCTGCTATGTGTTGGATAAGCTCTTTGCTCTGAGGTAACACTCCATAATGTCTGAGATATTTCTCGATGAGTCGCTCTTTTTCCTGAGGGGTATATTCCATGAAGTGACAATGATAGACAAATCTATTTTTCATTGGTTGACTCAGTTCTTCTGATTTGGTGGTTGCACCAATGAGTGTAAAAGGATTTATGGGGATCCTTACATTACCTCATTCAGGCATGACCATATCGATGACAAAATCTTCCATAGCAATGTAGAGTACTTCTTCGATATTTGGTCTCAATCTGTGAATCTCATCGATAAAAAGAATATCTCCTTCTTCTAAATTATTCAAAATGCTCACAATCTCTGCGGGTTTGGTGATGGCATATCCTGTGACGGTTTTGATGCTTACCTGAGATTGCTTAGCAATAAGTTGTGCCATCGTGGTTTTTCCAAATCAGCTAGGTCAGGAAAAGAGGAAGTGTCCCATATTTCCTTGTCTTAGTTTTCCACTCTTGATTGCTGTCTTGATAAGTCCCTTGATCTGTTCTTGTCCAATGAAATCATCGAATGTCTCTGGTCTATGCCCTCTATTATTTTCTTGCGAATTCTCTGTTTGTATCTTTTTGATTTCCATGAATGTCTACACGATGAGTAAAGAAGATTATTTTGTTTGTTTTATTTTGTAATAGGCATTGGTGTCTTTGATCTGACTGAGTTGAAAACTTTTTGCTTCAGTTCTAATATTCGCATCTACTACATAGCCATTACTCACAACAAAATTTATACTTCCTGTCTTGGCATCTGAATCTAAGGTGTAGACATCTCCATATCGAACAAAATTATCTGAGAAATATTTTGCTGTAGTAGATTTTACAACTTTGTATCTTGTACCAAAGAGCTCGATATACCCCACATCGAAGTTTCCGTTTTCTAAGAGATTCATATCAATATATGCATTTCCTTCAGGTAATGTGCTTAGCCCTGTTGCAGAACCTGGGACCATAGTGATGATCTGATTTTGTATTTTATTGGTATTGATATTTTGAAGCATTTGAAACTTCACTTTGAATCTATAGAGAAATAATGCTACTTCGTATCTTGTAATGGGATTTTCAAAAGTAATCAAGTCTGCAGGAGCGACTATTCCCATGCTTTGTGCTTTTTCAAAATAATTTTTCCACCAAGGAGTAGTTGTTTCATCAAGTTTTTTCCCTTCAAACATCCTGATAATGGCCGTGATGAATTGTGCTTTGTTGATTGTGCTCTTGGGAGAAAAATATCCATTATTCCCTTTGAGGATGTTATTTTGGCAGGCATTTTCTAAATAAGTCATAAGTGATCCATCAGCATTGTCGATATCTTTGAAAATACATTCTTGTGGTAATGCCCCATTGTTTGCTCAGATAAACTGAAACAATACTCAGAAGTTATTGAGTATCTTTGCTGCTTGTTCTCTGTTGAGCACTGTGAAAGGTTTGTACTCTGCAATCGTCTTATAACTCGTTAGTCCATTATCATTCATTCGACTAATTGCTTCTTGGAGCTCAGGATCATCGCTTACACTGATTGAATTTGCTAATGTTTCAAAATTATTGAGAACGCCACTATTTACTCCTTGGCTTCCCGTCTCTGAAAGTTGACTAATTTTATTGAGTGCCATGATTCTTAAACTCTCATTAGCAATAATATTGTGTAATCTAAAGAGATACAATGCAATTTCCTTTCTACTTACTGTTTTGTCAAAAGCGGTCTGATTGTTGGTGTTGGTCAATCCTAGAGCTCGTGCCTTGAGGTAATAGTCTCATCGTCGAGGGTTTCTATTTTCCTGAGAGTATTTTCCTTCGAACATTCTGATGATGATTGCCATTGCTTCGGGTCTTGAAAGGGTATTTTTTGGGAGAAATTTTCCTTGAGATCATTTGAGAAGTCCTCGTTTACAAGCCTGTACTACGTATATCCCCAAACTACTTTCAAAACTTCCACTGTCGATAAACATACAGCTTTGATTCTTTTCTGTTTTGTCGTATCCAAATCCACTGTATGCTTGTGTGATGATTTTTCCCATTTCTTCTCTTGTCAGTGCGTCATCTGGTCTATATTCTTTCTCAGTGGAGTATTTTGTCAGTCCATTAGCAAACATTCGTGCTAATGCTTGTTGAAATTCGGATCCGGTCAAACTTCCTCAAGTCTGTAAAGTTGGAGGTATATTTGTGGTTCACGTCTTATTATTTGCTCCTGTTGTTGCTGTTGTCGTCCCTGTTGTATTGGATGCACCTGTATTACTACTCCCTGTTGCTGCAGAAGCGACGATGCCTGTCCCATATATGATAGATATCTTTTTGGTAATAGGATCGATAATGATTTGAAAAGGACCTGTACCTATTGCACTTCCTGTTGTGAGTGAAGACCCAGTATTTCCTGTCAGGATTGCTCCTGTATTTATGTTTCCTGTGCTGGTTGCTCAGGTGTTTACTTGTCCAGTACCTGTGTTGTCTGCCTTACTTGTAAAAGAAATAAGCAAAAGTGTGCTTATCATCAAGATTCCTATCACTTTTTTGTTTTTCATTTTGGGAGCATTAGAGTATAAAATTTACGTATCAGAAATACATCAATATAGCTATACACAATGATATAAAGTTTTCAATAGATTTTCTGGTATATTGCTTTGGAATTGGTTATTGGTTATTGGTGTATTGGGAATTCGTTTATTGGAACCCTCGGCTTACCATTGCATACTTGAGAATTGGATTTTTGCTTTATGCTTTGTGCTTTTCGCTCTTTTCTTCACTTTTACTTGAAAATAGTCAGCAAAACTGTAATACTAGCGAAGCGATTGCGTATTTTTTATTTTATAGTAAGAATATATCCTATGCTTCAAAGAACATTAGTAGTATTGAAACCAGACACTGTAGGACGCAGTATTGTTGGTGAAATTGTTTCTCGTCTTGAAAGAATTGGTTTACATATTGTTGGCATGAAAATGCTTCGTTTAGATAAAGATTTCTTATTTCATCATTATGAAACTCTTGGAAAGATGATTTCTAGACGTGGACAAAAGCCTTTTGATGTGACTGTAGATATGATGATGAAAGGTCCTGTGATTGCTATTGTTTTGGAAGGTGTAGAAGCAGTAGAAGTTGTTCGCAAAATTGTTGGAACGACCGAACCAAAGATGGCTGCTCCTGGTACTATCAGAGGAGATTTTGCTCATATGTCGTTTACCTATGCAGATCAACAAGATGTTGGGATACCAAATCTTATCCATGCATCAGGAAATGCTGAAGAAGCAGAAGCTGAAATCAAACATTGGTTTAAGGAAGGAGAACTTTTTGATCATGAACCAGCACATAAATTGTTTACTCGCTAAATTGTTTCGTGTCTCAAATGGTCTCAACTTGGTGCGACTTGTCACAACTTGTACCTATTTGCGACTACTATCATAATAAATTACTTATTTTACTTATATTAATTACAACAAATGAAAAAAGGAATTCATGGAAATTATTTTGAGAATGTAGAGGTCTCTTGTATCTGTGGCGCTACATTTACCGTAAATACTACTGTTCCAGGACCAATCAAGGTAGAAACTTGTTATCAATGTCATCCTGCCTTCAATAAGGACAAGGTAGTGAAAAAGGTTATTAAGGGAAGAATGGAAAAATTCTTGGAAAAAGAAAAAAGAATGGCTTCTTTGAAAAAAGCTGCGTAGTTTTTTCTGCCTAAACGTTGTAGAGATACTGTAAGGAGATTTTTACCGTTTACTTGCTTTGTATGTTGAGACAACAGATTATCAAAAAGTATCTTGCAGTAGACGACATTATCTCTGTTATCGGACATAATTCTAGTATTTTCATAGGGTCGCTTCTTAAGACCCTTCTTTTTCTGTTTGTTTTGTATATTCTTTTTGTGGTTTTGCAAAAATATATTGTCTGGGAATATCTTCCTGCTGTTTTTGCTCTTTTGTGAGTTGGTTTTCTTATAAAATACCTGCTGGATTTTTTTAATGATTATCTTGATAATCTTGTTTTGTCTCGTGAAGGGATTACTCTGTTTACCTGGGATGGTGTTTTGCGTTATAAAACTGATTTTTTCCCCTGGGAGAGAATAGAGACAATCTCTTATCTCCAACATACGCTATGGGATAAATTATTTGCTAAGGGAGATCTTATGATCACTCTAGATCATGATGTACAATTCCCTTTTGAAACTATTAGTAGACCCCAGAAACAAATGGCAAAAATATTGAGATATAAGGAACAATTTGGTCTTAAATGAGCTCAAGTAGCCTATGAGGATGCTTTGCAAGATGAAAAAATTTCTATTTTGGCAGAAGCATTGGGTGAAGTAGTGAAAGAATATTTGGATAAGAAAGGAAAGAATGATGAAGAGGAAGAAGAGTATTAATATTGAATGTCGAGGAATATTGAGGAACGCTTGTTTACACTCGCGAGGAACATTGTCAAAGATTGATTAAAAATTAGAAAACCCCACACACATGGGTGTATATGTATATGGTTGTATATTGGCGTACATTGATATGGATGGATGTGTGGGGTTTTATAATAGTTTCAATTCTTTTAATTTAGTTTCATATTTTTCATATTCATTACCATGTTTTTGTTGTAAATAAGATTTTAGAATATCTTTCCAATCGGCGAAGCCTGTGGAGAGATTTTTTGCAGAAATTTCAAAATCTATAAGGAGCTGATCGAGTTCGATAGACTCTTTTTTGAGCTTAATATCCTTGATGCTTTGACGTAACTCAGGGGCGATGTAGTCGTCGATACGTTGATAGTCGATGCTGTCCGTTTTGATGGAAAGGGAAACATTTTTGAGGTCAGATTCTGTTTCTTTATACGTGATATTTCGGTTGGGTGAGTCCATATTTTTCTTACTCTGTTCGCGGACAAGATTTTGGTGGTGCAGAACATCTTCTTTGCTTAGGGCGGCTGATCATTGCTCGAGGGTGAAGTAGGGATTGATCGCGATCTCTGTAGCTTGGATACTTTCTGTCGCTGGTGTGTAGACACAGAGATATTTTGTTTGATTGGCTTCGAGGGGGGTAGTGGACCAGATGCTTCCCAGGCAGAGATAATTATTATGCGTAAATGCTTGATGGAGATGTCCAGAAATGAGTCTAATTCCTTCTTGATTGAAGATTGATTCATGGAGAGCAATGTCCTTGTAAGAAAATCTGGATTTCTGGCCGGGAAATACCGTGTTATTGATATAATAATGATGGATGATAAGAATATTTTTCTTTCCTTGGATCTGTGATCGAAGATATTCATTGAGTTGTCAGGAGAATATTTCATTTTTATTTTTTGCATTTTTGAGGATATCTACAGTTCACTGGATAGTGAAAGGAAGCTCTTTTTTCTCTTGGATCTCTAGATCATTTGTGTGGATAGTGAAGGGAAGAAAAAATATCTCTTTGTCTTCGATTGTTTGCCAGAGGGGCTTCGTGACGAAAAATATTTTTCCTTGATCGTGCGTGATACTATTGACGATGTCAAAGGCTTTCTTTGCTTCTTCAAAAACAAATGAGTTCCCTAATCGATCATGATTTCCTGCAAGAACATAAACAATCTTTCCTTGATAGACGAGTTCCAAAAAAAACTGATATAAAGAGAGGAGGGCATTTCTATCATAGGAAAAATGATAGACATAGTCTCCACAGAAGATAATATTTTTTTCTTCCGAATGCTGTTGAATGTATGTCTTGAGATGAGCAAGAATACTTTCTTGGAAACGGCTGGTAATATGGATGTCGCCTATGAATAGCATATTGAATGGTAAATTGGTAAATTGGTGTACCTGCCTACCGGCAGGCAGGTTGGTTATTGGTATATTAGTTATTAGTCTAAGTTCTAAGTTCTAAGCTCTAAGTTCTAAGTTCTAAGCTCTAAGTTCTAAGTTCTAAGCTCTAAGTTCTAAGTTCTAAGCTCTAAGTTCTAAGCTCTAAGTTCTAAGTTCTAAGCTCTAAGTTCTAAGTTCTAAGCTCTAAGTTCTAAGCTCTAAGTTCTAAGTTCTAAGCTCTAAGTTCTAAGT
>Ga0194052_1001684_pt1 | contig 12567 bp, 13 predicted proteins | sample SepL226m_MetaG_FD_160117 | JGI IMG/M metagenome (GOLD analysis project Ga0194052, IMG submission 160117) | Anoxic zone freshwater microbial communities from boreal shield lake in IISD Experimental Lakes Area, Ontario, Canada - Sep2016-L227-6m | ecosystem: Environmental > Aquatic > Freshwater >... | reverse complement strand
ATGCGCACACCGGCTCAGGCGGCAGCGGCTACCACCAGAACCGCAACAACTCGCACTCGCGTTGGAGCTAGCCCCGTGCGGCTAGAGGCCGCAGCCTAAGGGCATAAGATGCAGCTAACGGCGCTTTCGTTCGATGCGATGGGAACAAATGTGCACGTCATTTATGGCGGCGATGATCCCCAGCACGCCGCGTTGGCGATGGAGCGCGTTCAGCAGCTAGAACAGCTTTGGAGCCGCTTCATCGAGAGCAGCGAGATCTCGCAAATCAACTCTGCGGGCGGAGAGCCAGTCGCCGCTTCACCTGAGACTCTGACGCTGATTGAGCGTGCGGCTGAGGCTTGGGAGATGACCGGCGGCCTCTTTGACCCGATGGTGTTGGAGCAGATTCGCGCGCTCGGATACGACAGAACATTCAAAGAGCTAGATACCTTGGCACCCCTGGCGCCATTGTCGGACCCGCCGATCGGCGCAACCAACGAAGGCCGTGATTCGCTAGGGATCAGAGTCGACCGCGCGGCCGGCACAGTGACTGCCGTAGCCGGGCGCGGGATCGACTCAGGGGGGATTGGCAAGGGCTTGGCCGCCGACCTTGTTGTCGCCTCGCTGCTTGAGGCCGGCGCACCCGGCGCGCTTGTGAATCTCGGCGGCGACCTCCGCAGCGGTGGCGCGGCGCCGGACGGCGGCTGGCGAGTCGAGGTCGACAACCCGTTTGATCCAGCTGGCCCGCCCGCAGCAAGGTTTCTTCTGAATGGTCAGGCGCTCGTCACGAGTTCATCGCAGGGTCGCCGCTGGCGCGATGGCGACGAGGAGAACCATCATCTGCTTAACCCAGCTAGCGGCCAGCCGGCGGTTTCCGACATTGCCTCAGTGACCGTGATCGCTGACGAAGGCTGGCGCGCCGAGGCACTAGCCAAGGCTGCGTTCCTTAGCGGGAGGGATGACGCGCTAGCAATGCTGCCAAAGCACGACGCAACCGGCGCCATCGTTGGTCGCGATGGGAAGCTCGACTGGGTTGCGGGGAGCCGCCAGTTTCGCGCGCCAGAGCGGGTCGTCGCGCGCCGGCCGGCCGGCTAAATGCCGACCGACCTGCGCGAGACGCCCTAAGGCTCCGTGCGTACCTGCTCTCTAGTTAACTGAGCAGGTGATCGTGATCACCAGTGTTACCGGGCTGGTGATGTCCGATGTGGTTGTCGTTGCGTAATACGCGGTATCGGTCGGCTGGCCTTGCGCTGTGATCTGCGCTCCGCTCATTGCGCTGCCGCCGCCGTTCCCGCTGAGCGTCGCCTTGCCCTTGCCGGCTACGCACTTACTTGCGCTCCACGTTGCCGTGTAGGTCTTGGTTTGGTTTGCCTGCAGCGGGTACTTCTTTACGATCGAGCCTGCCGGCGCCGGCGGTACTGGCGGCGTCGGATTGTTGTACTTGCCGATCGTCAAGACCACATTGGTGCCCTGAGCAACAGTGCTGCCAGCACCTGGTGACATCGCAAGCACGATCCCGTTCTGCGAGGCGCTGGTAACGGTGCGCGTGACGTAGACGGCGTCGAGGCCAGCATTCTGGAGCGTCCTGTCGCCCTGAATCTGTGTCTGACCAACCGCGTTAGGAACCTTGACCTGCTTAGGCGCCTGATCGATCGTTACCTGAACGCTCGAGCCAATGCCAGCGGTTACTCCGCCGGATGGGTCCTGCGCCAGTACCTGGCCAGGCGTCTTGTTCGATGCCTTGTAACTGTGGTCAACGCGGAAGCCAGCGTTGGTCAGCGCTGAATCAGCGTTGGCCGCACTGAAGCCGATCACGTTAGGTACCAGTGCTTGCTGTGGCCCCTTCGAGATGTTGAGCGTGACGGTCGAATCCTTCTGCGCCTGGGTACCGGCTATCGGCGTCGTGCCAACGGCGAACCCTGCCTGGTGGGCGGAGCTGAATACCTGGACTGTCACCGGTTTGAACCCGGCGTCCTCAAGTTGGATCTGCGCCCGGTCAGACGGGTCGCCGGCAACGTCAGGAATAATTCCTTCGCCCGGGCCATTTGAGACCGTCAAAGCGATCACGTCGCTCGTCTTCTGCGTCGTTCCGCCGAGAGGGTTCTGGCTGAGAACCTCATCCTTCCCTTGCGAACTCGTTACGCGAGTAACGCTTGACTTGAAGCCTTGGTCGCTAAGCATCTGCTGAGCGACGGTTAGCGTCTGGTTGACGGTGTTAGGGACCTTTGCGGTCGTGTCACCGCAGCCGCTGACCAGCAGCGCGAAGCTGACGGCGAGCGATGCAATGGCGGCAAGCGTCAGCGCTGTGCGCGAGCGGCTCGCTGTGGGCGATGCGGTATTCGAGTGACTTCTTAGAGTTTTCATGGCCTGTAACTACTGCGCTGGGCGGCGAATTCCTGCGAACGGCTGGCCGCGGCGCTTACTGACGAATATGTAGGGTTGGCCGATGAGCCAAATCCTCGTAGTCGCGACGCTAAAAATTCAAGATGGCAAGGTTGACGAAGCGGTAGCGGAATTGACCCCTGTAATCGAGGCGACACACGAGGAAGAAGGTTGCATCTCCTACGTGCTTCACCGCGACATCAATGACCCGAATACGCTCGTCTTCGTTGAGCGCTGGGCATCGCAGGATGCGCTCAACGGGCACATGCAGCAGCCGCATATGCTGAAGCTGGTTGAGCTTGCCGGCACGATGCTCGCGGAGCCGCCGCAGATCACCTTCTGCGAATCGCTTGAAATTGGCAGTTCGCCAAAAGGCAGCTTCGGCAGCTAAACCGCGCCGACTAGGCGCGATAGTTCGATCGTCAGTGGCTACCGTCATGGCGATGCTTAGTGGCGCAGCCGACAAACTGCTTGATTTCACGATCGCGCCGGGTTTCTCGCGAATCGGTTGGGGAGCGCGCCGGGCACTTGGTCTGCTCGACCCAATCAAGACCGATCTGAGCGGGCGAACCTGTGTTGTCACTGGCGCCAATAGCGGCATCGGTCTTGAGGCGGTACGGCAGCTGGCTGAGCTTGGCGCCGACGTCGTGATGGTCGGACGCAACCCCGAGCGGCTTGAACAGGCGCGGGCATCGTTTGAAGGAGCAGTTCGCGGACGGGCGTTGATCACGACCGAAGTGATTGACGTCTCTTCGCTTCAGTCGGTTCGCGCCGGCGCGGCCAGGCTGCTGGAATCCCACCCGCAGATCGACGTGCTCGTCAATAACGCTGGCGTGCTGCTCGATTCAAGGCAAGTGTCGACCGACGGCATCGAACTAACGCTGGCAACGAACGTGCTCGGTCCCTTCTTGCTGACCGAGCTGCTGACCCCGGCGTTAGCTGCCGCCGCGAGCGAGCGACCCCCGGCAAGAATCATCAACGTCTCATCTGGGGGCATGTACTCCGAGGCCGTTCAGCTTGATGACCTTCAGTCGGCGCGCCAGCAGTGGTCGGGTAGCGCTTTTTACGCGCGGACCAAGCGGATGCAAGTGATGTTGACCGAGTACTGGGCCGCGCAATTGGCAGACCGGAACATCGTCGTCCACGCGATGCACCCCGGCTGGGCCGATACGCCAGGGGTTGAGAGTTCGCTACCAACCTTCCACCGAATCGTCGGCAAGGCGCTGCGTACCCCGGCTGAAGGTGCTGACACGATCACCTGGTTGGCCGCCGCGCAGGAGCCAGCACGCAGCAGCGGCGGCTTCTGGCAGGATCGCGCCGAGCGGCCGGTCAACCGCCGTCCCGGAACGGCCTCAGCGGCCGGTGATGATCAGAGGCTCGCGGCCGAGCTCGAGGCGCTAATCGGCTGAAGCTGGTCGCGGGTCGTTGCGAAACGCCCAGAAGTTGAGCACGACTAGCGCTACTGAAAGCGTTCCCACGCCTACGCGCCAGTCACTCGGCGTAGCCAGCCAGGCGAGTAGGCCGATCACGATTGCGACGGCGGCTATCAGGCCGATTCGAGCTGCCGCGGCGCGTGCTCCCGGGGCTCCCGCGGTTAGGCGCATCAAGGCGATAAGCGCGATCGCCACGCCGACCCCGCCCGAGGCGACCATCGCGATCGCATCGCCGAGCTGGTAGTTGGGATTCGGCGCGATGTACCAGACCAGCCCAACGCTGCAGATCAGCAGCGTGATTGCGAAGAGGTAATGCCAAAGCATCCAGGCGCGCAGGAGCGGCGCGCCTGTCGGGGTCACCCGCGACATCACTTCGCGGTCATACATCGTCCAAAGGGTCCAACTGATCACCGCGACGAATGCGAGCTGAAGTAGGTGGGCTTCTTGAACGCTGTCTTCGTGGACCGTAACCACGGTCTTGACGAAGACATCGCCGATCAGGATCAAGACGAAGAGGCCAAGACGCTCGGAGAGGTGCTCACGGTTGAGCGGGAAGCGCTCGATGGTTTTCGGCAGCGAGGGGCCAAAGTTCATGACGAAGATCGCAACGATCGCGACGATCCACAGCGCTCCTCCCCAAGGCTGCGGGCTCAGCCCTGAAGCGATAAAAAGAATCGCTCCAACGATGCTGGCGTTGCGGCGCTCATGCGCTAAGTCCGCCAGCCTTGGTTGCCACCGAGCGCCAAGCTCGTAGATCAACCCGACCGCTAGCACCATCGCAGCGGCGCCGTAACCGAGCAGGCCGTTGAGAGCGCTGAGCTTTGTCTCCGATGTTTCGAGGAGGGAGACCCCAAGAACAGCAACGAGCTGGAGCAGGAAGGCAAAACGCAGCGCCGTTGGGAGCAGCCTGCCGCTGAAGCGGGCGGCAAACGGATCGCCGAAGCGATTGAAGAAGAGCGCCGTCTGCTCCCAAGCCCACATGATCAAAATCAGCTTCAGCGCGAGCACCAGCGCCGACTCCCAATTTGGCGATTTGCCAAAGTCGACGCCAAAGCTGAGGAAGGCGCCGATCAGTACGAGGTCGTAAAAGAGCTCCGAGCGCGACGGTTGTGAAGAGATCGGCAGCGACACGTCGGCGCAGTTTCGCAGCTAGTCAGTCGTTTAGGTTGTGGAAGTCGGCGCTGCGACAGAGTCGGCCAGCTCGTCGAGCTCTGGTGGCCCAAGCACGATGATGATCTGCTCCTCCACGCCGCCGGTTTCTTTCAGCAGTTCGAGTGCGCTCTCATCAACGCGGTCAAAGCGAGCGTCGTCCCAGCGCCGCTGATCGCCGACGATTACTCCCTCAATCGTGAAGTGTGCAACCGGCGTCACGCCAGGCGGGTCGGCGGCGGGCTGCTGCCCTTCGGCGAAGCGACGCACCCGGAGCACATGGGCGTCGCCTTCTGGCAGCTCAATGGCGTGGACCGGGTGCGCAGCGAAGACGATCGTCGATGCCATCCCAGCATCCTTGTGTGCATGGAGTTCCAGGAAATCATCACGGCGTTGCATCTCAAAGAACTTCGCTCGCGTGGGGTAACGGACGATCGCAACACGATCGTAGATCGGCGTACCGGTGGGCTGGTCGATCACATCGGCGGAGAACGCCGGTACTGCACCGATCTCGGCTAGCGGGCCGAGCGGGGTATAGGCGTCGTCGGCCTCTCTGCCGGTCAGCGTCGTCTCACGGCCATCGGAGTAATCAGCGAGCTCGCGGTAGTCCATCAGGTTGACGGCCCAGAACGGGCCGTCTTGATCGGCCGGCATCTCGAGCCACGCTCCGATCATCTCCCAGTTTGGTGTGCCGTAGCGAGGCGTTGAGGTGTCCGACATTAAGAGATCCTTTCGAGAGGTCAGCGGGCCTGGGTTTCGAGCCGAGCTAATCGTGCCAGTTCCACGCGCGCGCCGCAGCGAGCTTTAGTGGCGCTGCCCGTGGCCGGCGCAGGTAGCATCCGCGTCGATGATCAGACCTCGCCGCCGGGCACCCGTGGTAGCGCTAATCGCTCTGTTGCTAGCAGGGCTTTGCGCAGCTGGCATCAACCACACGCGGTCAGCGTCAGCGAGCACAACCGATCGCGCCGCTGTAATTCAGCAGCAGAAGCTAACTGGCTGCGTGCCGCAGGGAGCTCGCTACCGCGAGAACGGCTGGCGCGGCCGCCGCTGGGTCGCGCTGACTTTCGACGGTGGACCTACCGCCGAGTACACGGCGCGCGTGCTCGCGCAGCTACGCCAAGCCAAGGTGCACGTGACCTTCTTCATCCGCGGGCAGTTCATCAAAGGCCACACCAACCTGCTGCGCAAGGAGCTCGCCGACGGCCACGAGCTGGCCAATCACTCCTACAGTCACCCCCATTTTCCATCCAGCTATGAGTTGAGCCGCACCAACAAGCTGATCTACCAAGCGAGCGGTTACACGCCGTGCCTCTTCCGCGCCCCATACGGCTCGATTGACAACGCCCTGCTCGGCCGCGCAAGGCACCTTCACATGCTGACAATTGGCTGGGATGTGGACTCATGGGACAGCCTCTACGACAACGTCAGTAAGGCAACCGTTTACAGCCGCGTCGTAAACCGCGTGCGGCCGGGCTCGATCATCCTGATGCACGACGGCGAGGGTTCACACAAAGGCACGCTCCAAGCGCTGGGGCCAATCCTGCGCAACCTGGCCGCGCGTCATCTCCAAGTGGTGCCCGTTTCGCAGCTGCTCGGCCTGCGCGAGCTTCACTGAGCTGGGCGAGTAGCTAAGAGGCTGCCGGCTTCGGAGGCGGCGCGTCAAAGAGCTCATCGGCAACCGCACCGCCACCGATCGCTTCCTCGGCCCCCAGGCCGGCTGAGCCATGCATCGTTGACCGCAGCGGTACCTGCTTCAGCATCAAAGCGAGGAAGAAGGTAATCGATGTGAAGATCGCACCGACGAGGAAGACCGGTTGCAGCGCATGAACGAACGCGGTCATGAATACGTCCTGCGCCGCAGCTGGCAGCAGGCGGATCTGGTGAGGGTCGATTTGCGACCCGCTAGGCAGCCCCTTTGCAAGTGCTGACGGCAGCGCAGCGATTTCCGAGTTCAGCCGCGAAGCAAAGATCGCTCCGAACATCGCGACGCCGAGCGAGCCGCCCATCGAACGGAAGAAGGTCGCAGTTGAGGTTGCGACGCCGACGTCTCGCGCCGGCGCGTCGTTCTGGATCACGAGCACGATCACCTGCATCACAAGGCCGATACCAATACCGATTATCAGCATGTAGACAGAGGCGATCCACGGATCGGTGTCAAGCGCCAAGCGTGAGAGCAGATACATCCCGAGCGTCGTGATCGCGCTGCCGACGATCGGGAAGATCTTGTAACGGCCGATCCTCGTGATGATCCGGCCCGAGATGATTGAGGTTGTCAGCAGTCCGATCATCAGTGGCAGCAGGCGCAGCCCCGAGCTCGTGGGGCTGACGTTGTAGACAAGCTGGAGGAAGAGCGGGATGAATGTGATCGCGCCGAAGAGTGCGAGCCCGATGAAGAAACCGATCCCGCTGGCTACGCGAAAGACCGACGAGCGAAACAGCTCGAGCGGGATGATCGGCTCAGCTGCGCGCCGCTCCTGCAGTACGAACAGCACAAGCAGCAGCGCACTGATCACGCCGAGGCCAACGATTGTTGATGAGCCCCATCCGTACTGGTTTCCGCCCCATGTGGTTACAAGGATCAGGCCTGTTACTCCGGCCGTCAGCAGCGCCGCTCCTAGGTAATCAATCTGGTGGCGGTGCGACGGGGTGTGGAGATGGAGTTTGAAGACGACTACGAGTACGGCGACGATGCCGATCGGCAGGTTGATGAAAAAGATCCAATGCCACGAGAGTGCCTGCACGAAGAAGCCGCCAAGTAGCGGCCCGAGCACCGACGCAACGGCGAAAACTGAGCCGATCAGACCCATGTAACGGCCGCGCTCACGCGGCGGCACGATGTCGGCGATGATCGCCTGCGCGCCGACCATCAGGCCGCCGGCGCCGAGGCCTTGGACGGCGCGGAAGGCAATCAGTTCACCCATCGATTGGCTGAGGCCAGAGAGCACCGAGCCCGTCAGGAAGATCAGGATTGCCGCAAGGAAGACGGGCTTGCGGCCGTACATGTCGCCGAGCTTGCCGTAGAGCGGAGTTGACGCAGTCGAGGCCAGCAGGTACGCGGTGACTACCCATGCGAGGTGGTTGAGGCCACCGAGGTCAACGACGATTGTCGGGAGCGCGGTCGCAACGATCGTCTGGTCGAGCGCGGCGAGAAACATGCCGAGCATCAAGGCGATGAAGACGGTGCGTAGCGCGCTGCCCTTCAGCGGTTCGTTGTCGGCGACTTCATCGGCCGGTAGCGCAGCGCTACTTGACGAAGCGTTCACTCCCTAGATGCTAGGGCGCTGTGTTTAGCTGCGTGTCGGCTGCCGCGCCGCTCGCGGGAGCGGGCAGATGCTGATTAGGAACGATCCGGTGACCGCGGTTGGGGTGTGCGTTGCTGCAGCATGAACTCGGACGCGGGGCACCGGGTAGGTCGCTGGGTAGGGAAGGTCACCATCGGCCGCGGCGTTGAAGGGGTCTTTCCAGTCCATCAGCTGAGTACCGCAGTACTGGGCGGTTGGCGTGTTGTAGGTGCCAGCTTTTTTGGGCCAACGAACGGTGATCGGGAAGTCGCCCACCTGAGCGTTGGGTAGCCCGCTGCCGGTTGCCGTCCATGTCAGCGCTCGTTGCCCATTGGCAGCGCGCTTCACGCTTGAGGTCCAACCGGCAACTGCTGTTGGCTTCGCGGCCTGCCAGGCGCTGCTGAGTTGCATCACGATCTTGGTTGTTGAGAGCCCGCCAGGCCCACAGCCGTGCGGGATCGTGAGCGTGAGCGTCCCGGTCTTGTTAGCGATCGCGTCTTTGCCGTAAAGGTTCAGCGTGGCGTGAGCGCTCGCGCCCGCGGCTAGAGCCAAGGATGCAACTGTTGCGACCGTTGTGGCCACGACGAATTTCATAGAGCTCATACTGGGGTCCTCCGTTGGCTAGTGAGTAGCGACTGTGACACTGTGGCACAGACCACTACTGCGGAATCTCGCCAAGCGGCGGCAGTGGGGCCTGAACCAGCTTCTTTGCACGCGCTGGAGTGACGCCCAGCAGACCGAGCGCAAGCTCAACCGCGGCATCCGCCTCTTTGGGCTTCGGCTTCGGCAGAGACCCCTGCCGCTGGAACTCTTCGATCAGGCAGGCGAAATACAGGCGCACTCTTCTTTCCAGCTGATCGCTTTGAACGGCCCCCTCTGCAGCCAGCCGCTTAGCCCTATCCAACAAGTCCCCGATTAGGACACTCAAATCGGGCCGAGCAGTGCGCATAATGCTGCACCCCATGTGCGCGAGATCGGGCTGCAGCTCGATCGCGCGTAGAACCAAGCGGGCCGCCGCGACAAACTTCTCAATCTCGGTTGGTAGAACAGAAACCACCTCTACCATCCACGCTTCCCAGCGCTGCTGGGCGTCAACGGCCGCGGAAATTAGCAGCCCATCTTTCGAGCCAAAATGCTTATAAAGAGTGGCAACGGAAACGCCGGCCTCCGCCGCGAACTGTTCGATCGGTGCCTCGATCCCACTCTCGCCGATTGTGTGCTGGGCCGACGCAACTAGCTCCGCGCGCCGACGAGCGAGGTGGGCAATCTGGCGGCTTGGTTTGGCGGGGGTAATCGTCATCGCAGATCTGAACAGCGAACCTATCGAAGAGCGGAAGTCGCCGTCAGTCCTGCGCTCCGGGCTAAATAATTTGTACCACGTGGTGACCACGCGACTCGAGCGCAGCCGCAGCAGCAGCCAGATCTTGCTGTCGCACGAGCAGAATGTCGGTGTCGAAGGTTGAGAGCGCTAGCAGCGCCACGTCGGCTGCGGCGATCGCTCCTGCCAGGTCAGAGAGGATTCCTTTAGCGTCAAAGGCGAGCGGGCCTCGGACGGCCAGTACGCGGAAGCCGCCCTCAGACTTCACGTTGCCCGGAACCTGCGGGCTCGGCGCAATGATCGAAAGCTCGTCGCTGGTCCGTGAAACCGACGAGAAAACCTCAGACCAAGCCCAATCGGGGACCGGCTCAGCGGCAGGCAACCGGGCGATTGACCACTCTCCTTCGAGCAGATCTAGTGTCAGAGCGTCGGCCACCTGCCGACCCTACCAACGCGGAACGTCGCGCAGCCAGCGGAGCCATCTACCCACTTAAGCCTCATCAAACCCAGTCTGGCGAGGCCTGGAAACAGCCTGCGTGAAGAATAAAACCTTTTGCTATTCTTCGTCCCTGATAAAACTGCAATCGCTTGTCGAGTGACTGATGGGGCGCTACGGCGCGGCGTTACTTGCTCGACACGCTGAGGGAGGTCCTGAGGATGAAGTCGAAGAGTTTTGTAGCCGCTGGTGTTGTCGCGGCATTGGCGGGACTCGTTGTTCTGCCGTCAGCGGGAGCGGCTGGCTATGCCGGCTATGTGCCGAAGACCCTCACGGGCCCGGCCACCGGGACGAGCATTGCCTCTCCGGCAAGGAACACGGTGTACTTCTGCCCGCGCGTGATCCAGGGCATTACGTTCCCAACGACGTTGACCAACCCGACCAACCCCTGGGTCTTTGGGACAACGGTCAACATCGCTGACAGCGAAGATGTGGCCGTGCCTGGCTCGGTGAAGATGAAGCACGTCTTCTCGATCCGTAAGACCGCGACTACCCGATTCCTGAAGGGCAACGGAATCCCGAATCATGCAATGGGCGAGTTCCCGATACCTTCGAATAGCGCGGCCTACTCGTATTACGCTGCGCTTCCAGCGCAGGGTTATGCGAACGCTGCCGAGATTCCAATCAAGCCGTACGACATGTCGCTGACCGTGCCGCGAAATCCGGTGGTTCAGTCAAAGCCCTCTTGCATTCTCTCGCTTGCTGTAGGCATTGCCTCGCAGACCGGCGCCGCTTGGCACGCGGAGATCGCCGTGAGTGCTGACTTTAAAGCGGTCAGCCCAAGCGCGGCGCTGCCGTACGACAGGTGCTGGGGCCATCCGTACGCCGAGCAGTACCACTACCACGGCTACTCGTGGAAGTGCTTCCCCAACCAGGGGAAGAAGGGTGAGCCATCGCCTCTATTCGGTTACGCGGCGGACGGCTTCGGTGTTTACGGTCCTTACAGCGAGGGTAAGCCAGGTAGTGCTGTGACCGGCGCGACGCAAAAGCCGATCACGAACGCTCAGCTAGACGTGTGCCACGGCCATTACGGCTGGATCAATTGGGACGGCAAGCTGAGGTACATGTACCACTACCACACCAACAACGAGTACCCGTACATGATCGGCTGCCTGCGCGGCAAGGTTGGCAAGATGTCGATGGCGATGATGCATCTCGGCCACTAGCTAGCCGCAGCTCCAACAATGACGAAGGACCCGGGCGGGCCGCCACGCTGAATGTGGCTGCCCGCCTGCCTCACGTTGGGGGCTCTCATTTGCGCCATCACGGCTTAAAGCAAGGAAGATGACTTAATGCGTCGAATTGTCCGCTAGATCCGTACTAGACATGCTGTCGTGTCTATTAGTATCGTTCGCGCCAAGAGAAGGCCTTCCGTTAAGCAACTAGGGGGAACAACCGATGAATACGTTTATGACTTCGAGCCAAGAAACTTGGCTTTGGATTGGTACCGCAGGGATGGCGCTAGGAGCGCTAGCAATTCAGGTTGTCGGGCACGGCATGAAGGAAAGTCACCATCGCGTGACGAGCTTCTTCGTCTGCGCGATTGCAGCTTGCCTCTACCTGCTGATGGCACAGGGCCAGGGCGACATCGTCGTTTCTAAGGCCTCGCTGGCGCTTACGCCGCTTGGAATTGGAGCCGACATTTCGGCCAAGCTCGTCTACTTCGCCCGCTACATCGACTGGATCGTTACGACGCCGTTGCTGCTGATCGGGCTGGTCACAGTCGGGCTCAAGCCGCTGACCGGCGGCGGTGAGCAGACGCGTGAGCGGCTCGGCCTGGTGGCCGGCATCGTCGGCGCCGACATTTTGATGATCCTGACCGGCCTGTTCGGCGCTCTTTCGATCGATTCGACGCACAAGTACGTCTGGTTCATCGTCTCCTGTGGCTTCTTCCTCGCGGTGCTCGCGCTTGTCTGGGGCCCGGTTCGCGCCGCTGCTGCAGAGCAAGGAGCGCAAACTGCTGCGCTTTACAACAAGCTGCTGGGAATCTTGACCGTGCTCTGGTTCATCTACCCGATTCTCTGGATTCTTGGCACCGAAGGAACAAGCTCGATCAGCCTCAACACTGAGGTGGCGGTATTCACGATCATCGACCTGACGGCCAAGGTTGGCTTCGGGCTGCTGCTCGTAACCGGCATCAAGAAGATGAGCGGGGCTCCAGCGGCCGCCGAGAAGTCAGCGGCGTAGCGCTCAAAAATCAACGCAGCAACTGGCCCCCGGCGTTGATCGCGCCGGGGGCCGTTGTCGTTCTGGGCTACTTTCCGGCGACTTCAGCGTAGGTCGCAAGCTCGGCGGCGCGCCGCGGGAAGAAGAACCAAGTGATGGCAATCGCCAGCAGCGCGCCAGCTACCCCGACGGCGAAGCCGAGCTGTGAGCCTTTAACAAATGCCTGCTGGCCAGCATCGAGAATCGCCGTCTTGTACTGCGGGTAATTGGCAGCGATCTCGACCGCTCCGCTATATGAGCGTGTGAGCGTTTCCTTCGTAGCCGCGGCGATCTGATCCGTCCCAGGATTTGCTGCTAGCTGGC
>Ga0194052_1001682_pt1 | contig 12575 bp, 8 predicted proteins | sample SepL226m_MetaG_FD_160117 | JGI IMG/M metagenome (GOLD analysis project Ga0194052, IMG submission 160117) | Anoxic zone freshwater microbial communities from boreal shield lake in IISD Experimental Lakes Area, Ontario, Canada - Sep2016-L227-6m | ecosystem: Environmental > Aquatic > Freshwater >... | reverse complement strand
GATGACTTCCGGGTAGGGTGCTAGAGGCGTCTGGCAACAGCCGCCGTAGAGAAATGACCGTCGCGGAGGTCCAAGGACCTCCAGCACAGAACTCGGCTTATCGACCCACTCTCCAACTTCCGATCTGGCACGAGGCGGACGTAACCGCCCCGAAAACGAGTACATAACACCCCGCAATGTACTTATCAGGCCAGTTGCCCCTCGGAGAGCGTCAAATCAGCTTGCGTTGTGGCAGGATTCTGTTCCATCTGAGTAGGCGGCACACAGAAAGGTGTGTCGATAACTCTCATGGATACGTGCTCTTTGGTCCGCGATTTCCTCGTCTACCTCGATGCCGAAAGGGGTTACAGCCCCTGCACCGTCAAAGCCTATCGAGGTGATCTGCGGAGCTTCTTTGCCTTCGCTGCTACTCATGACACCTCCGCCGTTGATCAGGTATCCCCGCTCTTGGTTCGTGAATGGATAGCAACACTCAGAACCGCCGGCCTGGCGCACTCCTCCATCGCCCGCCACCTCTACGCCCTTCGTAGTTTCTGGTCCTTCCTGCTCGACTGCGAAGTCGTGACCAATGACCCCCTCAAACGCATCTCGATCCCCAAGCAGAAGCAGAGTATTCCGGCAACGCTCTCGGCTGACGAACTGCGATTGCTCCTGACGGCGGCTTCCCAACACCGCGACCCGGTCATTGCGCGACGAGATCACGCCATCGTCTGCACGCTGGCTTTCACGGGGATGAGGCGAGCCGAACTGTTGGGGCTTGGGCTAGACGATGTCAGCCTGGATGGCGGCGTGGTGCATGTCCGGCATGGGAAGGGGGGAAGATCGCGTCTCATTCCGTTGGCGGACGAGGCCGTGGCGGCCATCCAACAGTGGTTGGAGATGAGGCCGGCGGGCAAAGTGCAGGCGCTCTTCGTCACGGTTCGCGGGAATCGCATCTACCCATCGCGCCTGCAGGTCATCTGGCGCCGGGTGCTCGGGCAAAGTGGCGTGGGACGGCCGGGGGTAACGCTGCATACTCTCAGACACAGCTTCGCGACGCTGCTCCTCCAGAATGGGGCAAACCTGTTCGCGATTCAGAAGCTGCTGGGGCATTCACGGCTGGACACGACGGCATTCTATCTCCGGATGGGGGATGACGATCTGCGGGCGGGGGTACTCAGGCATCCACTGGCTGCACGGTCGCCGATTGAGGCGATCGCACAGCCCCAGATCGGCGTTGGCTCAACTGTCCCAGGCGACCAGGGAACCTCAGCCAACACCTGTGCGAGCTCTTCTAGACGGTTGGCGTTCTGATTTCTCATGGCAGACCGCGGACGCCGGCCAGGCAGTGCGGCGGCGGACAGGGGTCACCGGTCACCGCAAAGGCATACTGCTCCGGGCCGGTTCCGCTAGGGCCCGGAGGGCGTTCGCAGCGCGCCTGTGGCGCTGTTCTACCGTCGACCGCAGACGAAGCAAGCGCGACTGTTGGGCAACCGTCGGTATGCGTAACGGTACGTACGCTATTTGAGGTACCCTTACGCATTGCAGTTGACAACCGGCCTGATTATGATCATGGTGTGCTTCCGGTCGAGACAAGCTCGCACACAGGCGCGAGCAACTACGTTGAGGGGTGTCGCCATGCCGCCTCGTCCCATCGCACAGCCTTCTAGCCGTCGACTTCGGGTCTACGCCTTCGATCCGCACCTCGACACCCAGATGGAGGCGGCGGTCATCAACCACATGACCGCTGCCGTGCCCTGGGAGACCCTGGCCCCCGGTCCGATCGGGGAGTACGTCGAGGTGATCGACTACGACCCGGCCAGTAAGTGTTGGTATGCCCCCGTTGATCTTGAACACCCCTACCTGCTCGCCCAGGATGGGCTAGCCCCCTCCGAAGGTACGCCGCGATTCCACCAGCAGATGGCTTACGCGGTGGTCAACCTGACGATTCGCAACTTTGAGCATGCGCTCGGACGCCGGGCGCTGTGGTCCCCTCGCCGCGTCACCGCCGGTGAGGAGATCGAGGAGCACTACGTCCAACGACTGCGCATCTACCCCCACGCCCTGCGCGAGGCTAATTCCTACTACGACCCGGAGAAGAAGGCGCTGCTGTTTGGCTACTTTCCTGCCGCTGGTGGTGACGCGGGCAAATACCTGCCAGGCGGCACAGTCTTCTGCTGCCTGAGCCACGACATTATCGCCCACGAGACTAGCCACGCTCTGCTCGACGGGATGCATCGTCGCTTCATTGAGCCGACCAACCCCGACGTACTGGCCTTCCACGAAGCCTTCGCCGACCTGGTGGCGCTGCTGCAGCATTTCACGTTTCCGGAGGTGCTGCGGCACCAGATTGCGAGGACCCGTGGCGATCTGGCAGGGCAGAACCTGCTGGGTCAACTGGCTCAGGAGTTTGGCGTGGCCACCGGCACGCAGGAAGCGCTCCGGGATGCTTTAGGTGAAGTCGATTCGGCAACAGGCAAGTGGCGACCGCGCAAGCCAGACGCCAACGCGCTGGCGACGACCTACGAGTGCCACGCTCGCGGTGCCATTCTCGTGGCGGCCGTCTTCGCTGCTTTTCTGTCAATCTACAAGTCGCGCGTGGAAGATCTCCTGCGCATCGCCACCGATGGGCGCGGTGTTCTGCCTGCCGGCGCCCTACACCCCGATCTCGTCAACCGTTTGGCCGATGAAGCGGCCAAGTCCGCTCAGCACACGCTCACGATGTGCGTCCGGGCACTGGACTACTGTCCGCCCGTTGACATCACCTTCGGCGAGTACCTCCGAGCGCTGATCACAGCGGACCATGAACTCGTCCCCGACGATGACCGCAAGTACCGTACCGCCTTCATAGAGGCCTTCCGCCAGCACGGCATTTACCCTCGCGATGTCAGGTCTTTGTCACAGGACAGCCTGCTGTGGCAGCCGCCTGACGCCTGCTTGCCGGGCGAGGTACTCGAAAGCATCGGGCCCGTGATCGCCCCGATCATGAAGCGGTGGTCGCTCGAGGGCGATCGCGAGGAGATCTACCAGGCCGCGCGCGGGGTGCGCGAAGCGCTGTACGGCTGGATCTTCGAGAACCGGCTGCAGGGCCTGGCTGACGCCTTCGGCCTCAGAGACAAGTGGCCGGACGGTACAGACGCCGCCCTGGAGGTACATTCGGTACGTCCCGCTCAACGCAGCGCCCCCAACGGGATGACGAAGTTCGACGTGGTGATTGAATTGACGCAGCGCTGCTGGGTTGATGCGCTTGGCACTCAGACAGCGATACCCAAGGGCGAGACGCCGCCACCACCGGGTTCCATGGTGTTTCGTGGCGGCTGCACCCTCATCCTGGATGGGGACACCGGCACACTGCGCTACGCGATCATCAAGGGCATCGACAGCAAGCGGCGACAGGACCAACAGCGCCGGTACCTGGGCGGCAAAGTGGGCACCGAAGTGGGACTGACGTACGGGGGGAGTACCCCACCCGACGTCGGCACTCAACCATTTGCCGTGATCCATCGTTTTGCCGCTGAAGGAGGCCAATGATGGGCACCTCGATTAGAGTGAGGATGTACCGTCCCGGTTTCGGTGACTGCTTTCTGCTCACCGTCACCGAGGACAAGGCTCAGCCCAGGCACGTGCTGATCGACTGCGGGGTACACCAGCAGGACAGTGATGGCCACGCGCGGATGCCCTCTATCGCGGATGCCATCAAGGAGGCGACCGACGGCCACCTCGATCTGGTCGTGCTCACCCATGACCACGTCGATCACCAGTCCGGCTTCCTGCAGGCTAAGGATACCTTCGCAGACATGACCCTGGACCGTCTGTGGCTTGCCTGGACGGAGAACGCAGCTGATCCATTAGCCAAACGGATACTGGCCGACCGCGCCGCCAAAGTCAGGACGCTGACGGCCTTGAGCCAGGCGTCGGAGGTTGCCCTCTCGGCAGCGGCGCGCGCTGCGATCGGCTTCCTTGATCCGCTCGCGGCAATCGCTGGGCAGAGCTCCGCCCTGTCTGCTCTTCGCAGCATGGTGGGTGAGCCGGCCGTGACGTTTTGCGAACCCTCGAACGTCCCGCTCACCATCCCCGAACTTCCAGGCGTACGTTTCTACGTGCTCGGCCCTCCCAGAGACGAAGCCATCTTCCTGAAGTCTGGGCCGATGGACTCAGGCTCGGACATGTACGCCCTCAGCGCCGTTTCGGGAGCGGATGCAGCGTTCCTAGCAGCGGCCGCGGGTCACCTTGGTATGTCGGAAGACCATTGCTCCGGTTGGAATGAGGTGACTGAACTCACCTACCCATTTCACAAGGATGACCGCCTGCTGTTACCTGACGAAGAGCAGCCCATAGCCGCTGTTGCCTGTCCAGCCCAGGAGCCATCATTCCTGCAGGAGCGCTATTGGAACGAAGACGACGCCTGGCGCAGAATCGACCATGACTGGGAACTGCCGGCCAGTGAGCTGGCGATGGCGGTGGGGAGCAACATCAACAACACCAGCCTGGTCCTGGCTGTCGAACTCATCGAGAGCGGGAAGGTGCTTCTGTTCGTGGGGGACGCCCAGATTGAGAACTGGCGGTCGTGGCAGGATTGTCAATGGTCCGTGGACCGAAACGGCAAGAGCGTGGGAGTGAATGCGGCAGACTTACTGGCGCGCACCGTCCTCTACAAAGTGGGGCACCACGGCAGCCGCAACGCCACCGCCAAGGGTGACGGTCTGGAGCTGATGAAAAGCCGCGAGCTAGTGGCGCTGATCCCCGTCGATCCCGCTTTCGCCGCGCAGCAACACTGGCACCACCCCTGGCCCAGTCTCGTGAAAGCGCTGCAGGAGCGGACGATCAACCGCGTGGTTCAGTCCAACCCCGACCGCACTGAAGTGTTCTCGGACGGGTCGAGTGCCGGCTTCATCCCGGGGCCAGACATCCAGGGCCTCTACATTGACTACACAGTCTCGGATCTGCACGAAACTACAGCGTGAGGGCCTATGACCATGCCGAGCGAACGCGTGATCGTTATCTCTGACGTTCATCTGGATCAGTGGCAGGACGATCTCCCCAACGAGTACGAGGCCAAGCGCCAGACCTTTCTCGACTTCCTTGACTGGGTCGCGCAGATGGGTAGCGACGGGAAGGTCGGGCGTTTCGTCATAGTCGGTGATCTGATCAACGTCCCGCAGAAGGACCGCGCGCCGCTGCTGCCAACCTACGATGATGTCTATGCGGGCCTCAAGGGGATCATCGCCGCTGGCGTCAAGTTCGGCTACGCCATCGGCAATCATGACGCGGGCCTGGTCGGACTTAGCCTGGACCTCCAGCAGCCCGAGATCTGCGTCGGGTATCCTTACCTCCTGGTCAACTCCGGCGGCAGCCAATTCGCTGTGGAACACGGCCATCTGTACGATCCGTGGCTGTGGGATTATGTCCGCCAACTCGGTGCTGCCATGTGGACAAGCAGCGCGGGTCCCCATGGTGCCCCGGTACTCAAGATGGTGGGCGCCGCACCGGTGCAGACACCGTCCGGAGCCGCGTTGGACTCTGCCTTCGAGGTCGGCGAACTCTGGCAGACCAGTCTGCGTGAAGCCGACCCCTCCGACACGGCGTTAGCCGGCCTGAGGGACGTCCTACTGAAGGATCTGGAGGATGATTACAGCGACGTAACCGATTGCGAGGCGGATGGTCAGATGCTGGCGGATCGGGACGCTCTGCGCGCGCAACTGGAGGGATCGCCATCTGATATTGCCGGGGGGCTGTCACTAGCGCCGAGCCTTGCCGGCGCCCGGCCCCTTGCCCTGTCGATCGAGGGCCTGGTGGCGGCGTGTTACTCCGGCCCCCACTGGCGTCGTGCCGCGAGACACAGGCTGCCTGAGCTGATTCAGGAAGTAGGTGCCCCCCTTGCCGGCATCATCATGGGCCACACGCATTACGCGGATCAGTTCACCTGGCTTGACGACGCGGGACAAACGCAGTGGTATGTCAATTCCGGGTCCTGGCGGCGTGAGAGCGCGGATCTTGTCATTGTCGAGGGGGGAGCAGCGCAGGGGCTCAAGAGAAACTGGAAGGACGCGCTTCCCTTGCTGTGATACTTCGGAAGTCGGTGGGGCACAATGCCCGTGCAAGCCGCATGGCAGAGCGGCGAGATATCGGGTTTGCCCCTGGTCTGCTGACGCCGCCTTGGTATCGCCGGTCCCAGGTGCTCTTCCGACGGCAGAGCGATACCACAAGCGGGACGCTCTGGGGGAAAAGGAAGTTGAGCCAGGCAGATATCAACCTTGGGGTCGTTGTACGTCTGCCGCCCGATCTTGGCGAGATGCAACCTGCTTTCCCGGTGAGGCAGCGTAGCTGGGCTTCGGAGAGCGAGACGGTGTAGTTGGTGCAGCGGCGAGCACGGTCGGCAATATCATCTGGAGAGGAAGATGATCCATGTCTGCGATAGTAACGGGGTTCATCATCGACGTACTGCAGAATAAGGGCACCAAGGCAGCCCACCTCGTCGTATTGGAGCACTGCTTGCACACAGTCCGCGACGAGGCGGAATACAAGGATGTATTCGACGAGGCCGCTCACCGCGTCGGCTGCGATGCCGCACGTCTCAAGGAAGTGCTGAACGCCATCGCGGGCGCAGCCCACGATCTGCGCAGTCCCATCTGACCCAGAGCCGCTTTGGCCTTTGGATTCGGCAGGGGAGCCGACGTGCGTCGTCTCCCCTGCTCCCTCGAACCACTCTGCGCCACGCCAACAGCGGCAGTTGACTGAGGGCTCACAGTGCCCCTCTTCTGACTGGCCGCGAACGAGCCCATGGAGAGCGGTGACGACATGATAGAGGCAGCAAACGCAGGCTGCGCTGATATCATCAGCCCTGTCGACTTGACGGACACCGGGTCGCTTCGTGGGGGCCCGGAGCCCGGCGTCGCCCTATGCCTATCAGGCGGCGGTTACCGCGCTACGCTATTTCACGCCGGCGCGTTGTGGCGCCTCAACGAACTCGGTTATCTGCCCAAGTTGGACCGTATCTCGAGTGTCTCCGGTGGCTCGGTCACCGCGGGCCTGCTGGGCGCCCGATGGGGGAGGCTGCGGTTCAATTCCCAGGGCATCTCCGGTTCGTTCGAGGAGGAGATCATAGCGCCCCTGCGCGCCTTCACGTCCCGAACCTTGGACGCCACCGCCATTGCGGGTGGCATCCTGCTTCCGGGAACGGCGGCTGGCCATGCCGTCGCCGCGTACCGACGGCACCTCCTGGGTGACGCCACTCTCCAGGACCTTCCCGACCGGCCGCGGTTTGTGATAACGGCCACAAACGTGCAGTCCGGTGCCCTGTGGCGGTTCATGAAGCCATACATGCGGGACTACCGTGTGGGCGAAGTGAGAGATCCCACCGTTGAACTGGCCGTCGCGGTTGGGGCGTCCGCCGCCTTTCCGCCGGTGCTCTCACCAGTAGTTCTCGAACTGGACGAAGCCGCCTACACATCCAACTCCGGCCTGGACCTGCAGCGCAGGCCTTTCACTACCGACGTGGTTCTCACTGACGGCGGTGTATACGACAACCTTGGGCTGGAGACGGCTTGGAAACGTTACCAGACAATATTGATTAGCGACGCGGGAGCGAAGGCTGGCGTCGAAGCCGAGTCGGCACGCGACTGGATCCGACACGCGGCCCGCGCCCTGACACTCATCAATGATCAGGTCGTCACACTGCGCAAACGGCAAGTTGTCGAGTCCTTCAGGCAAGGGCTTCGCGACGGCGCATACTGGGGGACTCGGACGGACGTCAGCCACTATGGACTCGCCGACGCGCTGGACTGCCCGTTCGACAAGACCACCGAACTGGCCAACATCCCCACTCGGCTGAAGCGCCTGGAAGATGACATCCAGGAGCGACTCATCAACTGGGGGTATGCGGTCTGTGACGCGGCCATGCGGATGCACGTGTTGAGCGGTCCGTGCCCCACGCGGTTTCCGTATCCCATCGGCGTTGGATAAGGGAGCGTCGCGCTCGATGGGAAATGCAGACCTGGCGGGGCACAATAGCTCCCGACACCGGAGTCGGTGGGGCCGCCCGGGCGGGTAGGGGAGCGCCCGTTGTCCCAACGGCGAGACTGCCCTCGAGAACGGCGGCCGTTCAGCCAGTGAGACAATGGTAGGCCCTCAGACGCGACTTCCAGGCTACGCCTGGCTACCAGACCGCAACTGACTGGGAGAGGGGAGATGGACATGTTGACTAGTTCTGCCGACGGCACGAACAAGGACGCTGAATCGATGGGGAGCGTAAGCGATGTAACCAGCAAGCCGCGAAGTGCACGGACAGCATTCGCGAAATGGGGCCGAATGGTGGCCTTGTGGGGAACGCTGTGTGCAGGGCTGGCGGGTTACGGAGCGGCCTTTCGGTCTCTGACGCCAGTCTCGGAGAGCGTTGGAGCATTCGTGAAGGCGAGGGAGAGAAGCTACGCCAGTTGCCTTAGGGCGTCAGCCTGGCGAAGTGCGAGTACCGACAACGTGTGCCACCCAGGGAATGTGGCGGCTGAGTTGAGTTCCGCAGTGTTGGGGATGGCAGGAATGAGCCCGCAGCAAGCGCCCGCAGCTCTACTCCAAGAAACCCAGGCTGCGATAGGACAAGCAGACCGACCCCGTCTGAAGAACATCCTTCTGCGCATCGACACGCTGCGCAATGCCCGCTTCCCGTCGTGGGTCGCGACCGTTGGGAATAACGACCGCGTACTCCTCGATCTGTTAGGGGCGCACGTCTGCAATTTGATCGACATGCCACTACGCGCCCAGGAGATCTACCTCAAGGAGCTTTATCCTCCGAGTGCAAAGGGCGGATGTGGTACTCCCGGACAGGACGGCCTTGTTAGGAGCGAGATGGCACTGAGTCTCATGCAGATGGGCCACCTGCAGGAGGCCGCCAAAGCGCTGGATCTGGGGTCCAGTGGACTGAGCCTGGAGCAGGATTCAAGTCAATGGTTGCCTCTGCTGGCCCGGGCTCGTCTGGACATGCTCGAGGGGAAGTACAAGTCCGCGATCGATTGCTTGGACGTCGTACTCGCTGCTCCAACATCGTCCGCGGAGGCGTCGACCAACGCTAGCGCCTGCGACGTGTTCCGTGTGCTGCTCGAAGACGCGTTCTATGAGGCGCGGCTGCTCAAACTCACGTGCAGGGTTTCGCGAGATGAAGACCTGAAGTCTCCGGCCATCGATATGGCCTGTGTACATACGTACTTCACGAACCGAGGCGCGTCCCCTGCCGCGGCTCGCGTGGACGCGATTCAGGCTCTCTGGGTCCTGAAGACGCAGGATAGCAGATCCACCGAACTGGCTGCTGCGCGGCGGGATGTTCAGAATGCAGTCACTACGCTGGAACAAGTCGGCTATCGTGACGACCTGATCTTCGCACTGGATGCGCTGTGTCAAGTCGATCAGGCACGTGCTGATTGGCGATCCGTGGCGCACGTAAACAAGCTGATAGTTCTCGGCGAGAGAAGTGGCAATCTCTGGGCAAAGGCGCAAGGCTTGCACCATCGTTCGAAGATTCTCGTTGGGGTATATGGCGATTACCCTCGCGCAGAGAGAGAGTTGACGGAAGCCGTTGAGATCATGAAGGGGGTCGGGAGTCAGGAGTGGGTCGCCTATTCCTCCTACAAGCGCGCGGATTTTGCACTAGAACGGGCCTCTGCCCTTCGAAAATGTGGCAAAGGCCAAGAAGCAAGAGAACAGCTTGGCATAGCGCAGGACGCACTAAGCACTTCGGCGACGGCCAACACTAAGTCCGCGGAAGAGCGGGGCAACAGTGCAACCGTGTTTGGTCGGCGTATCGCCGGCTTGAGAGTGAGACTGGCGCGGGAGCGCCGAATGTTGTGAGCCCTTTCGCTATTGGCGACCAAGGACTCGTACTATGACCTGCACCTGCGCCTCGACGATGGGTGCGACCGGATCGGTAGCAAATGGCCCGGCCGCGTGCAAACGCCGTACTGGAGCGTGCGCGACTTTGACGCGTGGATTACCGGTCCAGTTCGGACCAAGAACGCTGCTCTGCTGCGGCGTGGCGTAGTCGCGTGTCGCGGCCAGCACGTGGCCCGGATGGCTCAGCTGGCATACTCGAAGCAGACCAGCCTTAGGTCCCCAGCCTCGATTGGTGGGTGCGTATCTGCCTGCCTCTCCGCATCTGCCCCCTCGAACTTCACCCGAAGGTCATCCACAGCGTCCGCCAGCCCCTTGATGCCCTTCTGCGACTGGTAGCGTGTTATGAAATGCTGGAATCGCCGCTCCGCAAAGCGAGTCATGGGGCTGCTTAGGAACTTGATGAGCCTCAGCAGCAGGTCACGGCCTACCCCCCTGCAGTGCATTCTGCTGCAGTGCCACGGTTACTACGCGAAGGTGTCCTAAGGCACCCTCTCGCCGTGAGCGACAACAGGTGGGCTGTCTGTAACGTTAGGCGAAATCAACTCTGAAGCATGCCCTGTCGCGGTTGGCCGCGTCAAGCGGCCATCGCGCGGAGAGTAGGTTGCGACGGGCATACGCACCGCGTGACTACCGCGCTCTCTCCAACAATGGACAACGGGAGCCAGCCTCGCGGCCGGCTCCCGTTTGCGCTCTGTTCTATGTGTGTTTGGCTACCGCCTGAGGCTGAAGCTAACCAGGCTTTGCCTCTGGCTACCATTGCTTCCGCAGGCTTTCAGCCGAAGCAAGTACGTCCCGTTGGGCACCGCCAGCCCCGCCGTGCTGCAGGCGTTCCACAGCACGCTGCTCGTGCCAGCGAGCAGGCTACGTGCCGGCAGCGCCGCCACTACTCGCCCGGCCAGGTTGCAGATCTCCCCCTCTACCGTCGCCGCGCTCGACAGGCTCACGCTGAGGGCGACGCTGCCGCTGCGCGTGGGGGCCACGGCCACCGTCATCGCGACCGGAGCCGCGGCCGGGGTACCGACGGTGACCACCGCGCTGTATCTGAAGACACTCCAAAGCGTGCCATCCGTCGCCCGCGCGCGCACTTGCCACCGGTCGCCCGGGAACGTCTTCGCCGCGCTCACGGTACTGCCGGAGTAGCGCCACGTGCTCCAGGTCTTCCCGCCATCCGTGCTACGGCACCACTGGTACTGGTAGGAGACGGTGTCCGCCGGATCGGCGTCCACGCTCCCGGTCGCGGTCGCGACCAGGTCCTGATCCGGTCCCGGCGCGGCGGGCAGGGTCGTCACACTCTTGGGCATGGTGGGCGCGGTGTTCTCGATGAGCACCGTGGTGGCCGCCATGACCCACCGGCTGTGGGAGGCGCCGTCAGAGCAGCGCACGCGCAACCGCCAGCGCTCACCGCGCGCGGTCAGCGTGTTGCGCAGTACACGGGCCATCCAGTTCCACCGCGACCACGAGCTGCCGCCGTTGGTGCTGCGAGACCACTGGTAATGGTAGGAAACCAGGTCGCCATCGGCGTCGGGGCTGGCCGTCACGACCGCCCGGAGGTCCTGGAGCGTGCGCGGGTTGAGCGGGATAATGCCAACCGTTGACGGCACCGGCGGTTTCGTATTGAGGATGGTCACCGGGCTGCTCTCCAGCCAGGCACCCTCAACCGTGCCATCCGACGCCCGCCCGCGGGCCTTCCACTGCTCGCCCTTGGTCGTCAGAGTGTGGCTGAGAGTGCTGCCGGCATTCGCCCACGAACCCCACGTGCCTCCACCATTGACGCTCTTGGCCCACTCATAGGTGTACGTCAGGCTGTCTGCGTCGGCGTCACTCGCGCCGGAGGAGGCTGCGGTCAGGTCGGCGTTCGTGTAGGGCAGGGAAGGCGTGACGACGGTCATAGCCGGTGCGCCGGGAGCCGTGTTGCCGATCGTCACCGCGCTGCTCTCGGTCCACGCCCCGCTGGTTGTGCCGTCGTTGGCGCGAGCGTGCACTTTCCACTTTTCGCCCTTGGTCGTGAGCGATTTGCTCAGCGTACTGCCGGCGTTGCCCCACGAACCCCATGTGCCGCCGCCGTCCGTGCTCTTCGCCCATTCGTAGGTGTAACTGAGGGTGTCACCGTCGGCATCCGTCGCCGTGCCGCTACTGGCCGCGAGGTTATCATCGGTGGCAGGGCTCGAGGGAGCGATGCTCGCCGAAGCCGGCGCACCCGGTGCCGTGTTGCCGATCGTCACCGCGCTGCTCTCGGTCCACGCCCCGCTGGTTGTGCCGTCGTTGGCGCGAGCGTGCACCTTCCACTTCTCGCCCTTGGTGGTGAGGCTCCTCGCCAGCGTGCTGCCGGCATTGCCCCACGCGGCCCACGTCCCGCCGCCATCCGTGCTCTTCACCCATTCGTAGGTGTAGGACAGCGTGTCGCCATCAGCGTCCGTCGCCGCACCGCTGCTCGCCGTGAGGTCATCGTCGGTGCCCGGGCTCGACGGGGCGATGCTCGCAGAACTTGGTGCGCCGGGTGCCGTGTTGCCGATCGTCACCGCGTTGCTCTCGGTCCAGACCCCGCTGGTCGTGCCGTCGTTGGCGCGAGCGTGTACCTTCCACTTCTCGCCCTTGGTGGTGAGGCTCTTCGCCAGCGTGCTGCCGGCGTTGCCCCACGAACCCCATGTGCCGCCGCCGTCCGTGCTCTTCGCCCATTCGTAGGTGTAACTGAGGGTGTCACCGTCGGCATCCGTCGC
>Ga0194052_1001678_pt1 | contig 12583 bp, 9 predicted proteins | sample SepL226m_MetaG_FD_160117 | JGI IMG/M metagenome (GOLD analysis project Ga0194052, IMG submission 160117) | Anoxic zone freshwater microbial communities from boreal shield lake in IISD Experimental Lakes Area, Ontario, Canada - Sep2016-L227-6m | ecosystem: Environmental > Aquatic > Freshwater >... | reverse complement strand
GCGCTGACCTTCTGGGTACCCTCCACCACGACGCGGTCTCCCAGCGAGAGACCTTTCTCCACCACCACCTGGGTGCCCAGGCGCGGCCCCGTCTGGATCGGGCGGATTTCCACCTTGTTGTCGGCGCCCACCACGGCGACCTGGGAATTGCCCTGGACCTCCCAGACAGCCCGCTGGGGCACCAGGATGGCGCCCTTCCGCAGGCCCACGTCCGCGGCGACCTTGGCGAACTGGCCCGGACGCAGGAGGTGCTCGGGGTTCGGGAAGAGCCCGGCCAGCATGATGGTGCCGGTCTTCACATCCACGTTGCGGTCCGCCATGAAGGGGTCGCCATGAAAGGGATAAGTCGTGCCGTCCGAGAGCACCAGGGTGAGGGTGCCCTTGCCGCCGCCCTTGGTGGACCACTGGCGAGCCCAGCCCATGTACTCCTGCTCGTTGGCGCTGAAGTACACCTTGATGGGATCCACGGTGGATATCGTGGTCATGACCTTCTGGGGGTTCACCAGGTCGCCCACCTGCACCTTCGCGATGCCGGCGATGCCGTCAATGGGCGAGGTGACGCGGGTCCACTGGAAGTTGAGCAGAGCCCGGTCATGGGCGGCCTTGGCGGCGTCCACATTGGCCTGGGCCTGGCGCAGCGAGGCCCGGGCGTTGTCGAGCTCCTGCTGGGAAATGGCCCGCTCGGCCACCAGGGGGGCAAAACGCGCCACATCCAGGCTGGTCTTGTCGAGGGTGGCCTGGTCCCGGGCCAGGGCGGCCTTGGTCTGGTCCGCGGCGGCGGCGAGCTGCCGGGCGTCGATCTCGAAGAGCACATCGCCCTTGCGCAGGGCCGAACCCTCCCGGTAGACCTGGCGGAGCAGGTAGCCCTCCACCTGGGGGCGGATCTCGGCGTTCACGAAGCCATCCAGCGTGCCCACCCACTCATGGGTCAGCGGCACGTCCATCTGCACGGTCGGCTGCACACCCACCTGCAGCGGCGCCGCCGGCGGGCGGCCCTTGCCGCCACAGGCCAGCAGGAGGGACGCCGCGAGCAGCGGCAGGGCCAGGGAGAGGCTCCAGGGAGCCTTTCTTTCCGCGAGGGGGAGCGCAATGGTTGAGGGCATATTCCCTCCATCCTACCGTCCAGATCTGATCCCGCTCCAAAGCAATTCCAGAACTTCAGGGTTGTTGGCAAAGGCAACCTTTACGAATGGCGCGGGCGGCGGGTATAACCGTCCTCCTGGGCCCGTGTGGGGCTCGGGGACTTCCGCTCCTCGCCACCGACTGCCTCCCCGCCCACCGCCAGCCGTGAAAGGACCGACCCCATGAACCTGTTCGACCTGCCCACCGAGGCCGAGACCGCCGCAGTTGATGCCGCGATCACCACCCGCCAGTCCATGCGGGCCTACCTGCCCACGCCGGTGTCCCGGGAGACCGTGGCGGACATCCTCCGGGTGGCCTCCCGGGCGCCCTCGGGCACCAACACGCAGCCCTGGCAGGTCCACGTGCTGATGGGCGCCGCCCGGCAGCGGGTGTCGGATCGCATCTGCGCGATCTTCGAGGATCCCGCTGAGCTCGCCCAGCACACGGACGAGTACGACTACTACCCCAAGGAGTGGGTGTCACCCTACGTCGACCGTCGCCGCAAGATCGGCTGGGACCTCTACCGGCTGCTGGACATCGCCAAGGGCGACAAGGACCGCATCCACCAGCAGCACGCCCGCAACTACCGGTTCTTCGACGCCCCCGTGGGCCTGATCTTCACCATCGACCGGATCATGCAGCAGGGCAGCTGGCTGGACTACGGGATGTTCCTGGAGAACATCATGGTGGCGGCCCGCGCCCGGGGCCTGCACACCTGCCCCCAGGCCGCCTTCACCCAGTTCCACCGTGTGCTCGCGGAAGAACTGGCCTTGAAGCCCGAGCAGATGGTGGTCTGCGGCATGGCCCTGGGCTACGCCGATCCCGCGGCGGTGGAAAACACCCTGGTCACCGACCGCGTCCCCGTGGAAGAGTTCGCGCAGTTCCACGAGGACTGAGGCCGCTATCAGATCTCAGCTATCAAATGCTGGACCCGAACTGGCCTAATGGGCCCAGCCGGGTCGCTCTCTTAACGACAGCCGACAGCCGACAGCTAGGCCTTGGCGGCCACGAAGGGCTTCGGCCTGCGGCCGCTCCCCTGGCGCTCGAACATCCAGCCCGGATACTCCGAGGGCAGGGCGCTGACCTCGTCCAGGCGGGCCATGTCGTCCGCAGTCAGCACCAGGTCCGCCGCGGCGAGGTTGTCCTCCAGCTGCGCCAGGGACTTGGCGCCGATGATGATGCTCATGACCTGGGGCTTGGCCAGCAGCCAGGCCAGGGCCACCTGGGCCACGGACACGTCGTGGGCCGCCGCGACCTCGCGCATGACCGCCACGCAGGCCCAGGCCCGCGCCGTGTCCACGGGCGGGAAGTCGAAGGCGGTGCGGCGGGCGCCTTCGGGGGTGGGGGCGCCGGGGCCGAACTTGCCCGACAGCAGGCCGCCCGCCAGGGGGGACCAGACCATCAGGCCGAGCCTCTCCTCGGTGAGCATGGGCACCAGCTCCCGCTCCAGGTCCCGGCCGGCGATGGAGTAGTAAGCCTGCAGGGTCTCGAAGCGGGCGTAGCCCTTGGCCTCGCTGACCCCCAGGGCCCGGGCGATCTTCCAGGCGGCCCAGTTGGAGACGCCGACGTAGCGCACCAGCCCCTGGCGGACCAGGTCGTCCAGGGCTCGGAGGGTCTCCTCGATGGGAGTGACGGCGTCGTTGCCGTGGATCTGGTAGAGGTCGATGTGATCGGTCTGCAGGCGCTCCAGGCTGGCCTGGACCGAGTCCATGATGTGCCCCCGGGAGGCGCCCTTGTCATTGGGCAGGGGGCCCATCTCGCCGAAGACCTTGGTGGCGATGATCACGTCCTTGCGGGCCACCCCCAGGTTCTTGAAGGACTGACCCAGCAGGCGCTCGGAGTGGCCGAAGGAGTAGACATCGGCGGTATCGAAGAAGTTCACGCCCGCGGCCAGCGCCCGGGCCACGAGCCCGTCCACCTCAGCCTGGCCCAGCTGGCCGATGGCCTTCCAGAAGCCGGCATCGGGATTGCCGCCGAAGGTCATGGCACCGAGGCAGATCTCGGAGACGAACAGGCCGGTGCGGCCGAACTGGTTGTACTTCATGGCACGACTCCTTGGCGCTACGGAGGGAATGGTCGCGGGGCCGACGCCCGGTGTCAAACCTTCGGGCTCCGCGCCGCGGCCGGGCGCTGGCCCCGAGCCCCGCCAAGTCGCTCCCGCCCCGAGGCCCCTTCGCGGGGGAAGGGGCCTCACGCCAGACCCCAACCCATCCGCTCAAGCTGGATTGGGAAAGAAATCTTCAGGCCGCCTACATCGCCATGAGCCGGGGGTGCACCAGACGCTCGAAGTCCTGGTAGGCCATCCGCACGGCCTCGGTGTGGTCGCCGCCATTGAAGACGATCTCTCTGTCCTCCGCCAGCTGCGGGTCCACCAGCACCTCCATGTTGAAGAGGTTGCCGAAGGGGGGCATGGCGCCCACCTCGCAGTCGGGGAAGTCAAAGCGGAACTCCCCTTCGTGGGCGATGCGGGCATGCTGGGCGCCCGTCGATTTCTCCAGCCTGGCCAGACTGACGTGCCGGGTGCCGGGGAGCACGGCCATGGCGAGCCGACCATCCAGGTCCACGATCACGGTCTTGGCCATGACCTGCCCCGGCACGTGCAGGGATTGGGCCACCTCCATGGCGGTGTAGGCCGGGCGGTGGGGGATGGCGCTGAAGGCCACGTGGTGGTTCTCCAGGAAAGCTTTCAGGCGGGGGGTGAGCATCGCTACCTCCTTCGGGGAAAGGGCAGGGACAATGTCGGTCCGGCAGGCCCTCTCCACAATCCACTCGGGGAGGATTCCGGCCGACCCCCAAGACCCGCAGAGGGCCGGACGGCACGGCGGGATTCCTGATAACGAGCTCTTTCCCATGTTTTGGGCGGCGAGGAGGGGAGAGAATCAAGGCTCAGAGGTCTGGCCATGGGCAGCTGTGATCCAACGCTTTTCCCGGGATTCGAGTCGCATTCGGTGCCGACGGATGAAGGTGTGACCATCCACGCCCTCACGGGGGGCCAGGGGCCACCCCTGCTGCTGCTCCACGGCCACCCGCAGAACCATGCCATCTGGCACCAGGTGGCTCCGGAGCTGGCCAAGCGCTTCACCCTGGTGCTCGCGGACCTGCGGGGCTATGGCGATTCCGCGAAGCCTCCTGGCGACGCGCAGCACCTCGCCTACAGCAAGCGCGTCATGGCCCGGGACCTGGTCACCTTGATGCAGGCCCTGGGTCATCCCCGCTTTGCTGTGATGGCCCACGACCGCGGCGCACGGGTGGCCCACCGGCTCGCCCTGGACTTTGAAGCCGCCGTGAGTCGCCTGGTGCTGCTGGACATCGCCCCGACCCTGGCCATGTACGAGCAGACCACCGAGGCCTTCGCCCGGGCCTACTGGCACTGGTTCTTCCTCATCCAGCCAGCCCCGCTGCCCGAGCGCCTCATCGAGGCGGATCCCGCGGCCTATATCCGGGAGGTCATGGGGCGCCGCAGCGCCGGTCTGGCCCCCTTCGACCCCCGGGCCCTGGCCGACTACACCCGCTGCCTGAGCGCGCCCGGCAGCGCTCACGGCCTCTGTGAGGACTACCGGGCCTCGGCCTCGGTGGACCTGGACCACGACCGGGCGGACCGGGCCCTCGGCCACCGGGTGGCCGCACCGCTGCTGGTCCTCTGGGGCAGCCAGGGGGTCGTCCATCGCTGCTTCGAGCCCCTGGCGGAGTGGCGCCAGGTCGCGCGGGACGTGCAGGGCGGGCCCCTCGCCTGCGGCCACTACCTGCCCGAGGAGGTGCCGGAGGAGCTGCTCGCGGCGGTCCTGCCCTTTCTTGCCGGGGACACGGCCATGCCTTGACGGGCTCGGGACCTTGACCAGATCCTGGGACCAACCCCTCACGATCCCGGTTCCCATGGTGGGATCCCCCTTCAGGATGGGCAGAGGCGCCAATGACCACGGGCTACCGACGGGAAGTGGGCCTGTTCGCCGCGACCATGCTGATCGCCGGCTGCATGATCGGCAGTGGCATCTTCGTCGTTCCTTCCGAGATCGTGCAGACTGGGCACAGCGGGACCTTCCTCCTGGTCACCTGGGCCTTCACTGGCTTCCTGACCCTGATGGGGGTGCTCGCTTTCGGCGAGCTGGCCGCGATGTTTCCGGAAGCGGGCGGCCCCTATCTGTACCTGAAGGAGGCCTTCGGCCGTCGGGTCGCCTTCCTCTTCGGCTGGACCACCTTCGCCATCATCGAGTGCGGTTCCATCGCCGCCGTCGCCAGCGCCTTCGGCTATGTCCTCGGCAGCTTCCTGCCCTTCTTCAGCGATGCCCACTGGCTGCTGCCCCCCGTCCGCATCGCGGAGATGCACGTGGGGGGCTTCACCCTCGGTCCCTGGGCGCTGGGGCTGACTTCCGCCCGGGCGGTGGGCCTGGTCCTGGTGGTGCTGCTGACCTGGGTGAACCTCCAGGGCATCCGCATGGGCGCCCGGGTGCAGAGCATCATCACGGTGGCCAAGCTGGGGGCCCTGGCGGGCCTGATCCTGCTGGGCCTTTGCATGAGTCCGCCCTCGGCGCCTAATCCCGGCCCCTACACCGGCGGTGGTCCGGGGCTGCCCCTGCTGGGGGCCTTCCTGGTGGCCCAGGTGGGCAGCCTCTTCGCCACCAATGGCTGGAACTACCTGCCCTACATCGGCGGCGAGGTCCGCGACCCGGGCCGCACCCTCCCCCTCAGCCTGACGCTGGGGGTGGGCATGGTGGTGGGTCTCTACCTGCTGGCCAACCTGGCCTACCTGCAGGTGCTGGGCCCCGCGGGGATCGCCACCGCCCCGGCCGGACGGGTCGCGACGGAGACCCTCCGTGTCCTCCTGGGCCCCCGGGCCGGGATGATCATGGCCGGAGCCATCCTGGTCTCCATGGTGGGCTACCTGAACGGGGCCATCCTGTCCTCGCCCCGCATCTACCAGGCCATGGCCGCGGACGGCCTCTTCTTCCGCTCCGCGGAGCGCCTGAGCGCCCGGGGCGTGCCCGCGGCGGCCCTGGTTATCCAGGCCCTCTGGACGGGCTTCCTCGCCCTCTCGGGGACCTACAACCAGCTGCTGGACTTCATCATCTTCGCCGAGCTGCTCTTCTTCGTCCTCACGGTGGTCGGCGTCTTCGTCCTGCGCCGCACCCGCCCGGACCTGCCCCGGCCCTACCGGACCTGGGGCTATCCCGTCACCCCGGCCCTCTACATCGTCGGCTGCATCGCGATCATGGCCGGCCTCTTGCTCTACCGCCCCAGCTACACCTGGCCGGGTCTCGTGCTGGTCCTGCTGGGGCTGCCCTTCTATCAGCTGGCGAATCGGGCCGAGCGGAATCCGCAGGCATGAGGGGCTCCCGGTGGTGATGGCGGGAGCCGGGCGGGAGGCGACATGGCCGTCGGCCGACTGAGCGGAGCCTGGGTGCGGCAGGTGCTGGCTGAGGTCTACCCCGATGGGGTGGTCCGGCGGGCCCTGCTGGATCACTTCGCCGCGCTGCTGGTCTCCAAGCGCTCCAGCCGGGGCGCCAAGGGGCGCCTGGCGCGGCGGCTCTACGGTATCCTGCTGAAGCTCCAGCGCCGGGGGCTGATCCACCAGGAGGACGGCATTGTTCGCTCCCTGGCCGTGCCCGCGAAAACCAAGGGCCAGGCGCCTCCCGGGCTGAGCGCCCCCCTGGAGCGGTTGCTGTTCAAGGCGATGTTGGCTGAGGACGGGCAGGGGGATGGGCACACGGCCACCACCCTGCGGGACGCCCGGTGGGCCTTCGTCGCGGGGGCCGTGGAATCCGGCTGGTCCCTGGAGCAGGCCGCCTCGACGCTGGGGATCAAGGCGGTGGAGGCAGGGCAGATCCTGGCTGGCCGGTAGGGCTACTTATTTTGTAAGATGTTGTGTATTAAGGCATTCCGATGAGTCCTCTGGAGGGGGTTTGGCTTCGTTTGAGATCATTCCGCTGCGCTGCCCCTCCTGTGGGGCCGTGTCCAGCAACCCGCCCCGGGAGCTCTCCTTCGGGGCCGAGTTCCGCTGCTCCCACTGCCAAGCCACGTCCCTCCTGGTCATCAACCGGAACCTGGTGCTGACCGAGGCCCTGCTGAAGAGTGGCGAGAAGGTCTGCGCCTCCTGCGGTCAGGTGGTTCTGAAGGAGGCCCGGTTCTGCCAGCAGGGGCACTCCCTCGTGCGCTCCTGCCTCTGCTGCCACCAGGAGTTCCCGGCCCAGCACCAGCGGTGCGACTTCTGCGGCAGGCTCCAGGTTGAGGTCCAGCTCGAGGGGGCCCTGCAAAGGGTCGAGACCCTGGCAGGCACCCGCATCCCCGAGGCGAACCTCCCGGTTCGCGGCCTGACCGCCGATCAGCTGTGGGCTGAGATCCGGGGCATCCAGCAGCGGATCAGGGATACCGCCCGGGTCTCCAAGCTCGTCAAGGTCTTGCTGATTGTGCTGGCGGTGGTTCCTTGCTTCTTCAAGATCTTCGTGCAGGTGCTCTTCCTGTTCGTGGGCTGGCAGCTCTACGCGATGGTCGTGAGGAGGAAGGTGGTTGCCCTGGGCAAGCGCGATGCGCTGCATCGGCAGGCCGTCGCCGGGGTTGAGCGTAATGCGCGGATCGACCTTGAGCTCTCGGCCGCCCAGGCCGAAGTCGCCCTGCTGCGGGAGCAGCTGGTCTAGGCGATTCAAGGCCCGCCGCGCTCCCAGTGACCCTTCGACACCGGGACCGGGGATACTGTGGAGGAGCTTCGCAGCCTCAGGTCGGGGTGTTGAGCGAAAGGAGTCCTGACCTTGCCTTTCTCCCCCCTGCTGCTCGGCCCCGAGCTTGAGCGCGCCCTCCAGGCCCTGGGCTACACCCAGCCCTTCCCGGTCCAGGAACGGACCATTCCTGTGGTCCTCGCGGGCCAGGACCTGGTGGTGCAGGCGCCCACGGGCTCCGGGAAGACGGTGGCCTTCCTCGCGCCCCTCCTGCACCTGCTGGTGAAGGGCGGCCCTGGTCGCCTGCCGGGCAACCCGACGCGGGCGCTGGTCCTGGTGCCGACCCGGGAGCTGGCGGCGCAGGTCCGGGCGAGGGCCGCGGAGCTGGCGAAGCACCTGCCCCATCCCCTGAAGATCCAGGTGGCCTTTGGCGGCGTCTCCGTGAATCCGCAGATGCTGGCCCTGCGGGGCGGCGCCGACCTAGTCATCGCCACGCCGGGCCGATTGCTGGAGCTGGTGCGCAACAACGCCCTGAGCCTGGCAGGCCTGCAGCACCTGGTCCTCGATGAAGCGGACAAACTGCTGGAACTCGGCTTCCGCGACGAGATGCAGGATCTGCTGCGGCAGCTGCCCGCCCGGCGCCAGACGCTCATGTTCTCCGCGACCATGAACACCGCCGTCCAGGAGGTCATCCAGCTCTTCCTGAAAGCGCCGCAGCACCTCCTGGTGGAGGCCTCGCCGGAGCTGGCGGTGGCCATCGAGGAGCGGGCCTACCTCGTCCCCCAGGAGCACAAGGGCCCCTTCCTGCGGGAGCTGCTGGCTCGGGAGACCTGGCCCCAGGTGCTCGTGTTCGTGGCCTCGGGTCGGCGGGCGGACAACGTGGTGCGCAAGCTGGGCAACAGCGGCATCCGGGCCCTCTCGCTGCACGGTGACAAGAGCATGAGCGCCCGCACGGATGCCCTGGATCAGTTCCGCAGCGGCCGCCTCCGCATCCTCGTTGCCACCGATCTCATCGCCCGGGGCATCGACATCAGCGGCTTGGCCTGCGTCATCCACTACGACCTGCCGCGGTCGCCCAAGGACTACGTGCACCGCAGCGGCCGCACGGGGCGGGCGGGCCTGGGCGGGCTTGCCATCAGCCTCGTGGGGCCGGACGAGGAAGCGCACTTGGCGGTGATTGAGAAGAAGGTGGGGCGGCGGTTTGGGAGGGAAGGGGTGAAGGCGTAGGGTTCTTTTCTCCCGTTTGAAGCTTGGCCGTCATCCGCCTCTCGGGGCGACCCACTCAGTCACGATTTGAACTGGGTCCGCTTCGCGTCCCCCGGTCTTTCTCCGACACGGCATCTAGCCGCGTCTCCACATCCCTCCGCCTGACGGCCAGCGCCCCGCGCTGGCCTCCCGCTCTTCGCCGCGCTCAATCGCGGAGTCGGAGCCTCCTCGCAGGTTCAAATCCTGGCCGTCATCCGCCTCTCAGGGCGACCCACCCGGTCTCGATTTGAACTGGGTCCGCTTCGCGTCCCCCGGTCTCGCTGCGGCGCCACATCGAGTGGCGCCTTCACGATCCCACTCGCAGGTCCATATCCTGCCCGAGCTTCCGCTACCAATGAAAAGGGACCCGGTTGGGTCCCTTTTCATTGGTAGCGGGGGCAGGATTTGAACCTGCGACCTTTGGGTTATGAGCCCAACGAGCTACCGGACTGCTCCACCCCGCGGTAGGGACTTGAGTGTAGCAGGGGTGGGGGCATTGGCAAGGGAGTTGATATGCTCGAGGCCAGGTTCGGAGGTTCGATGAGACTGTGCTGGGTGGCTGTGCTGGTGATGTGCGCCACGGCGGGCATGGCGGCGGGTCCGCGGACCTGGACGACGGAGAAGTGGTTCGAGAAGCCCAAGTCGCCGCGAATCGCCAACTACCGCATCGAGGCGACGCTGGACTTCGAGCACAAGGCGCTGGAGGGCCGGGAGACGCTGTCGTGGCGGAACACGGGCACGGCCCCGACGCAGGAGCTGCCGCTGCACCTGTATCTCAATGCCTTCAAGGGGCCCCAGAGCCTCTTCGTGAAGGAGAGCGGCGGGCAGCTGCGCACGGATCGGCAGGACCGGCCTGCGGAGCAGGACTCTTGGGGCTACTGCCGCCTGACCAGCGTTCGCATGGAGGGCCGGGACCTCGAGGGGCACGATGGCGAGGACGAGACGGTCCGCTGGCTGAAGCTGCCCCGGGCGGTGGCGCCGGGGGAGACCATCCAGGTGGAGATCGCCTGGGAGAACCGCTACCCGAAGGTGTTCGCCCGCAGTGGCTGGGCCGAGGACTTCCTCATGTCGGGGCAGTGGTTTCCCAAGGTGGGCGTCTACCAGGGCGACCGCTGGAACTGCCACGCCTATCACGCGAACACGGAGTTCTTCGCGGACTTCGGCGTCTATGACGTGGCGCTCTCGCTGCCCAATGCACTGGGCCTGGCCCACACGGGCACCCAGACCAACTTCCTGACCGAGGTCGAGCTGGACCCGAAGCGGCCGCTGAACGTGATCTGGCGCCTGCATGCAGAGGATGTGCACGACTTTGCCTGGGCGGTGATGCCCCGGGAGAGCTGGCGCCGTCCGGCGATGTACGAGTACCGCGGCGTGCAGGTCTTCTACTACATCAACGACCAGAACCGCGGGAACTTCCCGCGGCACCGCCGGGCCGTGGAGAATGCCCTGCGCTGGAGCGAGGAGTGGTACTTCAAGTATCCCTACCCGACCCTGACGGTGATCGACACACCCAAGGAAGCCACTGGGGCCGATGGGATGGAATACCCGACGCTCATCACTGCCAGCTCCGTGCGCTTCGACCCCCTGAAGCAGCGCGTGGAACCCGAGCTGGTGACGGTCCATGAGTACGGCCACCAGTTCTTCTACGGCATGCTCGCCAGCAACGAGTTCGAAGAGCCATGGCTCGATGAGGGGTTGACCAGCTGGTTCACCCACAAGGCCCTTGCGCGCAGCTACCAGGCGCTGCTGAGCAGCCGTCGATTCCAGTGGCCCACGGACTTCGGGGAGTGGGCCGGCTACTGGCAGCAGCCCTCGGCCGATCCCCTGACCCGCTTCGGGTTCAAGACCCTGAGCTCGTCCAGCTATTGGATCACCGCCTACGCCAAGCCCACGCAGGTGCTCAACCAGCTGGAGGCCCTGCTGGGGCGGCCCGTGATGGAGCAGGTCATGCGCGCCTACACCCAGGAGATGGCCTTCAAGCACCCGACCCGCGCCGACTTCCGGCGCATTGCCGAGCGGGTCTCAGGTCGGGACCTGAGCGGATTCTGGCGGGACTTCATCGAGGGCACCGACATCCTCGACTACGTCATCAGTGGCGTGAAAAGCCGGGAGGTCACCGAGGGCGGCTGGCTCTTCTCGGACAAGGCGCCGGTCTTCGCGGCCCCGCAGCCCGCGGCGCCGGGCCGGGTGGGTTCCATCACCCTCGAGCGGAAGGGCGGCCTGAAGCTGCCCATCACCCTCTGGGTGCGCCTCGAGAACAGGGAGGAGCAGCGCCTCACCTGGGACGGCCAGGACCGCTGGATCACCTACGAGTTCAGCTCGCCGGTGGCTGCGGCGGTGCTGGATCCCGACGGGAACTACCCGATCCTCAAGGACCGCCTGCACGCCAGCTACACCCAGAAGCCCGTGCGGCGCGGCTTCCACTACTGGGCCCAGCTGGTCTGGGGCGCCGTGGCGGGCCTGCTGCAGGGTGGGGGCATCGGCTGAAGAGCAACTGCATTAACACCGATGAACACCGATAACTGCATGATAAAAGATGATAAATAGATTCTTATTTCATTTTTTATCAGCTTTTAATCGGTGTTCATCGGTGGTTAAAAGTCTTTTTTAGGTTGGCTTCGGTGGCGAGCCGCTGCCTGGGAACCCGCGTCAGGGCTGCCGGGGTCCGGCGTCGCCCATGCGGATGGACTTCAGATAGCCCTGGCTGTCCAGCTCGATGAGGATGGGGAACCAGGCCAGCCCCAGGTGCTCGAAGGCCCTGCTGCTTGGGGCGAAGTGGGCGGTGCGCCCGGCGGCCCGGAATCGCTCGGCCAGGGCCTGACCCTCGGCCAGGGCGGGGCCGGTGAGGCTGGCGTCCCGCTCGTCCTGATTGCCCGAGGGGCTGGGAACGATCCAGACGGTTCCGGCCGGGAGGACGGGTAGGGGGCCCGCTTCGGCGGGAAGCACCCAGATGCGGGAGCCGCCCAGCTGGTCCAGGCGAACATCGCGGTAGTCGAGCTCGGGCAGGGACCAGAGGCGCAGGTCCGGCGAGGGGCCTCCGAGCAGTCCGAAGAGCCGCTGGATGCCCCGGATCGTCTCGGCGGCGTCCTGGCCCGCCCGGGCCTTGATGGCCACAAGCCGCGCCTCATCCTGCTCCGCCAGGGCCCAGCAGAGGGCGTGCCGCAGGGCGTTGCCGCGGAGGAGCCCCGGGCCAGCGACCAGCAGGCGGTCCTCCCAGGCCCGGCGCAGGGGCGGCGGGAACGCGCCGTCGCGCACCCGGCGCTGGCCCCAGCGCCAGAGCGCCAGGCTGGTGCCGCCCTGGCGCAGGGTCAGGGCCTGGAGTCGACCCGGCACCTGCTCGAGCGGGGCCTGCAGGAGGTTCCGCAGCGCCTGGGCTTCCCGGGCCGCGGCGCCGCCAGCGTAGGGGCTGGCCGGCAGGCCGTGGTCCGGCTCGAAGCTGGCCGCGGCCTGCAGCCACCGGTAGTCCAGTGCGGCCGGCCCCTTCAGGTTCGGGGGGGCAGGCGGCGCCCAGCCCCAGTCCAGCGCCTCCAGCAGGGCGGTCTCTGCGTCGGCGTAGCGGGGGGGCGCGG
>Ga0194052_1001677_pt1 | contig 12590 bp, 10 predicted proteins | sample SepL226m_MetaG_FD_160117 | JGI IMG/M metagenome (GOLD analysis project Ga0194052, IMG submission 160117) | Anoxic zone freshwater microbial communities from boreal shield lake in IISD Experimental Lakes Area, Ontario, Canada - Sep2016-L227-6m | ecosystem: Environmental > Aquatic > Freshwater >... | reverse complement strand
CTCCTCGACTTCCTCAGGGATGGTGGAGAAGTAGCCGGTCAGCAGCCAGATGCCGAACGCCAGCGAGGCGGCGGCGTTGGCGATGATGAGGGCGAGATAGACGCGACTGCCCTCCAGCAGGCCGTAGTTGGTGAACTGCGAGAACAGCGCGATGATGAGCACGATCGGTGAGAACATCTGGGTGATGAGCACCACGAACAGCACGGCCTTCTTCCCCGGGAAGGTGAGCCGCGCGAGGGCGTAGGCGGCCGGGATGGCGCACAGCAGGTTCAGCAGCGGGGCCCCACAGGCGATGATGAGGCTGTTCAGAAAGTTGCGCGCCAAAGGCATGGCGCGGAAGACCTCGACGAAGTTGGCGAACTTCGGCTGGGCAGGAATGAAGTGATAGGGCTGGTCCGGGCCGGACGGGGCCGAGATCGCCGCCGGGGTCTTCAAGGCCGTGGTGATCATCACTGCGAACGGGAACAACACGATCAGCAGAACGGGGATCATGCCGCAGACGAAGAGGGTTTTGGTGAGGCGGGAGGTTCTCATGGGTGTGGCCTTGAGTTGTCGTGCGTGCCTTGTCGGGCTGTGGGGCAATAGGGATTAGTCGTAGGCTACCGACAGAAAGCCGAGTTCGAAAACTGTAACAGTCCTTCGGTTGCGTCAACCGTCCCAAGGATAGGGATCAGCAAGCGAGCATCGTGTGAGAACGTGGCTGACTCGGCGACAATCGGCGGAGGTGGCGTTCACATTCCCGAACCACATCTGACGCCACCCCTTCTCGACTGAAGTGAGCGACCATGCTTCGCCATACCGCTCATTCGATAGTTCAGGCTGCTCTCCCATCATCGGGATAAGGCGGGGCGGGACCATGCCGGGCCAGAGCTCACGACCGCCCTCCAGCGGCACCCAGCCACCCACACTGGTCTCGTAGTACTCAGGTATGATGTGCCATCCGGCCCCCCAATCACCGAGCGCGGGCTCGTCATCCCAAAGGTTGAGGCAGAGCCGACCTCGGGCCGCGATTCCGCATGCCCGCAGAATGCCCGGCAGCAGCCTGGAGTACTCCCAACAGTGCCCGTTGCCATTCTCAATGAGCGAGTCACAGGTCGGCTCGTTGGCTCCTGAGTCGTAGTACTGCTCAAACCACTTCTGCTGAGGCTCGTTGCCTACGGCGGGGTGGAAATGCGCGTCCATCCACAGAACCGCATTCCAAATGGTCTCGGCTCGTGTCTTGCCTTTGACCTGACTCGCCAGTGCCTGCATGAGGTCCGTGGTTGGGTCACAGAGAGTCGTCGCACCAACATACGGCTTGATATTCTCAGGAAGAACATAGGGGCCTTGCCCGATCTTGAAGAGGTCGTAGCAGTACGGCTGCATCAGGAAACTGAACTTGACGTCGACCGCCTCGTTCTCCCGGTCCGGGCGTACATGCAACTCGCGCGTACCACGCCCGTCGTCGACCTCCTCGCACGTGCCACCACTGACGGTGTAGGTCACCTTGAGATAGGGGGTATCAGATGGGCAGTAACACTCATAGTAGCCCTTTGACCGGTAGGCCTCTCGCGCGTAGTCCCTCTGGAACTCGCTAGCAAGGAAGGAAATCGTTATGTCCCAGTTCTTTGTGGCGAGGTCGTACGAGGCGTATGCGATCTCCTTGGCAACATCGCCCTTCCGTCCATCCGGGCGGGCGCTCAGCACCTGAAGGGCGCTGCGCGCCTCGGCGGCATGGCCAGCAACCGTGAGCGCCATGCAGAGTTCGTACTGCGCGCGTGGAGACTCTGGATACCGGGTGGCATTCGCTCGCGCGTACCGAAGCGACAGGTCGGGGTTCCACAGGGACTGTCGAGCCAGACGGGACACGATGCAGTTGGCATCATGGTCGAGAGGGCTGATTGCGTCGGCCTGGATGAACAGTCCGCAGGCCTGTACGAAGAGCCTGCGCTGTTCGAACATCGTCTTTGCCGCATTCCCCTGCCGGATGTCCTCCCAAGCCTGCTTCATGAGTTCGTCGCGGTCCGGTTCCCTGCGTGTTCCGCCCTCGTCACCCGTCAGCCTGAAGGTGCCTGCTTCTCCTCCCACTGAGAGAGCCTTCGGCGTCGGCACAGACCGCCGCGCAGTCCCTGTCGCGGCCGCTCTGGGATGCGAGCGCCAAGGGACCAAAGACCCGCCACCGGCGTCCTCAATCATCCCGGCTGCGGCAGAGTACACCCACCCGAACAGCGTAAAGACCGAGAATGACATGAAGAGAGTCTTGGTGAGGCGGGAGGTTCTCATTCGCTCTGCAGCCCCTCCCGCGAATGGAGACGAGTGTAGATCAGCGAGAACGCCAGCAGCACCAGGAAGGTTAGGACCGCCATAGCATACCCCTGCCCGTACTCGCGCTGGGAGATGGCGGTCTGGTAGAGATAGGTGACGATGATGTGGGTCTGGTTGGCCGGGCCGCCCTCGGTGAGCGTCCAGATGATCGGAAAGGAGTTGAAAACGTAGATTACGTTGAGCAGAACGGCCACCAGCAGCACTGGGCGCAGCAGGGGGATCGTGATATGGCGGAAGCGCCGCCAGCCGGTCGCGCCGTCGATCAGCGCCGCCTCGTAGACATCATCGCCGATGGACTGCAGGCCCGCCAGCAGGACGACCGAAGTGAAGGGGATCGAGACCCAGATGCCGACGGCGATCACCGCCGCCATCGCCATGCCAGGCCGAGCCAGCCACGCCGGGGCGAGGCCGTACGGCATGAGGCCCCAGCCCTCGAGGAGGCGGTTGAGGGGGCCCTGGGTGGGGTGCAGAATCCATTTCCAGACCGCCGCGCTGATCACGAGCGAAGTGGCCCAGGGCAGCATCACGATGGCGCGCATCAGGCGGCGGCCGGGCAGGCGTTCGTTGAGCGCGACGGCGATGAAGAGCGAGAGCGTGATGGTGACGCCGACTACCGCCACCGTCCACAACGCCGTATGCGGCACGACCTGGTTACGGAAGACCTCGCTGCCCAGCACTGCGCGGAAGTTGTCGAGGGTGCCGAAGGCGTGTGGGTTGCCCTTCCGATCCACCTCGCAGAAGGCGGCGTAGAAGGTCCGCAGGATGGGGTAGAAAATCACCCCGGCCGCCAGAATGGCGCTCGGGGCGAGGCAGAGATAGGCGATAAGTGTCGTGCGACCGCGCTGCATGCCTTTCCTTCGTCGGGGCCAGTGGCCCCTCCCACCGTGGCCTGGTGGCCCGGCCGTAGAGCTACTTCGCAGGCTTGTCGGCGGCCGGTTCCTTCAGGAGCGCGTCCACGCGCACCTTGGCGGCGTCGAGGGCTGCCTTGGGCGACTTCTGCTTGAGCAGGGCTTCCTGCACGCCGACCTCGATCTCCTTGGCAATCGCCGTCCAGCGCGGATGCAGCGGGACGAAGATGCCCGAGTCCAGGAGCTTGAGGAAGGTGGTCCACTCCGTGCTCTTCTTGATGAAGTCTGAGCCCGCGACGGACTTGAGTTCGGGGATCATGCCGAAGGTCTCCGCCCACTGCTGGCGCAGCTCGGGCTTGTAGAAGAACTCGATGAACTTCCAGGCCGCCTGCTTGTCCTTGCAGGACTTGAACATGATGAGGTTGTCGGTCACGGCCATGGTCTTTTGCTGCTTGTTGCCGGGGATCGGCGCGACGCCGTAGTGGAGATTGGGGACGTCCTTTTTCAGCATCTTCCAGAACCATGGGCCGGTGATGGTCATGGCGAGCTTGCCGCTCTTGAACATCTCCTGGAGGCCCTCGCGGTCATAGGCGGTCGGCTCGGGCTCGGTGCACTTCTCCTTGTCGATCAGGTCGCACACGTACTGGAGCGCCTCGACGCCGGCGGGGCTGTTAAAGGCGGCCTGGGTGCCGTCGGGCGTGAGGATTTCGCCCTTGTTCGCCCACAGGAAGTAATACCAGTAGACGTCGGTCTCGACCTTGGAGCCCTGGACGCCGAAGCCGTAGACGCCCTTGGCGGGGTTGGTGCATTTCTTGGCGACGGTGACCAGCTCTTGCCAGTTGGTCGGGGGCTGGCACTTGGCGGCGGCGAGCAGGTCCTTGTTGTAGTACAGCGCCCGCGCGCTCACCGCGATGGGCAGGCCGTAGAGCTTGCTCTGGTACTCCGCGCCATGCAGCGTGGCCGGCAGGAAGCGGTCGCGCATGTCCTTGGTGATGTACGAGTCGAGGGGCTCGACCGCATCGAGTTGGACATACTCGGGCAGCCACAGGGTGGCGATGTTCGCGAGGTCAGGGGCATTGTTGGCCGAGACGAGGGTGGCCAGCTTGTCCTTGCCGAGGTTCCAGTCAACGATTTCGACGTCGAGCTTGATTCCGGGGTTGGCGGCCTCAAACTGCTGTTTGACCTTCTCCATGAAGGGACGGGTGTTGGTGTCGTACTCCATCGCGAGGAACTTGAGGGTCGTGATCCCCGCAGTGGGCGCGGCCCCCTGCGTCGCCGGCGTCGTGGGGGTCTCGGACGGCTTGGGACAGCCGGCGAAGATGAGGGCGAACAGGGCAACGAGCAGCACGACAGGCCAATAACGCATGGGGAACCTCGCAAGAGCGCGGCAGGTTGGGGTCCGAGGCCGCGCGGAGGCGACCGTAGCGGATTATACGCTGGTGGTTGGGTAGCGTCAACACGGCGGGGAGGGGTGGCGCGTGGCCCGTTCGGTCATCCCGCCAACACGAACTCGCACATTCCCGTCAGGTCGCTCTGCACCAGCCCCAGCTTCGCCAGCCGCGTGGCTTTGCGGGCCCGGTAGTCGCAGCCGGTCACGGTCTCGGCCAGCGTCACGAGCGCCTCGACGGTGGGCAGGCTCACTCCCGCGACCTCCGCCAGTGCCAGCCACGTGATCAGGCCCTCGCCTACGTCCTCGTGCAGGTAGCGGTGGTCGAGGGTGCTCGGCGCGAGCAGCGGGCCGAAGATGTCGCTGTCGCGGTAGCAGGTCAGGTAGTCCTCGGTGGGGCCATAGCGCTGCAGTCTAGAGACGGCGGGCTCGGCCAGGAGTTCGAAGCCGAAGGCGCGCCCGAGGGCCTGTCGCTCGTGGTCCACCGCCTCGATCACTCGCGCCACTGCCGGGCTCATCCCGTCGCCATAGAAGCGGAAGGTGCCGTCGTTGTGCTCGATAGCGGCGGCGTTGAGCAGCGCGATGGCGGGGTGCAGGACGGGGTTGCCGTTGTACAGGCCGGTTTCGAGGACTGAGTGGGCGGGGGAGAAGAAGCGGTAGTAGGGCTGCAGGGCGGCGAGCATCGGGGCGGTGTTGCTGGCGGGGAAGGCAGCGAAGCGGACGAACTCGACCTCCAGCAGGATGCGTACCCCGCCGGGGGTGGGGCGGGCGCAGTGGGCGAGGGTGGAGGTCTCGCCGATCAGCGGCCGCGCACGCCCAGCGAGGCGGAAGATCTCGGCAATCTCCAACGCGCCGCCGAGGCTGCCGGGGTTGAGCAGGAGCCGTTGGTCGTCGGTCAGGCAGACGGCGAGGGCCTCGCCGAGGGGACGGTGCGACCCGCGCTGGACACAGGCGACGACCAGATCGACACCGGCGACGGCGGCGGGGAGGTTGGTGGTGAGGAGCGCCAGCGGCGCGAAGGCATCCGGGTGGCCGTCAAGCAGCAGGCCGCCACGCAGGTCGGAGAGGTTCTCGGCAAACTGTGGGGCCTCCCAGAGATTGACCAGGAGGCCACGGGAGGCGAGGTGGTGGGCGGCGGCGCGGCCACCCCCGCCAGCACCGAGGACGGCTACGCGTTGGATGGGCATGGGGGCAGCCTTTGTTGTGGTGCGCCCGACGAGAGTGTCGGGCGTACCGGAAGATGGTTAGCGCTCGGGCTCCAAGGAGGCGAGGAACTCGCGGAGCAGTTCCGTGACCGAATCCGAGGAGGCGCGACGGCGCGGCGGCTGCTGCGCGATCACCTCGGGGAGGAACTTGCCGGGCTTGATCAGCGCGATGTCGCCGATGAGCTTGGCGACATGCTCTTGCAGGGTCTGGAAGGTCTCGTCGATGGAGCACGAGGCGTCCACACTGATGAAGCCGTATTCGGCGGCCAGCTCGTCGAACTGCTTGAGCACGGCGGTCTGGTGCTTCATGAAGCAGTCGTACAGATCACCGGGGAGATAATCGGCGCCGGACTCCCAGTAGTCGAAACCACCGCTGGCCAGCACCCGCGGGACGAGGTCCTCGAGCCTGATGTTGAGGTAGTAGATGGCCGCAGGCTTGAGCGCGAAGCCGTAGATCTTGCGCAGCCACTGGGGGCACAGGCCGCGAACGGCGGCGCGGGTGATGAGCGAGTAGACATAGCGGTCAGTGAGCACGACATAGCCAGCGCGCAGGGCCGGGACCATCTCGTTCTCAAGGCGGTCGGCGAAGTCGGTGGCATAGAAGAGCGCCTGGGTCATGCTCCCCATGGTGTGGCCCTCGCGCGCCTCGCGCAGGTGCCGCCCGGCGAGGTTGGAGCGGGTGAGGCCGGTATCGAAGACCGCGATGCCGGAGCTTTCCAGCCAGCGCTTGAGCAGCGTGATCTGCGTCGAGCGCCCGACGCCGTCGGTGCCCTCGAGTACGATGAGGCGACCGGGGAGGTCGGCCTCCAGCAGTCCGGGATAGGGGTGCCAGTAGCTTTCGGTATGCATGGCGGTTCCTCGTTTGTGTAGGGCGCGTGACCATCTTCTGTAGGGCGCGGGCTTGTACCGGGCCGCTCTTCGTGCGCGTGGTAGGCATGCTCCGCATGCCGGAACTTGTGGCGATGACTGGGTCCGGCACACGGAGTGTGCCTACCACGCGACAGACAACGGCCGGCGGGGTACAAGCCCCCGCCCTACAGTCGGAAACGGCCGGCAAGGCTACTGCGGGCGGCGCAGGAGACCCTCCAGGTGCGGCTTGACGATCTCACGCACCTGCTCTTGCTGGTCAGGGATCGACATTGTCGCATCAATGACTTGCAGATCGAACTCGTCAATCATCGCGTCGTACTCCTTGAGTATCTTGCCCTGGAAGATACGGAAGGACTCGAAGGGGTCGTCGCTCCAGCCCATGTCCAGGCCCGCCTCGTACCACTTGAGCTCGGGGCGGCCGACCATGATGCGCTCGAGGGCGACGTCCAGCGGCACGCGGAAGTACAGCGGCACGGCGGGCTGGACGGCGAAGGAATACAGTTCGCGCACCCACTCGGGGTGGCAGCCCCGTCCGGCATCGCGGGCGAAGGCGGTGAAGGCGTAGCGGTCCGCCAGCACGACGGCCCCGGCCTTCAGCGGCGGGATGATGTTGCGCTCGGTGCGGTCGGCGAAGTCGGTGGCGTGGATGAGGCTGAAGGTGAGGGGAGTGAGCAGGTGGCGCGTCTTCCCGCGCTTGGTCGCGCTCTTGACGAGTTCGGAGGAGTTCCACTCGCTAAAGAACGTGCTATAGCCCTGGGACTCGAGCCACGTATGCAGCAGGTGCATCTGCGTGCTCTTGCCCGAGCCGTCAATGCCCTCGACGACGAAGAGTTTGCCTGGGAACTCGGTGCTCGGTCGCATGTCATCTCTCCCAGTGGTCAGCGGCTACAATGGTCGCGCACTGCGACGGGTAGATACTATAGCATGAGTCTTTTCCCCGGGCGAATTAAGAATTCCTCGTGGGGAGTAAAAAGAGCATAGCGTGGGTCGCGCAGGGGCGCAGGCGCGACGGGCAGCTGGTGGTGGCGGGAGCGTCTCGCCACTGCAGCGGGCGCACAAGCGGCTTCCAGCCGCGAGGTAGCGTCAGCCGAGCAGGTCTTCCAGACCTGCGGGAGGGGAAGCTCTCCTCGCTCCATTGATCCAGTGAAGCTCGGTATTGCGGTCGCTCGGGCCGGCTGGAAGCCGGCCCTCTGGTGCCGTCGCGCTCGCGGCAGGATGCCGCTCGTACAGTTTTCGAGCCGTCCGCACCACGCGAGAGGAGCGGAATGGCACACACCGGCACCTAGTAAGGAAGAGCCCCGCTTGTACAACTTTTCACTTGAATCTCTGAAAAATATGTTACAATGTATCCTGAGTTCTGCGCAAACACAACCATCACTCGCCGCCTACATCACAGCAAACTACCGCCGCCTACAACGAAGCAACACACACAGCACAGGAGGGGACCGATGGCTGAGCTTGCTCTCAAGGTCCGCCACTACAACTTCGACTTCCCGGAGGGGCAGCCGTGGCGCGAGGAGAACATGCACGACCTCGTGGCCACGCGCACTTTCAACCCTGAAGAGATGGCTCTGGTGCTCGTCGATTGTTGGGACCGCCATTATCTTCGCAGCTATCTTGAGCGCACGGACCAGATCATTCGCGAAAAGATCGTCCCGGTCGTCGAGGCGTGTCACGACCTCGACATGACGGTCATTCACGCACCCTCCCCGGCGCAGGCGAAGCGCTACCCGCAATGGTTGCAGTACGCGGGCGATGAGGAACTCAACCCGCCCGCCGCGCCCACGCTACCCGACTGGCCACCTCAGAACTTCCGCTACCGCAGTGGCGACTATCAGCAATTCGCCAAGCCTCCCGGCGCGGTCGTGCAGGCCTGGCGCATCGTCGAGGCTGACCAGCGCAAGATCGTGTCCGAACTGGAACCGCGCGAGGATGAGTTCGTCGTGGCGACGGGCCGGCAGTTGCACCGACTGCTGCGGCACCGCAAGATACTGCACCTCGTGTATGTGGGGTTCGCGACGAACATGTGCGTCGTGGGGCGGGACTATGGGATGCGGGCGATGCATGGGCGCGGCTACAATGTCATGCTGCTGCGCGACTGCACCACGGGCATCGAGGCGTATGACACGGTCGGGGACATGGCGCTCACCCGCGCGGCGATCCTCGAGGTGGAGATGCTGATGGGGTTCACCAGCACCTCGGAGTCGCTGATCGAGGGGGCGCGCGACTACGTGAAGACGAAGGCGGCGGAGACGGGGCAGAGCGTTACGTCGACCGCGGGGCGTTCGCAGTTGGCCCCAGCGCCAGCCGCGCAGAACAGTTTTGACCGCTTCGCGACGCGCCTGGGAGCGAAGTAGGTCCGTCGGTCCATCTGCCTCAGCTATGCGGCGCGCCCAACTCGGGCGCGTCGTTTGCTTTGTGCAGGCACGACCGCCGCTGATGGCGAAGATTCAGGGGAGTATCTGACGATACCACCGGAGGCGCGCGATGCGCAGGTTTGCCTTGGCCATGCTGCTCGGAGTACTGCTGGCTTCAACGTGTCTGGCGCAGGAGCAGCCGGTGTCACCGCGCCTGCTGTGCCTGGCGCGCATGCTCGACCTCATGCTGGAGATGCAGACGTTGGGCAGCGTAGTCCAACTGGAACTCACCACGCAGCAACTTGAGGCGCTCAGTGCCGTGTACGCGCAGTACCCGCGCCCAGTGCCCGACATTGCAGCGGCGGAGAAGGCGTTGGACCAATTTACGCAGATCCGCGCACGGATGATCGCGGGGGGCGCCAACGCGATGAACGCCGGTGACATGGAGGCGGCGGGCAAGGCCTTCCAGACCGCCTTCGGTGAGTTTGGGCCGCATCAGCCGCCCGACGGGAAGCCCGTGGAACTGACCGTGGAGGAGAAACTCGTCTGGGCGATTCTGACCGCCAACCAGAAAAGCAAACTACTGGGCGGCGGTGACGGCGGGAATCAGGCCGCGGCCCAGAAGGCGCTGCAGATGATCGGCGAACTGCGGCGCGTGGACGCCGAGGCGTGGACGGCGGGGCGCGACAAGCTGGCCGCCTGCCTGTCGGCCAGCGCCGGCCCGGAGGGCTCGCCAGCCCGCGACAATGCGCGCCAGATGTTCCTGGAGTACCTCAACCGCGTCCGCGCGCTGCCGGAGACGGACTTTGCCAATCAGCAGAAGGAACTGATCGCGGGCCTGCTGGCGCTGCTGCCACCGGGCACCAGTCTGGCCGAGAGCCTCGCGGAGTTCGATCCGTCCGCCATTCACAATATCCTGAGCATGGGCCTGCTCGGCACGCGCGCGCCGGGGATCGTGCAGGAGATGCTCGCCGCCCGTACCAGGAAACCGGAGTAGCATGAACATGACCTGGGCCCTGATTTTTGACGTTGATGGCGTCGTCGCCGACACGGAAGTGCTCAATGCCCGCGCCAGCGTGCTGATGTTTGAGGAGTTGTGTGGCGTCGCGGTGCAGCCGGAGGACTTTCAGCCCTTCATCGGGCATGGTGACGAGCGTTACGTGGAGGGCGTGGCGGAGCAGTATGGCGTGACCCTCGACACGCAGGCGGCGGTGGACCGGCGGGCGGAGAACTTCTTCAAGCTGCTACAAAACGAGCCGCTGCCAGCGGCGCCGGGGGTTCTGGAGATCGTGCAGGCGGCGCGACAAGAGCGCGAGGTAAAGCTTGCGATCGCGACCTCCGGGCAGAAGGCCAAGCAGTTCCCGGTGATTGAGGGGACGGGACTGAGGCTCGAGTGGTTCGACGTGGTCGTCACCGGCGATGACGTGGAGCGCAAGAAGCCAGACCCGCAGATCTACCGGCGCACCGCCGAGCGGTTGGGAGTGCCGCCGGAACGCTGCGTGGTCTTTGAGGACGCCCCGGCTGGCGTGCAAGCGGCGAAGGCGGCGGGGATGGCCTGCGTGGCGGTCACGACCAGCGCCCCCGCGGAGGAACTGCAGGCGGCGGACGTCGTGGTCGAGAGTCTCGCTGAGGTCAGCCTGGCGCAGTTGAGAGCTTTGGCGGCCAACTGACGATCCCCCGCAGGCGCTCTTCGCAAGGACGCCGCGATTCCGCACCTCGTCGGGCTGAACAACCCCCCAGCAAGGAAGCGACCGATGCGGATTTCATACCACAAACTCGAGCCGCCGTACGCGAAGGACTTCCTGGACTGGTACCCGTACGCCCGCGCGGAGAACCTCCCGCCGGACGTGCCGTGGGGGCCGTGGCTGGCGCGTCTGCTGGGCGGAGACACCCCCGGCCTGGACAACTGCTTCTTTGCGGCTCGCGACGACCGTACCCGCAAGTGGATCGGCGTGGTTTGGTGCGCCGTGTCGCCGACCACGCCGGAGTTGGCGCACCTGGGTTGGCTTCTTGTCGAGGACGAATACCAGGGGCAGGGGGTAGGCCGGCAGCTCGTGCAAAACTACCTTGAGGACGTGGAGGCGCGGGGGGTGCAGATGGTGATGCTGCCCACGCAGGTGTCCAACCAGCGCGCGGTGGGGATGTACGAGCGGCGCGGCTGGGAACTCACGATGGCCCAGCCGGACGAGAGCACGCGGTGCTGGATGGTCCGCGAGCCGGAGTTCGGCTACCACGCGCGGACCTTCGCCGCCCACGGTGGCGCTGTGCGGATCGTTGAGCCGCAGCCCGCCGACTTCATCGCCCTGGACTACCTGATGTGCCGGTCCCTCTCGGAGAGCCGCCTGTTGCCCGACTTCGCCGGGCGGCGACGGTTCTGCGCGTTCGTCGTCGACTGGCAGGCCGAGCAGTACGCGGTCGCCCGGGAGGATGAGCGGCCACTGGGCCTCGGCGTCCTGTACGAGCGGGGCGGTTTCCTCGATGCCTTCGCCCTCGACGAAGCAGTCCTCAGCGAACTGCTGTGGTGCCTCTCGAAGGCCCGTCCACAGGCGCAAGCGTTCGCCGCCGAATCGGACGAACTGAAGCACCGCGTGCTCAAGGAGTTGGGGTTCCGGCAGAGGGAAGCGCACACGCTGGAACTGCCGGGGGAGACGGTGCGGCTGAGGCGTTACGAGCGGGGTTAGCGATGCGTCCACGAAATAGGTGGGCAGCAGAGTCGGCGGGGGCCTGCCGCACTACTTACGGCTCCCTCACCCCGCCCCGAGACCGCAGCGGCCTCACGGGCACCCCTCTCCCACTGGGAGAGGGGGCGGGGGTGAGGGGTATCCTGTGTATGTCCTGCGTACCCTCGGGGACGCATCACTAGCGGTCCCCTTCGCCCTCCTCATTCGCCTTCGACCGCGGATGGCTGGCGTCGTACACGTCTCGCTTGTGACCGGTTGAGACGTGCGTGTAGATCTGTGTCACGCCTAGCGTCGTATGCCCCAGCATCTCCTGGATCGCCCGCAGATCGGCCCCGCCCTCCAGCAGATGGGTGGCGAAGGAGTGGCGGAGGGTGTGGGGTGAGGTATCCTCGGGCACCCCGGCGAGGCGGCAGTACTGCTTTAGGTGGTGCCAGAAGGTGGCACGGGTGATCGTCGTGCCGCGTCGTGACAGGAAGATGCCATCCTCGGCGCTGGCCTTGAGGAAATGCGGCCTCCCCTCCCGCAAGTAGAACTGCAGCAGGTCCAGCGCCATTGGGGCCACCGGGATGATGCGCTCCTTGTTGCCCTTCCCTCGCACGCGGATCGTCCCCCCCTCCGGGTCCAGCGCATGGAGCCGCAGCCCCACCAGTTCCGACACTCGCAGCCCCGTGGCATAGAGCAAGGTCAGCATCGCGGCATCCCGCAGGCCCTCGGGCGTGTCGAGGTTGGGCACTTCCAGCAGGGCGAGGCACTGCCTGATCGTGAGCACCTTGGGCAGGCGCACGGGCTTGGGGGCGGGCTCGATGATCGCCGTGGGGTCCTGGGTCTGGAAGCCTTCGCGGACGAGGAACTTGTGCATCTGCCGCAGGGCCGCCAGCTTGCGCTGCACGGTGGCGCGGCCCCGCCCCTGCTTGCGCAGATCGCCCAGGAGGCCGTCA
>Ga0194052_1001675_pt1 | contig 12597 bp, 9 predicted proteins | sample SepL226m_MetaG_FD_160117 | JGI IMG/M metagenome (GOLD analysis project Ga0194052, IMG submission 160117) | Anoxic zone freshwater microbial communities from boreal shield lake in IISD Experimental Lakes Area, Ontario, Canada - Sep2016-L227-6m | ecosystem: Environmental > Aquatic > Freshwater >... | reverse complement strand
TTCAAAACCTTCGATATGATGGCAATCATTGCAGACAGCGAGCGTATCGCCATCGAAAAAGCTGCTGCTGAAAAGGCCGCTACCGAAAAAGCCGAGGCTGAACGCATTGCTGCTGAAAAAGCCGCTGCTGCCGAACAACGAAAGAAGGCCGCTGAACTTCAGCGGGCATCAGCCCCTAAAGTCAAGATAACCTATGATCATCAACCGGTACAACCTGCAAAAGACACTGAGCTTCAGTCGGTGTCAGCTCCTAAAGCCAAGATTTCCCATGCTCAACCGGTAGTGCCCGCAAAAGACGCTGATCCCATGGATAAAACCATTAAAATTGCTGCCGGATGTCTGGCGTTTCTTATATTGATTCTTATCGGCGCAAGTCTGTGTAACACGCAAAAATTTTACATCAAAACAGTAAAGAATAGCATTGAAATCTGGCAGGGACGTTTTTCACCAAAGGGAGAAAAGAAATTGGTATCCCTTGCTGGAATTAAAATGCCTGCAAAAGTTCAGAAAGTTTACTCGAAAAAAGATGTTTACCCGTTTATTTTCAGCTATTTCTTGGATAAGGCGGATGCATTGCTATATGCTCCTGGTATCCCGGATTTTGCAGGCATAAGATGTTACATTGACCTGGCGCAGCCTTATGCCACCACCCAGGAGCTTCGCGATGCAGCAACCCTTCGCCTGAACAGCATAGCCCAGACTCTGCTGATGTATAAAGCCGACATCGCTGATCTGGAATCAGCGGCAACTGCTAAACCCAAATAGTTCCGAAAAATCCAAAAACAAAAGCCATCTTTTTCCCATCGGGGGAAAAGATGGCTTTTTTATTTTTAAGGAAAAGGTTTATCGGATCATCGAAATTATTTCATTGACGAGTTTTTCAATGCCGACCGCCACATCCTTGATACCGGGGCCCAGCATATAGGCCGGAGTTGAAACGATCCGATTGGCCAAGTCCACATGAATCCGGTCAACGGTACATACCTTGTGTATCCCCCCCATGTGCTCAATTCCGGCGGCAGTTCCTGTGTCGTTCCCTATGGTGACCTCCGGTTTTTTGTCAGCAATGGCAAGGGCAAGAGTCGCTGGTGCAATACATAAGGCACCAACCGGCTTTCCGGCCGCCACCATTTCCCGGATCAGTCGTTCAACATCCGCCTGCACCACGGCATCCGGGCCTTTGAAGGCAAAATCGCTCAAGTTTTTAGCTGCCCCAAATCCGCCAGGAAGGATCAAAGCATCCATTTCCGAGGCACCTACCTTGGCGACATCCCGAATGTTTCCCCGCGCAATCCGCGCCGATTCCACCAAAACGTTTCGCTTTTCCGACGTTTCCTGATTGGTCAAGTGGTTGATTACATGGAACTGGTCCACATCGGGAGCCATACACAACGCCTCTGCCCCGGCCCTGTCCAGAAACAGCAGCGTCAAAACGGACTCATGAATCTCCGCCCCATCAAAAACCCCACATCCCGATAACAACACTCCTACTTTTTTTGACATACCTGATCTCCTTTCTGGTATTCTGTACAATTACAAAGGTTTTTCTTGACAAACAGTTCCAATTCCCGCCGCCGCCAGAAAACCGGCATGGATGGCATCGTTAATTTTCCCTGGTTTTATGCAGTCACCAATGACCACAAAGGGGATTTTTAGCGATTCAATTTCACGGGAAAGTTGCTGAACCGGACGTGAGCCTGAAGCCAAAATCACCGAATCAAATGTTTCCTGGAAGGACTCACCGTCTTTTTCGTAGGTGAGGGTTCCGTTCTGGATGGAAATCACTTTTGTGCTGGTATTAACTTTGACACCATAGCGTTTGAGATTGTCGGTCAGTATCCATTTTGTGGATTTGCCTACATCCTTTCCCGCCTTGGGCAGCATTTCAAAGACCGTCACACTGGAAGACCCTTGAAACATCAGCTCCCTTAGCCGCTCAACGCTTTCCGCCTCATAAGTAAAGAGAAAGTGCAGGATTTCGGGAGTTATGGTTCCCTTGGCAGCCACAAACAGCGCAGTTTCAAGTCCTACTGCGCCGCCGCCGATGATAGCCACCCGTTTTCCAAGAAGGGGATTTCCGCGAAGCACTTCCCAGGCGTTAAATACTCCAGTATCCATTGCGCCAGGGATCGGCGGAATCAGAGATTCAGCCCCTTCAGCGATCATAACGAACTCAGGCTTTTTGCTTTGGATCAATGACATATCTACAACAGTGTTCAAGTAAAGCGGAATTTGAAGTTTTCGGACCATGGCCCAATAATACCGGATATACTCCAGTATCTCCAGCTTGTGCGGCGGCGCCCCGGCCATCCACAACTGACCGCCAATGTCCGAGCTTTTTTCAAAAAGCTCAACACTGTGACCGGCCTGGGTTGCGGTAACGGCCGCTTCCAGCCCGGCTGGGCCGGCACCCACGATCATGACTCGTTTGGGAGCGCCGGTTTTTTGAATGTTTCGCCCAGTTTCAAAACCAGCGCGAGGATTTCCGATGCAGAACACCGGCTTACCACTGAACACCTGGTCCGTACATCCCTGAGAGCAGGCCACACATGGCCGTATTTCATCAGCCCTGCCTTCAAATGCCTTAAGAGGCCACTCCGGATCAGCGATCAGAACCCGACCAAGGTTGACCATGTCGGCATAGCCGTCAGTTAAAATCCGCTCTGCAGTCGCCGGATCAGTAATCCGGTTGGAAGCCATCACAGGAACGGACACGGCCCGCTTGATGTTCAGCGCCAGATACGCATAAGCAGAGCGTGGAAGGTCCATCGGAAGCTGCGGCACTCTGGATTCATGCCATCCGCCGGTGATATTGATGGCATCCACCCCTGCCCTTTCATAGGCTCTGGCGATTTCCGGGGTTTCCGTATCGCTGTTGCTTCCCGGAACAAAATCGTTTCCCGCCATGCGGATGGTAATGGGATAGTCTTGTCCCAGGGCGGATCGCATCATTTCAATCAGCTCCATGGGAAACCGGGTTCGGTTTTCAAAGCTGCCGCCGTAAGCATCGGTCCGCAGATTTCTGACAGGAGATAAAAATTGTGAAACCAGATAGCCGGCAGAGGCAATAATTTCGACCCCGTCAAAACCGGCGGCTTTGGCCCGAAGCGCTGCCTGGACAAAACGGTTTTGAACCTCGTGAATATCATCAAGAGTCATTTCACGCGGTGTCACGCGGGAGTAGCCGGAAAAAATCGCGGACGGAGCAATGGGCTGCTTGCCGTCAATCAGAATGGGATGGGAATATGCCCCGGCATGGAAGAGCTGTATCCATGACTTTGCGCCCCCATCGTGAATAATAGCGGATAGTTTCTGAAAAGATGGCAGAGCGTCATCGCTTGCCAGGGACAAGGCCATAAGCCCTGAACCCAGAAAATCCACGCCAACCGGCCCCACCGTAACCAGCCCGGCACCGCCTTTTGCTCTTTCCGCAAAATAGGCGTAGTACCGGTCGTTCAGTTTGCTATCGTAAGAGTAAAGCAGTCCCAGCGCTGGATATGCGATCCGGTTTTTGATTTCAACGGTATTGATTCGAATCGGGCTAAAGAGTGTTTTGTACATGAAGAATCCTCGCTTTTTTTTACAGTCCCATGAATTTGGCGGCAATGCCTTTCATGATTTCATTTGTCCCGGCAATTATGCGTTTTTTGGATAATGCTTCCTTTATTCTACTGCAAATTTAGTATGTTTTCTCATTTCAGGTGAACGGAATCCGAGAACAATATGATCTTTCGGAACTCCGGCTTTTAAAAGTTCTACTGCTATCCCGTCTTCTGTTCCGTCACGCTGAATCCATATTTTGTTGCCTATAATGTCGATATGGACAAGACAACCGTGAACCCGTCTGACACCCTCACGGCCTGTTATCATCAGCAGATAGCGATCAGCTTCCCGGTCAAATACGGTCTGAGAAAGGATGTTTCCATAAGAATATGGAACTTCAGCATATTTCTTTATTATCTCCTGAACAGTCCTGCGATATTTCTCTAAGGTATCCATTTTAGAATCACCTCTCCGAACGGGTCAAACACGATAAGACGGAAACGCTGGTTCTCAAGAAGAAGCTTTCCTATCGGCTCATCAAAAAGATCGACAAAAATCTCTTCGGGTACGGCAAGATACAGTTCTCTGCCGGGTTCTGTATTTCTTAGGACATCATGATACACGATATACTGACCCACCGCTTTTTCAAGATCATTCATCTCGGAGTGCCCTGTGAAACTTTTGACTTCCACAGCTATTTTCCGTCCCTCTTTTTCAGCAGCCATTAGTTTTTCAGCCCCGAGATCGACATACATATCTTTTGCTCCCCATTTAAGATGCATCTGTTCATGGGTGACTGTCCAGCCATCTTTTATGAGAGCCTTTTTCATATTTTCGTGATAAATGTCTTTCACTGGCAATTTAATGTTTTACCGTATCTGTTATCCTTGTCATGGATTGTACCATCGTCCGTCTTGTTTTCCCACAACAACCCGGTAACATTATCCCGCACCATAACCCAAGATGTTGCCGAATCCAGCAGCACATTGCCGCTGCCATCAAGTTTGGAGTAGGATGGTGTATTGATGGAGTAGTTACCATTTTGCCCATAAAGGGCCTGGCCGGGCGAGGGGCAGGTGATCACAGCGCCGGCAACATTATAGCACTTCACTTGCCCGGTGCCAGGCACCGGCACCGCCCACACTCTCGCCAAGGAAAGTGATAAAGCAAAGAATACGAGTATCCACATCAGTTCTTTTCTTTTCATGGAAACCTCCTTTACGTTGTGTGAAATTACGGTAAGTGATAAAAATTGGTTGGTTTTTGAAATATAACAGAACAAAATCAAAAGTTTAAAACATTCAGTTGTGTTGTAGGGATATTGACCGGTTCGTCCGTCAACTCTGTACAAGGCCGCACAAAATGAGTGATATTCGATTGGTATTCACTATATCAGTCATCAATGACTGTCAAACAAACAATTCTGATCATAACAGTTTTTTGGGGCAGGAATTTAATATCCTTCTCTGAATACATATTTGGCTCCTTTCGTATGCACGTCGCTAAGGATGCAGAATCACAATAGATTATCTATTGACCACAATCCGGCTGTCAAATCGGATTCTTTTCTCTTATCAAATGCTTTCCTCTGATGCATTTCAATATTCAAATATCCCGTTATCCATTACCACTGAACCGTCCTGAGCATTTACCGTCCGCCATACGGCCTTTCCATCGCCGGTTTTCCAGATCAGGGTTTGAATGGGAACGCCGGGATACAGAGCCTTGGTAAAACGGCAGTCCATGCGCCGGACTTTTTCAGGCGTTCCCGGAACCAGGCTTTGAATCAGGGCGCGGCATGCATACCCGTGGGTGCAGAGTCCGTGCATGATGGGTTTTTCAAACCCTGCCATTTTGGCAAAATCCGGATTCACATGAAGATCGAAAATATCACCGGAAAGACGATAAATGAGTGGCTGGCTTTCAGAAGGGTGTGCATCCACGGTAAAATCCGGCGCCCTGTCTGGGAACACGAATACTTCCTTGGGTATGTTGTCTCCCCCGAATCCGCCATCAAGCCGTGAAAATATGGTCACGATGCTGGTAAAGAGCTTATAACCATTGAAATGGTAAGTGTCGCTTTCCGCAACAACAAGTGCGCCTTTTTCAGCGCCCTTGTCATAGTAGTGGGTGATCTTTCCCTGTGTGGTGAGTTTACCTTCGGTGGGAATGGGGTGATGAAAGATCAGACGCTGCCCCCCGTGAAGGATTCCAGCCAGATTGACATTGGAGGTTACGCCAATATGGGCCAGAAAATCAAAAATGGCCGCAATGGAGAAACTTGGCAATACTTTCAGTTGTTTTTCATAACAGTATTCAAGCTCCGAAGAGCCAGATCCCACTCCAAGGGCATACAACACCACGTCTTTCCATGTGTAATCCTTGCTGACAGGGCCAATGAGTTTGCCCACTGCCTCCAGATTTAACGCCATTTTATCATTCCTTTTTACCGTGAAAATACTTTTAAACCACGAAATACACGAAACAGTAGGGGCGACCAGCCGGTCGCCTTACCGCCTTCGCGTGAGAAACGCTCTTGTAGCCGACACAAGAGCGTCGGCTACAAGTTTTATATATTTTGGTCATTCATGGGGGCAGCATAGACCATGCCATGAACGTTATCGTGAAAATGCTTTTTAATCAAAGTATATGTTTCAATACAAATAAAAACTGGAGATACCACTAACTTGATTCAGGATTGTGTTGGCAATTTACGGAAGGAAACGTTATAATGAGCACATACTGTAAACGGGTATAATCTGCACTTTCCTTTTACTCCCTCTCCCAGCGGGGGAGGGTTGGAGTGGGGGCTCAAAAGTACAGATTATGACCGTTGACAGTATAAAATGTGTCAAGCGGATGCCGGCCCATACGAAACTGGGTGCGACATTCTGTTTTTCAAAGTAGAAGGCTGATCTCTAACCGGATTATTTAAAAAGGAGGCATCCATGAAGTACCATCTTGTCGCTGCGAGCATTGTACTGTTGATTTCCCTGTCTTTGACCAGTTCTGTCCTCTCACAACCCGAAACATCCGATGACAAAACGCTGTCTCCCTATTTTATGGTGAAAAGCGATAATCCCGGCATAGATCAATTGCCACTCGAATCCACTGGCGCAGAAGTCAGTATCGCCGGCGTTATTGCAGATGTAAAGGTTACCCAGGTTTATAAAAATGCAGGCAAGCAGGCTATCGAAGCCATTTATGTCTTTCCAGCATCCACCAAAGCCTCTGTCTATGGCATGAAAATGACCATTGGCGAGCGAACCATCATCGCCAGAATTCAGGAAAAGGAAAGAGCGCGTCAGGAGTATGAGCAGGCAAAACAAGAAGGCAAGAGCGCATCCCTTCTGGAGCAGCAACGCCCGAATGTGTTTCAGATGAACGTGGCCAATATCATGCCAGGCGACCTGATCAAGGTGGAATTAAGCTATACCGAATTGCTGATTCCCACCGAAGGAGTATATGAATTTATCTATCCCACAGTAGTCGGCCCGCGGTATTCCAATACGCCGGAAGCAGGCGCCGCTTCTTCAGAAAACTGGGTGAAGAATCCCTATCTGCATCAGGGAGAAGCACCGCCCTACACGTTTGATATCACGGCCCAAATTGCCGCAAGCATTCCGATTCAAGAGATTACCTGCCCGTCCCACAAGGTCAATATCAGCTATGGCAGCCCTGCTGCGGCTGTCATCAAACTCGATTCATCAGAAAAAACAGGCGGCAACCGGGATTATATCCTCAAATATCGTCTGGCTGGCGGACAGATTGAATCCGGACTTCTGCTATATCAGGGGGAAAAGGAAAACTTCTTTTTACTGATGATGCAGCCACCCGGGAAGGTGACAGCGGCTGACATACCGGCGCGTGAATACATCTTTATCGTGGATATTTCTGGCTCGATGCACGGTTTTCCGCTCGATATTTCCAAAAAGCTCTTAAAAGACCTGATCGGCGGCCTCAAGCCAAACGATACATTCAATGTTCTGCTCTTTGCGGGCAGCGCTTCCATGCTCTCTGAAAAATCCATGCCTGCCAATTCCGAAAATATCACCAAGGCAATCCAGTTGATTGATCAACAACAAGGCGGAGGCGGCACCGAATTATTGCCCGCGTTAAGGAGGGCATTGGCTCTGCCCGGCGATGAAAAACATTCCCGCTCAATTGTGATTGCCACAGACGGCTATGTGGATGTCGAAAAGGAAACGTTCAGGGTGATTCGGGAAAATCTGGGTCGTGCAAACATGTTCGCCTTCGGAATCGGCACTTCAGTGAATCGCTTTCTGATGGAAGGCATCGCACGGGCAGGCATGGGCGAATCATTTGTCATTACGAATCCAGGCGATGCCGCGCCAAAAGCAGAAAAATTCAGAAAATATATTCAGTCTCCAGTTCTGACAAAGGTTAAAACGGATTTCACCGGATTTGAAGTTTATGATGTGGAGCCTCCTGCTGTTCCGGATATATTGGCGGAGCGACCTGTTATCATCTTCGGCAAATGGAGGGGATATCCCAAGGGAACAATCAGCCTCTCCGGTATCAGCGGAGATCATCCTTATTCTGCAAGCATTGATGCAAGTAGCGTCATGCCATCGCCTGCTAATTCCGCTTTGCGTTATCTGTGGGCAAGACACCGGATTTCCGTACTGTCGGATTATGACAAATTGTTCCGCGACGACATGCGCGTCAAAGAAATCACCCAATTGGGACTCGATTACAATCTGTTGACTGAATTTACCTCTTTTGTGGCGATTGATTCCCTACCAAGAAATGTGGATGGCAAATCCACGACAATCAAGCAACCGCTTCCTCTGCCGCAGGGTGTTTCCGATCTTGCGGTGGGCGGCGGCAGAATGTTGCATGCCATGTCTCCGGCGCTTCCCAGCAGGGCTGGCGCAATGGACAGATCTACAAAACTTGATAAGAAAGCAGAACCTGAGACCCAATTAGGAGTGAATCATCTTGCGGAAAAGATGCTGATTTCCGGCAATCTCTCCAAGGAAGCACTGGAAAAATTTATTCTTGAACACCTTAAAGATATCTGGAATTGCCATACCGGGATTAAAAACCAGGCAAACGGAAAGCTGTCAGTGAAGATAGAGATTGACGGTAGCGGCAAAGTTCTCAAGGTTGAGGCAGGCACTGACGAGACAAATAATAGTGTGCTGAAATCCTGTATCATCCAACTTGTCAAAGGGTGGATGCTGCCTGCGCCTTCGGATGGAAAACCTGCTTCAGTCGAGGTTTTTCTTGTTTTCAACTTTTGAATTTCGTCTGACCCCATGATGCGCCCGCTTTTCCAGGGATGCCTCTGCGATCGCCGCACCCCAGTGCGGCAATTATGACGACGCTCTTGTGGCGGCTAAAAGCGAAGTGGGCCGCTAACAACATCGGGGATGGTAATTAGCGTGGGTATCTTCCTCATTGCCGCACTGGGGTGCGGCAATCCCAGGAGAGTTCCCAGGTATAGCAGCGGGAGTATTGGGATTGTTTGGCATCCTTCGTATTTTCCATCTGATGTCATTACCATGTACTCCCCCTAAAGCATTCGTGAATGACAAAAATGAAGGATGCCCCAAATTTACTGTTTTACATTAACATCCGCCTCGCTTAATATGATCCCTCCCTCCAGAATGCCGGTTGATGGGTAACTGACCCCAAATGAAACCGTATAAAGACTGGGGGACAGCACAACATTATTCAAAACCACTGTGGGTTTAATGTCAAATAATGGGCCTGAATAAAACGGCCGGCAAGCCCTGATTTCATCATACGCAGTGCCCCACTTTCCTTGTTCATCCAGATAATACCACTGATTAGCCTGCTGATCATGGGCGATAAACCACCAGTCCATACCCACGCTTTCACTCTGGCCCGCTTCAAACGCTACACTAATGGAAAACCCCTGCTTTGGCTCTACGTCGATTTTGCCGGATTGACCATTGGCCCAAATCATTGGACCAAAAGGTGTCTGATGCCAGATTATTGCTTCTTCACGCTCGGTGGCATAATTGTACGCAGATCCCACGACATAGATATGACCATCTACAACTTCGATTCCTTCAGCAAACGAAAAGATATACTCCGGCGGCAACAACTCATGCAAATCAACATATTTGTTGGCGCTTCCCTCCCATAACCAGGCGCGGCTGAAAAGTTCCGAATCTCCTGTTCGATATACAATACCCACCTGATAATTGCCGTAAATGGATTTGGCGTAAGAAGTATCAGCACAGGCTGGATTCAGATTGACATAGCTGCTGGCTGATCCGCTCCAGAGAACCGCCTGATCATTGCCGGCAAACTTGGCGTAGCCCACCTGCTTGGAACCATATCCAGCAAATGCCATTGATTCTTTTGCTCCAGTCGGATTCATATCAACATGACTGCCCACCGATCCGTTCCAGAGTGTAGCATGAGGATTCCAGTCAGCCTCACCATCGAAGACTTCAGCATACCCTACCTGAAAGCCAGGAGAATTTGCTGATGCACCATAGATACCACGAACGCTGGAGTTTGACTCTACTGGGCCATAATGCAGAAGAGCCGGCCTTTCTGACGCTCCATGCCAGAGTACCGCACGTTTATACTTGTCAAAATCATTGACTTCTATAGCTTCGCCGGCCTGCCATCCATGAGATACACCCAATGCAACCGATGCTGCATAGATACCATTCTCAGAGAGACCCTTCTCAGGTTGCTGCAAAGGTACGCCATCTGTGGCCCCCCCATCCCATAACCATGCAAATTGTGAGACATACCCCACCTGCTGTCCGGCAGAAATAGCGTATGCAATCGAAGGAATTCCTATTTTCTGTAAGTTGACCCATTCCCGCGTATCTCCTTTCCACAGAGCAGGGGCATCTTTAGAAGCTTCAGAATCCGATGAAATTCCAACAACACCAACCTTTTGTCCCCCATCAATGCCATTGATTTTGGAGAAAAGGCCATCCACAGGATGCATATTGGAAACAGTCCAGCGACCATCAACAGCAAACGCAGTACTGCTCATCAGAACAAAAAACAGAACCAGCCAACCCAGTTTTCGAATTTGAATACAATTACCCATCTTTACTCCTTTCTTCGTTTTAAATGAATGTGCTTAATGTGTTATCAACTGCAGGTTCAGCAGCAGCAAGCCTGGGAAAACTCCGCCTTCAATGAGTCGATCAACTCCTTGACGGAAATAATCTTATCTATACGATAGGCATTGGATCCGGCAAAAGCAAATCCATTTTTAAACTTCCCCTTTCTGGCGCCAGCCAAGGCCAGAGCAATGCAATAGGGGCTTTTTGTTCGATCGCAGGTTTTGATACAGTGGTAGGGGCATGTGAAGGGTGTTTTGTTACCATTTTCAACTTCAGTCAGAAACTGGTTCCGCAGGGCGCGGCCAGGCATTCCCACCGGACTCTTGATGATTATCAGATCTTCTTTATTAGCCTCGATGTATGTTTTCTTGAAATCCGGACTGGCATCACACTCATGGGTTGCCACAAATCTGGTTCCCATCTGCACCCCGGCAGCCCCCAGCTTTAAAAACCGGAAGATATCCGAACCGGTATAAATGCCGCCGGCAGCTATAACCGGCACTGTGACACCGCGTCCGGTAGCAATGGAATCAACGGCTTCTATAACTTCAACGACCAGTCTTTCAATGGCGAATGCAGGGTCATCAATCTGTTCTATTTTAAATCCAAGATGCCCACCAGCCTTTGGCCCCTCAACCACGAAAGCATCCGGAAGATAATTGAATTTTGATATCCATTTTTGGCAGATCAACCTGGCGGCCCGGGCAGAAGAGACAATGGGAACCAGTTTTGTCCGGGAGCCAATTGGCAGGTACCCAGGCAAATCCATGGGCAAACCTGCACCCGAAAATATGATATCGACTCCTTCTTCGATCGCAGCTTTGACGAGATCTGCATAGTGGGTCAAAGCAAACATGATATTTACACCGATAATGCCGCGAGTCAGGGACCTTGCCCTTCTAATCATCAGTTTCATGGCTCTGACATTGGCCGCAACCGGGTTTTCGGTAATATCAGGCTCGTCGATACCGACCATGGCACCGGCAATCACGCCGATCCCACCTTCATTTGCTACTGCCGATGACAGTCCGGACATGGATATGCCGACCCCCATCCCTCCCTGAATGATTGGAATGCGGCATACAAGATCGCCGATTTTAAGCTCCGGTAAATTCATCAGTTACCCCCTATATTGTGTGCAAACTGCCTAGATTTCAATTTGAATACGCACATACTCAATGTCATCAACTTAAAGAATTTCTCCAGAAAGTCACCCTTATAAAAATGGGGACTCTGGGAGATTTTTAATTGGTTGTCCGCCAAAAGATATATTGGCCCTACCAGCTCTTTTTTTTCGGGTAGGAGGGGAAAATTTTGACTTAAACCAATGACTTTACGCACATATTACGGAGGAATTCATTGAAAAGCAAAGCAGATATGAGGAAAGACAATTATATTACAAAGCAGAATAACCAGACCCGCAGAAAGCGCTTTCAAAATTTATTCGACAGCGCTCGGGCACCGAAAACAAAAAAGCCTGCCATCTTTCGATGACAGGCTTTATATAAGATTTTCGGCGGCGTCCTACTCTCCCACCAAGCTTCCCTGGCAGTACCATCGGCGCTGAAGAGCTTAACTTCCGTGTTCGGGATGGGAACGGGTGTGACATCTTCGCTATAACCACCGAAAAAGAGTATTTTCGGTAACGACTTTCAGAAAACGCTTTTGGCTGCGTTATCGGTCGGGGATGTACAAAAGTACTATACCCTCCCTGCTGTCTTCCCAAAAACTTTTTCTGTAAGTCTCTTTCGGAAAGTCTTTCGACAATTTTAAATTTCGGAAAGTCTATGTGACAAGATGAAAATTCGTACACAAAAATGATTGTGACAACTGTTTTGTGGCCAAGCCTCACGACCGATTAGTACCAGTTAGCTAAATGTGTTACCACACTTACACACCTGGCCTATCAACCTTGTAGTCTACAAGGGGTCTTTAGTCAGACCGAAGCCTGAAGGGATATCTAATC
>Ga0194052_1001671_pt1 | contig 12624 bp, 13 predicted proteins | sample SepL226m_MetaG_FD_160117 | JGI IMG/M metagenome (GOLD analysis project Ga0194052, IMG submission 160117) | Anoxic zone freshwater microbial communities from boreal shield lake in IISD Experimental Lakes Area, Ontario, Canada - Sep2016-L227-6m | ecosystem: Environmental > Aquatic > Freshwater >... | reverse complement strand
CACCCGCTCGGGCCTCCCGGCGGGGACCCTCGACTTCATGGCCCCGGAGGTGCTCATCGGCGCCGGGCCCCTGGACTTCCGGGTGGATGTCTACGCCCTGGGCGCCACCGCCTATGCCCTGCTGGCGGGCCAGCCGCCGTTCCGCTCCACCACGCACCTCGGACCCAACGCCACCACCTCCCGGCTGCCCACGGGACCGAACGAGGGCACCCAGCTGCTGCGGCGCATCCTGGAGGAGGATCCGCCCCCCCTGAACAACACGCCCCGGGACCTGCAGGTCATCGTGGCCAAGGCCATGGAGAAGGCCCCGGCGGAGCGCTACAGCAGCGCCGAGGCCTTCGCCGAGGACCTGGTCCGCTTCCAGCGGGGCGAGCCCATCCAGGCCCGGCAAGCCACCACCTTCGACCGCCTGCTCAAGTGGAGCCGTCGCAACCCCACCGCCGCCCGGGCCTCCGTGGCCGCTCTGCTCACCCTCAGCCTGGGCCTGGGCTTCGGCTTCTGGACCACGCGCCGCGCCGCCCGCCAGTCTCTGGAGGCAGCCCGCCTCGGCGCCCTGGCCGAGGCCATGGAAGCCCGAGTCCGCCAGGAACAGCTCTCTCCACCGCACGACCTGACGCCGGTACGCACCCAGGTGCGAAAGCATGCGGAGCGTCTTGAGGCCGCCGCCGGAGAGGGCGGCCCAGCCGCCTTCGCCCGGGGCCGCGCTCTGGAGCTGCTGGGGGACTGGACCCGCTCCCGGGTGGCCTTCCAGCGGGCCTGGGACACGGGGTTCCGCAATCCCCAGGCCGCCGATTCTCTGGGGCTGGCCCTCATCCGCATCTACGACCAGGACCTGCGCCGCGGCCGGGCCACCCTGGCCCCCGAGGCCCTCAAGGCCCTCCAGGCCCACCTGGATCGCAGCCTCCATGACCCCGCCCTGGCCCTCCTGGCCCAAGGGGATCCCGCCGGCTGGCGTGGCCCCTGGGCCCGGGCCATCCACGCCACCCTGCATCGCCAGTTCCAGGAAGCCCGCGAGCAGGCCCGCACCATCCGTCAGCGCGACCCGCAGCGCTACGAGGCCTGGACCCTCGAGGGCGAGATCTGGAACGCCGAGGCCCACCGCCGGGCCGAGGAGGGCAAGGACGCCGAGGCCCGCGCTGCCCTGGACCAGGCCCAGCAATGCCTGGACCAGGCCCTGGCCTGGGGCCGCAGCGACCAGCGCCCCCTGGAGGCCCTCGCCCGCCTGCACATCCAGCGGGCCGCCCTGCAGGTGAATGCCGGGATCGACACCGTCGCTGAGACCCAGGCCGCCGGCCAGTGGATCGAGCGGGCCATGGCCCTCACCCCGGATAACCCCGACCTGCTGGCCCAGAAGGCCGCCTCCCTGTATCAGCAAGCCCTCAGCCCCCAGCCCACGGCCTGGCCCGTCCGGGGCAGGCTCTGCGAGCAGGCCATCCAGTTCCTGGATCAGGCCGCTGCCCTGAGGCCGGGGACCCCGGCGTTCCTCACCTACCTGACGGAGATGTGGGGCTCTCTGGCCCTGGTGCAGATCAACCAGGGCCAGTCGGCCCGCACCGCCGTGGAGCGGGGTCTGGCAAGGATTCGCGAGGCCGAGATCCTCACGCCGGAGGATCCCGGTGTCCCCCGCCTGGACCTGTTCATGCGCACCCGGGAGTATCAGGTCCTGCGGGCGGAGGGCAAGGACCCCGAGCCCGCCCTGCGCGCCGGGTTGGCCTCCGCTGCCCGGGCCCTGCAGCTGAATGCCGTCAACCCCGCCTCCGTCCAGACCTGGCGGGTCACGCTGCAGATGGAGCTGGGCCGCGAGGCCTGGCGCCACGGCAAGGACCCCCGCCCGGAGCTGATGGGGGCGGCAGCCGATGTGGAGACCCTGCTGAAGCAGGCCCCGGACTCCCTCCCCATCCTGCAGAACGCCGCCAACTCGCTCTACATGGCCGCGGACCAGCTCACGGACCTGGACGGCGAGGTGGATCGCTTGACCGCCCGAGCCTTGGAGCTGGCGGACCAGGGCCTGGCCAAGGCCCCGGGCCACGAGGCCCTCCTCCGCCTGAAGGGGCAGATTCTCATGGTGCAGGCCTACTGGGCCTGCCTGCAGGACCGGGAGCCCGGCCGGCCGCTGGCTGAGGCCCGCCGTGTGCTCGTCGCCGCCGCGGTCCAGGGCAAGGGGATGGTGGTCTTCAACGAGGTCTTCGCCCTGCTGTCGCTGGTGGAGGCCCGCTGGGCCCTGCACCAGGGCTACTCGCCGGAGGCGGCGCTGGGCGATGTGGAGCGCCGCCTGCAGCCCCTGCTGAAGAGCCCCAACGCCCAGCCGGGCGTTTACCAGAACCTGGCACTGGCGGCCCTGGTGCGCGGCCAGTGGGCGCAGCGAAACAGGCTACCCATCCAGGAAAGAGTAAAAGGGGGCCACGCCGCCATCACCCAGGCCATCCAGCAGGACCCTGGGGATCCCGGCCTCCGGGTGATCCAGGCCCGCCTGTACGCGCTGGCGGGGGACAAGGGCGCGGCCACCCAGAGCCTGGAGGCAGCCCGGAAGCTCAATGCCCTGATCGAAGGCGGGGCGGAATACCGCCGCGCGCTGCGGGAGTCGGGCCCGGGTTGAACCCATCGGCCCGGGGTGGCCTAGCCGGTATTTTGAAAGCGCACCTGTTCGGTCTCATCTCGGGAACCGAAGGTTGGGTATCAACCCACCCACCCCAGGAGCTCCCATGATCCGCACCGCCATCTCCCGCTTCGTTCCCGCCACCGTGGCCGTCTCCCTCCTGGCGGTTCTGCTGGCCTGGGGCGGCGACGCCTCCGCCCAGGCCGTCCCGTCCGCAGATCCCGCCTTCCTAAGCACGGGCATGGACCTGGTTTTCACCGGCAGCCAGAACCCCACCCCAGCCGCAGCAACGGCCGGGCCTGCGGAGCCTGCCGCCTGCCTCACGACCGGCATGGACCTCGTCTTCACCTGCGACCCGATCAGCCCTGCCCCCGAGTCAGCGTCCTTCCGCGGGACGGCTGAGATCAGCTACGCCACGACGGGCATGGACCTCTGCGTCGTCCTGGGCGACCCGACTCCCACCGGGCGGCAGCCCCAGGTGGCGGGCCTGGTCTCAGGTGTCAGCTACCTGAGCACCGGGATGGACCTCTGGCTGGCCCCCCTGGGAGTGGCCACCGGTTTCTGAGTCGGGGCCCCGCCAAAGTCGTTGAGAACAGCGGGGGCGCACAGGCGCCCCCGCTGTGATATTTCGGGTTCGGCCTGTATTTTTTAAACATAGATATTGGATTATTTTAACTGTTTTTTAATATTTTAGTCTTGTAGCTGTAACCAATCGGCAGAAGATGATCAAAACCTAAAGCGGTGAAAGCGCCCATGGCCAACCCCTCCCCGGATTCGATTGATCGCCGCCAGCACCGCGGCCCCTGGCGGTTCCTCTACATGGATCTGAAGACCTTCCTGCGCCGCTTCCTCGGCTGGGGCTGAGCGCCTCCGCGGTGCGTCAGGCCTGCTTTTGCAGCCACCGGTTGTAGATCCACAGGCTGAGGGCGCTGCCCAGACCGAAGAGCGTGAGGATGATCCAGCCGGTGGCAGCGGCTTTGGGATCCAGCTTCAGCAGGCCATCTGCCTGCTTCACGGCGCCCTTGCACATGACGTCGTTGAACAGCCAGGCGCCCGCCGGGCCGCCGATGAGGCTGCCGATGGCCATGGGCAGGTTGGCGTAGCCCAGGAAGAGGCCCTCCTGGCCCTTGGGCGCCAGGGAGCCGATGTACTCGTAGAGGCGACTGGAGGCGAACAGCTCGCCGAAGGCAATGAGGGCCACCGTCATCACAATGAAGAGGCTGCCCATGGGCAGCAGCAGCTTCGCCGTGACGCCCCCCGCCATGAACAGCGGCGCCACGTTGATCAGCATGGACAGGCCGATGATCACCGTGCCCACGATGATGGACTTGATGGGCGGCAGCTTGCCGAAGGTCTTGGTGATGAGGAGCTGGAACAGCACGATGGTGATGGGGTTGGCCATGGTGTAGAGGTCCATGGCCGGAGTCAGCTCCACCGTCTTCTTCACGTAGAGCGGCAGCACGTTGTAGACCTGGTTGTAGATGAAGTAGAAGCCGCTGCTCACCACCAGGAACATGGCGAAGCGGCCACTGCCCAGCACCTTGACCATGCCCAGCAGCACCTCGGGGATGGTGCGCTTGGGCTTGGCCGGCTCCCCGGTGGTGTCGGGATCCCGGTAGCGCAGCAGCACCACCAGGAAGGCCAGGACCGCCGCCACCATCGACACGATGAAGATGGTGTCGAGCTTGCCGAGCTTGGTCCGCACGAAGAAGGCCGTGAGGCGGCCGAACACGCTGCCCAGGTTGATGACCATGTAGAAGATGGCGAAGGCCAGGGTGGCCTTGCCCAGGTGGGTGCGCTGGACAGTGCCGGCGATGCAGGGCTTCACGAAGGAGCCGCCGATGCCAATGAGCACGATGGCCGCAGCCACGGGCACCATCACCCCCGCCCCGGCGGTGACCTCCTTGCCGGCCTGCAGGGCCAGGGTCTGGCCCCCGAACCACACGGGGTAGCCCATGAGGAAGTAGCCGCACACCAGCAGGACGCAGGCGATGAGCAGGCTGCGGCGGAAGCCGATCTGGTCGGCGATGGTGCCGCTGAGGATGGGCAGGAAGTAGACCAGGAACCAGAGCACGCCGTTCAGCGTGCTGGGCCAGTAGTCCCCCAGGCCCAGGCGGGCCAGGTAGATGACGATGAAGCTGGCCATGGAGTAGTAGGCCGCCCGCTCGAACAGCTCCGTCAGGTTGGCGTTCCAGTAGCTGGCGGGGAAGGCATACTTCTCGCGGAAAGTCGGTTCCTGGCTCATGCACACCTCGGGATCCGCCCCAGTGTGCCAGAAGCAGGCCGTGCCGCCCTTCTCCGGGAGGTCGGGCGGCGGCCTTGTATACTGCGGATGGAGGAGCCGGTGATCCGAGCGGTGGTCATGGACAAGCTGAGGGAGAGGCTGCCTGGGCTGCAGGCGCGCTATGGCATCACCTCCCTGGGCCTCTTCGGTTCCGTCGCCCGGGACGAAGATGGCCCCCACAGTGACGTGGACCTGCTCGTGGGCTTCCTCGGGGATCCCACCTTCGCCCGCTACATGGGGCTGAAGGAAGAGCTGGAAGCCCTGCTGGAGCGCAAGGTGGACCTCGTCACCACCACGGGCCTCAAGCCCCGCATCCGAGACCGGGTCCTGGCCGAGCTGCTCGATGTCGCGTGACCCCGGCCTCTATCTCCAGGACATCGACGCGGGCGGCGAAAAGATCTGCCTGCTGGTGGCGGGGATGGATTTCGAAACCTTCACGGACGACTGGCGCACCCGGGACGCGGTGCTCCACAACCTGAAGGTCATCGGCGACGCCGTGCGGCGCCTGCCGGAGTCCTTCAAGGCCCGCCAGCCCCAGATCCCCTGGTCGCGCATCGTGGGGTTCCGGGACGTGCTGGCCCACGCCTACTTCACCCTGGACGACACCATCGTCTGGGACCTGGTCCAGAACGAGATCCCGCCCCTCCTGGCCGTCGCCCGCCAGATGCTAACCGAACTTGATGGGCCAGCCTGAGCTCAGTGGTCTTCGTTTTCTTCGGTGAGGTGCAGGGTCACGGGGCCGCCGGGTTCGATGTGATCGACGCCGGCGGGGATCACCGCCAGGGCGTTGGCCACGAGCATGGAGGACAGGATGGCGGAGCCCTGGGGGCCCGTGAGGCGGGCCTTGAGGTGGCCTTCCTCCCGCCGGGCCACCACGCGGAGGAAGGTCGTGCGGCCGTCGCCGGCCTTGCCGGACCAACCGCCTTCCAGCGCCGCCTCGGCCACCGGCCGGTGGAGCTTCCCGAAGCCCATGAGCTGCCGCAGGGCGGGCCGCACGTACTCCTCGAACATCAGCATGGCGGCCACGGGGTTGCCCGGGATTCCGAAGACAGGCTTCGCGCCCAGCATCCAGAAGCCCAGCGGCCCGCCGGGCTTCTGCGCCACCTTCCAGAAGACCCGCGTGGCGCCCAGCTCCTCCAGCATGCGCTTCATGAAGTCGTAGTCGCCCACGGAGATGCCGCCGGTGGTGAGGATCATGTCGGCCCCCGCGGCCTCCTCCAGCACCCGCAGCAGCGTGCCGGGCTCATCGGGCACCCGTGGAAAGGGGATCGGCAGCGCGCCGCTGGCCGCCACCTGGGCGCAGAGGGCGTGGATGTTGGCATCGCGGATACGGCCGGGACCGGGCTGTTCGGAGACATCCACCAGCTCGTCCCCGGTGGTGAGCACCGCCACCCGCGCCCGGGGGTGGCAGGGCAGCACGGCCAGGCCCGCCGCGGCCAGGGCCCCGATGTCGCCCGGCCGCAGCTGGTGACCGGCCGCCACCAGCCGCTGACCCAGCTGCAGGTCCTCGCCCGCGTGGCGGATGTGGAGCCCCGGGCGGAGCAGGTGCAGCACGTCCACCCAGCCCTCGCCGCGCAGGGTCTGCTCCACGGGCGCCACGGTGTCCGCCCCTTCGGGCAGGGGCGCGCCGGTCATGATCCGCAGGGCCTCTCCCAGTCCCACGGCGCAGGTGGGGATCGCCCCCGCCGCCAGGTCGCCCAACACCCGCAGGCGCACAGGCATGGCAGGGGTGGCCGTAGCCAAGTCCGCCGCCCGCAGGGCGTAGCCGTCCATGGCGGAGTTGGTGAAGGGCGGCACCTGGGCCGTGGAGTGCAGGTCCTCCGCCACGGCGAGACCCAGGGCCTCGCTGAGCGGCAATCGGACCAGCGGGAGGGGCGTCACCCGATCGAGAATGAGCTGCAGGGCTTCCGCGGGGGTGGCCATCAGTCGGGAACCCTCACAACCTGCCAGGTCCAGAACGAGAAGTGCCGCCAGGACCCGGGCATGTGGGCGCCGACGGAGGCCACAAAGGTGGCCGCCAGGTACCAGGGCAGCCGGTGCGCGGGCTGGAGGCAGCCCAGGCCCAGCAGGCCGAGTTTCAGCAGCACCGCCACCCCGCTCCCCTGGATGAGGATGGCCGCGTCCCTGGCGAGGTCGATGGCGAAGAGCAGCACGCCCGTGACCACCGTGGCGAGGATGGCGCCGCGCAGCGCGCGGTAGTCCGCCCCGAAGGGCAGCGCCCCCACCACCAGGGCCATGGCGCAGAGGTGCAGGCTCCGCAGCAGCAGCTGCACCCGCCGGGCCCAGGGGAAGTCCCGCGGCACCGCTGGGAAGAGCAGCGTCCCCAGGGGGGATCGCGCCGGAGGGTCCGCGTGCGTGGCATCCATGCTCCCGTTTTAACAGACCGGGCCGCCCTGTGCTGAAATGGGATGCCCTCGAGGTCCGCCATGCCCACCTCCACCGTCACCATCCGCATCCGCATCGCCGTCGGCGAGGACATCGCCATCGGCCAGGGCAAGGCCGATCTGCTGGAGGCCATCGGCCGCAGCGGCAGCATCTCGGCGGCAGCCCGGGAGCTCGGCCTGAGCTACCGCAAGGCCTGGCTGATGGTCGATGAGATGAACAAGTGCTTCCGCTCCCCGGTGATCCTGGCGGCCAAGGGCGGCCACCAGGGCGGTGGCTCCCAGATCACGCCCCTGGGCCAGGAAGCCCTGGCCCGCTTCCGGGAGATCCAGGCCAAGGCCTCCACCGCCATCGAGGCAGACGTAAGGGCCTTCCGGAAGCGCCTGCTGGTCTGAGCGCCCCCCCGGCCGCCCCGGAACCGTTATATCCTACCGGGATCACCGTTCCGGAGGACGCCATGCCCCGATCCGCTTGTCTTCGCCTGGGCCTGGCCCTGGTCACGGCCCTCTGCCCTGCCCTGCTGGCCGCCGCGCCGCCGGTGCAAAAGGTCATCATCCTCGCCACCACCACCAGCACCCAGGACTCGGGCCTGCTGGACGAGCTGGTGCCGCTCTTCGAAAAGGAGACGGGCTACGTGGTGAAGACCATCGCCGTGGGCTCAGGCCAGGCCATCGCCATGGGCAAGCGCGGCGAAGCCGACGTGCTGCTGGTGCACTCCCCCGACGCCGAGAAGGCCCTCATGACCGACGGGGCCGGCGTGAACCGCCGCCTCGTCATGCACAACGACTTCATCCTGGTGGGGCCCGCCGCGGATCCCGCGGGGCTGGCCAAGCTGGGCGCCGTGGCCTGCTTCCAGCGCCTCGCCGCCACGGGCTCCCTGTTCCTGTCCCGGGGCGACAACTCCGGCACCCACGCCCAGGAGCTGAAGCTCTGGAAGGCCGCGGGCATCAGCCTCGAGGGCAAGCCCTGGTACCAGCAGACCGGCCAGGGCATGGGCCAGACCCTGGCCATCGCCGCCGAGAAGAAGGCCTACACCCTGGCCGACCGCGGCACCTACCTGGCCCTGCGGAAGAAGCTCGGCCTGCCCATCCTGCACGAGGGCGACCCGGCCCTGCGCAACGTCTATCACGTCATCGAGGTGAGCAGCGCCCGCTTCCCCAAGGTGAATACGGCCGGAGGGCGGGCCTTCGCCGACTTCATGGTCTCGAAAGCTGTCCAGACGCGGATCAAAGATTTCGGGATCGCGCTCTATGGTTCGCCTTTATTCTTTGCGGATGCCGGGCTCCCGGAATAGGAGGCCGGCCGGAGGCACCACCCCATGTCGAATGCCATCTTCAGCCTGCCCGAGTCGCACAACGAGCCCATCCTCCCCTATGCCCCGGGGTCCCGGGAGCGCGCCCTCCTGAAGGCGGAGCTGGCGCGCCAGTACGCCCTGGAGCTGGAGATCCCGCTCATCATCGGCGGCCAGGAAGTGCGCACCGGCCGGGTGGAGCGGGCGGTCTGCCCCCATGACCACCAGCACGTGCTGGCCACCTTCCACGAGGCCGGCGAGGCCGAGGTGCGCCTGGCCATCGCCGCGGCCCTGGCCGCCAAGAAGGCCTGGGAGGCCACCCCCTGGGAGGACCGCGCCGCCATCTTCCACAAGATGGCCAGCCTGATCTCCACCAAGTACCGTTACATCCTGAACGCCGCCACCATGCTGGGGCAGTCCAAGAGCGTCTTCCAGGCGGAGATCGACAGCACCTGCGAGACCGCGGACTTCTTCCGCTACAACGCCAAGTTCATGGAGGACATCTACCGCCAGCAGCCCATCTCGGACCCCCACGTGTGGAACCGGGTCCACTACCGGGCGCTGGAGGGCTTCGTCTTCGCGGTCACCCCCTTCAACTTCACGGCCATCGGCGCCAACCTGGCCACGGCCCCGGCCATCATGGGCAACACCGTGGTGTGGAAGCCGGCCTCCACCTCGGTGCTGTCGAACTACTACCTCATGCAGCTGTTCAAGGAGGCCGGACTGCCGGACGGCGTGATCAACTTCATCCCGGGCCCGGGCCCACTCATCGGGAAGGTCGTCCTGGAGGACCCCAACTTCGCCGGGCTGCACTTCACGGGCTCCACCGGCGTCTTCAACAGCATGTGGAAGACCATCAGCGGCAACCTGGAGCGCTACCGCAGCTACCCCCGCATCGTGGGCGAGACCGGGGGCAAGGACTTCGTCTTCATGCACGCCTCGGGGGACGTCCACGAGACCGCCGCCGCCATCGTGCGGGCCGGGTTCGAGTACCAGGGCCAGAAGTGCTCCGCCTGCTCCCGGGTCTATGTGCCCGCCTCCCGCTGGCCCGCGCTGGAGGCCCGCCTGAAGGAGCTGCTGGGCCAGATCCGCATGGGCGACGTGCGCGACTTCCGCAATTTCTTCAACGCCGTCATCGACGAGAAGGCCTTCGACAACACCATGGGCTATCTCGAGCGGGTCAAGGCCTCGCCCGAGGCCGAGATCCTCTGGGGCGGCCACGGGGACAAGTCCGTGGGCTACTTCATCGAGCCCACCCTCATCCGCACCACGAACCCCAAGTTCGTGACCATGCAGGAGGAGATCTTCGCGCCGGTGGTCACCCTCTTCGTCTATGAGGACGACCGGCTGGAGGAGACGCTGAAGCTCCTCGATGAGACCTCGCCCTACGCCCTCACCGGCGCCATCTTCGCCCGGGACCGCTACGTCATCAACCAGCTCACCGCGGCCCTGGCCAACGCCGCGGGAAACTTCTACATCAACGACAAGCCCACGGGGGCCGTGGTGGGCCACCAGCCCTTCGGCGGCGCCCGGGCCTCAGGCACCAACGACAAGGCCGGCAGCTTCCTGAACCTGATCCGCTGGACCTCTCCCCGCACCATCAAGGAGAGTTTCACGCCGCCCACGGACCTCTCGTTCCCCTTTCTCGAAGCTGAATAGGAGCCGACGCCCCGCATGGACCTGATCTGGGAAGGCCTCCGCAAGGCCCTGGAGCTGCTGGTGGGTCTCGATCCCGAGGTGCTCGGGATCACCCTGCTCTCGCTCAAGGTGTCGGGCCTGGCCACCCTCATCAGCGTCGTGCTCGGGCTCGGGGCGGCCGTGGCCGTGGCCCTCAACGAGTTCCCGGGCAAGCGGCTGGTCATCGCCCTCATGAACACCGGCATGGGGCTGCCACCCGTGGTGGTGGGCCTCTTCGTCACCGTGCTGCTCTGGCGCAACGGGCCCTTCGGCTTTCTGGGCCTCCTCTACACGCCCGCCGCCATCATCCTGGCCCAGGCGGTCATCGCCACGCCCATCATCGCGGGGCTCGGTCTGGCCGCCCTCCAGCACCTGCCGCCGGAGCTGCGGCTGCAGATCCTGTCCCTGGGCGCCACCCGCCGCCAGCTGGTCTGGCTGCTGCTGCGGGAGGCCCGGCTGCCCCTGCTGGCGGCGGTCATGGCGGGCTTCGGGGGGGTCATCTCGGAGGTCGGCGCCTCCATCATGGTGGGCGGCAACCTCAAGGGCAGCACCCGCGTGCTCACCACCGCCACGGTGATGGAGAGCAGCCGGGGCAACTTCGAGGTGGCCTTCGCCCTCAGCTTCATCCTGCTGGTCCTCGCCTTCTCCGTGAACGCGCTGCTCACCCACCTGCAGCAGAGCCGGCGGCCCCGATGAGCGCGCCGCTGCTGGAGGTGCGGGAGCTCGCCGTCCACCGCGGCCGCACGCCGGTGCTGGACATCCCGAGCCTCCGGGTCGGCCCGGGCGAGGTGCTGGCCCTCATCGGCCCCAACGGTGCGGGCAAGTCCACCCTGCTGCTGACCCTGGCCGCCCTGCTGAAGCCCTCCGCGGGCACCCTTGCCTTCCACGGCGAGGTCCTGGACTCCGAGCCGAAGCGGCAGGCCTACCGCCGTCGGGTGACCATGGTCTTCCAGGACCCCCTGCTCTTCGACACCACGGTGCGCGAGAACATCGCGGCGGGGCTGAGGCTGCACGGCGTGGCCGCAGAAGAACGCCTGCAGCGGGTGGAAGCCACCGCGGCCCAGTTCGGCATCGCCGGGCTCCTGGACCGCTCCGCCCGCCAGCTCTCCGGCGGCGAGGCCCAGCGCACGGCCCTGGCTCGGGCCTTCGCCCTGCGCCCGGAGCTGCTCCTGCTGGATGAGCCCTTCTCCGCCCTGGATCCCCCCACCCGGGGCGGGCTGCTGGAGGACCTGGGCCGCATCCTGGCGGACACCGGCACCTCGGCCCTCCTGGCCACCCACGACCAAGCCGAGGCCTCGCGCCTGGCGAACCGCCTGGCGGTGATGAAGGGCGGGCGCATCCTCCAGGCAGGCGCCCTCCAGCAGGTCATGAACCACCCGGAGGATCCCTTCGTGGCCACCTTCGTGGGCATGGAGACCCTGCTGCAGTGCACCGTGACCGCCGCCGTGGAGGGGGTGCTCACCCTGGCCCTGGGCGGCCACGAGCTCATCGCCGTGGGGGAGGCCGAGGTGGGCGACCCGATCCTGGTGGGCATCCGCCCCGAGCACGTGACCCTGTCTTTACATACCGACAAGACCAGCAGCGCCCGGAACCAGCTGGCGGGGACTGTGACCAAGGTCATCCCCTGGGGTCCCTTCCACCGGGTGGAGCTGGACTGCGGCTTTGACCTCTCCACCTGGGTCACGCCCCAATCCTTGACGGAACTGGCCCTCGCCCCAGGCCGGCCCGTGGTGGCGGCCTTCAAGGCCACCGCCGTGCACGTGGTCCGGAAGGGTCACCACGGGGGCGAAGCCGCCCAAACGTGACCGGGGCCCCGTTGCGGGCGCCAGGGCCGGGGACTAGCCTCACTGGAGGGCGTGGGTACGCCTGTGCCCGTTTTTTCCCTGACCCCGCCGGAGGCGCTCGCGCCATGAAACAGCTCGTCATCGACTTCGCCAAGTGCAACGCGGGCCGCGACTGCGCCCACGAGTGCGAGATGGAATGCGCCGTCCGGGTGTTCAAGGTGGACGATCCCGCCCAGGCCGCCCTGCAGATCAAGGCCTACGAAGAGGGCGGCGGCCACGCGGTGCTCTGCGACCAGTGCGGCGACTGCGTGGTGGTCTGCCCCACCGAGGCCCTGAAGCGTAACAAGCTGGGCGTCGTCATGATCGACAAGAAGATCTGCGTGGGCTGCTACATGTGCATCGGCTTCTGCGAGAAGGACGCCTTCATGCGGAACTCCGACTGGATCACCCCCCACAAGTGCACTTCCTGCGGCATCTGCGTGAAGGTCTGCCCCCACGGCGCCCTCTCCATCGTGGAAGTCCCTGAGCCGGCCCCCCGGATCATCTGAAGGATTTCGACATGAGCCAGCTCGTCTTCGATCCCAGCAAAGTGATGCCCATCGACTACACC
>Ga0194052_1001669_pt1 | contig 12633 bp, 9 predicted proteins | sample SepL226m_MetaG_FD_160117 | JGI IMG/M metagenome (GOLD analysis project Ga0194052, IMG submission 160117) | Anoxic zone freshwater microbial communities from boreal shield lake in IISD Experimental Lakes Area, Ontario, Canada - Sep2016-L227-6m | ecosystem: Environmental > Aquatic > Freshwater >... | reverse complement strand
CGATAAAGATAACTTTTATGTGCTGGCACATGTCCGCGACCAGCTTCTTTTCAATGACGCGGAAGCTAATTTCTGGGAAGGCGACGACCTGGAACTGTTTATCGACGCAAATCCAGTCGCCACCCGGTACGCAAAGGCGCGCAACGAAAATTGTATACAATTCATGTTTTTACCCCGCCACATGTCGCTGTCACGCGCAACTGATGCGAAAGCTATGTGGACAGATAAGCCGATTCCCGGCCTGCAAATGGCAAGCCGATTACGTCCATGTGGATATAACATGGAGATAAAAATACCCAAGACATCAATACCATATTGGAAATTGCATCCTGAAATGAATAGTATCGGTTTTGACCTGTCAATAAGTGATTCCGACACCCCCGGCATCGACAGCCACCATGGACCTATGAAATATATCGGCTATCTGCTGAACCCGGGTAATCATTTCACAACTTCAGAATTTTTAACAGAAGTAGCGGCAACACCTGAAATTAATAAAATGACACCGAAAAAAATTCCGCAATCTCCTCCAGTTAACATGAAAAAAGTGTTGAAAGCTATTGCAGATGCGAAAGCCGACAATGCTGAAGAAGCGGCAGGAATGGCAATTGATATTATGGACGATCCCGCCGCCGCACAGATTGCCAATGCTGCACTGGCAAGTCCATACCGCATACTCCGCAAAGCCGGATTATTCATCCTGGCAAAACGTCCTGAATTAGCCACTGGTGCCGACAAGATGATCGCCGGTTTGCGCACCCCGGCAACCGACGGATACCTTTTTGACCCGGAATTAATTATCTATAGCCTGGCAGCATTGGCAGAACAGCATAAACTGCCGGTAAGCGATGATTTCAATACGAGATTCGGCGAGAGTTTCAGCGTTACTGTGCGCCTTACCTACGCCTGGTGTCTGGGGATAAATGGCGACCACGCCGCCGTACCTTTCCTGGCAAAACAAACCACCGACAAAAATATGCGCGTGCGCATTAAAGCCGCATTGGCGCTTGGCGCATTGGACGACCCCGCCGGACTTCCCGCGTTAAACACCATGACAGCCACCGATCATAGATATGCCCAGGATGCCGCGAAAGCAGCTATCGCGCTTATTAATAAGAATGTGAAGTAGAAAATATCAAACCACTCCATGAGGCAATTGCAAAACCTGTGTAACCAAGAGTATTCCGAGCATCCTGCTCGGATGACTGCGAGCAGGATGCTCGCAATACACTGGGTTTTGCAATTGACTTACATATCATTTCCACATAAAAATTTCATTTATTTCGCCAGCGAATTGCCATAAGCCATCAAGCATACTGCCACCAGTAAAATTGCCAATGCGATGTAGATTTGACTTCTTGGTTTTCCATAAATTCCATGCCACTCGCCATGTGCAAAACCTATAATTTGTGAGGTTAGCATCATCAAAGCCTGGTAAACGCCAAAACCGACGGATGCTCCCAGCGAACCAAGGGTTCTCATGCCCAGACCATTAAAGATGACAAAAGCAAAAAAGATAATTCCCATCAGCAGACTCAAAGATATTTCCCGCCAATTCCCGACGAACTCTCCCCACCCGCGTTTGCTGGTCAGCAGCCAGGCGGGATATAAAAGATTAACCAATGCGCCGCCTGGCAGCGCGATTGCCCATACCCCGGCAATAGATGTGAAGTCGTTAGCACCTTGCGACTGGAGTGCCTTCACTATATCCGCCTGGGTATAAACAAAGGCAAAAGATAGACCAACCTGAAGAAAGCCGGCCAATATAGTCATCACCAGTCCGGTGGTAAATCCGCTGGTACTACGATTTTGTTGTTTGAGTGCTTTATCGCGGCCAAATCCGGCGACTGTGGTGAAATATATCGCTGCCAGCAATACTGCCACTCCGATAAGGATAATATGCCCGGCAGGTGATTGCAGCGTTGGTGATTGAGAAAAAGCGCCGGTTCCATGCAATATCATCGGCAGCAATACCCCGATAGGCAACCCAATACTCATCATCAACCCTATTGTAAGGCTGACCCCGATACGCACCAGGCATATTCCCACCATCACATTTGCAATACCCCAGGCGATAGTAAACAGGTTCGCCTTCACCAATAAAGCCCACGGCAATTGTGAAAAAGCGGTCAATGCATTTGGACAAAGAGTGAGCAGAAATACCCATGGCAATACTACCAGAGCAATAAAGTTAGCAAGAAATGCCCAATGCTCATACTGGAAACGACGCATATATTTAATTGGCAAGGCAATGGCGCCAGCTAAAAAACCAGCAATGCAAACCATTATTAAGCCATTAATTTGTGATTGTGACATATAATTCCCTAAAATAAATTACTTTGCTCTATTCCTAACCACTACCAATGAAACTGCGCCATCAGCATACAAATATACATTCAATTTGGCAAGGAAATATTTCAGAATATACAAAATCATTACGGAGCACTGGCTTCCAGCCGGCGCTCCGTGAGCTATAATACTATCAACTATCAACTAATCGTCATCCTTCCACCACCAATTCTGTTTCTTCACCCGCTTTCATTGTTACTATTATGCTGACAAATTCGCCGTGAAAATCGTGGGGAGTTTCTGCGCCATCCCGAAGCACTTTGAAAGTTACTCCTGCCTGGCATGGAATAGAAAGGACAATTTCTTCAGTTGCCGCATCGCCGGTGTTGCGAAGGGTGACGGCAAGACGGCGTGGTTCGGATATGCCACTGATAATTATGCCGTCGCGTGCGCACAGGTTGCTGAATCGCACTCTTAACGCGCGGAATTTTGACGGCATTCCTTTGCCGATATAAATGCGCGGTTCCCAAAAGTCGGTAAGAACAATCTGTTCGCAAGCAGCGGTCAGGTGAGAACCGTGGGCACTTTCAAATGGCGGTACCGCCGCCATCCACAAGGGATAACATTCTTCGTAATACCCCGGTCCATGCAGGCGATTTTCCAGGTGGTCAACAAAATATTGTTCGGCGCGGTCAGGCCGTCCCAGCCGCATTTCGCTGCTTGCCACCGCGTAGCCAATCCACGGAATATTACAGCTAACCTGTCGATGACTGTAATCAACCGTTGCCGCGTAAATGTCATCATCTAAAAAACGCTGGCACTCGGAAATGTAGTAGCTGTGGCACAACCATCCGCTTGCCATGGCATCAGGCGGCGCGTTGCGATGGTCTTCATAACGTCCATTTACCACATTAATGTCAGTATGATCGATTACATTTTGCCAGCGCGACAGGCAATCCGCGTCAACCCCCAGCTTATTGCTGTATTCTATCGCCTTGCGAATTACGGTAAGAAATGCCAGCACGGTAGATGCGTCATGCTCGATGGCATTATCCCCCATCACATCCAACTCAACTCCGCGAAAAATCATGCGGCCTTCATGCTCGTAAAACCAATCCGACACCGCCATCTCCGCCACCCGGCGCAGAATGGGGTAAACAGTATCGCGTAATAATGTATCTTTTCCAATTCCCGCCAGTTCATACAGCCGCATCGCCAGCAAAGCGCGTCCGGCGTCCGACATCGGCGCGCGGTCTACCTCTGGCGGAGCGGTGATAGTACCATCATAATTCATCATCCAGGGGAATGCCCGTCCAGTTTCTCGCATCACTCGCCGCAGCCAATGGGCATGGCTCTCCGCCGCTTCCCACATATTGGCGCGGGCAATGCCGTCTACCACGTAATGCTGGTCATGAAAATTGCTGGCTCCCCAACCATTCTGGTGATAAAATGCGAATTGCGGCGACCCGCCGCAAGCGAAATCACTGCCGCAATGCAGCAGGTATTCCGACATGTGCAACATGTATCGCCGGGTAATTTCCAACGCATCAATAGAATCCACCTCAATGTCAGCGGTCTGATTCCAGTAATTTGAATATTGTGCAATATGCGCCTGGCGTGCGGACAGGTAATCACCTGCACTGAATAACATCAGCGTTTTTTCGAGTTTCTGCTGACGGGTTACGGCATCATCACGTTCTGCCCCGGCAAGACGCTGAAAATCCAGTCGCAGGTATGCTGTTTGTTCAATCGCTACTGCTCCAGTCATGCTGATTTCCCAGCCAGTTGGCAGCATTTCAACATTTGCGCCAACCGCACCCGCTCCATAAATAACGGTGTATGGCTCATTTGGCAGGTATGAAGAATCCCTATCAATAGTGGCAAGCAATGTCTGTTCGCTTGCCTTCACCGCACCTGGTTGATCAAATATTGGCAATCCGCCGCGGGTTTCCAATTTCAGTTGTATCTTCCAACTGAAATCGCCTTCGCCTTTTGCCGCTTTGCGGATAAGTTTTAAATAGATACTTTCACCACCATGAGGCATGAATATTTCAGTCTCAACTCCCACCCGTTTGTCGATAATGAAAGAGTTCGTCAGAATCGCTTTTTTCAAATCCCATTCCCGCGTCCAGCGTTTGCCGGCAGCCAGAATATCTTCACCGCTTATCTCCTTACCATTAATAGTGAATGTTTGTGCAAGGTATCCCAATGGCATGAAGTTTTTTCGCTGTCCATACAGCGTATCATCTGGTGCCACATCTTTGCCGGTCACCATTACTTCATTGCGAGAAAGATGCTCGCCTATCATCCCTTCGTGCAAGATATATAAGTCAGACTGAGTGACATGAAACGGTGCCGCCGCACTACCCGCCGACGACGCAATGCGATCTGGCAATCCCTGCAGACCGGTGCAGTCAATCCCCATGGTAAGCCGACCCGACCCAACCAGCGCAGGATAAGCAACCACCGGCATCCATTCAGATGTCTCGGTGATAGTCCATGGTGTCATTTTGGAAATAAAGTTGTTGTGGAACATGACAGGTGTCCTTTAATCTTGCTGTCTTTGATATTTATATTTATTCCTTAAGAAAGCCCTTTACAAAGATAATCCGGCAAATCAACCGCCGGGATATTTTCTACCTGCCACATTTTAGTAATGCCGGTCAGCAGCAGGCATGTTGATAAGCCGCTGTTCATTGCTCCCTGCATATCAGAACGCATCGAGTCACCCAGCATCAGTATTCTTTTGCGGTCTATATCCAGTGACAGACTATACCTTTCACACAATGTATCGAGAGCCAGATCAAAGATTGCCGTTGACGGTTTGCCTAAATATACCGGATGCAGGATAACTCCCATATCCGCGAGAACAGCGCAGATAAAACGCGCCTTGCCGCCAGCGCCAATACATAACTCGCCATGTGGTCCTGCCGGCCAATAGCTGTCTGGATTGGGAACGATAAGAGGTTTATCCGGGTTCTTAATGAAATAATTGAATGCCGCATTAATATTGCTTTCCCAGTCGTAATTACCCTCACCGATAATGACACCGTCACACATGCCGATTTTTTCGGGATTGCGACAAATATTAAAACCGGCAAGTTCGGCATAGTCCGGTGTGCCAAGTTCACCCAAAACATAAAACAACTTGCCAATATACCCATTCTTTTTAGCATAACTGCCAAGTGCCGACCCACACGAAATTATTTCATCTTGTGATACATTTATTCCCGCGTTAGATAAAATCAGGCTTTTTTCAATGGTTGAATGATTGCCGTCATTCGTCAGCAAATAAAAAGGATGACCATTATACCTCATTTCTGCCAGCAATTCACCAGCACCGGGCAAATAGTCATTGCCGGAAATCAATGTCCCGTCTATATCAAAAAGAACAGCGTCAAATAATCTTTTGTTTTCCGACCACCATTCATTAAAACTTGTATCAATAATTATCATCTTTTACCTTAATATGGATTATCTTACCCTTTATAGTTTTTTATCCATTCAGCAGCTTTTCTGAATGCTTTTCCGCGATGACTTATCAGGTTTTTTTCCGCAATAGTCATTTCTGCCATGGTGCGGGTTTTCCCGATGGGTTGAAATACCGGGTCGTAGCCAAACCCGTTGCTGCCGGATGGAGCATTGGTGATAAAGCCTTCAGTTGTTTCATCAATCTCAACCAGCACACCGGTGGGGGAAGCGATAACCACCGCACAGTGAAAACGCGCAGAGCGTTTTTCAGCCGGGATATCTTTCATAATCTGCAACAGTTTGCTATTACGGGCGGCGTCATCGGCGGCAAATCTTTTTGAATACACCCCTGGTTCACCATTCAAAGCGTCTACGCTAAGACCGCTATCATCCGCCAGGGATATCATGCCAGTCGCTTCCGCTGCCGCCATTGCTTTTAAACCGGCATTTTCGACAAAGGTAGTACCGGTTTCATCAACATCAAAATCTGCCGCAAAGTCGCAAATAGGAACAATTTCCGCGTTGACATCCCCCAAAATCTCCGCAATTTCGACGGCTTTTTTACGATTAGTAGTTGCAAGGACAATTTTTAGCATTTTCACCTTTATTTTAATATATCACCTGATTGAGCGAAACGTCGGGGACGACGTTCCCTACAGGATAAATTTGTTACAGAAAATCTTTCAATATATAAAATTGTCAATTGTCAATTTTTATTTGGGTACATCCACATGCAGCACATTCACCATTGGCAGTCCCAGCAATTTTTCACCTTCACGGCGCAGGCTTTGCGGGTCGCCGCTGGAATAAAAAATATGTTCGTCCTGCGATACAATAGTGTTTGATTCTGTGTTGAACATGTGATGAATCTTTTCGACAGTGAATATTGCCGGATCGATTAATTCTACCCCATCACCCATGAATGCCGCGATTGCTTCGCGAAGGAACGGGTAGTGAGTGCAGCCGAATATCAGGGTATCAACTCCGGCGTCGCGCAATGGCGACAGGTATTCTGCAATTGCGGCATCCACTTCCGGTCCGGTGAAGTTGCCGCTTTCAACCAGCGGAACAAACTTCGGACATCCAATTACAATTGCTTCATCGCCTAATTTTTTGAGGGTATTCTGATAAATACCGCTATTAGTAGTACCTTGGGTTGCAATGACGCCAATGCGCTGGTTTTTGGTAACTTTGCTGGCTGCCATAGACCCTGGCAAAACCACGCCTAATACCGGTTTTGGAAAGAACGATGACGCAGCGTCTCCAGCACCACTGGCGGCGGACATATTGCATCCCATAATTACCGCATCGGCATCCTGAGCAAATAAAAACTCAATTATCTGCAATGCAAAACCTTTAACTTCTTCCAACGGTCGGGGACCATACGGCACATGCGCGGTGTCGCCAAGATAAAGCAATTTGGCGTATGGCATGGTATGTATTATTTCACGCGCAACGGTAAGCCCGCCGACGCCAGAGTCGAATACCCCGATAGTCAGTGGTTTATTATTCATTATCATCCTAACGCGGGCTTTGCCCACAACCCATAATTATTCACCACAAAAGATCGCAAAAGATCACAACAGAAGAATTTATTAAAACTCTTTGTGTTCTTTGTGCTCCTTTGCGGTGAATAATTGCCCATTACATAAATTTACAATTAACTTGTTTTATTTTAACGTTCTTTTTTGGGCTTAAGGTACTAACCAGCTACCTTAACGTTGCCCCGGCAGCAGTCAACGCGGCGCGGATGTTGGTCATGGCGGCGTCAACTTCTTTATCTTCCAGGGTGCGGCCATCGGCGCGGAAAGTTATTCGGTACGCCAGGCTGCGCTGGCCTTCTGGAATATTCTTACCCTGGTACAGGTCAAACAATGCGACGGATTCGCGGATTTCACCACCGGCTTCACTGATAACCGCGGTAATTTCGCTGGCGGGTTTATTGGTAGCAACCAGGAACGCGATATCGCGGTCAACCGCCTGGAATCGCGACAAATTTGGGCGTTTAGTATCTTCCCCGGCATAATTCATCAAAGCTTCCACGTCAATCTCGGCAATATATGCGCGACCCGGCAGATCAAAGTTCGCTACTGCCCGCGGGTGAACTTCGCCAATTAATGCCAGTCTTACGCCATCTTTCACCACTTCAGCAGTACGTCCCGGGTGCAATGTCGGGTGGGTCGCCGGCAGATATTCAACGCCGGAAATCTGTAAACCGGCTACCAAGCCTTCAATTATTCCTTTCAACCAGAAGAAATCAACCGAAGTATCGCCGCCGCCCCATCTGCTGGTCCATGGCCGTCCCATTATCGCAATACCAACCGCGCGTTTTTCCAGTGGAATCAGGTGACCATCCTGTACGCAAACATCACCATTAACGGTGCGATCAAGGTTGTTATAATTGAAGCGCAGACCGCCGCCGGTATTGCGGAAAATGCGACCTACTTCAAATAACTGCACATCGTTCAACGATCGGCGCGCATTGTTCTTCAGCGATTCCAGCATACTGGGCATCATTGATGGACGCAGGTGTGAGTATTCCTCTGATTTCGGGTTGCGCAGTGGTACAATTTCTTTCTTTTCATCGGTATCATCAGCCAACAGCATCGCGTCCAGAGTGCGATAATCTATCAGGCTATATGACAAACCTTCATATAAACCGGCGGATATTAATATTTCGCGCAGGCGATTTTCAAACGCCATTTCTGGCGCCAATCGTCCCGCTTTTACTATTTTCCCCGGTACCGTGGTGGGAACATGTTCGTAGCCGTAAATGCGGGCTATCTCTTCAATCATATCCATCTCTTCTACCAGGTCAGGTCGGAAGGTGGGGACATTCACCAACATGTCGTCGCCATTCAGAGTATATTCAATATCCAGCGCGTCAAATACTTTCTGCATATCTATTCGCGCAATATCTGTACCCAGCACCTTGTTCACCCTCGCCGGGCGCACATTGATGGTACGCAAGGCAGGCAGCGGAGCGCAAACGTCAATAACGCCAGCAGCGATATCACCACCTGCCCATTCTTTCATTAACTGGGCAGCGCGATTTACGGCATTTACCGCGTTCGCCGGGTCGACGATACGTTCAAAACGGTACGATGATTCGGTGGATAATATATTTGCGCGGGCAGTTTTTCTTATGCAGGTGCGGTCAAAATTAGCGGATTCAATAAGTACATTCACGGTGTCGTCGGTAACTTCGCTTTCCTGCCCGCCCATGATGCCCGCAAGTGCTACCGGGTGGGCGGCATCGGCGATTACCAGCATGCGCTCGGTGAGTTTGCGCTCAATGCCGTCAAGGGTGGTGAATGGTTCGTCGGCAGTTGCGCGGCGAACGATAATTTTTTGTCCGGTTAATTTATTCAAATCAAATGCGTGCAGCGGCTGTCCCATTTCCAGCATGACATAATTAGTCACGTCAACCACATTGCTGATAGGACGCACACCGGCTTCAATCAATCTTTTTTGTACCCATTCCGGTGACGGGCCGATTTTTACGCCAGTCACCACACGAGCAGCGTAGCGCGGGCACCATTCCGGGTCTATAACTTCAACAGATGCCAATTCGTTTACATTATTGCCAGTTTCATTAACGGTAATGGTTGGTTTAACAACCTTTTTATTACTTAATGCCGCCACCTCGCGGGCAATCCCTATCAGGCTGAGGGCATCGCCGCGATTGCTGGTGACTTTCAAATCCAATACCATTTCGCCATCTACATCGTGAATTTCTTCTACTTCAAAACCGGCCATGGTCAGCCGTTCAGCTATCTGTTTCGCTCCCCATTCGCACGGAGTCAATTCTTTCAGCCATGTTATAGGCACACGCATTTCAACTATTCTCCTGTATCTTTAGCCGTATCGTCGACGGATTTTTCTGTTTCAGTTTCAGTATCAATTTCAGTTTTCATTTCTGATTCAGTTTCGGTTTTTACTTCTGATTCTTTTACAGGTTCTGGTTCTACTTTTACTTCATTTATTGTTTCAGCCGGGACAGCATTAACTGTTGAGGCTGCCTTTTTGTTGTTAAACTGGAAATTTGCCGGTGTTACTTTGCCGGCAACACTGTCTAATCCAACGCGGTCTTTAAAATATATCCAAATTACATAAATAAATATCGGCAAATAACCGGCTGAAAAAGTGTAAAAACCAAATTTCAGCGAATCAGTTGTCGCCCAGCCATATACGGTAGAACAGCCAATTAAAACAAGCGCGGCTGTACGCAACATCCGCCCCTGCGCATAATTTGACATCCGAAATGACAGAAAATAAGACAGGAGGCTGATAACAATCGAAGCCACTACAATCTGTTCAGGTTGCAACCAATCAAACATATATTTTCCCCGTGCTAATTATACCGCTTTTTTTTAGAATTATGAAGGTAGGGTGAAGTTCTATTTTGAAAGAAGATGATTTATATTGGGTGATGAGAAGAATTATAATAAATGTTACGATATCTTAAAGATAAAATCCCTGGTCTTGTAAAAATTCAGTCACCGTTTGGAAAGGGATACAAGTCCGGCTCACTTGGCAATAATCTATCTCATTATGATAAAAACTGCCAATTATTCCTTATATTACCGGAGTTCGCCGGGCTTGCGCCCCTTTCCAAACAGTGACCATCAATTTTAAATCAATCTCAAATTTAACCTGAAATTATTATTTAGATTGGATACCTTCACACCACCCAACAAACAACACCAACTATTACCCCAACCACCAACAGAAACATCATAATGCTGCCGGCGCAGCCACCCATTACGGTGCGGCCTATTTTGCGCTCCATGCCGCTGCGCGAGGTGGGGACGCCGGTGCTGCGGGCTATCTTTGACAATGCCGATGAGATACCCAGGGCGCGGCGTGCTGAGAATGAAAATCCGAACTTTCTACCCATATCGATTCCCTCCGATTATTTTTTGCTTCATCCTATAATGAAGCGAAAATTATAAAGTTTTTACGTCTGAAATTGGCCAGAATATTGCCACCGCGCGAGCCTTTACGCTTTTCAGCGGCACTACTCCCCAATAACGGCTATCAAAAGAACCGCCTTCGGTGCGATTGTCACCCATGACGAATATGCAGTCTTTGGGAATTACTATATAGTCGCCTTGCACCAGCGGTTGTATCGATTTGTTATATAACACCGATTTGCCTATCCAAATAGATAAATCAGCTAGAAATTCGCTGCCATTCCCGCTGTATTCAGATAATTGAGGACGTTTCACCACTACATTCTTTTTCGGCAAGTCCATAAATGATGGGCAAATGCCGTTAATACGATGTTGATTTTCAAACATAAGATCATTTTTTTCGGTTAATGTCTGTTTTGTACCATTAACATATATCCCGGAAGCATCCGAGTATCCGCTGACTATTTTTACTTTATCACCGGCAACGGCGATTACCCGTTTGATATATTCATCTTTAAATACCGGGCGTACCATTGCGTCAACCAGTTCTTTTTGGGTTACACTATTCGGATCAACACTGGTATTTAAAATATTTTGAGTTAAATGAAAATCTTGCGGTCTGTCATTTATCTCATTCAAATATCCCGCGGTTATTCTTAATTCATCTGCTTTCAGCGCATCAGGTGTGTCCAGACTATCCGACAGCCACTGCCGCAGGCTATAAAGCTGGTTATTGTAAATAATTGCTTCTTTTGGGGGGGTAAATACTACCACATCACCACGGCGAGGTGAATGAAAATTATAAACAAACCGGTTGGCGATAAGCCTGTCAGTGATTTCCATGGTAGGAACCATACTGCCTGACGGGATATAGTAAGTTTTCAGCAAGAAATTCCAAACAATGCCAAAGACCAATATCATGGCGATGATGCAGATATCGATTACTTCCAGTCGCCAATCCTTCTTGCCTTTCTGCTCTTCAGCCACAATTTTCTTGCTGCGGAACTTGACATATATTATGCGGATGATGATAAACAGAATGCTGAGTGAAATAACCGCTTCCGGTTTTTCCAGCCATTTTAATATCGGTTCAAAAAATATAAAGTACCATTTCATATTCATGGAAACATTATAGAATATCTACACAAAGAAGTCTATTTTTATAAATTTTGACATGATTAACATGATCAATGTATTTAATGGCGAAGCCAAAAAATCATGTTAATCATGTTAGTCATGTCAAAAAAAATCTGAATAAAACTTACTTTAATTTTATCACGCAATCTGCCGGCATACCTGGTTTCAACTCGCCGGTCGGGTTATTCAGGGTTATTTTAATGCCGAATACCAGTTGGGTACGTTCGTCTTTGGTCTGAGCATTTTTCGGGGTAAACTCTGGTTCGCTGGATATTTCGGTGATATTGCCATTGAACTTTTTATTTTTTCCGGAAGGCGCGTCGGGCAATACAGTTGCCGGCATCCCGATGCGTATCTGCGATACCGCGGTTTCCGGGATATATACTTTCAACCATACTTTTTTAGTATCTGCAATTCGCATTATCAGTTGTCCCGGGGTGACGCGTTCGCCTTCCTCAACTGATTTTACCACCACAATGCCATCGCGGGGAGAGTTGATGGCGGTTTCTTCCATGTTGGCATCCGCACTTTTCAATGCGCCTTCTGCCTGTACTACCCGTGCCTGCGCCGCCGCAATATCCTCGCTGCGCGGACCGGCTATCGCCAGTTCCCATACCGCTTTGGCTGATTTAACCTGCGCCAGTGCCTGGTTGTACATTGCCGCTGCCTGGGTGATCTGTTCGGGACGCACGCCATTTTGCGCCATTTTGTATTTCTGTTCTGCCATCTCTACAGCTTTTTCCATTGCGGCAATTTCCTGCGGACGCGCTCCTGATAATATGGAGTTATATCTCTGTTGTGCCGCTTCCACCGCTTGTTC
>Ga0194052_1001668_pt1 | contig 12635 bp, 9 predicted proteins | sample SepL226m_MetaG_FD_160117 | JGI IMG/M metagenome (GOLD analysis project Ga0194052, IMG submission 160117) | Anoxic zone freshwater microbial communities from boreal shield lake in IISD Experimental Lakes Area, Ontario, Canada - Sep2016-L227-6m | ecosystem: Environmental > Aquatic > Freshwater >... | reverse complement strand
GGGTCAACTCGGGGAGAGGCCTTTCACACGATCGGTCGGGGGAGGGGGCAGGGCAAGTCGAAATTCCGACAGGTTACTGGACGCGGAGGATGTCGAGGGCGGAGGTGGCCATAGCTTTGGCGGCCCGGACCACGGCGATGTTGGCCTCGTAGGCTCGGCTGGCCTCGGTGAGGTTCACCATCTCCTCGACCGGGTTGACGTTGGGGTAGCTCACCACACCGTCGGGGTCGGCATCGGGGTGGCCGGGCTCGAAGCGGGTCAGAAAGGGCTCCTGGCTGGTCTTGACCCCTGCGATGCGGACGCCGGCGTTGGCCAGGGCCCCGGCGAAGCCCAGGTCCTTAGAGGCGAAGACGGCATCCTTGCGGCGGTAGGGACCGCCTTCCTTGGTGCGGGTGGTCTCGCTGTTGGCGATGTTGGCGGCGATGAGCTGCACCCGGAGCCGCTGGGCGGCCATGCCGGTGCTGGCGATGTCGAGGATCTGCTTGATGCTCATCAGTGTGCGCTCGCTTCCCGGATGAGGAGGTAGAGCTTCCGAAGCTCGACTTGTATGAGGGTGGAGGCGTTCTGGTAGGCACCCTGGGTGCGGGACAGGAGCATGTTCTCCCGGTCCAGGTTCACATCGTTGCCGTCGTTGCGCTCGGCATTGGGCTTCAAGGCATCCGTGCTGGCAGGAAGGCTGCTGCTGGTGCTGCCCTGGAGGTGCATGGCATGGGTGGTAGTGAGGGATGTGGGCGAAATTTGCCCTTCAACGGCTGATTTCAGGGCCCCCTCGAAGCTGAAGTCCTTGGTCCGGTAGCCCGGGGTATCCAGGTTGGCCAGGTTGGAGGCGATGAAGGCCTGGCGCTTGGAAGCCAGCGTCAGGGCTTGATCCATGGTCTGGATCATCTTGTTGCCGCTGGTGATGTCGAACATGGTGCACCCTGCAGAATGGGCCGGGTTGGATCCGGCTGCTGCTTGATCCATGCAGTCTGCGTGCCGAATTCGAAACTGCTCTGGGGCGCTGCTCCGGACCTTGCGCTAGACCGCGCCTCCCTTGATACACTGGCCCCTCACCCCGAGGCCTCCATGAAAATGACTACACGGCAGCACAACGATGTCCTCATCCTCTCCCCCGAAGGGAAAATCACGCTCGGGGATGGCGACCAGGAGCTGGGCGAGGCGGTGCGCACGTCGCTGCTGAACGGCGCCCGGAAGATCGTCATCAATTTCAGCAAGGTGAGCTACCTGGATTCGTCCGGCGTGGGCGAGCTGGTGGGCTGCTACACCTCGATCAAGGGCAAGGGCGGGGAGCTGCGCATCTGCGGCATGAGCTCCAAGATCTTTAGCCTCATCAAGATGACCAGCCTCCACTCGGTCTTCGAAGTGAAGGACACCGAAGAAGAAGCCCTCGCCGGTTTCTAGGGCGGTGGCTCCCCGGGCCGGCCTGATCCTTCTGCTCCTGGCACTGGCTCCGGTCAGCGCCCAGGGTGCCGAGGGCGTCAGGCCGCTGACAGCCATCCGCATCGAAGGTGGCGACCTTGATGATCGCCGCTTCGCCGCTGCGGCCCTGGGCCTGAAGTCCGGCATGCCGGTGGATGCTGCGGCGCTTCGGCAGGCCCTGGAGGCCGTGCGCCTGGTGGACCGCTACCGCTCCGTGGAAGGCCGCCTGCAGGTGGACGGGTCGGCGTTGCTGGTCCTCGAGCCGCTGCTTCCCGTGGCCTCCTGGAGCTGGGAGGGCGATTCGGTGCCGAAGCAGCTCCAGAAGGGGTTGCTGCCGGAGCTTCGTCGCGGTCAGCGCGTGGGGCCCCAGCGCAGGGCAGTTCTTTCCGGCCTCATCGAGCAACGCCTCCGGGAGGCGGGCTACCCCCAGGCCTGGGTCGTGCTGGCCGAGGCGGACCAGGGACGGCAGCTCCGGCTCCGGGTGAGCCTCGGCGCGCCGCTCTTGGTTCGCGCGGTCCGCCTGGAGGGGGATCCCACACCCTACACGCGGGAGGGCCTCCTCAAGGCTGCGGGCCTCGTGGAGGGGGTCTCCATCTGGACGCCGACCATGCTCCGCGAGGCCCAGCGGAGGCTCCGCCAGCGCTTCGTGAAAGACGACCGCCTCGAGGGCTCTGTTCGGCTCAGCCCTGCGGAAGGCGCTCAGGATGTCCTCGTCATGGAAGTGCACCCGGGTCCGCTGGTCAAGCTGGAGGCCAGCGGGCTGAGTTTCTTTTCCGCCCTCCTGGGCCAGCCCTCTCTATCGGAGTTCGTGCCCCTGGCCCGCGCAGAGCGCTACTCCCCCAGCCTCCTGGATGAGGGGGCCGGTCGGATCACCACCAGCTTCCGCGACCAGGGCTACCCCGAAGTGAAGGTCTCCTACACCCGGAAGGTGACCACAGGCAGTCCAGACCGGCCTGAGGCTGTCGCTCTGGTCTATACCGTAGAGCCGGGTCCCCAGCGGACCCTGGGGCAGGTGCACTTCGAGGGCAACAAGGAGGTGTCTGAGCTGGACCTCCAGGCGGCGGTGGTCCTGCCCCGACGGAACCTCATCCAGGCCCCCTTCGCCAAGACAGAGGCGGTGAAGGTCCTTGAGGAGCGCGTCACCGCCCTCTACCTGCAGCGGGGGTTTCCCGAGGTCCGGGTCCGGCGCCGGGTGGATCAGGCCAAGGATGGCTCTGTGGAATTGCGTTTCCTCATCCGGGAAGGCCGCCGGCGCTTCCTGGATGCCCTCATCCTGGAGCTCCCGGGCGGGCCCGGCTTCCCCCGGGAGGGGCTTGCCCAGGGGCTGCTGCAGGTCTTCGCGGACCGGCCCGTGGCGGTTCCAGGAACCCCCCGCTACCAGTCCGATCGCCGCCACCTGCAAGGTTTTGAGGGAACCCTCGAGGCTTCGGAGCAGGGCGTGCGCCTGACCTTCAAGCCGCCGCTGCCACTGGTCCGCAATGACCTCGCGCTGGTGGTGGCGGACCTACGCCAGCGGCTGTCGTCCGCTGGGGCCGAGACTCCCCAGGTCAAGCTGGCCCTGGAGGACGGCGACCTCGAGTCCGTCGTGCGCATCCAGATTCCGCCCCAGCCCCTGGATGCGATGCACCGCCTCGTGGTGCAGGGCAGCGACCGGACGCGGGCCGAAGCGGTGCTACGCGAATTCCCTGCGATTCCGGGCGCGACCTTGGATCCCGTGGGGCTCGACAAGGGCCAGATCCAGCTGGGGGGGCTCGGGGCCTTCCAGCGGGTGGACCTCCTCACCCTGAACAATCTGCCGGGTCAGGAGACGCAGCCGTGGCAGCGGGGAGACCTCGCCCTCCGCCTGGAGGAGCGCAGCCCCTGGGTGTTCTCTGAAGGCTTCGGCTACGACAAGACCCAGGGCTACTACTTTGGGCTCAATGCCCAGCGTCTGAATGTGGGCGGCATGGGCCGCACGCTGGACTTCGGCCTGCGGGCAGGGGATCAGAGCCTGGACAGCAAGACCCTCCGGCGCGCCTTTCCCACGGGCGAGATCAAGCGATCCCTCGACAGCTATAGCATCGGCTACACGGACCCCTGGTTCCTGCCCAGCGCTCTGGATGGCTGGCTGGCCGCTCGCACCCGGTTCCACATGGAGGGCGCCTACCTCGAGGAGGCCCAAGCCGCCTACCTCGCGCGCCGCCGGCGCTTCATCCCCAGCCTGGAGTGGAAGCTCGGCCCGGTGCAGTCGGTGCAGCTGGGCTACCGCTACGAGCGGGTGGAGGTCGCCTCCAACACCGACAGCCACGGCGTGCCCCTCATTTCTGATACGGACCTCTTCCTGATCGCCCGCACCCCGGGTCGGAGCGTCATTTCCGCCCCCTACCTCCAGGTGGTGGTGGATCGCCGGGACCGCTCCTACGACCCCACCCAGGGCTCCTATTTCCAGGGGCGGCTGGAGCTGGCCAACCAGGTCTTCGGCACCTCTGCCAACAGCAGCTTCGTGAAGCTGGACCTCCGCCAGCAGTGGAACTGGCCGGTGGGATTCCATGCGGAGTACGGCGTGATCATGGCCAACTTCCGGCTTGGCTTGGCCCGGCCCACGGCCCGCTCCGCCGAGGATCTGCCCCTCTCCGAGCGCTTCTTCGGCGGCGGCTCCTTTACCGTGCGGGGCGTGGAGCCGGACATGCTGGGGGACATCCAGCGCACTGACTCCAGCGGCAAGACGCTGGCTCAGCCCCTCCCACTCGGCGGCCAGGGGCTCGCTGTCGTGAACCTGGAATACCGGTTCCCGCTGTTTGGCATGCAGACCCTGTGGGCCGAGGTCTTCGCCGATGCGGGGCAGGTCTACCGCAGCCTCCACCCTGATCCCGGCACGCTGGCACCCTTCCCGGCCCTGCGCACCACCCTGGGAGTGGGCCTCATCCTCAAGCTGGGGTTCCCCCTCAAGCTCGAATATGCGTCTGACTGGAAGCGCATCCTGGGCCGCCCCCGGACCCAGGGTGAGCGGGACACCCAGCTGAAGAGCCTGCTGATCTCCACCGGCTACCAGTTCTGAGTGGCCGTCAGGCCGGCTGGCGGGGCCAGGAGTCGGGCTCAGCCACAGGCAGGTGGATGTGGAAGGTGGCTCCTTCGCTCGGCCGAGACTCGGCGCTGATGGCGCCGTGGTGCGCCCGGATGATGGACTCGCAGAGGGCAAGGCCAAGCCCTGTGCCTCGCTTGTTGCCGCGTTCCTTGGTGGAGTAGTAGGGCTCGAAGATCATGGGTAGGCTCTCCGCCGGGATGCCAATGCCCGAGTCCTGGAGCCGGATGTGGAGGTAGTGCCCGGGTGCGAGATTCTTGTCGTCCTGCTCCGTGACCTCACAGAGTTCGGTCGAGATCTCAAGCCGGCCGCCGGAAGGCAGGGCCTCGCGGGCGTTCTGCGTCAGGGCCTCGAAGGCCTTCATGAGGCTGGCTTCGTTGTGCCGGATGAGCACCTCGCCCGCCCGGAAATCGAACTCCGGCCGGATGGAGGAACCCGCCAGGGTGGCGAGGACGGACCTGCGCAGCAGGGCATTCAGTGGACTCACCTGGTTGTGGTGATTGGACGGATTGGCAAGCATCAGCAGGCGCCGACCCAGTTGGCGAACCTGGTCGGAACTCTGCTCGCTCTTTTCTAGGATCCTGTAGGCTTCGCTGGTCGGGTCCAGCTTGACCTGGGCCAAGCCCACGGCGGTCACGATGGCCTGCAGCAGGTTGTTGTAGTCGTGGGCGATGCCACCGAGCAGGACGCTCAGCGCGGCATGGTGCCGCAGGCGGATGGTCTCGGCTTCAAGCTTCTGCTTCTGCCGGAGCTGCTCCTCCATAGAGAGGCGGTGGGCGAGGGCCATGAGGGCCGACTCAAAGCGCTGCCCCTGAATGGGCTTGAGGACGTACTGGTCGATGCCGATATCGAGGGACCGCATCAGGTAGTCCGTCTGCTCGAAGGCTGTGGTGACCATGATGGGCACGCCGCGGTCCAGGTTGCGGATCTCCCGGGCCATGGTGAGGCCGTCCATGTTCGGCATCTGGATGTCGGTGACCACGATGTCCGTGGGCTTCTTCCGGAAGGCCGCCAAGCCCTCGGCGCCATCGCTGGCTACCACGAGGCTGCCGGCCCGGCGCCGGAGGAACACGCCGATCTCTTCCCGCGCGCTGGGGTCATCCTCGACATAGAGGATGGTCAAGGTCTTCAGGAAGGCGGCGTCCAGGCTCTCGTCGTTCATGGCTGGGCACCGCTGACGGGCACCAGAACGGAGAACTCAGCTCCCTGGGGTAGATTCCTGGCGGTGATGCGGCCTCCCATGTTGTGCTCGATGATCTGCTTGGACATGTAGAGCCCAATGCCGGTGCCCGATTCATGGGTCGAGAAGTAGGGCTCAAAAATCCTATCCAGTAAAGCCTCTGGAATGCCACTGCCATTGTCCTGGAGCGTGAGGCGGCCCTGGCCCTGAGCCTGCGCCAGATGGATGCCGATCCGCCCACCGCTGGCCTTGGCATCCAGGATAGACCTCTTTGCGTTGGTGAGCAGGTTCAGCAGCACCTGGGAGTACTCGTTGGGATGGCCGAACAGGATGACATCCTCGGGGGCGTCGATGGTGATGGCGATGCCCACGGCCTCGAAGTTCACGTCCACCAGGGCCAGGGCGGCGCGGACCTGCTCCAGGGCGGAGAAGCTGACCATGGCCTTGTCGGGCCGGAAGAAGTTCCTGAAGTCGTTGATGGTCGAGGACATCCTCTGGATCAGAAGCTCCCCCTTCGCCAGGGACAGCTCCAAGGACTCCTTGTCCAGCTCCCCGTAGTGGAAGGCATCTCTCACGTTCGCAATCACCATGCTCAGGGCGTTCAGCGGCTGGCGCCACTGGTGGGCGATGTTGCCGATCATCTCGCCCATGGCGGCCTGTCGGCTCTGGTTGATGAGCATCTGATCCTTCTGGCGCAGCTGCGTGACGGCCTCACCGACGCGGGCCTCCAGGGACCGGTTGAGCTCCTCGAGCTGGGTCTGCCGCAGCTGGAGCTCGTCCTCGATGCGCTTGCGGTCGCTGATGTCTGCGAAGGTCCAGATGCTGCCAGCGGAGGGGTCGCGAGGGTCGATGGCATTCCCTTGCAGGCTGGCCCAGAAGGTTGAACCATCTTTGCGCGCCAGGGCCAGCTCCGTCCGGAAGACCTCCCCCCGCCAGAGTACGGGATAGGCTTCCCGGCCGAGTTTCTCGTAGGCCTCATCAGAGGGGTAGAGGAACCGCGTGCCGCGGTCGGCCATCTCCTCCTGGGTATGGCCGCAGATCACACACATCCCTGGGTTGCACCAGATCTGCTGGCGGTCCTTCACAAAGGTGATGCCAATGCTTGCGTTGTCGAGAATGGCCCGCTGCTGCCGGGTGAGCTGACTCAGCTCCTCGCGGAGGGCCTTCTGCTCGGTGACGTCGTGGATGATGCAGAAGGCGAGCCGTCCGCGGCCGAAGTCCACGCGGCGGGCACTCACTTCCGAGTCGACCGAACCGCCACTCTTGCGGTGGTGGACCGTCTCAAAGCGCGCGGAGCCGTGGGACCAGACGGCGCCCATGTTCTGCTTCAGGGCTGGAATGCCCTCTGGGTCGTTGAGGTTGTCGAGGGTCATGCCCTCCAGCTCCTCGGGTGAGTAGCCGAAGTGCTCCGTGGCCCGGTCGTTGGTCTCCAGGATGCGTCCCTGGAGATCCACCAGGAGGATGCTGTTGTTGGCCGACTGCATCAGGGCCTTGATGCGCTGCTCACGGGCCCCGGCGAGGGCCATCGCGCGGTCCCGGCTGCGGACCAGGCTCCAGGTGAGGAGGGTCAGCAGCAGGCTGACCAGGATGCCGAAGTTCAGGATCGTGCCGGCCTTGCCGGGCCCCATTCGGGTCGCAAAGGCCGGCAGAGCCCGGATCTTCATGGTCCAGAGGTGGTGGCCGACCTCGATCTCGCGCCGGGCCTGGAACGTGGCTGGGAGCTGCTCCTGCTTGGTCTCGACATGGCTGTCGAACATGCGGTTCTCGGGGGAGGCCTGCGGGCCATCGTAGATCTCGATATCCAGGTCCTGGCCCTGCTCGCCCAGCACGCCCGCCATGAAGTCGTTCATGCGGAAGGGGGCGTAGACCCAGGCCCGGAGCTCCGAGCGCCGCCGGCTGGCGTCGCTGTGGGCGCTTTCCTGCAGGCCGGGGCCGAGTTTGTAAACCGGCAGGTACATCAGGAACCCGGCCTGGATGTCCTTGTCCGTCTCCTGGACCAGCTTGACCTTGCCCGAGATGGCGATGTCATCCGTGTCCCGGGCCATGTCCAGGGCAGCCCGGCGCACGGGTTCGGAGTACATGTCGTAGCCGAAGGCCCGGAGGTTGCGCCCCTCGAAGGGCTCGAGGTAGATGATTGATGTGTAGGGGTCCCGGTCGCCAGCGGGCCGGATCTCGTACTTCGGGAAGCCCTCCCCGCGCACCGCGGCGAGGTGCTTGGCCAGCTCGGATCGGGGTATAACCACCGAAAAACCGACACCCTGGATGCCGGGGTAGTTCTTGCCAAGGTTCATGCCGGCGATCAGGCGGCCGAACTCCTTCCGACCCACCCGGGCGGTGTTGACGAAGCCATGGACGTCGCGCAGGACCTGCTCGTAGGTCTTCATGCGCTGCTCGATGCGAAGCTGCGCATCGCGGGTCCGGAACTCGAAGTAGGTCTGGAGCTCCCGCCGCGCCTCCGCCTTGGCTTCCTTCCAGGTGATCAAGGTCAGTCCCAGGCCGCCCAGCAGGACCAGCAGGGGCAGAAGGATCCCCTTGGCCACACCCTTGGCATCGAGCGGCCAGAACGGCCGGGAGCCATGCGGGGTTCCTGCAGGCATCACCTCTCCAGGGCTAAATAGGTAAGAAGGGTCCGACCTCGACCTTCCTAGAGTAGCGAGCAAGAGGCCGGGGGCCGAGCACTCTCGATGACGCCACCGGGGTGGCAGGCCCTGGAAACCGCCGGTGGGTCATCCACGTGGCCTGACTTTGCCGGCAGACAACAGCCCAGCCGCTGCTAGGGCCGACCTGTCGGGCTGGCCTCAGGCCAGCTTGAACCGGGCCGTCTGGAATTTCAGCTCATTGGCGATTCGGGCCAGCGCCTCGATGGTCTGGGCCACCTCGTGGATGGTTGCGGCCAGCTGGGTGGTCGCACTGGCGTTCTGGTCGGTGATGTTGGCGGTGGTGCTCACCGCTGCGACCATCTCCTGGCTGGCCTTGAGCTGCTCCTCCATGGCCAGGGAGATCCCGCGGATGCGGTCTGTGCTGCTCTGGGTGGCTTCCTCGATGGCGTGGAGGCTGCGGCTGACGCTCTCCACCGCGCCCGTGCCAAGGCCGACGCGCTCGCGGCTCTCCTCGATCTGGGCGGTGATCTCTTTTGCGGCGCTGCCGCTGCGCTCTGCCAGCTTGCGGACCTCCTCGGCCACCACGGCGAAGCCCTTGCCCTGGGCGCCGGCCTTGGCGGCCTCGATGGCGGCGTTCAGAGACAGCAGGTTCGTCTGCCGGGCGATGTCCGCGATCACCAGGGTGATGCGGTTGACCTTCTCGGAGGAGTCCTCGATGGCGTTCATGGCCTTGGTACAGTCGCCAGCGGCACCGTTGCCCAGCGCGCTCATGTCCAGAGAGCCGGCGGCGATCTTCTCCGCATCCGCGGCGGATGCCCGCACCTGGGAGATGGAAGCGGACATCTCCTCCAGGGCGGCGGAGGACTGGGTCATGGCCACCCGCTGCCGCTCCGCGCTCTGGCTCAGGTCCACGGTGGTTGTGTTCATCTGCTCGGCGGTGGCGCTGAGCTCGTGCGTGGCCGAAGCCACCTGCTCTGCGGTGCTGGCCACCTGGGAGATGGTGTCCCGCAGCTTGCTGACGAAGTGATTGATCCCAGTGCAGATGGCACCAAGTTCATCGCTGCCGCTGTAGGCCAGGGTCCGGCTCAGGTCCCCTTCGCCCTGACCCATGTCCACCACCAGGGCCTCGATGTCATCCAGCGGCTGGCGGATGGACTGGGTAATCAGGCGGGAAAGAACCGCAACCCCGACCAGGGTAGAGCCGATGATCGTCAGTAGCACCAGCTGGCTGCGGCGATTCCCGTCCTCCAGGTCCTTGCGGAGCCGCCCGATGTCCTCATCCTGCTTGGCGGCATAGGCGGTGATCTCCGTCTCCGCCTTATGGGTGCTTTCCTTGAACTCTGCGATGGCCAGGTTGGCCTCCACGGGAGACTTGATGGCTCCGGTCCGCAGACGGGAGGCGACCTGAGTGAACCCTGCCGCGTAGGAGTCCAGGCCCCGCTCGATGGCGGTCATGGTCTCCAGGTCCTTCGGTTCTGACTCCAGCTTTTTGATCTGGATCATGCGCTCTTTGGCATGCTCCCGGGCCGCTTGCCACTGCTTCTCATACTTCGCCTGGCCCGCGGCATCACCCGCGCTCAGGAACAAGTCCTTCTCGTAGCGCCGCATCATGTTGATGTTGGCCCGCATGCGCTGGGCGTGCTCCACCAGCTTCAGGTCCACCTCGATGATGCGTGAGGTCGTCTGGATGACCTGTTGCATTGCCAGGAACCCCACGCCGCCCATGAGGGCGACCGCCAGGGCGCAGGCGCCAAAACCGAGGTTGAGCTTTCTGCTGATTTTCATCGGGGGGATCCTATGGTCAGACGCTTCCTAAACAAGGGGGAAGACATCCAAGGCATCGGCGCAAACAGGGCCTGGTTTAATTTTTGACGCTTCGGTCGGCTGAGATGCCAATTCTAGCAAAGACTTGCCTTCTATGGTCTGGCCAGCCCTGCCAGCAGCGCCTTGTGGAAGGCGTCGGGATCCTGGATCTGCGGGGCGTGGCCCAGGGTGGGGAACTCCACCAACCGGGCGTGGGGGATGAGCTTGGCGGCCCGCCGGCCCAGCTCCGGGTAGTGGCCGAGCCGGGCCGCCACGGCGGGCGGCGCGACATCCTTGCCGATGGCCGTGGTGTCAAGCTGGCCGATGAGCAGCAGGGTGGGCGTCTGCAGGTTGCCGAACTCGTGGACCACGGGCTGGGTGTAGATCATGTCGTAGAGAAGGGCCGAGTTCCACGCCACCAGCTCGCGGCCCTGGCCCCGGAACAGGCCCGCCAACATCCGCACGGGGGCTTCGAACTCCGGGCGCCACTGGCCGCCATAGTAGGTGGCCTGCTCGTAGGCGCGGATGCGCTGAGAGGTGACCCCCAGCTCCCGCTGGTACCACTGATCCACGGTCAGTGCCGGAACCCCCGCGGCCTTCCAGTCCTCCAAGCCGATGGGGTTCACCAGCACCACCTGCTCCACGAGCTGCGGGAACATCAGGGCGTAGCGCACGGCGAGCATCCCGCCGGTCGAGTGGCCCACCAGCACGGCCCGCTGGATCCCGAGGGACTCCAGCAGAGCCCGGGTGTTGTGGGCCAGCTGCTGGAAGCTGTATTGGTAGTGGGCGGGCTTGGTGGACTTGCCAAACCCGATCTGATCCGGGGCCACCACGCGGTAGCCCGCGCCCGCGAGCACCTGGATGCTGCGCTCCCAGGTGGCGGCGGTGAAGTTCTTGCCATGCAGCAGCACCACGGCTCGGCCATTGGGGGTGGCGGACGCGACATCCAGGTAGGCCATCTGCAGCTTCACGCCCTGGGACGTGAAGGCGAAGCGTTGCACCGGGAAGGGGTAGTCGAAGCCTTCCAGCTCCGGACCGTAGACCACCTCGGGAGGGGACGGCTGGAGCACCGGCGGGGCCGCAATGGTGGGGAGGGTGAGTGCGAGGGCGAGGAGGAGGACCTTCATGGTGGGATCCCGTGGAGACCTTTCGAGCATAGGGTGGGATCGGCCTGGTGATCCCGCATCTAGATCGAAAGGGCTTAGTGCGAAAGATGTATGTTAATAATTGATTAATGTTAAATAAATAAATTGTGGCGGCACCAAGGCCTGGAACCGAGCATGTAGTGTGCATCGGGCCCCCTTGCCCCGGGCGTTATCGGGAAGTCCACGACGCTGGTGTTTACCCATCCCCCTTGAGCTTGCAGTCCTTGGTGGTGGCCCCTGTGGCCCGGAGGTGCGAGATGACGCTCGTGGAAACCCTTGCGGACTTGACGACCCGGACCCCGAGTGGTGGGGGCTTCTGGCTTGGCAACAACTACCTCCTGGTTCGGTACTGCTCCGACAGCTGGGAGTGGGAGTATCGCGGCAGCAGCTACTACGACCTGGAGGATCTTGCGGAGGAGATCCTGAGGAGGAATGGGGCAGGTTCCCGCCTGGTGGGCTACTTCACTCAGAGTGTTCCGGACCAGCGGCGGGAACACAGGGCATGAAAAAGGCCGCAGATGCGGCCTTTGATTGGTTGGCGCGGGCGGTCTCGACCATCCGACCGCAGCGGAGCGGAGGGAGGATAGGACCGCATCGCTGAAGGCGATGGCGGCCCCGGAGGGGTGAGGGCCGGAGGCCCGAATCAGCATGCGGTCCTGGAACACGAAAAAGGCCGCTGGTAGCGGCCTTTACTGGTTGGCGCGGGCGGTCTCGAACCGCCGACCCCTACCGTGTCAAAGCAGTAGATTCAAATAATTGGCTATAGTTTGCAAACTATTAATAAATGAAATAGAAGGTGTTATCAAAATTTTATACCGCCTGGTATCGTCTCAACTCGCTAGAAATCGCTTGGTGTTTGTGGCATGCATGTTGACATCTCTCTCGAGGTGGATTCATCCTGAATACTAACGCTGGAAGGGGTGGCGATGGCGCTGGACTCAAAGACCCAGAGAGCTGCTCTAACGAGGGGCAAGAAACATCAGGAGTCCATGGCGACTGGGAGATACCTCATCTACCGAAGAGGGAACTCGGCCGCTGCTGGAACTTGGTCATGCAAATACCGTGACCCGGATACTGGAAAGTACGCTGAAAGGGTCGTGGGGATTGCTGATGACGTCCTAGCTTCGGACGGTGTGAACATCTTTACCTACGACCAAGCAAGGGCAGCCGCAGGAGGTGTCATAAAGCGCCTCGCTCAGGCTGCAGAGGAGGCTGTCACTGGTGAGGCATCCCATTCCGGACCAATTACGGTGGAGTATGCCTGGAAGAGTTACTTGGATCACGCCAAGGGGCGGGGTGTGGTCGGCATAAAAATCATGGAGCAGACCTATGACGCACAGATAGGTCCGGAACTGGGGATGCTACGGTTGTCACGCCTCACAGACACTAAGATCTCAAGTTGGCACCGGGATCTCGCCGAGAAGGGC
>Ga0194052_1001665_pt1 | contig 12650 bp, 11 predicted proteins | sample SepL226m_MetaG_FD_160117 | JGI IMG/M metagenome (GOLD analysis project Ga0194052, IMG submission 160117) | Anoxic zone freshwater microbial communities from boreal shield lake in IISD Experimental Lakes Area, Ontario, Canada - Sep2016-L227-6m | ecosystem: Environmental > Aquatic > Freshwater >... | reverse complement strand
TAGCACGGCGACTGCGTGAAGCGTTCGGCGGAGCAAAGCCCGTTGACAATGGTTCAGCGAATGCTCCAGCGAAGGCTCCGGCGAAAAAGGCTGCACCGGCCAAGGCCGCCGCAGCGCCAGCAACGCCGGCGGAACCCGCTGTGGCGAAACCGACAGCACCGCCCCCGCCGACTCCGGTCGAGATGGCCGCGCCGTCCGCACCCGTCGAGGTCGCGTCGGCACCAGCCAATCCCGTCGCCGAACCCGGTCCGCGTCCCGGCCCGGCGGCACCCAAGCCCGCCGGCCCGCGCCAGCCCCGGGTGGGCAATAACCCGTTCTCCTCGGCACAGCCTGTCGAGCGTGCGATTCCGCGTCCTGCGCCCGGCGCCCAGCCGGGTGTTCGGCCGGCACCCGGCGGCATGCCGCCCCGTCCCGGTGGGCCCCGGCCCGCTGGGGCAACCCCCGGCAACATGCCGCCTCGTCCAGGCGGTGCCATGGGTGCCCGCCCGACGCGTCCCGGCGCTCCGCGGCCAGGCGGTCCCGGCGGTCCCGGTTCCCGGCCCGGCCCGGGCCAGGGTGCCCGGCCCGGTGGTGGTGGCGGTGGTAACTACCGCACCGGCGGTCCCGGTGGCGGTGGTGGCGCCGGTGGTGCCGCACCGGCGGGAGCGGGTTTCCGCGGTCGTCCCGGCGGCGGCGGTCCCGGTGGTGGCGGTGGACGTCCCGGCCAGCGCGGTGGCGCGGCAGGAGCATTCGGTCGTCCCGGCGGCGCGGTCCGTCGTGGCCGCAAGTCCAAGCGGGCCAAACGTGCCGAGTACGAGAACATGCAGGCACCGGTCGTCGGTGGCGTGCGCCTTCCGCACGGTAATGGTGAAACCATCCGGCTGGCTCGCGGTGCGTCGCTGAGCGACTTCGCCGAGAAGATCGACGCCAACCCGGCCGCACTGGTGCAGGCATTGTTCAACCTCGGTGAGATGGTGACCGCTACGCAGTCGGTGGGGGACGAGACCCTCGAGCTGCTCGGTGGCGAGATGAACTACAACGTTCAGGTCGTCTCACCCGAGGACGAGGACCGTGAGCTGCTGGAGTCCTTCGACCTCACCTACGGCGAAGACGAAGGTGGTGAAGAGGATCTGGTGATCCGCCCGCCGGTCGTCACGGTCATGGGTCACGTCGACCACGGCAAGACCCGACTGCTGGACACCATCCGTAAGGCCAACGTCCGTGAGGGCGAGGCCGGCGGTATCACCCAGCACATCGGCGCCTACCAGGTCGCCGTCACCCACGATGGCAACGAGCGGTTGATCACCTTCATCGACACCCCGGGCCACGAGGCGTTCACCGCCATGCGTGCCCGCGGCGCGAAGGCCACCGATATCGCGATCCTGGTGGTGGCAGCTGACGACGGCGTTATGCCGCAGACAGTGGAGGCCATCAACCATGCGCAAGCTGCTGATGTGCCAATCGTGGTCGCAGTCAACAAGATTGACAAGGAAGGTGCCGATCCGCAGCGGATCCGTTCGCAGCTGACCGAATACGGCCTGGTTGCCGAGGACTTCGGTGGCGACACCATGTTCGTCGATATCTCCGCCAAGAACGGCACCAATATCCAGGCGCTCGAGGAGGCGGTGCTGCTGACCGCCGATGCGGCGCTGGATCTGCGGGCCAACCCGAATATGGAAGCCCAGGGTGTGGCCATCGAAGCGCACCTCGATCGTGGTCGCGGCCCGGTGGCGACCGTGCTGATTCAGCGCGGCACGCTTCGGGTCGGGGATTCGATCGTCGCCGGTGATGCCTACGGCCGCGTTCGTCGCATGGTCGACGAGCACGGCGAGGATGTTGAGGAGGCGACACCGTCGCGGCCTGTGCAGGTCATCGGGTTCACCTCGGTGCCGGGTGCCGGCGACAACCTGCTTGTCGTCGACGAGGATCGCACCGCCCGCCAGATCGCCGATCGGCGCAGCGCGCGTAAGCGCAACGCGCTGGCCGCCCGGTCGCGCAAGCGGATCAGCCTAGAGGACCTGGAGTCCGCACTCAAGGAAACCAGTCAGCTCAACCTGATCCTCAAGGGCGACAACTCCGGCACCGTCGAGGCGCTCGAGGAAGCGCTCCTTGGTATTGCGATCGACGATGAGGTGGAGTTGCGGGTCATCGACCGCGGCGTCGGTGGTATCACCGAGACCAACGTCAACCTGGCATCAGCCTCTGACGCGATCATCATCGGCTTCAACGTCCGCGCCGAGGGCAAGGCGACCGAGCTGGCCAACCGCGAAGGTGTGGAGATCCGGTACTACTCGGTGATCTACCAGGCGATCGACGAGATTGAGAACGCCCTCAAGGGCATGCTCAAGCCGATCTACGAGGAGCGTGAACTCGGCCGTGCGGAGATCCGCGCGATCTTCCGGTCCTCCAAGGTGGGCAATATCGCGGGCTGCCTGGTGCAGTCGGGCATCATGCGCCGCAACGCCAAGGCGCGGCTGCTCCGCGACAATGTCGTGGTTGCCGAGAACCTCACCGTCTCCTCGCTCAAGCGGGAGAAGGATGACGCCACCGAGGTACGCGAGGGCTATGAGTGCGGTCTGACGGTGACCTATGCCGACATCAAGGAGGGCGACGTCATCGAGACCTACGAACTGGTCGAGAAGGCGCGCGTGTAGCGCCTGATGAACCGCCTGATGAACCGCCTGATGAACGAAGTGAAGAAGGCAGTCGACAGAAGTGAAGAAGGCAAACAGTAATGGCCGCGGGTAATCGTGGCTGATCCCGCTCGGGCCAAGCGGCTTGCCAAGCGGATCTCGACCATCGTCGCCTCGGCGATCGAATACGAGATCAAGGATCCGCGACTGGCCGGGGTGACGATCACCGACTCGAAGGTGACCGGCGACCTGCACGACGCCACGCTGTACTACACGGTGATCGGCCGCTCGTTGACTGACGAGCCGGATTACGCTGGTGTGGCTGCGGCCCTCGAGAGCGCCAAGGGCGTGCTGCGTTCCAAAGTCGGGGCCGGGACCGGGGTGAAATTCACGCCCACCCTGGCATTCGTGCGCGACACCGTTCCGGACACCGCTCACCGTATGGAGGAGTTGCTGGCCCGGGCCCGTGAAGCCGACGCCGATGTGGCCCGGATCCGGGTGGGTGCCACGCCGGCCGGCGATGCGCAGCCGTACCGAGTGGTCGACGACGGCTCCCCGACTGACGGCGAGGGTGGTGACGATGGACTCGGCGACTGACGTCACCCGTGCTGTTTTGCGCGTCGATGCCCGCGGCGCGGCGGTGGCGTTGACCGGTGTCGGCTCCGTGGTGATTGTCTGCCACGTGCAACCCGATGCCGACACGGTGGGCGCGGGGCTGGCGTTGGGACTGTCGCTCGCCCGTGAGGGTACCGACGTCCAAGTCAGCTTCTCAGCGTCGGACACCCTGCCCGAATCGCTGCGTCGACTCCCCGGTTGTGAGCTGCTGGTGGCTCCTGCCGAGGTGCGCCGTGATGCCGATCTTGTGGTGACAGTCGATGCATCCAGCGTCAACCGGCTCGGTGAGCTTGCCGAACTGATCAACGGTTCCGAGGTTCTCGTCATCGACCACCACAAGTCGAATACGTTGTTCGGTACACTCAATTTCGTTGATCCACAAGCAGATTCAACCACTCTGTTGGTGGCTGACCTGCTTGACGCATGGGGCCGAGAAATCACCCTCGATGTGGCCTGCTGTCTGTATGCCGGGCTGAGCATCGACACCGGTTCGTTCCGGTGGGCATCGCCGCGCGCGTTGCGCTTGGCGGCCCGGCTGGTGGAGATCGGCGTCGACAATGCCTCCATGAGCCGCCTGCTGCACGACACCCACCCGTACGGTTGGCTATCGCTGCTATCCCGGGTGCTGTCAACCGCGCATCTGATTCCGGCGGCGGCGGCCGGTGCCGGATTGGTCTACGTGGTCGTCAACCATGCCGACTGGGCAGCGCACCGTTCCGAAGAGGTCGAGAGCATCGTTGATCTCGTGCGCACCACGGCCGAGGCCGAGGTAGCCGCAGTGTTCAAGGAGACAGCGCCGGGGCAATGGTCGGTTTCTCTGCGTGCCAAGAGCTTTGATCTGACTCCGGTTGCCACCGGTTTCGGTGGCGGGGGCCATACCCTTGCCGCCGGCTACTCGACGACCGGACCGATCGAGGACGTGGTGACGGCGCTCACCGCCGCACTTGGCTGAGGCGAGCGCGCGCGGGCCGTCTCTGGAACGGCGGATCGCTGCGCTGGCATTCCCGGCACTGGGCGTGCTGGCTGCGGAGCCTATCTATCTGCTGTTCGATATCGCCGTCGTCGGCCGTCTTGGTGCGCTGAGTCTCGCGGGGTTGGCGATCGGCGGTCTGATTGTGTCGCTTGTGGGCTCGCAACTAACGTTTCTGTCCACGGCCACGACGGCGCGATCAGCCCGCTTCTTTGGCGTCGGTGATCGCAAGGCTGCCGTTGCGGAGGGCGTGCAGGCGACCTGGCTCGCGATCGGGCTGGGACTTGCGGTGGTGGCCGTGGTGCAACTGGCCGCGGTTCCGGTGGTCTCGGTGATCGCCGGGCCCGGTGCCGGCACGCAGATCGCCACCACCGCGTTGCCGTGGCTGCGGATCGCGATCCTTGCCGTTCCCGCGATCCTTATCTCGCTGGCGGGCAATGGGTGGATGCGCGGCATCCAGGACACCGTGCGACCGCTGCGCTACGTGCTGATCGGCTTCGGTGTCTCGGCGGTGCTGTGCCCACTGCTGGTTTACGGCTGGCTCGGCCTGCCGCGCTGGGGTCTGGTCGGATCGGCGGTGGCCAACCTGGTGGGGCAGTGGCTGGCGGCGGTGTTGTTCTGCCGGGCACTGCTGTCCGAGCGAGTGCCGTTGCGTCTGGACGTCCCGGTGCTGCGTGCCCAACTGGTGATGGGGCGGGATCTGGTGCTGCGCACCATGGTTTTCCAGGCCTGCTTCGTCTCGGCGGCGGCGGTGGCAGCCCGGTTCGGTGCGGCGGCACTGGCGGCGCATCAGGTGGTGCTGCAGTTGTGGAGTTTCCTCGCGCTGGTGTTGGATTCGCTGGCCATTGCGGCCCAGTCGTTAGTGGGTGCGGCCCTGGGCGGCGGTGACACCCGCTATGCCACCCAGGTCGCCTGGCGGGTGACGAAGTTCTCCGCGATCACTGCCGTTGGTCTCGCGGCAGTTCTGGCCCTGGGGGCGGCAGTGTTCCCCTCGCTGTTCACCAGTGACCGCGCCGTGCTGGCCGCGATCGGCGTGCCGTGGTGGTTCCTGGTCGCCCAGCTACCCGCCGCCGGGGTGCTGTTCGCACTCGACGGCGTGCTCCTGGGTGCCGGTGATGCCACGTTCATGCGCAATGCCACGTTAGTAGGAGCACTGCTTGGATTCCTGCCGCTGACATGGCTGTCACTGGTTTTCGGCTGGGGACTGGCCGGCATCTGGTCGGGCCTGACCGCCTTCGTCGGACTGCGGTTGATCCTGGGTATCTGGCGGGTCACGTCGGGGCGTTGGAAGGTGCCTGGAGCGGGCTAGTTGGCATGCTCCACCTCGGCGCGAATCTTCGAATCGCACCCGCACATGCCGGATCTCGCGGATTCTATGACCAACTGATCGTCTCGCAGTGACTCGCAGTGAAGGGAATCCGACCATGACCAGTCCTCTGGATGGCAGTACGTCCACCGTGAAGACGCGGCGCGATCGCACCCACTGGCTGTACGTCGCTGTGATCGTCGCGGTCGTGGTTGGCGTGATCGTCGGACTCGCTCTCCCCGGGGTCGGCCGTTCCGTCGGCGTGCTTGGCACCATGTTCGTCGACTTGATCAAAATGATGATCACGCCGGTGATCTTCTGCACGATCGTGATCGGGGTCGGGTCGGTCCGCAAAGCCGCCACCGTCGGCAAGATCGGCGGATTGGCCTTCGGCTACTTCATGATGATGTCCACCGTTGCCCTGAGCATCGGTCTTGTGGTCGGAAACCTGCTGCACCCCGGTGACGGGCTCAAGCTCTCGACCGCGACAGCCACAAAGGGCGCCGAACTGGCCGGCAAGACCCAGGGTTCCGGCGGGGTGATCGAATTCATCCGCTCCATCATCCCGTCCACATTGTTCTCGGCCCTGACAGCCGGAAATATCCTGCAGGCGCTGTTCGTCGCACTGCTGGTGGGCTTTGCGATTCAAGCACTGGGACGCACGGGCGAGCCGATTCTGCACGCTATCGAGCATCTTCAGCGTCTGGTGTTCAAGATCTTGTCGATGGTTCTGTGGCTGGCTCCGATCGGTGCGTTCGGCGCGATCGCCAACCTGGTCGCTCAGACCGGCTGGAGCGGGATCACGCAACTGCTGATCCTGATGCTCGGCTTCTACGTCACCTGTGTGCTGTTCGTGTTCGGCGTACTCGGCTTGTTGCTGCGGGTGGTCTCGGGAGTGTCGATCTTCAAGCTGGTTCGCTACCTTGCCCGCGAATATCTGTTGATCTTCGCCACGGCGTCTTCGGAGTCTGCGCTGCCGCGCCTGATAGCCAAGATGGAACACCTCGGGGTGCAGCAGGCCACGGTGGGAGTGGTGGTGCCGACAGGGTATTCGTTCAACCTCGACGGCACCGCGATCTACCTCACCATGGCGTCGCTGTTCATCGCCGACGCCATGGGCAGTCCACTATCGGTCAGCGCACAGATAAGTCTGCTGGTGTTTATGATCGTGGCTTCCAAAGGCGCCGCGGGTGTCAGCGGTGCCGGGCTGGCAACACTCGCCGGCGGCCTGCAGGCACACCGTCCCGAGTTGGTCGACGGTATCGGCCTGATCGTGGGGATCGACCGGTTCATGTCCGAGGCCCGCGCGGTGACCAACTTCTCCGGGAACGCGGTCGCCACACTGCTGGTCGGAACGTGGACGAGGACTGTCGACACGACCAAAGTCGACGCGGTGCTCAGCGGCCGTGACCCGTTCGACGAGAACTCGATGGTCGACGAGCGCAACGCTGCCGCGAAGGCTCCGGTGCCGGCTTAGTTCACCTGCGCCCGGCTCAATCCGCTAGCCGGGCCTGCGCCCGGCTCAATCCGCTAGCCGGGCCTGCGCCCGGCTCAATCCGCTAGCCGGGCCTGCGCCCGGCTCAATCCGCTAGCCGGGCCTGCGCCCGGCCGCGGTCCATCACGGACGCCCGGCTGGCGGCGATATCGTCGCCCGTGGCGATGCGCATCCAGGCTTGCGCCGACTCGGCTTCCATCCACAGTCCGGTACTGGTGTCCGCGGTGTCGATGCGGTGATAGGAGTCCAGTAGCGCGCGCACCGCCTTCTGGTTGTTGCCGACGATCGAAGCGGCGATTGCGCGCGCCGTCGGCATCAACTGCTCGTGCGCAACCACCTCGGTGACCAGACCGGCCCGCAGCGCATCCGCGGCCGACAGGTAGTCGCCCGTCATGCTCATCCGTCGCGCCATCCCGATACCGACCTTCTGCGGCAGCCGCACGCTCAGGCCCCAGGTGGGCAACAGCCCCACCCGGGCGTGGGTGTCGGCGAAGCGGGCCCGCTCCGAGGCGATCAGGATGTCGCAGTACAGCGCCAGCTCCAGCCCACCCGTCACCGCAGCACCGTTAACGGCCCCGATCACCGGTTTACTCATCGGCGGCCACTTCGGTGAGATGTCGGGCAACTCCGTGGTGTCGCCAAGTTCCTTGAGATCTAGGCCCGCGCAGAACACCGGATCGGCCCCGGTGAAGATCACCACGTCCACGGCGTCGTCGGCCTCGGCGTCGCGCAGGGCGGCGAAGAACTGCTTGCGCAGCGCACTCGACAGCGCATTGCGTGATTCCGGCCGGTTGAGCGTCAGGGTCCGCACGCGGTTGCTTGTGTCGATGAGCAGGATGTCTGCCGAGATGTCTGATGCCATGGCGACACCGTATCGGTGCCTTTCAGAGCCGAAAGACCCTGGTATCGAAGTGCAACAGCGGGGAGGCTGACGCCATGGCGAATCGAATGGTGATCGACCCTAGGCGGTTGTTTCCCGTCGCTGCTGTGACCGCCGTGGTGTTCTCTGCGATCGCGATCTCCGTCGCCGCCGGCTATACACCAGAATCCGGCCCTGGAAACATTCCGGCCGCACCGCTGACCGAGACCTCGACGGTGCCGTTTCAGCCGCCGCCACCGCCGATCATGATGCCCGACCCAATGGGGCAGGTGCCGTGCATGGGGTGGACGTCGACCGATCAAGGCTGCGGCACCAAGCAGTAACCCCTACTTTGGTTCTCCGACCGGCAGAGTCAGCGTCGAGGATTCGCCATGCTGCACGGTGTGGCTGGACCCGACCAGCCGCCGGCCGTTCAGCACCGACTCACCGGTGCCCAGATTGCGTGCGAAGCGGGGATGACAGCCACCGGCGATCAGCACCCTGATGCGTGACCCGGCGCTGAAGCGGTGTGCGATCGGATCGAGTTCGATGCGGATTGGTTCGTGCGGCACTGTGCTGAACCTTCGGTACCCGTCGCTGACATTGCGTGAATGTCCGCGCGCGTCTACCTCACTGATCCGGACGAACACATCGAAGTGATCGTTGTCTGTCTGGTAGGCCAGTTCGATGATGGGGCTGCCACACACGCACACCTCTGCGCCCAGTGGTGCACCGGTGAAACTCAGTACATCAGGGCGGCGAGCCAGGTCTGTGTCGTCGGAGTAGCCCGACGGCCGGGCCAGCAGGCGCCCGCCCACCGTCGGGGTCGGATCGGCCGGGTTGTAGCGGAACGTCGACGTTCCGGAATGCGGTGCAGTGGGCTCCAGTTGTCCGCCGGGCTGCAGGTACAGGACCTTAGCGGCGGTTGTGGGTGGCCAGTCGGGGAGATCCACCCAGCCGCCCCAAGTGCGGCCGGTCACGTACACCCGCACCGGAGCAGGTCGCGTCGTAACGGATTTTCTGGCCAGGTGGGCGCCTAACCAGTCAAGCGTCTCGGCGGCCGTCGTACCCGCCGCGGCGGTCACCATCTGGTCGTGTGTCCAGGGCCCGATCGTCATCGCCACGTCCGCGCCGCGGTCGCGCAGTTGCCGGTACTGGGCGAGGGTCTGGTTAAGGAAGATGTCCTGCCACCCGCTCAGTAGTAGCACCGGGATCGCGGCGCGCTCCAACGCGGGTGTCATGCGTAGGCCGCCCCAGAACGGGTCGTGTGCCTCGGGGCGCTCGACCCAGGACTCGAACCATCCCGACCCCGCACCCAGCAGTGTCCGTGCGGCGCTACCCAAGGGAACGCCGTGAACCGCCCCGGAAAGCCGACGTGCGGCACGCAGCTGGGAGGCGATTCGTCGAACCGGATGCGCCTCCTGATTGGCGACCATATCTGACCAGCCCAAGAGGTCAGCGAGGGCGAAAGACCCTGTACCCCAGGATGATTCGTGGAGGTCATGCGGCCCGACGGCGATGACGGCGGCGGCCAATTCCGGTGGTGGATCCGACATCAGTGCCCACTGTGTGTAACCGAGGTAGGACAGTCCGATGGTGGCGAAGGTTCCGGTGAACCAGGTTTGTGTGCGCAACCACACCACGGTGTCGGCGGCATCGGCAGCCTCGTTGACCATCGGCTCGAACTGCCCATCGGATCCGAAGGTGCCGCGCACACTCTGGAACACAACGTGATATCCACGGGCAGCGTAGATCTGTGCGTAGATGATCGAGAAGGGGAATCCCCGGCCGTATGGCCCGCGCACCAGGATCGTGCCCAGCGGCTGCGCGGTGGCCGGCGCATAGTGGTCGGCGATCAGGTTGACGCCGTCGCGCATGGGCACCCGTAGGCCGCGGTGCACCACGTAGACGGTCGTCGGGGCCGGGAGTCGGAGTACGCGACTGGCGGCGCGATCGATCAACCTGGTGCTCGCCACGCCGTTCAGACTATGCAGCCGTCCAGTTGTCCGGTTGCCCGCCAGTAGGCTGACGCGTTGTGGGAGCCACGCTGTGGGCGGTCAGTGATCTGCATACGGGTCATACCGGCAACAAGCCGGTCACCGAATCGCTGTACCCGGCGAACCCGGAGGACTGGCTGATCGTCGCCGGTGACGTCGCCGAACGCACCGACGACATCCGCTGGTCGCTGGATCTGCTGCGCCGACGGTTCGCGAAGGTGATCTGGGTGCCGGGAAACCATGAATTGTGGACCACCGGTAAGGACCCGGCCCAGGTGTTCGGCCGGGCGCGCTACGACTATCTGGTCGAGATGTGCGACGAGATTGGAGTGCTCACACCCGAGCACCCGTATCCGGTGTGGACCGAGGCCGGCGGTCCGGCGACCATCGTGCCGATGTTTTTGCTCTACGACTACACGTTCCTGCCGGAGGGGGCGACCACCAAGGCGGAGGGCCTGGCGATTGCGCGGGAGCGCAGCGTCGTCGCGACCGACGAGTTCCTGCTGTCCAGTGAGCCCTATGCCACCCGCGACGCGTGGTGCCGGGACCGTCTGAAATACACCCGGGCCCGGCTGGAGGAACTGGACTGGATGACCCCGACAGTCCTGGTGAACCATTTCCCGCTGCGCCGCGAACCGTGCGATGTCCTGTTCTACCCGGAGTTCGCGCTGTGGTGCGGCACGACTGAGACCGCCGACTGGCACACCCGCTACAACGCACTCTGCGCGGTGTACGGGCACCTCCATATCCCGCGCACGACGTGGTACGACGGGGTCCGGTTCGAGGAGGTCTCGGTGGGCTACCCGCGAGAGTGGCGGCGGCGCAAGCCCTACCGGTGGATGCGGCAGGTGTTACCCGACCCGGAGTACGCCCCCGGCTATCTCAACGACTTCGGCGGTCATTTCATGATCACCCCGGAGATGCGTGCGGAGTCCGCGAAATTCCAGGAGCGGCTACGCAGCCGGCGCGGATGAGTGAGCTCATGCGGGCGGTGCTTCCCGACGTCGCCGATCTGGTTTACGCGGAGATGTATGACGATCCGCCGCATCTGGCTGCCCTGCCGGAGGAGGAATCGTTGATCGCACGATCGGTTGCCAAGCGGCGCAACGAGTTCGTCACCGTTCGGCACTGTGCCCGGGTGGCAATGCAACAACTCGGAGTACCGCCGTCGCCGATCCTCAAGGGAGAGAAGGGCGAGCCGCACTGGCCCGTTGGCGTGGTGGGCAGCCTCACTCACTGCGAGGGCTACCGCGCGGCGGTGGTGGGCCTTAGTGCTGCGGTGCGTTCGGTCGGTATCGATGCTGAGCCGCATGACGTGCTGCCGAAGGGTGTGCTCGATGCCGTCAGCCTGCCCATCGAGCGCGATGAGATTGCGGCGCTGCCCGACGATCTGCACTGGGACCGAATCCTGTTCTGCGCCAAGGAGGCGACCTACAAGGTGTGGTTCCCGTTGACGCAGCGCTGGCTTGGCTTTGAGGACGCCCACATCACGTTCACCGTCGGTTCGGAGGGGACTGCGGGTGAGTTCGTGTCCCGGATCCTGATCGATCCCGCGGCACGTTCCGGTTCGCCACTGACCGAATTGGCCGGTCGGTGGTCGGTGGCCGGCGGGCTGGCGCTCACGGCGATCGTGCTGTGACTGGCGCTGCTCCACATCCCGGCATTGTGGTCGTCGACAAACCGGCCGGTATGACAAGTCATGATGTGGTGTCGCGATGCCGGCGCATCTTCGGCACCCGCAAGGTCGGTCACGCCGGCACCCTGGACCCGATGGCCACCGGCGTCCTGGTGATCGGAATCGAACGTGCCACCAAGATTCTCGGCCTACTCACCGCGACGTCGAAGTCGTATGCGGCCACCATCCGTCTCGGCCGGACCACCACCACCGATGACGCCGAAGGCGACGTGGTCCACGATGCTTCGGCCACCGAGGTGACCGACGCCGCGATCAGCGCCGGAATCGCGATGCTGCGTGGCGAGATCGAGCAGCGTCCGTCGGCGGTCAGTGCGATCAAGGTCGGCGGCAAGCGGGCCTATCAGCTTGTCCGCGAGGGACAGCAGGTTGAACTGGCCGCACGCACGGTCCAGATTGACCGCTTCGACGTCGTGGCGATCAGGCGCACGGGACCATTCGTCGACGTCGATGTCGCGGTGGACTGCTCATCGGGCACCTATATCCGGGCGTTGGCTCGGGATCTCGGAGCACATCTTCGGGTAGCAGGGCGGGAGGGACCCAGCGTGGGTGGTCACCTGACCGCGCTGCGGCGCACCCGGGTCGGCGGGTACGGACTCGAACAGGCCCGCACCCTCGACGAGCTCGCCGAGCAGCCCAGCCTGAGCTACTCCCTCGACGAGGCCTGCCTGCTCGGGTTTCCGCGCCGTGACATCACCGCGGCTGAAGCCGAGGATGCCGGCCACGGGCGTCCGCTCCCGGCGGCGGGTATCGAGGGCATCTATGCCGCGACTGATCCCGATGGTCGGGTGCTGGCCCTCCTGGAGGACCGGGGCCCCAAGACCAGGTCCGTTGTGGTGATCCGCCCGGCGACGCTGCAGGACGGGACGTCCTGAGATGGGGGCACCTCCCGCTTGCGGGGGAGAGCCGGGCAATCAGACACCGCCCGGCGACGCTTTAGCCAATCGTCACCGGATCGTTGGATTCGGCAGCCGGACTGCGTCGTAGTCTTGTACCCGTGGAGCGTTGGCGCGGTCAGGGCGAGATCCCGTCGGATTGGGGCCGCTGTGTGCTGACAATCGGGGTGTTCGACGGCGTGCACCGCGGGCATGCCGAGATCATCG
>Ga0194052_1001664_pt1 | contig 12680 bp, 14 predicted proteins | sample SepL226m_MetaG_FD_160117 | JGI IMG/M metagenome (GOLD analysis project Ga0194052, IMG submission 160117) | Anoxic zone freshwater microbial communities from boreal shield lake in IISD Experimental Lakes Area, Ontario, Canada - Sep2016-L227-6m | ecosystem: Environmental > Aquatic > Freshwater >... | reverse complement strand
AAGTTAATAAGACCCGATTCCGATTGAATATGAATGAGTATTCATTCATTTATCAGATGATAAATTGAGATGTCAAGAAAAACATTAGCGGAGATGTGGTGGGGGAAAAACATTATGTGAATACAGATTTATAATAAAGTTAATAAAAAAGGCGTATAAAATGAAACCTGAAAATTAAAAAGATATGAAGTTTAATGCAATGAATTATAATTCATTATGTGATAAGTAGAATTTCACCCATTTTTCTGGACAGTTGTTTGAGGTTGAATGGCTTCTGGATAAATCCGTTGCAGCCGCGTTTCATGATATCGGCTGCCTGGCCATCAACCGCATAGCCGCTGGACAGGATAACCTTAATGTCTGGATGCATCGACTTGAGTTTATCAAAGGTTTCGCTGCCGTCCATAATCGGCATGATCATATCCAGAATTATCAGAACAATGTGATCATGGTGGCGTTCCAGGAGATTTAAGGCTTCCTTTCCATTTGGCGCTGTCAGTACCTGATAGCCCAGTTTTTCGAGCATCTGACCGCCGACATCCAGAATCATCTTCTCATCATCAACCAGCAGAACTATTCCAGAGCCTTTAACGACAGGTTCGCAAATATCTTTTTCTATACCGACCGACTTTTTAGATGCCGGAAGATAAACAGTAAATGAAGTTCCCTTGCCTTTTTCACTGCGAACATTAATGAAACCCCCGTGATTTTTGATGATTCCATAAGCAGATGATAAGCTGAGACCAGTTCCCCTGCCTTTTTCCCTGGTGGTGAAAAACGGCTCGAATACCCGTTCCCGAATATTCGAATCCATTCCCACACCAGTGTCGGTTATGGAAAAAATGACATAATTTCCAGGAATCACAGAAAAAGCCTGGATACAACTGTCATCAAGAGTTTCATTTGCGGTTTGAAGATGAAGATTTCCTCCTGCGGGCATGGCCTGCCAAGCATTCACATAAAAATTCAGCAGCACCTGCTCAATCTGGCCACGATCCACATCAACAGTCAATAAGTCTTCCTGGAGGCTTGAACTGATGGTAATCTCTTTTTTCGTGCGGGCGAACATTTCGGAAGTACGCTGAATCAGCTCGTTCAAATTGGTTGGCTCGACCACGAATTTACCTCCCCTGGCAAATCCCAGGAGCTGTCGGGTGAGGTCTGCGCCGCTTTGAACATATTTTTCAATATTTTTCAGCCGTTCATACCCTGGATGTGCTGGATCAATATTCATCAGCGTCAGGGTGGCGTTTCCGAGAATACCCATAAGCAGGTTGTTAAAATCATGGGCAATGCCGCCTGCAAGCGTACCGATGGCTTCCATTTTATGTACCTGCTGGAGCTGGCTTTCCAGTTTTATCCGTTCAAGTTCGGCCCGTTTTTTATCAGTAATATCCTTGATGGTTCCGAAGCTGGCTGTTTTCCCCCGATAGGAAAAAACTCCAATGTTCATATTGACTGTTAACCGGGTGGATCCGTCCTTGTGAAGAATATCAAATTCATATTCGTTTTCCACCGTTTCACCAGCCTGTCGCCGAAGATAGCGATCTGCCACGCGCTGCCGGTATTCAGGAGCAATCAGTGGCAAGAATTCCATACCCATCATTTCCTCGACTGAATACCCCATCATGAGCGCCATGGCTTCGTTAACAAAACGAAATCTGTCGTCCTGAAGGATAAAGACTCCATCCTGAATGTTGTTCACCAGCGTCCGGTATTTTTCTTCAGAAATGTGGAGGCCGATCAGTTGGTTGAGCATGGCCTCAAGAATCTCCGGAGTTTTGGCTTGCTGGAACCAGGAACAGTCCAGACATTTTTTTATCTTTTCCGGAAAGCTTTCCAATAATTCTCCCTGACAGTTCAGGGTAGGTACGGTCCAACAATCGGTTTCGTTAAATATCCTTACGGGACAGTCTTTCTGTTCGCACCTGAAATGTTCCCAGCAGAGAGAGTGAATAGTCATGGAATCCGATCCTTTCCGATAGATATTTACAACTTAACTTACTGATTTATATCTTAGCAACTGATTCTCGGATAATGTGAACATCGTGTTGTGGAAAAGGTATTTCGATGTGACGTTCCCGAAAAAGACGCTCAATTTCAAACCGGATATGCGTTTCCACTTTGACCATCTGGTCAACCAGGGTCCAGACACGAAGCTTGAAGATCAGCGCGCTATCTCCAAAATCGGAAAACAGAACATCGGATTCAGGAGTTTTTAAAACCCACTGCGCTTTTTCGGCAATCTCGGTAAGGGTGCTAGATACCAATGCCGTGTCTGATCCATAAGCCACTCCAACAGTAATAACCCTTCGTATGCGATGGTCCTTGAAACTCCAGTTTATGACCTTGTTGCTGATAAACTCCGAATTGGGAATAATCAAAGAGGCATTATCATAGGTTTGAACCAGAGTCGAGCGAACATTGATTTTCTGGACAACTCCCCAAATTCCATTGATTTCTACAGCATCTCCAACCTGAATGGGCCGCTCGAAAAGCAGGATAATTCCGCTGATAAAATTGTTGAAAATATTCTGGAGCCCGAAACCGAGTCCGATACTGAGAGCACCAAAAACCACGGTAAGGGATGTTGAGCTAACTCCGATCATTCGAAGCGATATAAATATGCCGATGCCCCAGATCAGGTATGTGGTGATGGTGGTAATGGAGTCTTTCAGTCCGGTGTCCATGCCGCTTCCGGCCAAAAATTTTTCCCGCAGTATTTTGCGCCACAGGCGGGTGGACAGTTCGGTGAGTAAGAGCATCAGGGCCGAGCAGACAAATCCCATAATGCTGAACTGCGTGTCGCCGATGGGGATCGGGTAATTGATGACTCTGAAAAACCCGATGATCACGGCGTTTTTGGCGCCCCATGCCATCATAATGGCGATGAAAAAAATCGGAAACCAGATTGCCCACAACAATCTCATGGACAACCACTGCAGGGTGTAACGATCTGATGCTTGTTTATCCGCATCAGACAAATGTCGTTTTCTAAGCTCCCGCTGCCATTCCAGGAGCGCCATCATAAGTATTCCGCCCCAGAAACAGGCGACGATGGTAATGATCCAGGAGGTGAACCAGTAAATAGCCAGATATCCATATCCGATCAGTTCCAGAACTGGCCCGAGACCTGCAATGGCATAGCCGGCTCCCGCCGCGATTGGACGGATTAGGGGAAATCCGCCGGAAAAAGCCGGAATACAAGATTCCACAGATTTCCAGAAAAGGATATACCCGGTAAGAAGGCCGATGCCGAAAAGTATCCGCGCCAGAAACAGGATGCTTCCGGTTCCATCCACAAACCATTCCAGCCCCAAATACAGTATCCATAATAAACGGATGCTTCGAAGTCCAAAACAAAGCCCATGACTGATCTTTGACGGAATTGCCGGCAATGGCAGTCGGTTCCATGTCTGAATGCCTACCAACCCCCACTGGGTCAAAAGCCAAAACCACAGTAAATCCAGAGCGATTCCCCACTTTGCAATCTCGGCTGATTCCGCCTGAAGGGTCATGTATCCGGCGATGAATGCCGTTGTTCCGGCAAGAATCAAGGATTTTTCCAACATGCAGAAAGATAGATGTCGCCATGGCGTCTTGACCAGCTTGCCGCTCTGCTCGTAACTGCGGCAAAATCTGCGGACACGAAGCATCACCCACAGTATGCCGGCGTATAAAATCAGGGCAGGCAATAACCTCTGACCGATGGACTCCCAGAACGTTCGGGTAAATAATGTCCAGAAATCAGCAGATAACAGCATCCATGTCTTGTTGAAAATGGCGGATATTTCAGATTGCACCTGCACGACATTCAGCGCAAAAAAAGGCGATGCGCTGCGCTGGAAGAGAGCTTCCTTCTTTTTCAGCGCAATCTGACCGTTCAGTTTTTCTGATAGATCGGAAATAGCGGTTCGGGTTTCTTCGAGTTGCAGCTCCAGCGGCTGATAGATATCAAGGATTTTTTCAATACGTTTTTGTTTGACTGTCAACAAGGCAATCAGAGTTTGAAGATTTTTTTTCAAAGTGGCGGTTACAGAATCAGCCTTGCTGACAGCACTGATATCCGTCAACTGCTTTTCATTCAGGCTTAGCTGTTCCAGTGTCTGATTCAGCATTTGGTTGAACAGCCCAGTCTTGTCAGAAATTTCTTTTAGTTTGCCATCAATGGCGCTTAGCGTATTCAGGGTGTCAATCTTGGCTTTTTCCAAATCCGCCACGGTGGTCTGGGGTAGAAGCAGGATATTTCCGTATGCCGATAACTGAACGCTATATCCATTCAATTCCGCAACAAACGATTTTTTGTATGTTCCAGCCAGGTCGCGATTGGCTTTCAGTTCCTCATTGCTCAAGGTTTCTGCGTCTATAGTGATTTCAATGCCCGAAATATCTTCCGGCTTTTGTTTTTCAGTGACAGAGGGAACTGGATTCGCACTGCGATCTTCAGCGGAAGCCATGCCGTTGCCGTCCAGAATGAATCCAGCGGCAATCATGGCTGTGAACGCTAAAATACATACAGCAAACGCGCTGATGAATGTTTGACGCCGAGTACCAAAATTCTGCATAAACTTCTTCTCCCAATGGTCAATGACTTCAATCATATAAGTGGTTCAAAAATCAGCCAGTTACGGCTCAGTAACACCGCAGAAGAATTTGGTTATACTTCGAACGGGCATAATCTGCACTTTCCATAAACTCCCTCTCCCAGCGGGGGAGGGTTGGGGTGGGGGATTCAAAAACGCAAATTATGCTCACTTGCAACATATATCACCAACAAGGGGTTGACACAACACTGACGTGTCGATAGGCTGGAATACGATCGTTTATACCAATGAAATTCTTTTCCGGATAGTAGTATTTTCTGTTACGAGGCTCCCATGACTGAAAACAAATCGTCTGTTTCCATAGAAAATCCGTCATTCAGTGACCGCGAATGGCGCAGTTTCAGCATTCTTCATATTGCAGCCAATGCCATAGGCGCAGGTGTCTGCATGTTTTATTTTTATCATTTCGAACCGGCAGGGTATCTTCATACCCTTATTGATGCCTTTGTCCTCCCCGTTATTGTCACCATTTCATTAATCGTAATAGGGATGCGATTTCAATACCTATGGAATAAATGTCTCAGGGAGTACATTCATATTCTTCGCAAGGGACAGGCTGCCCCATTGGAGTTACAAAAAAAAGCACAGCGTCAGATTCTAAACCTCCCCTATATCTCTGCCGTTATTACACTGTTGATGTGGGGGCTTGCCTCAATGTTTATGGCATTTTATCGAATATTGACACATCCTGAAGGAGAAGCGTTTTCGGAAAGCATGAAGCATGCAGTCCGTATTTTGGGCGGAACCATTCTTGCCGGACTGGTAACCAGTGCAGTCATTCTGTTTACAATGGAAACCCTTTGCCGAAAGATCCGTCCTTATTTTTTTCCGGATGGCGACATGGTAAAAACCCCTGATGCATACCAGTTAAAACTGAGAATACGGATGCTTATCACATTTTTCCTAACCAGCATTTTGCCGCTGGGACTGATGGCGCTTCTTTCCTACAACAAGACCCGCATGATGGCATTCATGAATCCGCAGGAAGTACTTCAAAGCATGTTGAACCTGACAATGTTTTTGGTGGTCATTGGAATATCCGCCTCAATTGTTCTGTCCCGTCAGTTTGCCGTCAGTATTGTTGATCCCATAATGGATATTGAAAAAGCCATGATCTGTGTTGAAAATGGCGATTTGACAGCGTCGGTTTTGGTTAGATCCAATGATGAGCTGGGAGTAATGGCGGAAAATTTCAATAAAATGGTGGATGTTCTCAGAGAGCGTTCCCGGATTCAGCAGTCTCTGAATATGGCAATGGAGGTTCAGCAGAATCTTCTGCCTAAATCCCTTCCCCGAATACGCGGCATTGATATGGCGGGTGCCTGCTTTTATTGCGATGAAACCGGCGGGGATTATTTCGATATATATGTGCCGGATTTATCCAGTCCGGACAGGTTCAGCGTCGTGGTCGGTGATGTTTCTGATCATGGGGTTCCATCAGCCCTGGTCATGACAACCGCCCGCGCATTGCTGCGCATGCGTTCTTCGATGTCCGGCAGCGCCGCGCAGGTGATTTCAGATGTTAATCGCCAGTTGTCCTGGGATGTTGAAGATTCCGGCCAGTTTATGACCCTGTTTTATGGCGAACTGGATCGGGCGTCGCTTCAACTGCGCTGGGTCAATGCCGGGCATGATCCTGCCTTTCTCTTCGATACACTTACTGGACAGTTTCAGGAGTTGAAAGGAAAAGGAATGGCCCTGGGGGTTTTTGATGACTCCGTTTATGTTCAATCCGAAAGGGGATTACTTCCCGGACAATCGTTGATAATAGGAACGGATGGTATATGGGAGATGCACAATCTTGAAGGGGAGATGTTTGGAAAAGACAGGCTGAAGGATATAATCAGAAATCATGCCGAATCTTCGGCTGCTGAAATCGTTCAAAACATTATGAGCGATCTGGAGCAGTTCCACTACCCACTAAAAAAAGAGGATGACGTTACACTTGTTGTCATCAAAATTATACATGAGCAGGCAGAGATGTGCTGAGCAGCAGAAACCATGATCGGTGAAGTCAACATTTAAGCAGACGCGATTGATGTAACAATACCCGGTTATTTTGTCATGCCGCGTATGGCAAAACTTCATTGCTCAGCCTATCCATTAGCGTATCTTCCGCGACAGCCAGGTCATAATCCATTTGAAGCCCCAGCCAGAATTGTGGCGAATTTTTGAAATATATTGAAAGCCTCAATGCAGTATCCACTGATAGAGACCGTTTACACTGGACTATCTGATTAATACGCATACCAGTAACATGGATTGCTTTAGCCAACCTGTATTGACTGATGGCCATAGGCACCAGGAATTCGTCTCTTAATATCTCTCCCGGATGTATTGGGGGAATTCTGTCCATATCTTTTCTCCTTAATGGTAGTCCACGATTTCCACGCCGGAAGCATCGCATCCATCCCATTTAAAGCAAACCCGCCATTGATCGTTGATTCTGATGCTGTACTGCCCCTTTCTATCTCCAGATAAGGATTCAAAAAAATTATTGGGTGGTATCTTTAAATCGTTTATTGAGACAGACCGATTGATCATCCATAATTTCTTTAATGCAGTACGCTGGATGTCTTGTGGGAGTTTTTTTGAAAAACTTCGTTTAAATATTTTCTCAGTTTCTTTACAATTAAACGATTTAATCATAGGTCGTTAATACCGTTATCTGATAGTATTGTCAAACGATACTACGCCCATGTCAAAAGGCCCGGTCAACTTCGGTTGATCGGGCCTTTTTGTTTTTTAAGGCGTGATTTTCTTTTTCTTGGTTTTAGCGGGGGGCGAGGATCGGGGAATTATTGGCGCTGCAAGTAGAGGATAATGACTTTTTCAACGGGCTTGTCCGGATGTCACCAGAAATCGCAGAGATTTTAAAAAAGGCGCAGAACCCCGCATGACCTTCGTCCATATCTGAAATCGACCGGAAAACGACCTTGACCGACACCAGACCGACCCTGGCAAAAACCGCTGAATGAAATTCAGCACATAAGTACCTGAATTTATATGGAGGCGGCATTCGGATTTGAACCGAAGAATAACGATTTTGCAGACCGTTGCCTTACCACTTGGCTATGCCGCCAAAGAACATGGAGCGGGAAACGGGATTTGAACCCGCGACTTCAACCTTGGCAAGGTTGCACTCTACCGCTGAGTTATTCCCGCTCATAAACTCGACCTATTTAACTTTTTTCGCTATCGTTGTCAACTTCTTTTTTCAAAATAAAGATTTTGGGTGCGTTATCCTAAAAGCTATATCATTTATGGCTTGACCAGAAACCGCTTGAAACGGTACCCATAGTCCAGACCAGACCAGAGCGTATAGATAAGCGCTCCCCACAGAAAGAACATGCCAATGCCGTGAAAGTTGATTCCAAAATATGGATAATGAATCAGCAAGGGGATGATGGCGGCGATCTGAAAGCCTGTCTTATATTTACCCAGATTTGAGGCGGAAATATCTTCGTTGTTATCGGCCATCACATTTCGCAGCCCGGTAATTGCAATCTCTCGGCCGATGATGATACAGATAACCCATCCTGGTATCCATCCATGGGAAACAATCATGATCAAGGCGGATGAAACCAGAAGTTTGTCGGCAAGGGGATCCATCAGCTTTCCGAATTCCGAGGTCAAGCCACGGCTTCGCGCAAAAAAACCATCAAAATAATCAGTGATTGCAGCCGCACTGAAAAGAATCGCCGCACTGAACGCACTGAGTTTGCTCGGGCACAGCATGAGCAGAATGATCCCCGGTATGGCGCCAACCCGGCACATCGTCAGAAAATTCGGGTGGCTCAGCAGTCCTTTGACCTTATCGAGTTGAAGCCTGTTTATCCGCATGTCTTTGACTTATTCCAATCATTTAAAAAGGATTGAATCCCTCTGTCGGTCAGGGGGTGAGATGCAAATTTCGCCAGAACATTAAATGGAATGGTCGCAATGTCAGCGCCCAGCAAAGCAGAATCCAGCACATGAAGCGGATTACGAACACTGGCCACAATAACCTGTGTATGAAACGTATAGTTCTGATATATCTGAACTATCTGCTCGATCAAAGCCATGCCATCCTGGGAAACATCATCCAGCCGCCCGATAAATGGACTAACATAGGTGGCGCCAGCCTTGGCCGCCATCAATGCCTGAAGCGGCGAAAAAACAAGGGTGACATTGGTGTCGATGCCTTCCAGCGAAAGAATGCGTGTCGCCTTGATGCCATCAACCGTCATCGGCACTTTTACCACGATATTCCTGTGGATTTCGGCCAGATGGCGGGCCTCTTTCAGCATCCCATCCATATCCAGACTGATAACTTCCGCGCTGATGGGGCCATCCACAATTTCACAGATGTCCCGAATAATAGTCTCGAAATCCCGGCCTTCTTTGGCTATCAGGCTGGGGTTGGTGGTAACGCCATCTACCATGCCCATGCTGTAGGCTTCTTTGATTTCATCGATATTCGCCGTATCAAGAAAAAATTTCAATGGACTGCTCCTTTTATGAAAATGCTTGATGTTGCAGGTCAGCGCCCATCATGAAGAATTAGCAGACCACTCTTCAATGAGAATTGGCATCAGTTGACCTGTTATAAATTCGATATATACCGCTGACGGCATTCCGTACCGCAAAAGTACAGATCCTTGCCATTCCGATGTAAATGGACACCGCTTCTTTTGGGAAAATACACCTGGCAAACCGGGTCCTGAACCATGATATCGTCAAGTTCACCGGGCGGTCGATTTGCACCTGCCTGAGAAATGCTTATATGCTTTATGATCCAGGATTTCAAGAACCGAAATCCGATATAGCCGACGGCAATGAGTGCAATGATTTTAATCATGATATTTCAACGATCCCCTGTCCCACATCTTCAAGGTTATCCAGCAGTTGCTGAACCGTCTGGTTAAGGATGGGATGGCGCAAAGTCGGATCCATGTCGCATAACGGTTTTAGCACAAATCGCCTGAGGTGCATCCGCGGATGCGGAAGGGTCAATGCCGGATGGTCGGTGACAGTCGCATCAAAAAAAATGATGTCCATATCCAGAATCCGGGGACCGAATCGAATGGCATCCGAAATCCGGCCAGCCTTTTTCTGGATGTCCTGCAACACGGCCAGAAGCTCAAACGGATCCAGGCAGGTTTCGATCTGCACCGCACAATTCACAAACCAGTCCTGATCAAGATAATCAACCGGTTCCGTTCGATATAGCAGGGACTGATTCAACAACCGGGAATGGCTATCTGCAGTCAGCGCCGCAATCCCCTGCAGGCAGTTATCCTGTTTCTGTCCCAGATTCGAACCCACGCCAACAAATGCAGTGTGCGCAAACATGTTCAGAATCCTACGGATTTGATTCTGGCCACAGCCTCCTTCATCCGCTCGGTTCCCACGGTCAGGGCCATGCGGACATAGCCTTCACCGGGAGCGCCAAAGCCATTGCCAGGCGTTGCCACAATACCGGCCCGTGTCAGCAGATGAGAGGCGAACGATGTCGAAGAATACCCCTTGGGAATTTCAATCCATACATAAAACGTTGCGCGGGGTTTTTCCACGGACAGGCCGATTTCGCGAAGGCCGTCCACCAGAATATTCCGCCGAAGGGTATATTCGCGGTTCATGTTCTCCACGCAGGTTTGATCCCCATCCAAGGCCGCAATACCGGCGAACTGAACCGCCTGGAATGCGCCTGAATCAATATTGCTCTTGATCTGGCCAAGAGCCTGTATCACTTCGGCTCTGCCCACGGCAAACCCGAGTCGCCAACCGGTCATGTTATAAGTTTTGGAAAGGGAGTGAAATTCAACGCCGACCGCTTTGGCGCCATCAGTCTCCAGAAAACTGGGCGGACGGTATCCGTCAAAGGCCATTTCCGAATAGGCGGCATCGTGACAGACTATAATGTTATGCTTTTCCGCGAAGCGCACCACATCCTTGAAAAATTCAAGGGTCGCCACGGCGGATGTCGGATTGTTGGGATAGTTGATAAACATCAGCTTTGCTTTGGCGGCAACCGATTCGGGGATGGCGGAAAGATCCGGCAAGAACTGGTTGGATTTAAGAAGGTCCATAAAATATGTCCGGCCGCCGGCAAACTGTATGCCGGTATTATACACAGGATATCCAGGACTGGTCGCCAGTCCAATATCTCCCGGATTGATAAGGGCCAAGGGAATATTGGCAATCCCTTCCTTGGACCCTATCAGGGTAACGACTTCTGTTTCCGGCGAAAGCGAGACCTGAAATCGTTTCTGATACCATCTGGCGACCGCTTCGTTAAAAGCGCCCATGCCGGAATAGGAAGGGTAGCGGTGATTGGCCGGATCCCAGGCAGCCTTGTTCAGGGCTTCGATAATGTGCGGAGGCGTCGGCATATCTGGATCACCTACCCCAAGATCAATAATATCCACGCCATTTTTTCGGGCTTCTGTTTTCTGGCGGTCAATTTCCTTGAACAGATAAGGGGGAAGGGCTTTGAGCCGGTCGGATTTTTCAATCTTAATCGTCATAAAATCATCCTTGTTCGAATTTAATAGGCATCAGGATTCAGAATCCGGAAGCCGTCAGATCAGGACAAACCGTGGTCGCAAGACCACACAGCCATTTTCAATAATTCCAGGCTTCTTCACAAAGCTCCGCCCGGTATATAACACGGGCATCCCCTTCCAGGTAAACGTCGGAATAAGTGTCCTGATGATGAGTAAAATAAATGCGCAGATGCCCGCCACTTCGCGTCAACAGCGTAACCGGAGAAGCCAGACCGAATTTATGGGACATAATCAGCGCGCTGGCAACACATCCGGTGCCGCAAGCCAGGGTTTCATCTTCAACGCCGCGTTCATAAGTGCGAATTGCAACAATGTTGTGTAGGGGCGACCGGCCGGTCGCCCGCACTTCAACGAAATTGGCATTGGTTCCCGCAGGTGCAAAATCCGAATGAAATCGGATTTCTTTTCCCATTTCCTTCACAGGAGTTTCATCCAAATTATCCACGACCATCACGACATGGGGAACACCGGTATTGACGCTGCTGATCAAAAAATTCCCGCCTCTCAGATCAATCGGATAATCCAGTTTCAGGTTCAGGGGATCTGTCACCTTGATCTTGACCAGACCCGTTTCTGCAACCGATGCGGACACAACCCCTGCCAGGGTTTCAAAGGACATATCCGGACCGGTAATGCCATTCAAATAAGCAAAACGGGCCACGCACCTGGCTCCATTGCCACACATTTCCGCAAGGCTGCCGTCTGAATTGTAGAACCGCCATTTAAAGTCCACGGTATCCGAGTTCTCAATAAAGATGATGCCATCGGCGCCTACCGACATCTTTCTGCGGCAGACACCGACAATAAAGGCGGAAAGATTACTTTCTTCAATCACATGGCTCCGGTTGTCAATGATGATAAAATCATTGCCGCAGCCGCTCATCTTGTAAAAATGTATTGGGGTCATAGGATATTCATTCTTGATCATCATTTTTTAAACTGTTTTATCAGTTTGTTATATTCTTCGTGAGAGCCAATCCAGAACCATGTCATGGTATTCTTAATTTCTCTTACACCCAAAGCTCGCCAATTCAGTGTTATTCTTACGGAGTATATAGGCTTTGACAGATGAATCTTTTTGTAATTGAGCGACACGTCGAACGGGTTTTTCTTCCAGACTTTGTACGCTTTTTTTGCCTGCTTCTGTATTTCTTTTGGCAGAGACTGAAAAGCCTTTCTGAAACTCGGAAGAATACAGGAAATCACAATTCATTCCATCCGATTCTTTCCGATTTTCCCTCTTCAGCTTCTTTAATTGCTTTATCAGCCAACATTCCAAGTACATCTTGAGATTCAGAAAAAGATTTATCCCACTGCATATCATCTTTTATCATCTCAATGAAATCCGGTATTTTCATTTCTCCTATCCAATGAAGAGCAATTATTTCCTGTTCTTTTTCAGAAAATCCAGATGCCATATTAAATGCTTCTTGCAAAATTGCTGTCATAATATCCTCCGATAGGCGAACAATCTGTCAGTCCGGCAAATTCTATACTGTCAACGGTCATACTCTGCACTCCTGAACCC
>Ga0194052_1001660_pt1 | contig 12687 bp, 9 predicted proteins | sample SepL226m_MetaG_FD_160117 | JGI IMG/M metagenome (GOLD analysis project Ga0194052, IMG submission 160117) | Anoxic zone freshwater microbial communities from boreal shield lake in IISD Experimental Lakes Area, Ontario, Canada - Sep2016-L227-6m | ecosystem: Environmental > Aquatic > Freshwater >... | reverse complement strand
GAACGTGCGGAACCAGAACAGGGAAGCTGGTTTGCGCTCCAACCCTCTGGAAAACAGCAGTTTCTGGGCGATGTAACCATTGAGCAGATTGAAGCGCAGCTTCCCTTTTTTAACTCCGGCATCTGCAGCCAGTGTGGCCAGGCAGAGTTTCTTGACGGACTCATGCGCCATGCGGCTACGGACAAATTGCGACAGAGCGCTCGCCATGATTTTTTGCCGGCTCCCGGAAGATGGTTGGATCAAGCCTGCAGGTGCTGACAAGCGCTCCAGATAGATCTTGAGTTCTTCAGCGACACCGCGCTCCACCATGCCGGCAATATCCTCTTGCACCCTTGCCCATTCGGCCGGAAATCTTGCGCGAAGCTCATCCAGCGGGGGGTTCGTTTTCAGCCACTTCAGCGTTGTTGCGTAACTCTCTTGCTTCATCTGGACATTTTCGTACGGTGACAGGCGCAATCCGGCACGAAGCGCAAGGCGGGTTAAAGGTGCCAGTATGGCACCGCGGGCCGCTCGGTGAGCTCACTTCACGTGACTCCTGACCCAAGCCACCACTTGCAGCGGGCTAAAGGGTTTGATGAAGTAGGCGTCTGCGCCGCGCTTGCGGGCGTCATGCCCGTCCGCAACCTGACCGCGTGCGGTCACCATGGCGACCTGGGTGCCGCGCGTTGCGGGATCCGCCTTGATGGCATCGAGCACCTGCAGGCCATCCATCTCTCCCGGCATCATCACGTCCAGCAGCACCGCCTCGGGTCGATGGGTACGAATGGCTCTGAGGGCGCTGCTGCCGTCCTCGGCTTCCAGAACGGTGAACTCCTTGCCCAGCGTGATGCTGAACAAGCGGCGAACGTCAGCGTGGTCGTCAACAATCAGGATGCTGTGCATGGTGGGTTCCTTCTTGACTCGCTAGTGTTGATTCAGAAGTTGCGACAGGTCAACGGCATAGGCCTGTCCTTGCAAGACGTGCCGGCAGGTGCCGCAGGAAGCGCGGCTGCGCTCATTGATTGGCAGGCCGGTGCCAAGGGTCAGCGCGAAGGATTCAATCGGCGGGTTGCTGGCATCGTCGGCGCTACCCGTGGGTAAAAAAGCGAGTTTGAGCTGACCGCCATGCAGCACGATGATGCGCCGGCACATCAGCCAGCGCACCCGGGAATCACGACTTTCGGCTAGTGTTGCGTTGCCATCGGTAGCCGCTTGCTGCGTGGTGGCTTTGCTGCTGCGCCTGTGTGCGATAGCCGCCACGTGCCCGGTGATGATCACAAAGTTCCCCATCTGGCGTGTGCGGATGTTGATCTGGCTTCGCGCCGGAGCGCTGTTCTGCAGTGCCTCAAACAGCACCCGCAAGGCGTAACGCATCCAGGCTGCATGCCCGTACACCATGCCTTGGGCAGGGCTCTCCTGACCCATGGAAAAAACCGCCAACTCCGGGTCAACGGGTAGCGTCACCGGCGGCAAAGCCGCCCCCACGAGTTCAGTCAGGTTCAGCCGCTCATCGGCAAACACATCGTCACGCTGCATCAGCAGCGACAAGTCAGAAAGTTCTTGCAGCAAGGATTCGACGCGCATGCTCTGCAGCGTGATGGCCGCCGCGTCGTGCCAGGCGTGACCCGCCTGCGGTGAAAGCAGCAAGCGCAGCGCAGTGATTTGCGAGCGTGCCTCGTCGCCGAGCAGACGGAGAAAGTTTTGCTCGGCCGCCGGTAGATGCGCCAATTCAGCTGCAACGCCTTTGCTGCATTGCACCGGTACGATACAAATTGCATTGTCGTGGCGACCATCCATAATCAGCCAGGCCTCGCCCGGGTGCTCATCGGTAGCGGTTTTTCCGCTCCACAGCCCCAGCTTCACCGGCAGTTTGATGCGCCCGCGTGCTTCCAGATCCAACAGGTCTTTGAGTACGCCCTGCATGGCGCGGGCTTGTTTGACCCAGGGCTCTGCCGCTTGGTTGTGCGATAGCACTTGCGCTTTCCGGTCGAGCAGGACAAGACCCTCGGCCAGCTTGTCCAGCAGCGGCAGGTCAAAGTTCCGGCGCGTGGTTTGGCTCATGATTTTTCCACCTTTTTGCGCATGCAATCAAGTGAAGAGGCAAACCAGATCCGTGTCATTCTGGAGCTTCATCGCGCTGGCTTTGTCCCTGTTTGATAAGGTGAGCAAGCGTAGCTGCAATCTCGAATGATGTCCGTTAAGAATTTTTAAGACAGATTCTGGAGCGACTGATCAGCGGTACTGCAGCAGGCCTGAAGGCGGCCGGTCATCCACTGGATCCAAAGGTCGCAACCAAGGGGCAAGCGAGTGCCAGAACTGGCGATGTTGCTTGCAAGACCTAGGCGGCAAACGCCTCAAACTCATCAATCGGCGCCGGCTTGTTGAACAGATAGCCTTGATAGTTATTGCAGCCCAGCTTGGCCAGAAAGTTCTTTTGGGGCTCGGTCTCCACACCCTCCGCGATGACGGCCAGCCCCATGCTCTCAGCCAGCGCGACCACCATGTTGGCAATGGCTGCATCGTTGGGGTCGGTGAGGATGTCTTTGACAAAGCTCATGTCAATCTTGAGCTGACCCAAGGGCAGGCGCTTGAGGTACGAAAGTGACGAATAGCCGGTGCCAAAGTCATCGAGCGAGAAAGACACTCCCTGTGCCTTGAGTGCATTCATCTTGGCGATGGTGTCCGTCACATTGTCGAGCAGTCCGCTTTCGGTCAGTTCGAGCTTGAGTCGTTCGGGCCTGGCACCCGTTGCTTCCAGGATGGCCAGTACTTCCTGGACGAAGGAGCTCTGTCTGATTTGACGGGCGCTGACATTGACCGCCATGGTCAGGTGTGAGCGCTCTGGCCGAAGTGCCCAAGCGGCGAGTTGCTTGCATGCAGTCTCCAGGACCCAGCGGCCCAGGGGCAGAATCAGACCACTGGCCTCCGCGATCGGAATGAATTCCACCGGCGACACCAGGCCGCGCTGCGGATGCTGCCAGCGCACCAGTGCTTCCACACCGCTGAGTTGATTCCTGTCTCCGCACTGGGCCTGATAGTACAGAATGAACTGGCCTTTGGCGAGGGCCTCGCGCAAATCGACTTCGAGTCCGGCGCGCCCCGCCAATGCGGTTTGCATCGTCGGCTCAAACAAGCGTATCGAGTTGCGTCCGGCCGCCTTGGCCTCGTACATCGCCAGTTCGCCACGTTTCAAGGGTTCATCGATGTTTTCACGCTGGGGGCCACCAAAGAGGGTGACGCCGATGCTGGCCGTGCTGTGATGTCCGTGACCCTCAAGTTCGTAGGGTTGCCCCAGTGCGCTGAGGATTTTGACAGCGACGACCTGAGCCTGCGCGGCCGCCTCAGGCAAGGTGCTGATCAAGTTTTCGAGCAATACGATGAATTCGTCGCCGCCGAGTCTTGCCACGGTGTCGCCCTCGCGCACGCAGCCGATCAGCCGATGGCTGATCTGTTGCAGCAGCAAATCACCCTTGTCATGGCCCAGGGTGTCGTTGAGGGTCTTGAAGTCGTCCAGATCGATGAACAACAGCGCGCCCTGATGGCCGTGCCGCAGTGCCGCAGCCATGGCTTGTTCGAGCCGATCCAACAGCAGCCTGCGGTTGGGCAATCCGGTCAGGGGATCGGAGAAGGCCAGGGCCTGAATCTGGCTGTCGGATTGTTTGCGCTCGGTGATGTCCTGGACCGTGCCGACCATTTTCTGCAAATCACCCTGGGCATCGAACTGGAGCCTGCCCAAGCCATGCACCCAGCGTTCAGCCTCATCGTCCGGTTTGACGATACGGTATTCCTTGTCGAACATACTGTGTTGCCCTGCGACCTGATTCTGGAAGTATTTACTCATCATCGACCGGTCTTCAGGGTGAATCAACGACTCCCAACTCTGCACTGAACGATCGAAGCTGACACTGATCCCGAATAGCCGATCAAGCTCTTCTGAACTTTCCCAGCGCCCGGTGGCCATATCCAGCGCATAACTGCCCATGCTGGCAATGCGTTGCGCCTCCTTGAGCGATTCCTGGCTTTGATGCACGGCTTCATCCGAGCGACGCTTGGAAAAAATGCGATAGAGCGTCTGAGCCACCAATCTGGCGGTCTCCACATCCATATCGGTGTAGGGCAGCGGCTTGTTGCCGACACCCATCATCATGCGAACCAGACCGCCCTCGATGACCGGCACGCTGATCAGGCGCTCCAGCCGGGCATGGCCCTCTGGCAGGCCGTGCTTGCCTGGTGCATTGGTGTAGTCGTTGATCAGCACGGGCTTTCGCTGGCGCAGGGCATCGGCCCAGATTCCGGCCTGGCGGATGGGGCAGTGCCGGTCAAGACTGGCTGTGCAGTAGCCCGTCAGGGTGGATTGCGACCAGGTCAGCAGTTCAATGGTTTCCTGGTCGTCGTGCACAAAATGGACAAAGCCGATCTGGCTGCCGGTGAGCTGTTCTGTGATGCTGAGCCCATGCTGCAAGAAATCCGTCTCGTTCATGGCATCAGTGGCGAGCGGGAGATTGAGCAGCGCTTCGGAGCGTTGCGCCTGTTGGTTCAGCAAGGCCTGGGCCTCGCTTTCACGCGCAGACAGATTCAAGGTTTGACTGAGCTGGCGCTGAATCATTCCAAACAGGAGCAGGGAAGTTACTGCAACAAAGAGCCACCCCTTGACTGTGCTCCAGAAGGCAATCCGGGTGGGATCGCTGACCAGCCAGACCAGGATCCAGTCCGAAAACAGTATCCACAGACAGGCGAATACCGCATACAAAAAAACCACCCTCGCTGCTGCATTCTTGGACTGCAGCTTGGCTGTTGGATCGTCAAGGGTGTAGTTCATGCTTTATCCACACATTGTCTATTACGACCTCGGCCGAGAAATCTTTAGCGACGAAATCATCGCCACCCTGTCGACGACATTGGACCTACAGACCACTGCCCATGTTGGGGCCGGTCTCAATCAAGCGAGAAATGTTGGGGGGTATGGCAATTTCAATTGAATTTGCCATTGGTGAAATGGCGGAAGCGGTGAGATTCGAACTCACGGACGGTTTCCCGTCGCCGGTTTTCAAGACCGGTGCAATCGACCACTCTGCCACGCTTCCGAGGGGCGTATTCTAGCCGTCTGGCGCTCTGACGGGTGCCGCATGACAAAATGCTGGCATGTCAGATTCCACCGTTCCCGCCCAGCCACGCAATCCTTTGCACGGTCTGACGCTGGAGGCCATCGTCACGGCGCTGGCGGCACATTACGGCTGGGCTGAACTGGGCGAGCGCATACCCGTGCGCTGCTTCACGCACGACCCGAGCGTCGCCTCCAGCCTCAAGTTCCTGCGCAAGACACCCTGGGCACGCGAAAAGGTAGAGGGTCTCTACCTTTTCATGTGGCGTGAAATGCGCCGCGCTTCGTCCTAGCCGGCGTGGTGCTTGGCCGCGTTGGCGACGGCCAGCGCCGTCATGTTGACAACACGCCGCACCGTGGCCGATGGCGTCAGCACATGGACCGAGGCCGCGGCGCCGAGCAGGATCGGACCCACCGTGACGCCGTGACCACCGGTCATCTTGAGCACATTGAACAGGATGTTGGCGGCGTCCAGGTTCGGGCAGATCAGAATATTGGCTTCACCCTTGAGCTTGCTGTCCATCAGGGTCGCGTGGCGCATGTCTTCGGACAGTGCAGCATCGCCGTGCATTTCTCCATCGCATTCCACATCAGGTGCCATCTGGCAAAACAGCTCGTAGGCCTGGCGCATCTTGACGGCCGATTTGCGGCTGGATGAACCGTACATGGAGTGCGACAGAAAAGCGACTTTCGGCGGCAAGCCAAAACGCTTCACCTCGTCGGCGGCCATCAGGGCGATGCTGGCCAGTTGCTGGGCGTCCGGGTCGTCGTTGACGAAGGTGTCGGCGATGAAGAGCGTGCGCTTTTCCATCATCAGCGCGTTCAGTGTGGCGAAGCCGGACGCACCTTTCTTGGTGCCGATGACGTCGCGCACATGATCCAGATGGACGTCAAAGCGGCCATGCAGACCGCACAGCATGGCGTCCGCATCACCGAGCTTGACCATCAGCGAGCCGATGGTGGTGGTGGAGCGCCGTACCGCGGCCTTGGCCGCTTCAATCGATACGCCGCGTCGGCCGGTCAGGCGGTGGTAGGTTTCCCAGTACTGGCGGAAGCGCGGGTCGTCTTCGGGGTTGACGCAGGACACGTCTTTGCCCAGACGAATGCGCAGACCGGCTTTGAGCAGCCGGGCTTCAATCACCGCCGGACGTCCGATCAGGATCGGGCGCGCCAGTCCTTCGTCCACCGCGAGTTGAACGGCGCGCAGAACACGCTCGTCTTCGCCTTCAGCAAAGGCAACCCGCTTGCGCTCATCCGGGACGGCCTTGGCAGCAGTGAAGACCGGGCGCATGAACATGCCGGTCTGGTAAACAAAACGCGACAGTTGTTCGCGGTAGGCGTCCATGTCCTTGATCGGGCGTTTAGCCACGCCAGACTCTTCGGCAGCCTTGGCCACGGCCGGCGCGATGCGCAGGATCAGGCGGGAGTCAAACGGTGTCGGAATCAGATACTCCGAGCCAAACACCAGTTCCTTGCCGGCGTAGGCGGTGGCCACTTCTTCGCTGATGTCGGCCTTGGCCAGGTCAGCGATCTGGCGCACGCAGGCCAGCTTCATGGCTTCGGTGATCTTGGTCGCGCCGCAATCGAGTGCGCCGCGGAAGATGTAGGGGAAGCAAAGGACGTTGTTGACCTGATTCGGGTAGTCGGAACGGCCGGTCGCGATGATGCAGTCGGGCCGTACGGCCTTGGCCAGTTCGGGACGAATTTCGGGCTCGGGGTTGGCCAGTGCCAGGATGATGGGCTTGTCGGCCATGGTCTTGACCATGTCCTGCGTCAGCACGCCAGCAGTGGAGCAGCCCAGGAAGACATCGGCGCCGCTGATCACGTCGGCCAGCGTGCGCAGCGTGGTCTTCTGTGCGTAACGTGCCTTGGATTCGTCGTAGCCGCCGGGGCGACCTTCGTAGACCAGACCCTTGGAGTCGCAGACAAAAACGTTTTCGCGGGACACACCCAGGCCCACCATGACGTCCAGACAGGCAATCGCCGCAGCGCCTGCGCCCGAGACGGCGACCTTGACCTTGTCGATCGGTTTGCCCACCAGTTCCAGGCCGTTGAGCAGGGCTGCGCTCGAGATGATGGCGGTGCCGTGCTGGTCGTCATGAAAGAGCGGAATATTCATGCGCTCGCGCAGCTTCTTCTCGATGTAGAAGCATTCCGGTGCCTTGATGTCTTCCAGGTTGATGCCGCCCAGCGTCGGCTCCAGCGCAGCGATGATTTCGATCAGCTTGTCGGGGTCGCGTTCGGCCAGTTCGATGTCGAAGACGTCGATGCCGGCAAATTTCTTGAACAGGCAGCCTTTGCCTTCCATCACCGGTTTGGAAGCCAGCGGACCGATGTCGCCCAGGCCCAGCACGGCGGTGCCGTTGGTGATGACGCCCACCAGATTGCCGCGTGAGGTGTATTCGTTGACGAGTTCCGGGTTGGCCTCAATGTCCAGGCAGGGGTAGGCCACGCCGGGCGAGTATGCCAGCGAGAGGTCGCGCTGATTGGAGAGTGGTTTGGTTGGCGTGACTGAAATCTTGCCGCGAGTGGGGTTGCGGTGGTAGTCGCGTGCTGCCTCGCGCAGTGCGTGTTCGGCAGGGGACAGTTCATTACTCATTGATTTCTCCATAGTTATTGGCTAAAACCTTGCAGGCCCGCGGATTTTGCAACCGCCCGCCATTGTCACCTATGCGATAGCTCAAGAAATGGCGAATCGGGCTGTGCTAGGCTGGCTGAAACAGGTCATGCAGGCTGCGCGCAATGACTTTGGTGGCCCGGCGCAGGTCCTCCAGCACCAAGCGCTCATCGGCGCGTTTGGCGTTGGATTCGAGCACGGTACGCGGTCCGGCGCCGTAAATCACCCCCGGAATACCTGCTTCGCAGAACAGGCGCACATCGGTGTACAGGGGTGTCCCCAGTGCCGGAATGTCCTCACCAAAAACCGCCTTGCCATGGCGCTGAATCGCATCCACCAGGGGCTGGTTGCCGGGCAGCGGCTGCAAGGCCTTGGCCAGCAAAATGCGTCGCACATCCACCGTTACGCCTGCACTCTGTGCTGCGGCCTCGGCGATGAGGCCGCGCAGGTTCGCTTCGACCTGCGCCGGATCTTCTTCCGGGATCATGCGCCGGTCGAGCTTGAAGCTGACCCGCCCCGGAATGACGTTGGTGTTGGTGCCGCCTTCAATCACACCAACGTTCAGGTAGGGGTGCGTGATGCCTTCGACGGCCGAGCAGACCTGCTTGTAGAGCAGGTTCTGGGCGTACAGCGCATTGAGAATCCTGACCGCCGCCTGCAGCGCGTCAACGCCGGACTCGGGTATCGCGGCGTGCGCCATCTGGCCGTGCACCGTCACCTCCATCTGCAGGCAGCCGTTGTGCGCAGTGATGACCTGGTAGCTGAAGCCGGCGGCGATCATCAGGTCGGGTTTGACCAGTCCGTGCGCGAGCATCCAGCCAGGGCCGACTTCGCCACCAAATTCTTCGTCGTAGGTGAACAGCAGTTCGACGCTGCCACTGTGCGGACGGGCGATGGCTTCGAGCGCGCGAACGGCAAACGCATAAGTCGAAAAGTCGCACTTGCTGACGGCGCTGGCGCGGCCATAGATGCGGCCGTCTTCAACATCGCCACCATACGGGTTCCTGCTCCAGCCGTCGCCCGGCGGCACCACGTCGCCGTGGGCGTTGAGCAGAATCGTGCGGCCCGGACCGTAGTCGCGCCGTACCAGCAGATTGGTGATGCTCTGCAAGCCGGCAGCGCGCACCTCGGCCTCGGGCACCGGAAACTTCTGCGCCTCCATGCCAAAGATTTGCAGCAGCTCGGCGGCGCGCTCAGCGTGCGGCGCGTTGTTGCCCGGTGGCGTGTCGGTTGGGACGCGGATCAGTTCCTGCAGAAACCGCACCTGCTCGTCAAAGTGGGCATCGATCCAGGCGTCAAGTTGTTCGTAGGTGGACATAGTGGAGGTCTGTAAGAAATAGAAATTGTCATCGCGAGCGCAATTCCCCGTCATCGCGAGCCATCCTTTTGTCATCGCGAGCGCAGCGCGGCGATCCATGTCTTTGGACTGCATGGACTGCCACGCTTCGCTCGCAGTGACGAAAGCGGCTTGGCATCTTTCGCAGTGACGTGAGGCGACTCACAATGACGAACCGGTCAATTCCAGCATTTGTGCGAAAGCATCCACGGCCAGCTGCATATCGTCGCTGGTGCTGGACTCCAGCGGGTTGTGGCTGATGCCGGCGTTCTGGCCGCGCACGAACAGCATGGCTTGCGGCATGATTCTGTGCAGCATCATGGCGTCGTGACCGGCGCCGCTGGGCATGCGGTGCACAGGCACCGCCAATGTGGTCAGGGACTTTTCCCAGCGTTGTTGCCAGGCGGGATCACTTGGCGCTGCCGCCACGCGCATGGTTTCAGTCAGTGTGTAGCGCAGCTGGCAGCGCTCACAAATTTCAGCCAGACGGGCCAGAATGTCTTTCACCAGAGCATCGCGCTGGGCGTCGCTGGGCGCGCGCATGTCGAGCGTGAACTGGCAGCGTCCGGGCACCACGTTGGTGGACCCATTGGGCACCAGCAACTGGCCCACCGTGGCGACCGAATCGGCGTCCTGTGCGGCACGCTTTTCCACGGCGAGGATCAACTCGGCCACGGCCACCGCGGCGTCCTGGCGCCGAGTCATCGGTGTGGTTCCGGCGTGGCAGGCAGTGCCCATGACTTCGCCGGTACAGCGCACGCTGCCGTTGATGGAAGTCACCACCGCCAAGGGCAGATTCAGCTCGTTGAGCACCGGCCCCTGTTCGATGTGAACCTCGACAAAGCCCAGGTAGTCACCTGGATCGCGGCGCAGTGCGGCAATATCCACCGGCTTCAAACCTGCATGCAGCATGGCCGAGCGCAAGGTGATGCCATCGGCATCGATCAGCTCCAGCCACTCTGCCTTGAACTGCCCTGTCAGTGCGCTGGAGCCGAGGAAGCTGGTTTCAAAGCGCTGCCCTTCTTCCTCTGCAAAAGCCACCACTTCGATGTGAAAGGGCAGGCGCCGGCCCTGCGCTGCCAGGCTACGCACGCAGGCCATGGGCACCAGAATGCCGAGCCGGCCGTCGTATTTGCCGGCGTTGCGCACGGTATCAAAGTGCGAACCTGTGAGCAGGGTTTTAGCCAGCGGCTGGTCCGACAGATAACGCCCGACGACATTGCCAACGGCATCGACGCCGACCTCATCGAAGCCGCATTCCAGCATCAGCGTCTTGAGGTGCGCGGCGCAGGCGCGGTGAGCCTCCGTCAGATAGGTGACCGTGAGTTGTCCGTTCCCGGCGTAACCGGGGTCGCTGTACTCTGCCAGTGCCTCGGCCCAGTCCCAGACCTGGTTGCCCAGCACGGGCTGTACGCCAAACTTGTCATTCAGGCGCAGTTCCGCGATGCGGTGAATGTTGCGCAGACACTCCAGGATTTCGAAGCTGCGCGGTCCGTGCAATCGGCGCTCGAACGTGTTGATGATTTCCTGCCGGGTCAGGCCGCTGCCACGCGGACCGCGCACCGCCAGAATGAAGGGGAAATCGAACCTGGCCTTGTAGGCGGCGTTGAGTTCCTGAATCCTGGCGAACTCCTGCGCGCTGCAGTGCGTGAGACCGGCGGTGCTTTGTTCCTTGCTGGACTCTGCCGTCAGCGTCTGGCTGACCATGGCTTTGCCGGCCAGTTCGGGGTGTGCGCGAATCAGCGCCAGTTGCGCCTCCAACCCTGCCGCGTCCAGCACCTGAACCAGCGCGTGTTTGAGTTGTGCCAGCGAAGCAAAAGGCCGCTGTGTCAGTGCTGCCTGCGCAATCCAGGGCGAGTGCTCGTACAGGCCGTCCAGCATCTGCGCCGCCTCAGCGTCGCTTGCGCTATTGAGTTGTTGTATTGTCATTGCGGGCCTGACCCGCAATCCAGTGGTGGCGTAGCACTGGATCCCGGATCGGGTCCGGGATGACAGATGCCGGAGCCGGCAGGGGCGGGTGGCAGATAGGGATGCGCCTGCTTCCAGTGCCGGGCCACGTCGATGCGCCGGCAAATCCAGACCTGCGAGTGGCTTTGTACGTAGTCCAGAAACTTCTGCAAGGACTTCATGCGGCCGGGGCGTCCGAGCAGGCGGCAGTGCATGCCGATGGAGAGCATCTTCGGGGTGTTGAGTCCGGCCGGGTCGCCCTCGGCGTACAGCACATCAAAACTGTCTTTCAGGTAGCTGAAGAAATCATCGCCCTGGGCAAAGCCCTGGCTGGATGCAAAACGCATGTCGTTGGTGTCGAGTGTGTAGGGCACGATCAGCTGCGGCGCCACCGAACCGTCGCTCTTTTGTACCCGCATCCAGAACGGCAGGTCGTCACCGTAGTAATCGCTGTCGTATTCAAAGCCGCCGAAGTCGGCCACCAGACGATGCGTCTGCGGACTGTCGCGCCCGGTGTACCAGCCCAGCGGCCGCTCGCCGGTGAGCTCGGTCAGGATCTGCATCCCGATTCGCATGTGTTCGCGCTCCGTTGCTTCATCCAGATTCTGGTAGCTGATCCAGCGCCAGCCGTGGCAGGCAATCTCGTGCCCGAGTTCCTTGAAGGCAGCGCACAGCTCCGGGTGCCGCTGCAGCGCCATGCTGACGCCAAACACCGTGAGCGGCAGCTGGCGCCGCTCAAACTCGCGCAGGATGCGCCAGACGCCAGCGCGCGAGCCGTACTCGTAAATGCTCTCCATGCTGAGGTGGCGTGCCGCAAAAGCCGCCGGGCTGGCCATCTCCGAGAGGAACTGCTCGGACGCAGCATCACCATGCAGCACCGAGTTCTCGGCGCCTTCTTCGTAGTTCAGCACAAATTGCAGCGCGATGCGGGCTTGCGCGGGCCACGCGGCATGCGGCGGGCTGGCCCCGTAGCCGACCAGGTCGCGCGGGTAGGGCAGCGTGCTGTCGTAGTGTTTCATGGATTCAGACGAGAGGGCATGGCGGCATGATAATGGCAATTTTTGCAAGACAGAGGAACGCGCCATGGGCTTGAGCACACATGTACTGGACACCATGCACGGCGCACCGGCGGCCGGCATGCGGGTGGCGCTGTACAGCACGCTGACGCAGCCGCCGGCGCTGTTGAAGCAGTTCGTGCTGAACCAGGACGGTCGCCCCGGTGATGGCTTGCTGCTTGACAATGCCAGCCTCAAGGTTGGCAGCTACCGTCTTGTGTTCGACGTGGCCGGCTACTTTCGCTCGCGCGCCGTGGTTTTGCCCGAGCCCAATTTTCTGGACCAGGTCAACCTTGATTTTGGTGTCGCCGACGCTTCGCAGCACTATCACGTGCCGCTGCTGGTGAGTCCCTGGAGCTATTCAACCTACCGTGGTTCCTGATGAGTCTTGACAGCTTCCTGCTGCGTCTGGCCACTGAGCCAGCCTGCCTCCTGAGCGTGCACGGCGCACGCGGCTCGGTGCCACGCGAGAAGGGCGCCTGGATGGCGGTCTTTGCCGAGGGTGCGCTTGGCACCATTGGCGGCGGCCATCTGGAGTTTGCCGCCATGGCGCAGGCGCGAGAGCGTCTGGCCGGGGGCACGGGCGAGGCGCTGGTTCGCTATCCGCTGGGCCCCAGTCTGGGCCAGTGCTGCGGTGGCGAATTGCAGCTGT
>Ga0194052_1001657_pt1 | contig 12691 bp, 7 predicted proteins | sample SepL226m_MetaG_FD_160117 | JGI IMG/M metagenome (GOLD analysis project Ga0194052, IMG submission 160117) | Anoxic zone freshwater microbial communities from boreal shield lake in IISD Experimental Lakes Area, Ontario, Canada - Sep2016-L227-6m | ecosystem: Environmental > Aquatic > Freshwater >... | reverse complement strand
GTCAATGGCGAGATCGTGGGCGGCGAGGAAACCGGCGACGTCGTCTTTGAGGTAGTGGCTGACCACCTCGGGGACATCGGCCGACAGCACCAGTTTCAGGCCTTCTGATCCGACATCCCAGCCCATTGTGCGCAACGAGTCCGGGTAGAGGTGGCTGCGGGAGTCGATCACGTGCGGGCCGTGGGCGCCGATCGTGCGGGCACGACGTTCGCCGACGGCGACCACCGCGGCGGCGCCGTCTCCGAACAGTGCGCTTCCCACGAATCCGGGGATCTCGGCTTTGAGTGCCGGGAAGGTGAGCGAACACAACTCCACCGATAGCAGCACCGCAACGTCATCGGGCGCACCACGCAGGTAGTCATGCAGACGTGCGACACCCGCCGCACCCGCGACGCACCCGAGACCGAACATCGGCACCCGGCGGACGTCCGGTCGAAATCCCAGCCGGGTGGCCACTCGGGCCTCCAGCGAGGGCGCCATGATTCCGGTCACGGTCGTCGACATGATGAGGTCGACGTCCTCGGGCCGAAGGCCCGCCTCGTCGAGTGCGGCGGTGACCGCCGAGCACCCCAACTCGACGGCGTTCTCGATGAACAGATCGTTGGCGACGCCGAAGTCGTTCAGATCCGGGTAGGCCTCCATCGGCAGCACGAGATGGCGATGGTTGACCTTGGCCGAGCGGTGCAGGCTGCGAAGGATGTTCTCGTGACCGGCGAATGCCGGGGACGCGGCGAAAGCGTCGGTGATCTCTTCCTGGCTGTAGCGATACCGAGGCAGTGCTCCCTGCACTCCAGCGATCACACTGCTGGGACGGTCGACGTCCGGAGATGGTTTGCTCACCACACTTCCCAGTATGCCCCGCGTGTGTGAGATCAGCTCTTACGATTAGCTGACGGCGCAACGGTTACCGGCTCTCAGCGGCGCTTTCGTGGCCACGGTAGCCAGTACGGAACCGCTCGCGCATAGCTGACGAACGCCTGGCCATAGATTCGCCGGAAGCGTTTCTCTTTGAGCAGCGGAGCCAGCAGGCAGTACACGGTCAAGGTGACGGCGACGGCGAGCTGATCCGGGGTCCAGGTGGGGACGGTCCACAGCGTCAGGGTGAAGGAGACGTAGATCGGCTGGCGGGTCAGGCGGAACAGACCCCCCACCGGCATCGGCGGGTACACGGGCTTGCGTCCTCGCAACAGCGCGACCCAGCCCAGGCTGCCGGTCTGCACTGCCAATCCGGCGTCGGCCATCGACTTTCCGAGGAGCAGCCAGGACAACCCGTAAAGCAGGCTCATCATCACCAGGACCGGTCCGCCGGCCTGCCACCAGATGGTGTGCGTCGGCGACCAGAATGCGAAAAGCGCGAACACCTGACATGCGGCGAGGGTGGCGTAGGTGGTCGTCGACAGCGTGGAGCCTGTTCCCGCCGGCGCAAACCGTGAGAGCACCGCCCTGCCTCGCGAGGTCAGCAGCAGCGAGTGCCCGAGGGGGAACTGGAGGAGCAGGGCTGCGTTGGCCACCCAGCTCCAAGGCGCCGGCAGCGAGCCGAGCGAGCGGCTCATCCCGAAGAACATCGCGACCATCATGGTGGCCACCCCGACCACAAAGCAGATGTGGCAGACGATTCCATAGCCGAGCGCGAGCGCAGTACGTCGACTGCTCCGGCGGTCATTATCGATCAGCATCGAATCTCACTGACGAGTAGCGTAGTCGTCGTGGGAATCCGGAGACGATTGCCGATGCTGCGATGGTCGGTTGTCCGCGCGGGCACCGGGATCCGGAAGTTCAACACCACCGGCCAGGTAGGTGACGGCCGGGAGTCGGCGGCGGCCGACTATGTGGTGGCTCATGCGCGTCGCGGTGATATCGACGACGTCCTGGCGAGCATGGACAGATACGCCTACGAGAAGTCGTTTCTCGTCAGCGTCGGTGACGAGAAGGGCCGGCTGCTCGATTCAGCGGTCCGCCGATCGAACCCGAGCCTGGCATTGGAGTTGGGCACCTACTGCGGCTACGGCGCACTGCGAATCGCGCGGGCCGCGCCGTCGGCGCGCGTGGTCTCAGTCGAGCTCTCCGCCGCCAATGCGCTGGTTGCGCAGCGCATCTGGGCGCACGCCGGGGTTGAGCAGCGTGTCAGCTGCGTCGTCGGCACCATCGGCGACGGCGGCCGGACACTCGAGGAGTTGCATTCCGTCCATGGATTCGGGCCCGGGACATTGGACTTTCTCTTCATCGATCACGACAAGAACGTCTACCTGGCCGATCTGCTGACGATCCTCGAGTGCGGGTGGCTGCACCGGGGGTCGATCGTCGTGGCCGACAACGTCGGATTTCCCGGATCCCCGAAGTACCGCGCTCACATGAGGGAGGCGCAGGGCAAGACCTGGCAGACCGTCGAGCACCGCACCCACGTCGAATATCAGAGTCTGATCCCGGACCTGGTGCTGGAATCGGAGTATCTCAACGGAGCCCGGAGTTAGCCGCCCTCGCTGATACCGAGCCGGCTGTGCAGTTTCGCCAGGGGCCGCGGAGCCCACCAGTTCCATTTGCCCGCCACGCGCATGAACGCCGGCACCAGAACCATGCGGACCAGGGTCGCATCGACGAGGACGGCCAGAGTCAATCCCGTTCCGAACAGGCGCATCACGGCGACCTTGGCCGCGACCAGCGCGGCAAAGGAGATGGCCATGATGAGGGCCGCGGCGGTGATCACGCGACCGGTGTGAGCAAGTCCCAAAGCAACGCTCTCGTCGTTGTCGCCGGGTCCCTGCGGAGAGGCGAGCCAGTACTCGCGGATCCGGGAAACCAGGAACACCTCGTAGTCCATGGACAGCCCGAAGGCGATGCAGAACAACAACACCGGCATGTTGGCCACCAGCGTCCCGGTCGGCGTGGTGCCCAGCGCGTGCAGGTTGCCGTCCTGGAAGATCCAGACCAGGGCACCGAAGGCGGCGCTGAGCGAGAGCATGTTGAGGATGAGCGCCTTGACCGGCAGCACCACGCTTCCGGTCAACAGGAAGAGCAGAACGAGCATGATCACCGCGATCAACCCGAGCACCAACGGCAACCGTGAGGTGATCGCATCCACGCTGTCGCGGTTGGTCTGGGCCAGGCCGCCGAACTCGACTGTCCGTCCCTGCGGGGGCGCCACCGCGTGCAGGCGTTCCAGCTGGGTCTCCGACGCCACCGAGAACAGCGGCGCCCGACTGCCGACGGTGAGCAATGTGCTGCCCGCATTGACACCGGTCGGTGCTACCGGCGGGCCGGCCAACGCTCCGTTGACGAACGCCCCCACCGGCGTGGAGACCGATGTGACGTCACCGATCCGCGAGAGCTCGGCGCCGTAGCGGCTGATCTCGTCCCGGCCGATCGCGTCCGAGTCGATGATGATCGGCACCGCGTTGTCGGAGTCGTTCGCGAAGTCGTTGCGCAACAGGTCGCCCACCTGATGCGCGGAGGCCGACTTCGGTAGTACGCGATCGTCGGGGAAGCCGGGGCGCACTCCCAGGAACGGCGCACCCAGCAACAGCAGCAGCGTGACCCCCGCCAACCCGATCGGAACGGCGCGGCGCATCACCAAAGTGGTCGATCGGTACCAGAACTGTTCGGTGATCGGCTTGGGCGCGGGTTCCTTCCGGCCGGCCAGCCGCCGCAGTCCACGGCGCACGTTGAAGGAATCGAGCCGGTCGCCGAGGAACGCGAGCGCGGCCGGTGTCACGATCACCGCGGCCAGTGCGGCGAACGCCACCGTGGCGACGCCGGCGTAGGCGAAGGACCGCAGGAAGTTCATCGGGAAGAGCACCATCACCGCCATCGAGAGCGCGACGATGACGGCGGAGAACAGCACCGTGCGACCGGCGGTCGCCATGGTGGTCCTGATGGCGTCATCGCGGCTGCGGCCGGCGGTGATCTCGTCGCGGTAGCGGCTGATCATCAGCAGTGTGTAGTCGATCGCCAGCGCCAAACCCATCGCGGTGGTGAGGTTCAACGCGAAGATCGACACGTCGGTGAAGACGGTGATGGTGCGCAGTACGGCCAGCGAACCGAGGATCGCCATCACCCCGACCACGATCGGCACCGCGGCCGCGAGCAGACCACCGAACACCCATATCAGAACCAGGAAGCTCAACGGGACGACGATCGCCTCCAGCAGCAGGAGATCGCGTTGGGACTGTTGAGTCACCTGGAGGTTGACCATCGCGGTGCCACCGGAACGCACGGTGACGCCGTCACGTTCACCGTCGATGGCTTCGGTGAGTTCCCGGGTGTAGCGCTGTTGCTGAGCTTCGTCTCCGACCACGCCGGTGACGATCATCCCCGACTTGCCGTCCCTGCTGACCAGCGTGGAGGCCACCTGCGGCGGTGAGGTCCATGCAGAGGTGATGGCGGAGACATGCCCGGAGTCCTCGAGGGTGGCCATGACGTCGGCGGCGACCGCCTTGGCGCGTGGGCTGTCGAAGCCATCCGGTGAGGTGAGGACCACCAGCAGCGCCACGTCGCCCTGCCCGAACTTCTCGGTCAGATCCTCGGCAGCCCTAGATGACTCGGCGGTGGGATCCTGCAATCCACTCGGTGAGAGGCGTTCGGCGACGGTGACGCCGAAGGCGCCGACCATGAGCATCAGTAACGCAGCCACCGCGAGGACACGTCGTGGCGCGGCGATCCCCAGCTGGGCGATCCGTCTCAACACAGGTCAATCCTTGTCGCGCAGCCACCCCGCGAACCTGACAGTCCCCGGTTGTACCAGTGTGCCAGCCCCGCCTGAGGGCCGCCAGCTACGCCGCTGGACGCTGGGCGCCGCGTGCGCCGGTGCTGCGGGCCGCCGCGGATGCGGGCCGGTTCGGCTTGGCGGCCGAGGCACTCGGCGCCGTGCGTGACGCGGCGCTCAGACGTGCGCCACGCTCGGCCGGAGCAGACGACACCGGTCGCGTGACGGGCTGGGCGACCGCCTTCGCCGCTTGCAGCGACGGCGCCGGCGACGGGGTGAGGGCACCTGTGATCGCGCCGGTGACGTCGCGGACGACGTTCTGGCCGAATTCGACTCCTGCGTTGACGACGCTGACGACGCCGGCCTGCACCGCCGCGACGATGGTGTTCATATCGCCGGTGCGCAGCGCCTGACCGATGTTGTAGAGGCTGGTCTGCGGAGCGACGATGAGCGCACGGAAGTCGACGAACAACCGAGTCAGCAGGCCCGGGTTCGGGTCGATCGGGATGCCGGCCCAGCTGTCCAGGGTCCAGCCGTCCTCGGGGTTGCCGTTCATCACCACCACATCGGTGTTGCCGAGGGGGTTGGTGAAGAACAGCGACAGATTCGGGTTGGCGACGTTCATCAGCGTCCACGCCATGATCGTGGCGCCGTGGGAGAAGATCACCGGGTTGGTGTCGCCGGTGTCGTAAATGGTTGCGACCGCCTCATTGACCCGCGCCTCGAAGCCGTTGCCGTTCTCCCCGCCGGGAATCGGGATGAAACGCAGGCCCAGCGTCCACAGCGCCGGCGGCAGCACATAGAGCAACGCCGCAGCTCCGCTCTGGCCCTCGAGCCAGCCGGCGTTGATCTCACGCAGGCCACCCAGCACCGTCGGCGTGATGCCCAGGTCGGCGGCCAGTGGGGCAGCCGTCTGGCTGGTGCGGACCATGTCGGAGACGAAGATGCCGTCGTAGCCGCCAAACCGCAGCGTCTGGGCGATGACCTGCGCCTGTTGCACGCCGAGCGCGGTGATGTTCGGTCCGGGGACGGTGGTGCCCACGATCCCCGCTGCGTTATCGGTCGATTGAGCGTGGCGTACCCACGTCAGGGTGATGTTGTCCGCGGCCCACGCCGGTATGGCGGAGGCGATCAGCACGACGATGGCGGACAGGACGGTGCCGAGCGCGGTCATGAGGCGACGGGACATGCCGGTCACGGTATCGGCTTTCAGCAGATTCCCAGGGTTCTTTAGCCGACTGAACCGACGTGACTTGCCCGGACCGGCGGGCAGGATTGTCATGGCCGGGTGAGCCTGAACCGTGCCGACGTCCAGCGCTGGGACCCCGGGGCACTCACCGACGTCGCCCGCGCCGCAGACCGCCGGTCTGCGGCCTTCGAGGCACTCGCCGATGATCTGCTCCGGACCGGTGCCTCGCTGCAGGGCTGGTGCGGCTCGGCCGCCCTGGCCGGTCGGCAAGCACTGTCCCGAACCGTCGAGGATCTGCACTCTCACGCCGTCGCCGCCGGGTTGGTCACCGCCGCCGGCGTGCGCGCGGCCGATGAGGTCAGCGCGCTGAAGTCCGGCGACACCGAACGACCGGCCGTTCTGGATGCGGCGGAGCGAATCGATGCCCGCCTCGCCGGCGAACTCGTGCTCGCCGCCAATGGCGCCCCGGCGCCGCAGTCACCGTGCAGACCGGTCTTTCCACCGCCGGACTCATCGCCGGAGTGGATCAGGGACTGGTGGCGCGAGCTGAGCGACTCCGAGCGCGATGCACTGCTCACCGACCATCCCGATCTACTCGGAAACCTCGACGGGATCCCGGTCACCGATCGCGATCGCGCCAATCGGTCGCTGCTGTGCCGCGATCTCGCCGATGGCGTCGGCACCACCCTGACCAACGCGCAGGAGGTCAGCGAGGGCCTGCTGGTCAACGGGGCACGCACGGGTTCACCGACCTACCTGGTGACCTACCAGCCCGACCGATTCGGCGGACAAGGCCGGGCGGCGATCGCGATCGGGAACCCCGACACCGCAATACACACCGCGGTGCTGGTTCCCGGTACCGGAGCCAGCGTAGCGTCCGGCTGGCTGGCCGAGGACACCGACCACGCCGATCTCTTCAATGAACTCGCCTCTGCCGCAGGGGATTCCGCCAGCACCGCCGTGTTCGCCTGGATGGGATACAACGCCCCGGACAGTCTCATCGATCCGCGGGTTGCGCTACCGCGACTTGCCCGCGACGGCGGCGCGCTGCTGGCCTGTGACGTCAGCGCATTGCGGGCCACCGCGAAACCGAATGCGCACCTCACCGTCGTCGGCCACTCCTACGGCGCCACCACCGTCGCCGACGCGGCCGCCGCATCCGGGATGCGCGCCGACGACATCGTCCTGACCGGTTCGCCGGGCAGCGATCTGGCGCACACCGCCGCCGATTTCCACCTGCCCGAGGGAGGGCATGTCTACGTCGGCGCGGCATCGACGGATCCCGTGACGTTCATTGCCGGCACCCGCGGCGAATTGCCCGCGACCGACATCCCGAGCGGACTGGCGGGGCTGGGGCCCGACCCGGCTGCCGACGGATTCGGCTCGACGCGGTTTCGGGCCGAGGTCCCGGGACTCGGTGTGGCGATCTGGACCGACCACGGCTCCTACTTCACACCCGGGGGCGAATCGCTTTACAGCATCGCCGACATCGCCGCCGGCGACGGCCGCCTGCTGGCCGAACACGGGATGACCGCGCCGCACCGCAGCAGCGTCCTGGGCCGCATCGCATCGGTGCTCGAGCTGCCGAACTGGAGCAACCCGTTGGCCGACCCCGAATTGGCGCGGCCGGCCACCGGCGGACATTTCCACCGCGGCGCCCGTGGTTGACCCGCCACTGACCGACGTGGCGCGGCACCTGGTGGTGACGTTAGGTCTGGCGGTGGTGGAGTCGGCCGTCTGGCAGGGCGGACGCCGTATGCGGATCGCCTATCCGCGTGCCCCGGACACCGAGATCGCGCGCACCGAGATGGCCGTGGCGATCGAACGGCTGCTGGTCGACGGCTGGTCGGGCGACCCGCAGTTCCGCTGCCACGGCGTCGCGCTGAAGAAGGACGGTGTGCGCGCCGTGCTCCGACCGCAGAGCGTCAGTGTGACCACCCGCAACATCGAACTGATCGTTCACCATCCGGACAACTCATTACCCTCCCGGCCGCCGCGGCCCAGTGCGATACTCGCAGCGCAGGGGGGTTATCGAGGGGAAGGCGGACATCATGGGTGAGACGAGCCGGCAGAACATCCGGGCCTCCGAGATGCAGACCTGTGAGGATGTCCGCACCGGGATGGACATCGGCAGTCTGCGCCAGGCCATCGAGGACCACCTGCTGTACTCGCTGGGCCGGCCCAAAGCCCTGCTGACCAAGCAGAACTACTACCACGCCCTCGCCCTGGCCGTGCGTGACCGCATGCAGAAGCGCTGGACCGAAACGACCCAGACCTATCTGGACCTCAACCGCAAGGTCGCCGTGTACCTGTCGGCGGAGTTCCTGCTGGGCCCACACCTCGGCAACAACCTGCTCAACCTCGGTATCGAGGATGAGGTTCGCGTCGCGCTGTCCGAACTTGGTCAGGACTACGACGAGATTCTGGCGTGCGAGGAGGAACCCGGTCTGGGCAACGGCGGCCTCGGTCGACTGGCCGCCTGCTACCTCGACTCGCTGGCCACCCTCGAACGTCCCGCCGTGGGCTACGGCATCCGCTACGAGTTCGGCATCTTCGACCAGGAGATCCGCGACGGCTGGCAGGTCGAGAAGACCGACAACTGGCTCGACGAGGGAAACCCGTGGGAGATCGCGAAGCCGGAACTGAGTTACGTCGTGAACTGGGGTGGGCGCACCGACTCGTTCACCGATGCGAGCGGCGAGTACCGCGTGCGCTGGATTCCCGACCGCCAGGTGAAGGGCATGTACTACGGCACCCCGATCCAGGGTTACGGCGTGGACACCTGCAACACGCTGACCTTGTGGAGCGCACACGCACTGCAGGGGCTGGCACTGGATGCCTTCAACGCCGGGGACTACTACCGTGCGATGGAAGACCAGGTCTCCTCAGAGACCGTCACCAAGGTGCTCTACCCCAACGACGAGCCCGAGGTCGGCAAGCAGTTGCGGCTGCTGCAGCAGTACTTCTTCGTGTCGTGCTCGTTGCAGGACATCCTTCATCTGCTGCAGGACTTCGCCAAACTTCCGGTGCAGGAACTGCCCAACCGGGTCGCCATCCAGCTCAACGACACCCACCCGTCGATCGCGGTCGCCGAACTGATGCGGCTCCTGATCGACGAGCGTGACGTGGAATGGAACGAGGCGTGGCAAATCACCGTCGCCACGCTGGCCTACACCAACCACACGCTGCTGCCCGAGGCGCTCGAGACCTGGCCGCTGGCGATGTTCGCCAAGTTCCTGCCGCGCCACCTCGAAATCATCTTCGAGATCAACCGGCGCTTCCTCGACGAGGTGCGCGCGAAGTTCCCCGGTGACGAGGCACGGGTGCGTCGGATGTCGCTGATCGGTGAGGACGGCAACCGCACAATCCGGATGGCCTACCTGGCGACCGTGGGCAGCCACGCCGTCAACGGCGTCGCCGCGATGCACTCGGAACTGGTCAAGGAGACCATCCTGAAGGACTTCTACGAGATGTGGCCGGAGAAGTTCTCGAACAAGACCAACGGCGTCACGCCGCGGCGTTTCGTAGCCCTGGCCAATCCGGGCCTGCGTGCGCTGCTCAACGAGACCGTCGGCGGTGACTGGCTGACCGATATGCGGCGGCTGCGCCAACTGGAGCCGCTGGCCGACGACTCCGTCCTGCAGAAGCGCTGGAAAGAGGTGAAGCGCGACAACAAAGCCCGCCTCGCCGACTATGTGCGGGCCCACGCCGGCGTCGAACTCGATCCGGACTGGATGTTCGACATCCAGGTCAAGCGGATCCACGAGTACAAACGACAGCACCTCAATGCCCTGCACATCGCCACGCTGTATCACCGGATCAAACAGAATCCCGGTGCGGAGATCCCGCCGCGGGCCTTCATCTTCGGCGGCAAGGCGGCACCCGGCTACACGATGGCGAAACTGATGATCAAGCTGATCACCTCGATCGGCGATACGGTCAACAACGATCCTGAGGTCAACGACCGGCTGCGGGTTGCGTTCATCCCGAATTTCAACGTGCAGAACGGCCAGCTGATCTACCCCGCAGCCGACCTGTCAGAACAGATCTCGACAGCCGGTAAGGAAGCATCGGGAACAGGCAACATGAAGTTCATGATGAACGGTGCGCTGACCATCGGCACCCTCGACGGAGCCAATGTCGAGATGCGTGAAGAAGCCGGACCGGAGAATTTCTTCCTGTTCGGCATGACGGTCGACGAGGTCCACGAACTGCAGCGCCGCGGGTACCGCCCGCGCGACTACATCGACGCCAACCCCGAGCTCACCGCGGTGCTGGGCCTGATCAGCGGTGGCGAGTTCTCCCACGGCGACACCTCGGTGTTCGCGCCGCTGGTGTCGAACCTGACCGACCATGACTACTTCCTGGTGCTGGCCGACTACGCCGACTACATCCGCAGTCAGCAGGAGGTCTCCTCGGCCTGGCGCGATGTGCCGGCATGGACCCGCATGTCGATTCTCAACACCGCGCGCAGTGGAAAGTTCTCCTCCGACCGGGCGATCGCCGAGTACTGCGACGACATCTGGGGCGTACAGCCGGCACGGGTTCCGGGATGAGCGTGGGCGCGCAGTAGAACCAGGCGTCACCGGTCGTCACCGGTCGTCACCGGCCGCCATTGGTCGCCTCAGCGGCAAACCCGAGACAACGTGGCGATGCATCCCCCATACTGCGCGTCAAAGCACGCAGGTTCGATGTCGCGCAACGTTCGCAGCTTCTAAGGGGACTCAACATGAGCTCTGCACACGCCCATGTGGGACGGGTCGGGGCGCTGGCTGTGGCACTTGGAATCGGATCGGTGATAGCAGCCCTGCCGGCCGTTGCCGGTGCAGACACCCACGAGGACCCGATCACCTCTCAGGGTGCGGCCCAGGGCCGGGTGACGCCGTCGCGCGGGCCGCGCGCGGCCGGGACCCGCCCAGCCGCGGCCGCGAGGTCCGCGGCAGTGGTCGTCGTCGCTCCGCAGACCGCGGTCTCGACTCCCCGGGCCGCAGCAACGGCCGCTGCCGCCACCTCATCCGGCGGCAACCCGGTCAGTGGATTCGTGCGGTATCTGGTCGGCAACGGCACGGCCGACGATCCCAATGCGGGGGTGCTGGTCGGCAACGGATTCAGCTATGACGCGGCCACCTGCACCGGTGTCGGTGCCTGCAACGGCGGCAATGGCGGAATCATCGGCAACGGCGGCAGCGGATGGAACGGCGGTGACGGCGGGTCGGCCGGCTGGTTCGGCAACGGAGGCGCGGGCGGTCTGGGTATAGCTGAAGTCAACAACGGCAGGGGCGGCAACGGTGGTAACGCCGGACTGCTGACCGGTAACGGCGGTCTCGGCGGCGTCGGCGCCTCGGTGACCGGGTCCACCGGGTCCGGGGGCGACGGGGGCAACGGCGGAAACGGCGGTTTGTTCCTCGGACTGGGCGGGAACGGCGGAGCCGGCGGCAACGGCGGAACCGCAAGCGGCGCAGGCGGAAACGGCGGCCGGGGCGGCAACGCGGGAGTTCTGTCGCTGTGGGGCGATGGCGGTCGCGGTGGTCTGGGTGGTAACGGCCGGGACGGCGGCAACGGCGGCAACGGCGGCATGAGTGCCCTTCTGTTAGGCGCGGCCGGCGCCGGGGGCGACGGCGGCGTGTCATTGGGCAACGACGGGCGGGGCGGTAACGGCGGCAACGGCGGTGGCGCCGGGGCCTTGGCATTCCTCGGCGGCGGACGCGGTGGTAACGGCGCCCAGGCCACCGGCAGTGGCACGGCGGGTTCCGGCGGCAACGGTGGCGCCGGCGGTCTGCTGATCGGCAGCGGCGGTGCCGGCGGCGACGGCGCGTCGGCCTTCTCCGATGCCAGTGCCGCCGGCAACGGCGGAAACGGTGGCAGCGTCGGTGCGCTGTCGTTGTTCGGCTTCGGCGGAGCCGGCGGCGACGGCGGCAACGGCGCCACCGCGGGTAGCGGTGCGGGAGGAGCCAGTTCACTCTTCCCCGGCACCGACGGCGGCACCGGCGGCAACGCCGCCGATGGAACGCCCGGCGGCCGAGGCGGCAACGGCGGCAACGGCAGCCTGGTGTTCGGTCGCGGCGGCGACGGCGGAAACGGCGGCGACGGCGGCGGCGGCGGACGGGGCGGCAACGGCGGCGACGGCGCCGAAGGCCTGTTGCTGTTCGACGCCGGGTCAGGCGGCGGCGGCGGTAACGGTGGCGCAGGTGCCGCCGGTGGTACCGGGGGCAACGCGGGATTCGGTTCGATCCTGTTCCTGTTCACCATGCCCGGTGCCGGCGGTGACGGCGGAAGCGGCGGTGCCGCGGGCACCGGCGGCAACGGCGGAGATGGCGGGCGCGGCTTAGCCATCGCCGATCCGAATACCGGCATCACGTTGTACCGCAAGGGCGGAGACGGCGGGAACGGCGGTAATCCCAGCGCCACGGTCGGGGCCGGCGGCAAGGGCGGCAGCGGCGCCGTGAACGGCGCGGACGGCGCGGCAGGTGCGGTCCCCACCGGCCCGTCCGGCAACGGCGGCAACGGCGGCCGGAGCAGCGGGACGAACGCGGGCGGCCGTGGGGGTAACGGCGGGCTGATCGGCAACGGGGGTAACGGTGGTCAGGGCGGCGATGCGCCCGCACCGATATTTCCGGGCGCCAATGCCGGTGGCGACGGGGGATCCGGCGGAAGCGGCGGCGCGCTGTTCGGCAACGGCGGCGCCGGAGGCACCGGCGGCAGCGGCTCCGAACCGACCGGTAACAACAAAGCGGGCGGCCACGGCGGCGCCGGCGGGGCCGGCGGCAAGGCCACCGCGCCAAACGGCGCCGGCGGCACCGGAG
>Ga0194052_1001656_pt1 | contig 12698 bp, 13 predicted proteins | sample SepL226m_MetaG_FD_160117 | JGI IMG/M metagenome (GOLD analysis project Ga0194052, IMG submission 160117) | Anoxic zone freshwater microbial communities from boreal shield lake in IISD Experimental Lakes Area, Ontario, Canada - Sep2016-L227-6m | ecosystem: Environmental > Aquatic > Freshwater >... | reverse complement strand
GTTTCCTTTTCATTCTGCCATTTTAATTCTATTTCTTTTGTCTTCTCTTTTAAATTACTAATTTCTTTTTCAATAACTTTTATTCTATCTTTATTTTCTTTTTCTTTTTCTTTTTCAGAACCAAAAACAGATTCGTTCATCGCTGAAATTTCTTTTTTCAAAGCTTCTCTTTCTATTTCTAAACGCATTATTTTCCTATGTGCGTCTTCTAATACTGGTGGTTTATTTTCCAACATTATTTTCAAAGAAGAAGAAGCTTCATCGATCAAATCGACAGCTTTATCAGGCAAGAATCTATTTGTAATATATCTGATAGATAAATCTACGGCAGAAACTATCGCATCATCTGTAATACGAACACCATGGAATAATTCATATTTTTCTTTAAGTCCACGAAGTATTGCATATGCATCTTCTGTATTTGGTTCTTCGATGTACACAGGTTGGAAACGTCTTGCAAATGCAGGATCTTTCTCAATGTGTTTTTGATATTCTCTCAATGTAGTCGCACCTATAGCCCTAAGTTCTCCGCGAGAAAGTGCAGGCTTCAACATATTTGAAGCATCCATAGTTCCTTCTGAACCTCCTGCTCCGATAATAGTATGAATCTCATCAATAAATAAAATAATTTTTCCATCAGCTCTTTCTATCTCTTTCATAATACCTTTCAATCTTTCTTCAAATTCTCCGCGGTATTTTGTTCCAGCAATAAGTGAACCTAAATCAAGTGAAACAAGTTCTTTGTCTTTTAAGGACTCTGGAACATTATTTTTTACAATTCTTTGAGCAAGTCCTTCCACCACTGCTGTCTTACCTGTACCTGCTTCACCTATTAGTATAGGATTATTCTTTGTTCTGCGAGAAAGTATTTGCATTATGCGAGTTATTTCAGTATCACGCCCAATAACAGGATCAAGTTTGTCTTCTTTTGCAAGTTTTGTTAAATTCCTAGTATATTTTAAAATTAATTTAAACTTTTTTGGTTCAGTCGCTTCAGTAATATTCTGTGCGCGAAGATCTTCTAAAACTTTCAAAACAGGATCTTTAAATATTCTAAATCTAGATAATATTTCTCTTGAATCACTTATTACTTCAAGTGTTGCGATAAATAAATGTTCAGTCGAAACAAAATCATCTTTCAAATATTCAGCAAATTTTACTGAATGTTCTATGACTTGTGCCAAATCTGGATTTAAATAAATCTGATACGCTGGTGACAGTGTACTTTGAGACTCAGGTGATTCGATAGCCTCTAGAACTGAATCAGTCAAAAGCATGGTATCGACTTCCATTTTATCTAATATCGAATTAACAATACTTTCATCTTGAAGTAATAATGCAGCAAGTAAATGCAAAGAAGAAACATGATTTTGCCCACGCTCAATAGCGAGCTCATGAGCTTTCTTAATTGCATCTTTTGCTTTAGTTGTAAATTTGTTTAATGGTGGCATATTTTATATTTTGTTAAATAATTTTAAAAAGAAAATGTTAGGCTTTTAGAGATTTTAAAGCATCTGTAACATTTCCTATAGGAACAAAGGAGGAATCTCCTGATAAAGCAATACCTAAAATATTACCATCGAGATCGAGTATTGGTGCACCTGCATTTGATTTTGCACCATTGAGTTTTAAATCTTTTGATCCGTCAAAAATAAAAGAAGCTATCGAACTACCTAAAACTATTATTTTTTGCCCAGCTTTCATTTTAGTAATATCACCAAATATCGGAACAATAAATGAAACCTTATCTTTACCATTTACCGGCTCACCTATCTTCAAAAAAGAAAATCCATTTTTATCAGCAGAAACAAAAGTAGCTTTGAATTTTCCACTATCATTTTTAACAAAATAATTTCCTTTATCAAAAATATTAGATGCATCTACGACAATAATACCGTCAGTAGAAACAACTATACCTTTTCCATAATTAACTTCTGTGACTACACCAGCTTCATCAGTACTGTCACCATAAACTGTAAATAATGCTTTTTGATTTTTAGCAATTGCATCAACAACTAAATCCTCTTCTTTTACTACTACTGTTTGTGTATTATTTGTTATTTCTCCGGGAACTATTTTCTCAACTGTCTGCCTGACAATACGATTCATAGGAGTAGTCACAGAAGATGGAGCTTGTTGCATCAATGTAACAGTAACAATACCCGTAGCGATAGAGGTTATAAAACTTATCAATATTGCGAGCATTAAAAGCTGTGATTTATTTAATTCTTTTACATCCATCCCGAACGAAATTCTTTCATTATTTTTTCTGAAAGAATTATTAACCTTAATAAGTGAATCCCATTATTTCGTACGGGATCCATGCCCTAATCATACCACTTTTTTAACTTTTTCAAAATTTCAGTTAAAGCTCGCAAAGTAATATCTATTTCTTTTTTTGTAGTATTTTTACCCATCGAAAAACGCAAACCTCCTATGTCTTTACCGATTTCTGGATGAATAGCTTTTACGACATATGAGCCATCGGAATTTGAACTTTTACAAGCACTTTTTGATGAAGTCATTATTCCCCTCTCTGATAATTCAACAACTAAAAGGTCACTAGGAATTTTAGGAAAAGTTATATTTATATTATTTGGTAAACGATTTTCTAAACTGCCATTCAAAATAACACTTTGCTTCTCTAATTTTTCAATAAAATAATTTCTCAACTTTATTAATCTTTTATTTTCTTTTTCTTTATTTTTCTCAACAACTTTTAAAGCATTAGAAAATTTTACTATATCAATAACATTCTCTGTACCAGGACGCAAACCACTCTCTTGGTCACCACCACCGAAAATATTTACCAATTGTATATTTTTCTTTTTAAATAAAATTCCAATTCTTCCTGAATTTTCAATTTTTGTTCCAGAAAGTGAAAGTAGGTCAACTCCTAATTTTTCAACATTTAAATCTAAATAATTTACAGCTTGCACAGCATCAGTATGAAAAATAGGAAATGTCGAAGATGAGAAATTCAGAGAATTTTCGAGCTGGTCTGGCCCCAAACCGAGGACCCGAGAAAATTCTGCTGAATTTCTCATCTTCTTGTAATGTCTTATTTCCTTTGCAATTTCTCTTATCGGTTGTATTGTTCCAATTTCATTATTCGCATACATAACTGAAACAAGCACAGTATTTTCTTTTATTTCCTTTCTGATTTTTTTAGGATCCACTATCCCATTCTCTTCTACAGGAATTATTGAGATTTCAGCAAGTTTTCTTTTTTGAAGCAATTTACAAGTTTCAAGAACTGAAGGATGTTCGATATTTGTAGTTATAATATGTGGAATTTTTCTAATGTTATTCTCATGCCATGCAAAAACAACACCTTGAATTGCTAGATTATTACTCTCAGTTCCTCCACTATTAAAAATAATATTTTGTGGCAAAGTACCCAATATTGTGGCTACTTCTTGTCGAGCTTTTTCTAATTTTCTTTTTTCTAAAACTCCTAAAATATGTATTGAGCTTGGATTCGGTAAAACAGAAGCAGCATAATCCATGTATATTTTCTTTGCTGGTGCGCTGGTTTTAATGGACAAGTTTGATTTTTGGTTTGATTTTAACATTGCTATAGTATAATATGGATTAATATGAATATAAAGCTCGAAATAGGTATTTTTATAGTTCTGGGACTAATAGTATTAATACAAACTATCTGGATAGTCATAACTGAAAAGCGCCTAAAAAAATTTTTTCTTGGAAAAAAAGCTAAAGACTTAGAAGAAACAATATCCATATTAGAAAAAAATATTAACGACTTAGAAATATCAAAGGAAAATACCGAAAAAGAATTAGCAATAATAAATGCTAAATTAAAAAAGAGCATCAGAGGACTTGAGACAGTACGTTTTAATCCATTCCCTGATCAAGGAAGTAATCAAAGTTTTGCAATTGGAATTTTAAATGAAGAAAATAATGGAGTAGTATTATCAAGTTTATATTCTCGAGAAAGAATGAGTATTTTTGCTAAACCAATAAAAAGTGGTAAATCAGAATATGAATTAACCGAAGAAGAAAAAGAAGCCTTAGAAAAAGCGACAGTTAAATAAAAATGGATAAAACAAAAAACAATAAAATAGAACGACCACCAGTCGTCGTAGTAATGGGCCATATCGACCATGGTAAATCAACCTTGCTTGATTATATTAGAAAGACAAATATTGTAGACCGTGAAGCTGGTGGAATAACTCAACATATCTCTGCTTACGAAGTAATCCAAAAAGATTCAAAAGGAAAAGAAAAGAAGATAACATTTCTTGATACTCCTGGTCATGAAGCTTTTTCAAAAATGCGTGAACGTGGAGCAATCATTGCTGATATCGCTATTTTAATAGTGTCAGCAGAAGATGGCGTAAAACCTCAAACTGTCGAAGCTTGGAAAACAATAAATGAAAATAATGTGCCATGTATTGTCGCAATAAATAAAATTGATAGACCAGGCGCAAATATTGAAAAAACAAAAATAGAATTAGCAGAGAATGAAGTTTACCTAGAAAATTATGGAGGTAAAATTCCTTTTGCTTTAATCTCAGCTAAAACTGGTGAAGGTATAGACGAACTATTAGAATTGATAAATATTACAGCTGAAATGGAAAACTTCACTGCTGATCCAAATCAAAATGCTTCTGGTTTCGTAGTTGAAGCAAATTTGGATTCAAAACGTGGAGTACAAGCAACACTTATCATTAAAAATGGTTCTCTTAAAAAAGGCATGACTGTCGTTGCAGATAATGCTATTTGTTCAACTCGTATTATAGAAAACTTTTTAGGAAAAATGATAGATGGAGCTACTTTTTCCTCCCCTATTAGATTAGTAGGTTTCGACAATATACCAAGGACTGGTGCTATGTTTGAAGCCTTCGAAAAGAAAAGTGAAGCAGAAGAATATGCAAAAACTTTTAATTCACAAAATACATGCGAACAAACGATTTCCGACGATCCAAATAAAAAAATAATTCCTATAGTCATCAAAACAGATGTATTAGGTTCAATCGAAGCAATTGAAAAAGAAATCAGTAAAATAAAAACTGATAATACAGAATACAGAATAATACAAAAAGGTGCAGGACCTATAAGTGAAAATGACATCAAATCAATAGCTTCATGTAAAGAAGCATTGGTAATAGGATTTAATGTTAAAGCTGATAGAAGTGCGATAGAACTTGCTGAAAAAAGAGGTATAGTCATTTCTTATTTTAATATTATTTACAAAATGACTGAATACTTAAAAGAAGAATTAGAAAATAAAAGATTAAGAGTAGAAACAGTTGAAATATCTGGTAAAGCTAAAATACTAAAAACATTTAGTCGAACTAAAGAAAGACAAATCATGGGAGGAAAAGTCACTGAAGGCAATATCACACTTGCTGGAACTGTCAGAATATTACGCAGAGATTTTGAAATCGGAACTGGAAAAATAGTGAACTTAGAGAAAGGAAAAACAAAAACATCTTCTGTAGAAGAAGGAACTGAGTTTGGTATGATGCTCGAATCAAAAATCGAAGTTGTCGCTGGTGACACTATCGAATCATTTAATGTAGTTAAAAAATAATATGTCAGAAAGAAATGAAAAGGTATCTAATTTAATAAAAGAACTTTCCGCTAGCTTCTTGGGGCGTGAAAATAACCGTACATCACTTATCACTGTGACTTCTTGTACTTCTTCACCAGATATGAAAAGAGCAACGATCTTCATAACAGTATTGCCTGAAAACAAAGAACATGATGCATTAGATTTTGCCAAAAGAAAGAGAGCTGATTTGAGAGATTTCTTAAAGAAAAATATGCAAACCAAGATAATTCCGTTTATTGATATTGAAATAGATAGAGGAGAAAAGAATAGACAAAAAATTGACGAATTGCTTCGAGCAAAGTAATATATCCCGATAAGGCCTAATAGCCAAGTGCATGAGCGTAGCGAACATAAATTAGACATTCCTCTGCGTGCAGAATATAAGGTCATGATATAAAAGGTTTGATAAATAAATATAAGGCCTGGTAGCCAAGTGGTAAGGCATTCCTCTGCAAAAGGAATATGCGCCGGTTCAATTCCGGCCCAGGCCTCAGCAAGTACAAAAGTTGTATTTGTTCGAAAAAAAATATAGAATATAGAAGTTGTTTTAAATATTTAATATATTTTTGAAATTGCCCGAGTGGCGGAATTGGTATACGCGCACGACTTAAAATCGTGTCTCGTAAGGGATGTGGGTTCGACTCCCACCTCGGGCACATTGCAATTTTGCAATAAATTTAGATGTTTTAAGATAAATAATGTTCACAACCGCCCTTAGCTCACTGTAGCGGGTTCAACAAAAAAGCCACAGTGTGTTAAGATTTAAAAAACAAAATAAAAAATGCGCCCTTAGCTCAGCTGGTAGAGCAGATCCCTCTTAAGGATAAGGTCGAAGGTTCGATCCCTTCAGGGCGCACTAACTTCAAAAAACTCCCCTGCGGGAGTTTTTTGATGCTAGTGCGAGCCGGAACAATGTTTTGATAGCAATCAAAACTGTGAGGCAGGGTCGTGAAAATTTTTGAGCGACGGTGAAAAAATTATTCCTGACCACATTTGTCTCTATTAAAAAATATGCTATACTAACAAACGTTAGATGCCGAGGTGGCGAAATTGGCAGACGCACTTGCCTTAGGAGCAAGCGAGAGTAATCTCATGGGAGTTCAAGTCTCCCCCTCGGCACAAATTAGAAAAAGCCCATATTTTATGGGCTTTTTCTATATATAAATATACTTACCCTAGGGGCTTGACATTTGTATATGAATATGCTATACTTAAGGTATGAAAAATATAAACAACAACTTAATATTTTTTGCCTTAGCATTATTCATTTTCGTCGGTTTCGGTTCTATGCCTAAAAACGCAAATGCTTACTACTATGTCGGATTCGCACCAAATGGAAACTATATCGGTTGTGAAACAGATCTTGACTCAAATGGAAACTTCGTTGGTTGTGGAAATGTAAATAGTAATACTTGGAAGGATATTGGAAATAGTGTAGTTGGAAACCCAATACCATCAATCTTTACTATCAGTTCAAAATCAGTAAAACAAAATACTTCTACAAATATTACTGTTAAAGGAACAAACTTCTTAACAAGTTCAGTAATAAGATTCAACAATACAAATCAACCAACAACATACGTAGATTCACAAACATTAAGATTCCAAGTTAACTCTGCAATGATTTCTACTGTTGGCTCATTCCCTATCGTAGTAGCAAATCCAGGCCCTGGAGGCGGACTATCAAATGCTGTTTCATTGAATGTAACAGGAAACCAAGTTCTAGGTGCTAGTGGTACAAATTCTACAAATTCAGTAAATGGTACAAGTAATACAAGTGGATCTGATTTATCCGCAAACGCATTATTCGCATCAGGATTCATGCCTTCTGGATTTCTTGGATGGGTGCTAGTATTCTTCTTAATCTTAGTAATAGTAATAATATGGAGAAAACTTTTCGCAACTGAAAAATATAATAGTGCACCATTAAAACACGCTTAATATTTAAAACAAAAACACCTCGACAATGTCGAGGTGTTTTTGTTTTAAATTAATTAGTATGTAATTCCGGAAACTTGGGATTATAATCATTCAATTGCACTGTTCCTTGTTCTGGTTTTATTGTACCTGTGTTATTGATATTGAGAGTATTAATTATGATATTCATAATTGTAAATACTGCCATCATTATCGTGATTCCAATTATTCCCCATATCATATGATTTTTACCAGTAGTTTTCTTTTCTTCATTTGTAGAGTTAGCTATAAATTCAAAAACTCCGTAAACAAAGTAAACGACAGCTAAAGCAAAAAGTAAACCAATGATAGGGTTGATTATTTTAGAATTAACACTTGCAATAAAAGAATCAACACTTGCGTAAGCTACATTTGTAAAGAATATATTTCCCATAAATAAATTAACAACCAGGAGTACCAGGAACACAAGGAGTAGAATCTATTGGTGCAACATTGTTTAATCCGAATGTACTTGTAACAATCTTTACTAGACCCCACATACCAACGATAACAACAAGACCAATGATACCCATGATCATTTTATTTCTTCCTGCTTTCTTTGCTTCTTCATCACTAGCAAAAATAACATATTGTATAACTCCCCATACGAAGTAAACAACACCTAGGACGATCAAAATAGGTATTAATGTATTTAAAATCTCACCAATCTTACAAATAACTGCTTGTATACCTACTTGCTGGTTGTAACATGATGTACCTGAACTTGCAGCAAATGCCCAGATAGGAGCAAGAGCTAAGGTTGAACCTAAAACAATTAATTTCTTTTTCATAATTTTTAAACTCTAATTAATAAATTTATTAGAGCAACTAATAATAACACTTAAAAACGACCTAATAATTAATAATAACTTATAATAAATACCTAATAATTATATCACAACCAAACACAAAACAAAGCACTATTGTACTTTATTTTGTGGTGGGGGTGCAAAACTATTAGAACTCGAGGATCCATTTGTATTTAACTGAGGTACAAATTTTGTATTTACATTAAATGTGCTTCCAAGAATATTTACCAAACCCCACATCGATACCATAACGGTAATTCCGATAATACCCCAAAGCATGAATTCTCTTCCTTTAGCCTTTTTAGCCTCCTCTGAATCATTTATGACATACTGAACAACACCCCAAACAAAAGCAGCTATAGCCAACGAAAGAATCAAAGGAATGACTGATTTTCCTATAATACATGTACCATAACTTAACAAATCTTGAAGCTTTGGATTACCAATTAATGTGCATAACATAAAAAAATAAATTTAAATTATAATGATAAAACAGTTTCTGATATAAGCTGAGCTATCGCCCATGCTCCTAATAATATAGCTGCGCCAATCAATGTGTAAGTTAAAGATCTTTTTGCTGTTTCGAGCTCCTTTGGATTTCCTCTTGCTTGAACAAAAAGAAAACCACAATAAATTATCGCAAGAGCTATAACTGGTATACCGATCTTTATTACACCAATTAAAAGATTTTTTATTAAACCTTGTATGGAAGTTTGAGCTATTGGATTACAAATCTTTCCAGACGTTGCAGGATCACATTTTTCTGCATGTGCAAAAATAATAGGTAAAAAGATGCCGATCAAAAATAAACTAGATATATATAATTTCTTACTAAAATAATCTTTCAGGCCAAATAGATTTGTTTTTATCATAATTAATTTAATTATACCCTGTAGTGAAACTTTTTCAAAGTTCTACTACGGGGTATACACTACATTAAAATCCAATCCAAGAACCATCATACCCTATAATGGACAGTAGTGTGCTTATAATAAGCCAAGAAGCCACAGCAATAATCAAACCTAGGCCAACATTCCAAAATACACTCATTGCTTTTTTCTTCTTTTCAACATTACCTGCAGATGAAACAATCATAAAACCAGCATAAGCAAATAGTATTGCCGAAATAGGAACTACTAAAACAAAAAGAACATAATGAATTACTTTATTTATCATTATTAATAAATCATCAAAACCACAAGGATTGCTGACTTGCTTGCTTACATCTGTATTATTATCTTGTTTTGTAGTGGAAAGAGCACCAGTTGTTTTATCTTTGTATGTATTGTCTGGATATCTTTCTGTTCCACAAGGAATCAAAATACTTTTCTCTGTTGTTTGTGCAAAAGAAAAAACTGGAAGAATCAATATGGAAAAAATAAATGCAAATATTAAAAGTTTTTTTATGTTTTTCATAATGTTATTGTTGTCTAAATAATAAATTCAACTTAGCATCTGCGTCTTTTATGGCATTATCTGTCGACATTGTATTTGATAATACTCCTTTTACCATTACATTAAAAATGTTATCAGTATCGTCTGATGATGGATCCAACCAACTTTTTGCATATAATGCTGAAGAGTAAAAAGTTGGAGAAAATGAATCAGTATTTTTTACAGACAATAAATCACGTCGTACTGGTATAGTCGACGTAGCCTTAGCATATGATGCAGCAAAATCTCCTGTGGCCATTAAACTAGCTGCTGTAAAGGCTGTATTGAAGTTTTTTGATGCAGAAGATATAGCGACTCCTGTGACATGAGCAAAGGTTAATTTTGAATTACTATTTTTTATTTGAGGCATAGGTGCAACTGAGAAATTTTCATTTGGATTTTTACTAACAAGTATTGGCAATTCACTTGCATAACCAAAATAAAATGCTAATTTTTCAGAACTAAATGCATCTGATGAATTTTGTAAAGATTGATTCCATGAATAGACACTTTGTAGTGGATCAGCAAAAGTAGTATAAAATTTTAAAACACTATCTAAGTTATAATTTTTTTCAGTACTGGCTAAATCAGAAGAAAATCCTACACTTTTTTCTGAAACAATAGGATTCCCCATCTGCATAAATAAAGTTGAAATTATATCTTTAGCGTGCGTAATATTTGTAAATTGACCCATTGCCACAGTACTCTGTGTGATCTTTCCTGAACTATCTTTTTTAGTTAAAACTGGAGCCATAGTATTTAAATCATCCCAGTATGCTGGTGGATACACTATTGAATTTGTATCTAAAATACTTCTGTTGTAATACATCATCAATGGATCAACTGAAATAGGAAAAGCTAAAAGACCTTTTGATGTTAAGAATGTTTCTCCTGCTCCAGCAAATGTGTTTTTAAAAGAAGCAAGAGGATAGCTTTGATATGGAATCGTATAGATTTTATTACTATACTTATAAGCTAAATCATTTGTTAACAAAAACATATCTGGACCAGTACCTGAAGCAAGTGCTTCAAGTAGATCCTGATCGAATGTTTCTGGAAATTTTTGAACGTATTTAAGTGTAAATGTCGTATTTATTTTATTAAAATATTCTACTGGTGCAGCCATAGAATCACTTGTCGCTGTACCCCAAAGCACAACAGTACCACCATTTGAATTTGAGCTACTACCTATAGGAATAATTCCTGAAAAAACTAAAATACCCAACAATCCTGCTCCGATAAATATTGCAATAATAATAGTTTGTAAATTTAATTTCATTTATTTAATTATTAACTATTTTTTAATATCATTCCATAATGATGATTCCCCGCATCTATCTCTCTATCAAAAACAAAACCTTTTCTTTCGAACATTTCACGTGCTTGTTTTTCAGAAATTGTTTTATCTAATGATGAACCGATAGAAGATATTTCATCAGACCAATCTATCACCAACATTTTACCATTTGGTTTTAAAATTCTTTTTGCTTCATCGATAAATTTATCTTTATTTTCAACTTGAAAAAGAATGTTCGAAGCAATTACAGCATCGACAATTTTATCTTTTATTTGAGTACCACCAACTTTTTCAATATTTCCCCAAAGACATTCCAGATTATTTAAATGCGCTTCCTTAGCTTTGTTTTTTAAACCAACTAAAAAATCTTTTATCACTTCAATGGCATACACTTTACCTCTCGGCACCATAGATGCTGCAGTAAGAGAATAAAAACCACTACCTGCACCTAAATCAGCCACAATCATATCATCTCTTAATCCAAATGCTTTTAAATTTTTTACTGGATCAGTAAACATGTATTTAATTATAACATAATAAATTTACACTACACACCAGCTAGAGATTTAGAGCTAACCCTAAATCTGGTATAGGGACAAATTTTATACACAAGCGATAGATGCAATGCCGTCGCCTGCTCGTAATCGCATAACTGTGACACCTTGAGTCTGTCTTCCAAGCGAAGGAATGTCTTTCAATGCTGTACGAATGACTTGTCCTTTCTTTGACATAGCAATCAGTTCTTCTTCCTCTCCTGTTAATACTTTTGCAACGATAAGCTTGCCAGTCTTTGGTGTAACTTTTGCTGTTTTGATTCCAGAGCCTCCACGTTTTTGAACTTTATATTCTTTCAAGCTTGTTTTCTTTCCAAAACCATTTGCGCTCATCGTCAAAAATGCTCCATCTTTTTTATCTTTTTTAACAACATCCACTCCGATAATTTCATCATTTTTACCAAGCTTTATTCCGCGTACTCCACCTGCAGTGCGTCCCATCTCTCTTATATCGCTTTCTTTAAATCTGATTGACTGACCTCCTGCTGTAGCTACCATTACTTCGTCACCCTTATCTGTAAGGAATGCTTGAACAAGCTGATCACCCTTATCTAGGCGAATAGCGATTATTCCACTTCGTCGAACATCACTAAAGCTTTCTCCAGACATTTTCTTTGCTACACCATTCTTCGTCACAAGCATCAGTGATATCGGTGATTTCTTTGCTTCCTTAGGTAGAGGTAATATTGATGTAACTTTTTCATCTCCAGACAAAGACAAGAAATTCATTATTGATTTACCTTTTGTGGCACGTCGTCCTTCTGGTATGTCATACATTTTCATTTGATATGCTTTACCTAAGTTGGTAAAGAATAATAAATCAGAATGATTTGAACCTGAAACAAGCATAGTAACAAAATCTTCTTCTTTTGTTTCAAGATCAACGACACCTACACCACCTCTCTTTTGTGCTCTATATTCAGATGGATCAGTACATTTTACATATCCTCCTGCTGTAAACACAAGCATGGTTTCTTTTTCTGGAATTAAATCTTCATCATTTATTTCTTTCACTCCACCTTTTACGATTCTTGTTCGGCGATCATCTTGATATTTTTCACGGATTT
>Ga0194052_1001651_pt1 | contig 12734 bp, 10 predicted proteins | sample SepL226m_MetaG_FD_160117 | JGI IMG/M metagenome (GOLD analysis project Ga0194052, IMG submission 160117) | Anoxic zone freshwater microbial communities from boreal shield lake in IISD Experimental Lakes Area, Ontario, Canada - Sep2016-L227-6m | ecosystem: Environmental > Aquatic > Freshwater >... | reverse complement strand
TAATCGAACGGTTGTATGACTTGGCGGGGTATGCGGGATATTTTAAAAAACGTGAAGCGGGGTATAGAGCGTTACACTATTTTGTTTTTGGGATCGAAAAAAGCGTTACACTATTCGCATCTTAACATGCCCATCAAGCCAGATGTCTTTCTTGGCCAGTTCATTCATATACTTAAATGCATATTGCCAGTCTTCATAATCCATAGCTTTAAATCCTATTTTTACGCTCGTTACAGTTTGTTATTTGATAGTTTCCATTCGCTGGAAATGTCATCAATTAACTTTTTATACTCTTTTGTAGGGTTATTCGGTGCGAATCCTTCTACATCCTTGAGCGGTTTTAAAAAGTTGAGCTTTAGAGACCGCATTTTTTTTATTGTTTCCTTATCCATTTCATCAAGAAGTGTTCTGCGTAGATGTTCGATCCAGTCCGGCATTTGGCCCTCAGTGATTATCTGATTCTTCTGAGCGATGATTTCAATAAGGTGCGTTGCCACATAAAGTGGGAATTCCCTGAGGCCTTTCCGCTCTTCACTATGATCAAAACTTTGATCCACATTACCTTTTTTTTGTTCATTTGTTTTGACATCATCAGGGGGATCGTCACTCTCATCTTCTTCTTCCGGCATGACATCGGGGAATCCCATAAGTGAGGCCATAATTTCGTCCGGCATCTTGCGTCGCGGTGGAGGTGAATAAAAGCCACCACAATCTGTAAAAACAATCATATTCCAGTGTTCATCCTCTTTAGTGCTGCTTTGTTTTGCCTTGAGTTCAATGGTAAAGCTTGGCTCTTCTCCGTTTTTCAAGATCATTGCACTTTTTTTGATGTCAATGGGCGTTTCAAGCAAACAAACGTTTGTCCAATCATTGGCGCTTTGGTCCCATTTCCAAGAAAGCTTGCGGTCTTTACGATTCCACAAACAAGAAGTAATCGGAGGTAGGGATGGGATTTTCTGTGAGCCCTTTTCAGTGTCTTCGCTTTCTGGTTTTTGTATACTATCGGGATCAATCGTATTATCGCTAATACCGAGTTTTTCACATAGGTCTTTTTCCTCTAAGTACTCCTCGTTCATCTCCAGAAATACTCCCGCCTCAACATTCCCACGAGTTCCGGGTCCCAAAGCAAAACCCTGCTGGCTCAAGTTGCCGGAACCAAGATAGAGTAATCCGAGAGTGTATCGTTCGTTTTCTTTCACCCTTTTCCATTTTGCAACAAAAATATATTTGGCGTGTAACGATGCTCTTTTGTTGGCCGGATCAAGTGGTTCGTAAAAAGTCCATGTGATATCCTCCTTATTGCTGTATTTTAACCAATGGCCTGCGGCTCCTGAAGTTGGTCCATTGATAACCAGGTATTTATATGCCAGCCCATCAATATTTTTTAGTTCTTCGACGATTTGCTTGAGAACTTCTGGTTCTTGGGGAGTGTTTTTGGGACTCTCAAAGAACCCTGATCCACAACAAATAAAATTTCGGAGCTTTTGATCCATGCCGATACGCGTCAAGACCTGTGCGCCCATTGAGTTCTTCTTAAAATATTTATACTCTTTTGTGTTGCCTTCAAGAAGATTCGAGAAAAATCGTGGCTCCGAATTTTTTCCGGGTTTCTCGATTTTATCTTCAATGCCGCTAAAAAACTGATTTATCCTTTCCCGGACTTTATCGTCTAGGAGATAATAACCATTGCCACTATCATCAAGAACGAGTAAATGACGCCAGAACGAAACCGACTCGTAAATATCAGCCGCAGCTTGTTTCTGGGGCTTTTTGGAATCATAATCACAATACCAAACTAGGTTTATTTCGCCATTCACGGCATGAGTTGTCCAGTTTCCGGTAAAAACAATTAAGCGGTACAAGTCTGGATCACCGGCTGCAGACTCGCCAAAACCCAATAAGGCAACTTTGGCGTGCATTAAATCAATCTTTCTTTTTTGATTTTCTTTTGGTATGAAATGACCATAGGCCAGCCCCGGTATACCTTCAAGCTGTCCATGACTCGGATCGAGAAAGAGCGCCATCCGCCAACTCTCAACTTGTTTCCGATGCTTCGCTGATATCCCGGTAAAATTAATTAGAATGCTTTCAATAAATGAAGTGTCAGCAGATAACGCGCAGATCAGACCAAAGACGCCTTTTCGGATTATCTTTTTTTCAGGTGGAGAAAAGAGATCAAGAAGCGATGGACTTTCGGGCATATTATTGGGCATTTTCGCAATCTTTCCAGAGAGTAAAAAGTTGGCTGATTTTATTTTTGGTCGAGTACTCCTCGGAACCGACATTACGATCTTCCTCAATCTCTTGTCGTCGATCGAAAAGTGCCCCTTGCCATATCTTCCGATCAGAACAGGTCAGGATCGATCCATCTCTTGAAATAAGTTTTTGAAGAATATCTTCTGTTTCTGCACTATGAATGCTATCAGCAAAAGACTTTGCGTCTATATGAATCTTTTTGCTAACTTCCGAATGTTTAAGGAAATTTAGTGCTTTCTTTTTTAACTCAATTATTATGTTCACGTTTTCTTTCGCTAAATCTTTAATAGGCTTGGATTGTGCGTTCTTAAGGTCTTCGGCACATTTATAAATCAGGTTACGCGCCGTGGTCAGCATATAATCGAATGATTCGGCTGTTACAATTTCACTGACCTGATCATAGTTAAGTTCTTTTTTAATCGCTGGCATATCAACATCGACCAGTTTTCCGAATGCATCGATCAATAGACGGCGTCGATGCGGGTTGTTTCCGTTATCAATTGTGTCGGCACGCAATCTGTCCCTAACTATTTGATTTTCTGTATTACCTGCATATTTCTGACTCAGCCAGTTTACTTTCTTTCCTGATTCTGGAAAGTCTCCTCCATCAATCCAATTCAAGAGCGGATTGCGAATGATATTTAAAAAAGCATTCGCCAATTCTTCACCTATCGGTGAAAGACTCATCGAGTTGAAACGCATCCCACCTTCGGTTATGCCCAACTTTAACAACGCAGTTACCGCCGACTGTCGGTAGGTAACTTGAACATAATTCATAGGTTGTGATAGTTCCTTGAACAACCATGCGTCGGGGTATCTTCGAAAGGCTCTTTTTCCTCTGACATTAGCATTGCTGTTATCTTTCAATATCAGTTTGCACGCAAGAGCTTCAATTGCGTTTGCAATCCTTGAAGCGAGAATGGGTTGGTTGATATCTTTCGTAAGCTGAATCCCGGCAACAGCCCACGATAACTGGCGAACAAACCAGACACCGCCAATTCCCGGAGCCACCAATTCCCGGTAATATCGAACGGCCTTATTTAAGCCAAGGTGTAACAGTGCTCGCTGTGTCGGGAACTTTTCCAATCCAGGAATAAACCATTTTTTCATATTCGCTCCTTATGGCTGTGTCCTTTTCGGCTACCCACATAAACCGGGACACTTTCGATGCGGCTCATCACTCAAATGCCGGAATTGCCTCTGTCCAGGCAATGTAAGGTGACTGGTCCGCAGAGTAATCACCCTATCCTCTATTGATCGGAAGCTTAATGTCCCAAGCTCCACTAACACTGGGTACAAGTTTGGCATATTTCTCACTGTTCAAATAAGAATGGGTTATAACATACTCTCGCCTCTGCTTGAAATAACTCACCATCTCAGCTCTTGCATTGATATAATTAGCAAGATCTCCAATATCTCCTTTGGGGCCGGTTGTGAGTGGGTCGGAAACAAGGTCCCACCGTTCAAGAGAAGGAGGTTTTACATCGCGATCCACTGCATTCAAGATTCTCATCCACAACGAAATCCAGGCTAAAATCTTCAATTCTTCTAACGTTCCATTATGGAGACGAATCTCTACAGTTCCAAGGCCATCATTAAAAAGGTTTGTTAGATTGACAGAGTGATAGCGTATTTTTTCATTATTGTCTTCATCATAAAACTCGGCCCATTGATCCAGAGTGGAGAGATCTAAAAGTTTTTCCATAATTCCTTGAATTGTTTTACAATAACGATTATTTACACGGGAAGGTGAAACGATGGACATCAAAGCCGGTTCGTAATAGGCGGCAACTTTCATAAAACACAGTAGTTTACTGACATTATAATTTTGCCAGCCCAAATGAACATGGGTGGATGTTGTAGGGTTTACGAACAATTTGAGGGGTTCTGCACATTCATTTAATACCCGACAACCTTTGGCAATTTCTGTAAAACCGCCTTCGCCCGATAAAATTGGACTTGTCACTTCCCAACCACAGGAGCCATCAGGCTCTACATTCCAGAGACTATGATCTTTTTGAGGATCTTTATATGATAGAGGGTTGTCGGCAACCGGCAAATTGGCGTTTTTCAACTCTTGCAATAACTGTCTGGATGTGTCTTTCCAAACAGGAGTTTGTTCAAAGTATTCACCTTCAAAGTCAATAAAGGCTTCACCAGTTAATTCAAATTCAATTCCAAAGGTTTGTTGGGGTTGAAATTCCAAGGCACCCAATGCCTCGTAGGGATGGATTCCTGGATAAGAAAGAATATCTGCAAACTTGTATGAATGTTTTTTGGGATGAGGGGGCAGTGGGGCTGGGCTGGTGGGTGGGCCATCCACAAAAGGACCAAATTCCGGAAAGTTGAATGAGGTCACTAGCACTTCTGGATGTGCTAGTAAATTATCCACAAAGTCTACAATCCGAAAATCTGATTTTTTTGGTGTTCGACGGCAACCCCGTCCGATCATTTGGGAAAACAAAATTGGACTTGCGGTAGGGCGAGCCATCAATATGGTTTCTATATCTGGAATATCCACGCCGTAAGCCATAATAGCCACATTTACAAGGATTTTCGTTCGCGAACAATAGGCACTGGGAGCAGCTCTGAAATTGTCGAGTACCTGGCGTTGATCTGAAAGGGGCATGCCGGAGTGAAGGACTTCTGCAGAAAAACCTCCTTTTTGAAAAAGGTTAGTTAATACCTCCGCATGTGCAATGTTACAGGCGAATACTAAGGTTTTACCGTATTTCTCTTTATTTCGTTGATAAGTATTCACAACTATCTTGTTACGTTCATAACTCTTAGCCAACTCATTTAAGGAATTATTACTAAAATCTCCGGCGACTCGCTGTGCATCCCATTGTATCCCGGTATCTATCTGTTCCTTTATTGGTTTAGCGAGATAAATCATCTCTACCAAATTGTGAAAATCAAAATCTGTGCATACAGGTTCAAATTTTGAATTTTTATGCGGAGTTGCAGATAGGCCAATAAATACAACCTGATCTTGATAATGCTGCATCAGGTTCTTGTACATACCTTGCCCTTCTCCCCAATGGACTTCATCGATGACCACATAATCGAATTTTTTCGCTTTTTTATATCGAAACTTCTTGCGGGCATTCCAGGTCTGAATGGTGGTATACACCAGGTCGGATTTCAGATTTTCGGTAAGTTGAGGGAGACGTTGCTGGCCTCCGACTCGCCCTATTCGCCTTAGTGCCCCTTGATAGCGACGGCACAAATCGCTGGCAGCTTGGCCCAACAGTTCCCAACGCATGGTAATCCATAATACTCTTTTCCCGTTTAATATCTTGTTCCATAACCAATCATTGGCGATCCGGGTTTTCCCACCACCTGTAGCAACACGAACCAACAACCTTTCTCCGATTATATTATTTTGAGTGCGCTGACCAAGGGTATTTATTATTTCTTGTTGGTATGGATATGCTTTTTGGCCTGCAGCATCTTGATCGAATTCGAGAGGGAGTTCATATCTTATCAGCTTTTCCTGTTTTTTATCATATTCCTGTTCATCATCTTCTTGAGATTCATCTTCTTGAGATTCATCGTCTTGAGATTCATCGTCTTGAGATTCATCGTCTTGAGATTCATCGTCTTGAGATTCGTCTTCTTGAGATTCGTCTTCGACGGAAGAACCTTGACTTTCAATCCACTCTTTTTTATCTAACTCACCACGCCAATAGCGTAAGGCAATCTCCCGAACCTGGTCGCGAGGATACTGTTCCAGGTCGGGCAAGTCGCAGATCTCCGCAATTTCGTACTTATAGAGATTCTTTAACAGAGCTTCTAAATCATCTTTATAATAGTCCACTAAGTCTGTCTTTAGGTTTGCGGTATGCCTTTTATCAGTTAAGCCATTTCGACGACATAACCGTCGTAATGTTCTTCTTTCAATGCAATCTATAATTTTTATTACCATGATCCTTAATCACCTCCAAAACGTTACTTCTCAATAAGTTCAGGCAAAGAAATCCTGTTAAAATTGGCCATTATCATCTTTCATAATGCTCGATCCGGATATGGCTGATCATCGAAACAATTTTGATGTTCTAACAGTAATGTTGCTACCATTTACAGAAATATTTATATCCTTCTCATGCCCTTTTGACGAAAGCGCCTCGCATATGCGGTTAACCGCCTCAGGGGCATTCAAATCAATGTTCGGTAATTGCAATTTATCATTGAGACCAATTGCTGATGGTGAAAACCCTGGAAGTATATTTGAAACACACAGGGTCTCACCATTTGAGATTACCTGTACACCCACGGTGTGCATATCTTCCGTCAAGTCAGCTCCATACCGAAAATCCCTTTGATTTGTTTTGAGTTGAAGCCGGCGTTTCTTCAAATTAAAACAGCATTCGTATTGGCTGAGAATATTAAGACCTAAAACGGAATCGAACGGCATTGGTGGCAAGTTCTTCGGACAACCAAACACGAAATTCCCAAGGCTTTCAGTTCGAGAATGCACCTCAACACCAGCGTAAAAGTCAATGATCATGTTTCCAAAAGCCCAAGGGAACTGCCATCCGTTGCTTTTCAGATGTCCGCCGCCAATCGTGTTCTTGTCGAAGAATATGGATTGATATGTGCCGGTATCAACCAAACAATTCCCAAAGTTTTCCGGTGAGTCGATTGACAGTTCAACAAATAAAAGATTGTTGAAAAGCAAGTCCAATTCCAAATCGCTTGTAAAGGTAGTCACGTTGAAATCAAGTTCCCTGGTGCTGAAATTAATCTTAAAATTGTCGAATTGAGAAACGAAATCCATTCCCAAGAAGCCGGTCAAATCCATCATGAGATGCTGTGATAATGCAGACACATCAATGGGTGGCTTGCTTAATGGCAAATTGAAATTTTGTCGGATATGGATATCCTTATTGCTGATGCTGCTTACCAAATTCAGATCTTTTGAAAAGGAAGATGGAAATCCGGTATCCAGAAAAAAATAATATTCCTTCCCATCTCTGATGATAGGAATGATAATGGCATTCGCGGGTAGGTGAATTTTCATGTTTTCTCCATTGACTACTATGGCTCAGGTGAGCGCCGATTGTGGCGTGTCCGCTGAAGTGTTTTGTTGGGAAGCCTTCTTCATCTGCCAGATCAGTGTAGGCCCATACCGTTGACCAGCATAGCCAACACAAGTAAACAACCTTCCCTCCTTATCGGTAAATGGTTTTACGGATTGTACAAACTCATCTGGAATCTTTGGTTTCGGTGTTCCCCCATGGTATTGTGCAAATTTGTGATATGTGTTCAATTTTGACGATTTCCCCCAACGTCCAAGCTGGGAGCCATCAGTAACAATCAACCCACCATCAACAAGTTTGTCGCACACTTCGCTGATATGATCTGAAGCCAGCCAAAGATTGCCACTACCGCCTTCGCCTTGACTGTCGCCGCGATAAAAGAAAACGCCAAGAGAGCGTATTTCCTTATGAAAAGCTGAGAAGCCGTATCCGCGGCGTCTGTGAATTTTAACCTGTTTCTTGCTGGGAATGTGCTTATAAGTTTCAGTCAAAATACAGGGTTCAATATCACGTTTGTATCGATCCCAACTTGCAGGGCCAACAATTGTGATCTCGATCAATTCATAGTCTTTATTCTCAGTTAATATGGGAATCTGTTTATCAGCAGGTGCATCTAAGCCGTCATGCTTTGTATCCTGATGACCTGGGCTAAAATAACCCCTATCAACAAACCAGAAATCAGTCACAAATGGCGAGAAAAGTTGGATAGGAGTTAATAAGTCGTTACCGCTACAAGGATAAAACAAGGTGGAATTCTCGAACATTAACAATGTTTCTCTTTGTAGGATATAACTTTCGTTCATTATCTGTATCCTTTATATCCAACACTCCGCATAACCGGCTATCATTGAAGTGCAGCGGGATTGCCAGTACGAGTTGATGCGGCTGTTAGGCCTTGTTTTCATCTCGGAGGTAATCTGAAAAGTGGTAATTCACTTTCTGATAACCATTTGCGGCATATATTCAGAGTATTTACCCATTCGCCTACAACAATATGTTCATCTTCGGTGTGCTCGTTACGATACCCAATGCTGAGATTAACACCACAAATATCACGGCAAAGGGTAACAATATCAGTGTAGGATAAGCGGTCCGGTTCTGAATATCCTGTGATTTGGCTAACGTAAGTCCGAAATTCATCAGTTCCAACTGTATAGCACTTGAAATCATTACCGTTCCTTCTGTCAAGTTGAACTACAAACTGATGGTCTGAGTTTATTTTTTTTGCGATGTCTTCATTTGCATTCATCAACCAATGGCTGCCCACCCGACCACCCTCTTCACCATTCGTTAGAAGTATGGAATGACCCATTTCCTTAAGCAACCACATCATTGCACAACCAGCTCTGTCATCAGCACCGAGACCGCCGTTTGTGTTTCTGATGATTCCATTGAGTTGAGAAAGTTCCTGTGATTCATTTCCGTTCTCTCCATAAAGCTCGTCCCAATATGTATCTGCGTGCGCAACCAGTAAAACTCGGTTGTCTCTGGCACCTTCTATGAAAAGAAACTGCTCCAGTTCACTCCCACGTCGAATCGCTCCAGGAATTCCTGCAAACTTATTGAACACCTCATCCGAACTTCCAAGAGGCAGATTCAAGAACTCCTTTAAAATGTCTATGTCATTCATGTTCATAATGTATTTCCTCACAACAGCACAGAAAACGAGTAACATAATCTCAATCATCAGTCTCTAAAAAGCTGAAGTCTATGCTCTCATCTACTGATCTTTTTTTTATTTTTAATTTATTTTTTGTATCTTCTGCAACAAATTTACCATATTTTGGATTTACCAAATATGTCTTAAAAGTTTCCTCAACAACATCAGCAGTTTCACATTTAAAAAAACCGTCATCAGTTACATACAGATTTCCTTGAAAGGAATTCATTTTTTTTACCTCTGGCTTGAGATAAACGATAGCATTACCAGAAATATCAGAGAAACAAGTACCTTTATCAGCAAAAATACTTACAATTTGTTCAATCGGGAAAGATTTTATTTCATATTCAATTCTTTTGGAGTGTGAGACTTCTTCTTTTCTTACCTTCATCATGAGAAACTTGTCGTTAGCATAAACAATTGTTCCATCTATCTCTGGGGTTGTAATAGAACTCATTGTTAATTCTCCATACATCCGTTTTTCCGAAGAAATAGGCTTTATAACAGGTCTATCCTCTATTTGAAGCAAACAGTTTCTTAATCGCTTATTCGGTATTGCGTCATCACTATATCTTGTTGGATGACTCATTAACCCTATAATCTGACGATGTTCGGTAGGTGACACGTCTTCATCATCATAACAAATCGTATAAAAGCCTTCTGGACTAATTCTATGAACAGTTCCAGAATAATTACCATTCCAATTAGGTGAATATGCTATAATCCTATCACCCAATTCATACTGATCCTTTGTTAATGGTTCAAACCCAATGGCTTTAATAACGGTTTTAATGACTTCATCATCAGCTCTTAGAAGTAACCTCTTTCTTAATTCTTCTTCCGATGTTATTTCATCATAAGTAAAATTTGTTGTAATTGCTAAACCTAATATCTGATTATGTTCGGGAACTAACTTCCCCTTAATTCCATAGTTAATTATATAGATATTTTGTCCTGCTTCTTCTCTCACAGTGTTTACAGTCCCAGTACGATAATTGATCCAACCATGTTTTTTTGCTATTATCTTATCATTTTTTTCATACTGTTTCTTTGTTAATGGATTATCCATATTTTCTCCCTTCAACAGAAAATTGCTGCTTAATGTAGTAGCGCCAGGATCTGTAGTCCGTCAGGCTGCATAACTCATTGATGGCAGGCAAACGCCAGTCCGCTTGGCCGCCAAGTATCAGGCCTTCACAATAGGCCAGCGCCTGCTCCCATGTGTTGTAAGAACCGACTTGCTGCCACGTCAGGCCAGTTCTACGTTTTCAAAATCAAGCAATATATCCTTTATTATTAAATGTTTAGGGGTTTCAGTTCAGACACTGCATACTCCGTTTCCTTATTTCTGAGGTTCATTCTATTACTTTGAACAATGTAGCTCCGCCAAGCTGAGGATGATGTCTGGCGTATCCTCCCCACGAACTAGATAAAAGTGCAACCTTTTTAAATTTATATTTGTAGTCTTTATTGGGGCTTGTAATTTCTTCTCCTACCGGAAGGGGATTTGGAAGATTTGCTCTGTAAGTATCAAATGGTCTTATCATCCCTCTTCCTAAAATCGAAAAATGATCCGTAACCCAGTACTGAGGCATAGGCATTTTTATTGGTGATGGTTCTAATGTGTTGACACAACCATCAAGATTTCCCCCCATACAACAACCATCACAAACTCCTATAAAAGTATGAGGAATCCAATTTTCATTTCTTAGTTTTGGTAAGATATCTTTATTTTCAATCGCGACAAACAAAACAGTAATTTTTCTTGCACCATATTTTGAACTTCTATATTGAATACCTGCTAAATATGCAAGTGAACCATCCCAAGTTATATCACAATTCCATTCTGTTAGGACAACTGTCTTGTCATCACTATAATTAAATGGAATGGGTTTTTCACTTGCATATGTTCTGTCAACATATATAAAAAATTCTGGAGCGATATAATCCAAAACATTTCTGTCTTTAAGAAATCCTGGATTCAGGAAAGAAAGTGCTGCACTATCGGTACCAGCAGATACATATAATGCTGTTGCCTTTTTGTTATTGATATATTCCTTTTCCATGCCGATTGAAATTATTTTATCAATATTCATCGCACTCCTTTCAAACGATAAAAATTATGTTAATGGATAGGCTCGACATATTTATCTCCTCCGTTGGGCGTTCTTAGTCGAGGCGGAAACATACGATGGAAGACGATGCATCGTATGGAATTGGCTCCTAACAAGAGAATCTCTTTTTCTGTATATCATCTGATCTTGCAAATTACTGCTACCTCCTACAATAAGTTATTCTGAAAACGGTGGAGCAGCTTGTTAATATTTGAATTGAATTTCTCACACCTTGGAAATCAACGAGGCAATATCAACCCAAACAGCATCGGTTCTCTGCTGTATAAGGTCAATAATATCATCGGGTAGCCTGTCGTTTTCAAAGTCTTCCTGCAGGGAATACGCCATCTGCTCCAAAGGGCTGTCTTGATAGCCAAATTGCATTAGACCTGCTACGTATGCCAGCAAGAAATTGTCCACTCCCAGCCTCTCCCACTGGACGACGTGAACCAGTTCGTGAAAATAAATGCTCTCTGTTTGATGAAGGTTGTTGACAAAAAATGTATCTTTGTAAGTTACGCCCGCCACAGACGCATTCCCCATTTGCGCGAAATCAGGCAACCCCATACTGCTCAGTGCGAGTGGCAGTGGAGGAAAAGGCACCAGCCCGGTTACAACTACCACCTTTGCCTTTTCCAATAAATCTGAAGCAAATACCTTTTGAAGCCTGGGAAAATTGAGGCTGATAACCGGAATGGCCTGTTCTTTGTTATCTTCCAAAAGTTTTTCAATCCATTCCCGAACAAAAGATAGTCCAGAATGGATATCTTGAATGATATCTTGCTGATTCATGTGTTATTCTTCTCCATATCCCCAGTGCTGATTAGATTCGATATCCGGGTTGCAACCGGGGCTTTCCCAGCCGATATAATCACCCAGATTGAGCTACGGTTCAGATTAAACTCTGTTATTAAACAGGCTTTCCGCCAATCGGCTGATGAGATCGAGATGCGCAAGACATTCACGCCAGTCACTTCGAATGCCTTCAACACCATAGTATGCACCGGCAAGTTGCCCATAGATAGCGCCAGTAGTGTCTGCGTCATTTCCAATATTTACTGCAAGCAAACAGCCTTCTTCAAAGGTTGAAGATTTATAGAACGCCCACAACGCAGCTTCAAGCGATTGAACGACATAACCACTTCCAACGATCTCAGGAGGCTCTTTCCGCTTGAAGGAACCGCAAGCAATCTCGTCGATTTCAGCACACAGTGGTACTCGATCCCAAATTCCATCAACGGGTGCATATCGTTTGCCGAGCAATTTCTCTTTTGAATCACCCTGAACGGCTCCGACAATAAGCCCTCCAAAGTATCTGCAAGCATCCAGACAGGTGACTGCCCCATGTGTCGTTCTTGAGCTTTCCGCACTCATATTGATGGCTCTTTCGGGATCAGACGCATAAAACAGGGGAACTGGAGCAAGCCGCATCAGGCTCCCATTGCCTGCCGAGTAAGAGTCCGTAGCGCCGGCAAACGGATCGCCTGTACTGGCGTATTGCCGTAATGCCTGCGAAACCGTATTTCCGATATCGAAGCATTCTCCATTGCTGCTGAGATAACCTTCCTTCCACCATCGTGTATATCGCACAATTTGATCGCGAGCGTTGAATGTTCCGCATGTGACAAGACTTTCAGCGAGACAGAGCGCCATTGATGTATC
>Ga0194052_1001647_pt1 | contig 12762 bp, 14 predicted proteins | sample SepL226m_MetaG_FD_160117 | JGI IMG/M metagenome (GOLD analysis project Ga0194052, IMG submission 160117) | Anoxic zone freshwater microbial communities from boreal shield lake in IISD Experimental Lakes Area, Ontario, Canada - Sep2016-L227-6m | ecosystem: Environmental > Aquatic > Freshwater >... | reverse complement strand
CATCGAGTGCGTGTTGCTTGCATCAATTCGCACCTTCGGAAGCCATATTGGTAGCAATTGCACAAAGATGTGCCCGGTCAGCGTGTCGACCAACTGTGTGCGGCCATCTTCTAGATGCTTTTCAACGGCCATCCAGACAGCGTATGTGCCGTGGTCAATCGCACGGAAGTGACGCCGACCCGCAACAAGGACTTCGGCGTTATTGGCAGTGGCGAGTTCTGACAAGACATTTAGTGCCCGTTTTTGTATGCGCTCTGTTTTGCAAAAGACCACGACGTTTCGGAGGACGGTGCTGTCTTTCAAACTTCGGCCGACTGAACTGCACAAAGCATGAAGTGAGGAAAGTCTCTGTGCACCTCGCAAACTCAGGTCTGTCTCGCACCAGGTGGTCGAGCCATCATCAGGCTCACGGCAGATGGCATCGGGGCGCAGTTGAATTTGCCGTGACACTTTGCCTCGCATAGTCGCAACGGTTAGATATCCCTGAACGAGTGGCTGACCGAATAGCACGTCCTTATTGAGGTGGCGTAGGAGTTCCTGTTCAGTCATGGCAGAGAGTCCCCGAGCTTCGCAAGCCAGTGTCCAAAATTGCGCCCACAACCGGTGCTCGGGGTTGGTCATGTCACTAGCTCGTCGCACCGAGGAAGACGCTTCAAATCCGGCTTCCTCGAGCCAATCAACACCTCGCTTTGAAATGCCACAATAATGCTGAAATCGGTCGCTCCGGTAGCGCTTAAGCAATTGGGCCTTTACCAATCCGCGCACCGCTCGCTGGGCGGCCGTCAATGAGGCTTTGAAATTTCTCTCAGGGAACAACATAGCGACGTCAATCGTGCGAATTACGCGAAATCGATTTGCCATCAGCAGGGCTCCCGTCCAAATACGGTCCTTCAGGAGCTTTGTAGAAATGGACGCTGCTAGCCCTCGTGAGACTGCCCGATGCTTCGTTGAAGTGTCTTGCGTTGGAGGTGAGTCTGCTTGCTGTGGTGCCTCTGTGGTGCGTTCGTTGGTGACAGGGTTACTGTTGCCTGCTCCCACGGGGGCATCAGCTGGAGTGATGTCGTTGCACGTGGCCGGTACCAGTGCAGGCGGTGGGCCGCCCCACTGTTGTGTCGCTACTGGTTCACTCGTTTTTTTTGGCATGTCAATGGCTCCTTGATGGTGTGTTAGCGGGAGCGGATTTCGACGTTCTTCCAAGGGCAAAATCCGCTCTCTCCAATCGTCTAGCGACCATCCAAGAAGAGGTGCTATCAAAGGCAAATATCCAGCACACCACGTATTGCCTAGGCCACCGTTTGTGGTCATCGAGGACTGCCTGCACGGCAATAAAAGGGCAGGGGGCAACTGTTCTTTCCCCTTTTATTGCCTCACCCGAAGGAGTTCGGGTGTCAGTCGCGTTTTCGTCGAGACGACCATCAAGGCCACTGTGTTTTCAGCCGGCTTTCAGCCGGTGCAAAACCGCCGCCGTCCGGGCAGACCTTTCTTCTAGGCCATATGTTTCTTCACGGACGGCTTGCCCAACTGTTCTTCCTGCACGCCGTTTCGACGTGGCTACCCCAAAAATCACATCAACTGTCTCTCGGTGATTCCTGGGGACCCCGAGCCACTTGCGGAGTGGCCGCTGGCGCGTCTCACTCGCTCCATCAAAGTTGGCATGCCCAGGGACGGCGGCGGTTTTGCACCGCCTTCAAGCCGCCCCAGTCTCGCCCAGCTGTGCTCCCATAGCTGTGCGACCAAGGGCTACTGTGACCCAGTTACGCTGCTGATGTACCAACGAGGCACGTGGCTGGACGCCACGCACTCCTTCAGCTAGTTAGCCGAGTGACACACGTTCGGTGCCATCGGGCCGGGCGTTTCAAGAAACTGTTCCGTACAACGGCGAGTGGACCCTCATCTCCCAAGGCCAACGCTCGTCAATTGCGCCTCAACAAGCCTGGATTTCGATGTCGCTATACGAAGGGCGACAAGTTGTCGTGCTCTAGGAACCAAACATGATTCGAAACACAAGCTTTAGGGAAACAGGTACTTCTTACGATGTGTCGTCGTATTTCCCAACATCTCACTTCTTTGCTCGTCTGATTTCACCCCCCGAGGTGGCTGAGGCAACACTCAAGCAGCCGTTGGACGTGCGAGAAAAGACGAATGGTCACTGGGTTCTGAGCGGTGACGTGGCCGAACCAATGTTCGGCCTTCTCAAATCGGCCCAAAGAAAAAATGTAGGAACAAGAATTACAGGATTTGCGTCTTCAGGCGGGTTCTCCTACTGTGTCCTGACACACCAAGTCGAACGCAGCCAACATCGATTTTTGCTCAGCCTTAGTGACCCAGCGGTACGAATGCTTATGGAGTCAATTTCGACTGTTGGCAAGCTGACCTTCCTGCTGACTGGAGAGCATGGAGACAACTCGCTCCTTCTTGAATGCCCATGGAAATCAGGAGCGTTTCTTCCCGTTCTCGCGATGGCACCTCCTGCGGATTTCGAGGCTCAAAGGGCGGCAATGAAGGAACTGCCCGACGTGCAAGACCTTATGGGCCGGCCGCTCCAGGTACCCACCATTCTTCAGCAGTATGCGGTGAAAGAGGTCAGCGTTTCAATGCTGCTGCCATCAATCATCACGAATTTGTTTGAGGGAGCGCTTGCAAAGGCGGTTGGTAGATGATTGGTCCGCTCACACAAGGCTTAGGTGTTTTTGCATTTCAGCAATTGATTTTTGGTGCGTTCGACGCGGAGACCAGTGAGTTGGCTTTCGTTGTCGAAGCCGAATCAGAAGTTGAGGGCTTGTTCAACGTTGACTCGGTGGCCCCGCTTCTTGGGTACAAAGGCGTTTGGGAGCTAGTCGTGGTCGAACTGGATGATTTGCCCTTTGGCGTGCCAAACTTCCTCAAGGCATTTTTTGAATCAAGAAAGACTGACTACAAGGTCGTACAGATAACACCAGGTACCGATACGCTTCAGTAAATACATGATATTTTGATTTCAATTTGAGCCCTCATTTTGCGAGGGCTCAATTGTTTGCGGTCATAAGGGCTAGTGATGCCAAACGCTGCGCTAGCTGATGCCTATACGTGTTGCGCCAATCCGGTGCATCAATAGGTCACAAAAATGATGAAATCAACAGGGTACGTACGGCCATTCTTTGTACGTAAGGTTAGTGGACTGAGTGGGGTGAATTCCGCTTTTCTTATGAACCCGGGCGAGGTCAATGAATTAACGTGGGGCTATCCAAAGGAGCAACGAAAACAGCTGCTTCGGACGTGGATTGCGCACGGGTTTGTCAGTAGGCAAATGCTTGTGGCTCTTATGGATGCCGCTCCAGATGAGGTAATCCACGAAATCATGGCGTGTGTGACCCTAGAAGAAGGGGCATACGCAGTGATTTCAACTCAGCTCGGCAATTGGCAGCATCGTTTCCTAATGCCACTCTACGAACAAAAGGTCGTTGAACTGCTCACTGGGGTTCCGAACCGTCCCTTGAGTTTGAGCTTTACAACGAACCCAATGGACGGCGACAGCATACTCTACAGAGATATTTTTAGGACAAAGGATTGCAGGAATTTGGCTTGCTACTGCAGTGAGTTGAACGAAGAAAAGAGTTCCGAATTCGCCGCTGGATTGCCTCTGGTCACCCGGGACATATTGCATCCGAATTCTGTGCCAAGTGTGTTCGACTCCTCTGTCGTTCGAACTGTCGAGGTTTCAGTGCTCGTCCCAAGCAGTTACATAGCAGGTTGCGCGTGCGATTGTGGTATTGGTGGTGATTCGTGAGACACGGTCGCAATGCTCAAGGAGTCCAGTCTTTGCAGCAACAAGGGGAGCCTATTTTGTTCGGCGGTCATGACCCCGAAACAAGGTGTCTTCGATTGACAGTTGAGGCATCCTCAGCAGAGGAGGCCCGAAGGCGAATGGTTGCAGTCGCTCCGATGGTCCACATCGGCGGGGCGGAGTATTTCGATATCGCTACTTTAGAAAGGCCATCACTGACCGTTCCGTTGTTTATGGAAGGGTACTTTGCTGCAACCAGGCTTGGGATGCTAAAAGGGCGTATGGCTGTTCCACAGGCTCTATGTGCTGATTTAATTTCAAATTGATTTATATTGAGCCCCCATTTTTGGGGGCTCATTTTCTTCCTCTATTGCGCTGCCTTTTCCAGTGGTGGCTGCGTCTGCATCAGTGGTGCCTACACATTGGTATCACTGACACCAAATGGAGTTCACATGCACATAAAACTTCGCAAGGCACGCGCCTTGCTCTATCGCTCGCAATGGATTGCCAAAGGAACCTCCGGCAACACCCACGGCTATTCGAAACAAGCTTTTGTTGGCAGTCTCTGCATTGATGCCATTGTGGTGCCCCCGGCGCTGCGTTGGGAGCTTACCGACGATGAACTCAAGTTCATTGATGCCAAAATTGTCCAACCAGCAAGGCATGCCGCTGAGGAGCGGAGAAGGGCGGCACAACATCGGGAGTCTGACCCCATCTGGCGCCTGGATGAGGCCGCCAGGCTCAGTGCGGAGGCTGCTGTCTGCAGTGAGCGAGCCGTTGTTCCGGGCTCGAAAGTCGTTGCGATTCACTCGGCTCTGGCAAATGTCCGAACAATTTCACCAATCCAGCCGGTGTCACCAGTTGAAGTCAAGTCTACGGCTCCGATTTCGGAAACAGGGCGGTCAGACCCACTTCAGGAGGCCTTGGTATCCATCAGAGCGGCACGGGACGCTGTGCTGGCCGGTCGTTATGGCTCGGCTCCGGCCGATGGCGTGAGGGCCACGCGGCCGTACAAATTGTGGGCAGAGATATTCGAGGCTATCGAAGGGGCCGGTAGTAGTAGTCTGCTGAGGGCATTGCAAACAAGGGGTTTTGCCAAGACGCGCGGGAAGTAGTGTGGCGGTGGTGGGAATTTTCTGGGATTTTTGGCGGTCGAGGTAATCAACGAAGAACGTTAAGTCATTGGCAGCATAGGGGGCACACTGGGAGTTCAGGGGACTCTTGTCGCGTTAGGTAGTCGACTGAAGTGACTACATATCTTCCGGTCTGGCGTAAGTTGTCCTTAACCTGTCAGCAGTAGCATCTCTGTAATAGTTGGAGATATAAGAATATGAGGAAGACAATTTCTCGTTTTGCGTCGAGTTTTGCCGCGCTACTGGTCGACCAATCTACTGTGATTGATGCTGAGGGGAGAACCGAATCCATCCGCAGTTCATTGCTCAAGGCGATATACGAAATCTACGAGTCTAAGGATATCGATGCTGTAAGAGTCTGGTCAAGTCTATCGCGTGCAGGGGATATCCAGACTCTTTGGTATCTGCGAAGTGATGTACTGCGATTGTTGTCTGGTCGGTACGGAAAAGCGGCAGCCCGACTACAAATAGATGCCATAACCTCGCTCTTCAAAGGGGTAGTCCCTGACAGTCAGATGCCGGTGGTCAGGCGAATGAGCAATTAGCAAACGTTTGAAACCCTAAAATCTTGTGTCGAAAATGAAAACCCAGCACTAGGCTGGGCAATCCCTTGCGGGACTAGATAAGTCGGAGACGGACTGGTGTGACCAGAGTCATACATTCACTGTAGCCTTACTGCTGTAATACCGCCATCCCAAAAGTGAGGGATTGTGACTCTAGATGCTGTTTAGTTTCAAGAAGTTGGCGAACTACTGTACCGCCAACAGGTCGACGTTGAACACCAAAGTCGCATTGGGTGGAATAACTCCGCTCGCGCCAGTAGTGCCATAAGCTAGGGAGCTTGGAATGACTAGGGTACGGGACCCCCCGACTCTCATCCCAGCGACTCCCTGGTCCCACCCTTGTATGACTTGACCGACACCCAACTTGAATGAAAAGGGAGCCTTGCCTATTGATGAGTCGAACTGGGTGCCGTGAAGGTTGACTGCTGATGCGTCGTACAGCCAGCCTGTGTAATTCACCGTAACAGTGTTTCCAAGTGCAGCCACGGTGCCGGCACCCACTACATTGTCGTTAACTTGTAGTGCGGTGGGACCTACTGGAGCTGGTATCGACGTGGACACGTCAGTGCCGCCGCCGCACCCACCTATGAGCAGTCCGAAGGTAACAAAGCTTGCAGCTAGGATGCGTTTCATTTCACTGTACTTCCGTCAATTTTGAATGGTGAAGGCATTCTATGGGTCGATAACCCCAACGATTGGGCATAGCAGCACAGCGTCGCCGAACTTTACCTATTGTTCACAAGCAATGAGCGTCCAGCATCTAACTGTGTGCGTTTGGCTGAACAACCGATAGGCGTGTGACAGACGGTGTGTGGGTTGGTAAATGGAATGACAGCAACGGGCTGATAGCGGAAGTAGGGATTTGCGATGGGACTGGTACAAAGCGGCCCGTCAAACCTGCAAGCCTGGGTCAGCTTTCTGGCGGCGAATTAGTCGAAGGGAGCACCTCCAATAGACCGGCAGCTGCAGCAAGGAGCGCCGGGCAAAGGTGCGCAGCCCGGCAGCTTACTGAATCTGATACACCAGCCGGAAGCGGCCAGTGGCAATCATTTCCTGGTCGTCCAAGCCATACCCTATATAAATCTTGGAGCCCGAGATGATGCTGACATCGAGCTTGTCGAAAATCTCGACCAGCTGAACGCTGTTGTCAGCCACACCGTTCAAGTACTCCGCTACCGGGAAGCTCAGACCCTGCCACTCGCTATTGCGGTTGAGCGTGAACACGGTGTCCAATGGCACCAGTTTGCCGCCCGGCACCACAACTGCCACAAACAGCTTGTAGAGCGGTCGGCCGGTGGTAGAGGGGTGGACGGTGGCAGCGTTCTTTGCGCTTGCGTTAGGCGCAGCGCTTGAACTGATAGCGGTTGCACTGGTCCAAACTGCCAAGCCAAAACTGGTGCTGGTACCGGTGGCTTGTACCTCCGCCTGAATCGGCGTGGGCGCTACCGTGGCTTGAATGATGACCTGGAACTGCGCTGTGACCGCGACACCCGCTTCGGTGTAGCTGGCGCTGACGATGACCGGTGTATCGCTACTCACCGGCATGGCTTTAAACACGCCCGTGCTCGACACAGTGGCTGCAGTTCCCGAAACCGTCCAAGTGGCGACGACAGGCTTGCTTGAAGTGTCTGCATAGACCCCCAGTGCCGATAAATTGAGCGACTCACCGGATGCCAACAACGCGCTGGCCCCTACCAAGGTGAGACGCGACAGCACTGCAGGTGCTGCTGTAATGTTAATAGGCAGACTAGCAGTTCTGGTAAGGCCTCCTTCTACATAGGTAGCCGTCACAGTAAGAACCGTGTTGACGCTAACGCTTGCTACCGTAAGCACACCGCGGCTGCTGACGGAGCCAAGCGTCGGGTTTGACAGCGCATAGCTGGTGCCTGAAACCGCTTTGCTGGAACCATCGGAATACACCGCATTCAGCACTAAACGCACTTGGCCAGCGGATTGCACGCCGGCAGCACCAGTGAGCTTCAAGTCTGTCAACAAGGCAGGCGTTGCGGAAACGGTCATCACGAAACTGTTTCGTACAGTGGCACCGTTGTCAGTCCAGGTGGCTGAAATAGTGACCTGCGTATTGGCCGACACCACACCGGCCGAGACGACACCGGCAGCACTCACGGCTGCAACTGCGGGGTTGGAGCTGGTCCACACAGGAGTCACGGTGCGCAAGCTGTTGTCGGTGTAGCGGGCGGTGGCGGACAGCGTAGCGCGGGCACCGCTTTGCAAGGTGCTGGAACCAGTAAGAGTTAAGAGGTTGGGCGTCAGCGTGGCGGTGCTGATGCCGCTCACGCTCACCGGGCTGCTACTGCTAGTGAAGCTGCCATTGCCAAGCTGACCGTTGCCGTTACCTCCCCAGCACTGCACCGCGCCGCTACTGAGCACTGCGCAGGTGTGGGAGTTGCCCGCCGCGACCGAGGTGGCGGTGCTGATGCCGCTCACGCTCACCGGGCTGCTACTGCTAGTCGTGCTGCCATTGCCAAGCTGACCGATGCCGTTACCTCCCCAGCACTGCACCGAGCCGCTACTGAGCACTGCGCAGGTGTGGACGTCGCCCGCCTCGACCGAGGTGGCGGTGCTGATGCCGCTCACGCTCACCGGGCTGCTACTGCTAGTCGTGCTGCCATTGCCAAGCTGACCGCCTAAGTTATTTCCCCAGCACTGCACCGAGCCGCTGCTGAGCACTGCGCAGGTGCGGAAAAAGCCCGCCGCGACCGAGGTGGCGGTGCTGATGCCGCTCACGCTCACCGGGCTGCTACTGTCAGTCGTGCTGCCATTGCCAAGCTGACCGTAGCCGCCTAATCCCCAGCACTGCACCGCGCCGCTACTGAGCACTGCGCAGGTGTGGGAGTCGCCCGCCGCGACCGAGGTGGCGGTGCTGATGCCGGCAACGCTCACCGGGCTGCTACTGTTAGTCGTGCTGCCATTGCCAAGCTGACCGTAGCCGCCTAATCCCCAGCACTGCACCGAGCCGCTGCTGAGTACTGCGCAGGTGTGGGAGGAGCCCACCGAGACCGAGGTGGCGGTGCTGATGCCGCTCACGGTCACCGGGCTGCTACTGTTAGTCGTGCTGCCATTGCCAAGCTGACCGACTCTGTTATCTCCCCAGCACTGCACCGAGCCGCTGCTGAGTACTGCGCAGGTGTGGAGAAAGCCCGCCGCGACCGAGGTGGCGGTGCTGATGCCGCTCACGCTCACCGGGCTGCTACTGTCAGTCGTGCTGCCATTGCCAAGCTGACCGCTGCTGTTACTTCCCCAGCACTGCACCGAGCCGCTGCTGAGCACTGCGCAGGTATGGGTGGAGCCTGCAGAGACCATCGGCGTTGCGGCCAAGACTTGAACACTCAGCAGTGATAAGACCAGAAAAAGCCAGGTCACCATCGAGCGACCTATCCCCGACGAATTCATTGCGCGCATTGAGAAACTGGGCATTTTTGGTTTACTTAGAAATTGGTGCGGTGGGGGTCTGAGTATCGCCCATCGAGGAATCGCTGAAATTGGGACTGGCCCAAAAGATTGGGAAGTGGCAGGTCTGACTCTGAACGATGAGTTCGCGGAGCATTTCAGGTGCTGGCTCCCATAGCGTCGCCAATTGCGCTCAGATTGAACTTCCAGGAAGCGGGCGCTGGCTGCCGTCTGCTTGCGCTGCTAAGCGGCGCTGATTCAAGACCAGTAGTTGACTCGCCGCGCCCTCAGTCCCAAGGACTCAAGTCCATGCTGCCCCGGGGAGCTATTACTCATGCCGCCATGAACGTCCATCCCCAACGGACTTCCCCCAACATCTACCCCTACCACTCCGTCGTCCAGTATCGGCAAACCGGTCGAAGGTGAATGACTGTCATTGGCGTATCACCTCTAAGCTGAGACAGCTTCAGGCATATTTAAGTCGAAGAGCATGCGTAGCGCATTCTTATCGGGCAGCAAGTGAGTATTTGCCGTAATCCGGCACATAAAATATGCTGATGCACAGGGCAACAACCAATGTTTTATTTGTTTCGAAAACTAACGCGTCTCGCAGTCTTCTTGCAGAAGCTTGCCTGAATCATCTTGGTCAGGGAAAGCTCAAGGGATACTCTTGCGGTGTACCGTCAAAAATTGCTGACGCTCCTGACTCTTGGACCTTAATGGCACTGCAAACCGCTGGCATACAGGTGGAAGGCTTACGCTGCAAAGCATGGAGTGAGTTCACCCGAAATGCCTCTCCTAAGATGAACTTCGTCATTGGGCTTGATGCAGAGGGCTTTGAACACCAACCTGCATGGCCGGGGCAACCGGTGACAGCACTGTGGGATTACCCAGCGCTCACAAAACGCTCCGCTGGGAATGTCGAAGTCGGAATCTTCGCAATACAAATGCTTTTGTCGCTACGCAGGCGTATAGAGTTGTTGGTTAGCTTGCATGCTAGGGGAAAGCAGCAATCCGATTTGCAGCATGATTTGCGCGATATGGCACATCTTTGACACTCAGCAAATGCGCTCCAAATTTGGAGTGAATACCCGCGTTGCGGAGCAGCAATTTGCTATACGATTGCGGTGCTAAAAAAATTGATAAAAACAGCATGGAGACGCGTTCAAAATTGCTGGAGTAAATCGAAATGCGAAATAAGTTGGAAACCCTGCACCGTCTCGTCCGCAAACTCGGAGCTCGTTACGGGCAAGATGATGAAGATGTCGCGCGCCTTAAGTTGGAATTGGATGCGCTGGAAACGAAAATCGAAGAGTCCCGCACTGAACGCCGCAAACCCGCTCCGTGCACATTTCAAACTGCGGCTAAGGAGCACTTTCATTCCTTGAGTCAGCTAGCCATTCACTGATTGAAATCGGCCTTAGATTTTCGCTGCTGTAGAGCGCGTGCAACGCGGCATGCCTGCCGGTCCTGAACGGCAACGGTTCAAAGTGGCATCGGCCTAGGATTAGTGGTATGCGGTAGTAGCGTTTTACGTTCTGCATGCTCCAAAGCAATCGGCGACCTTATAAAGACAGACCGCATCTATCAATCAGCCAAAATTGAACGATGTCGATACTCAGCAATGGCTGACTTCATCAGGGTTGCGACCCTTCAAATGCATCTGTCCAAGTGTTTTCTTGGGGCCTCATTCAAGCGGCGCGAACAAGCTGACCGAATTTAGACAATGTCGCCGTGAAAGTCCTTCAGGTGGACTTGTGCCCACTTGGCAATGCCATCAAGTATGGGCCGCAGTGCGGCGCCACTTTCCGTGATTTGAAAGGCGTTATTGCGCGCTGTCCCTTGAGGGTTAGTTCTTTCTATCAGATTCAAATAGGTCAGCAAGCTCAGTCTCGACGCGAGGATGTTGGTCGAGATGCGCTCCGGCGAGGCAAGAAGCTCTGAGTACGTACGAGGCCCATGAATCAGCAGGTCTCGAATGATTAGTAGGGACCACTTGTCACCGAGCACGTCAAGAGCGGAACTTATCGGGCAGACAGAGCGCCAATCAACCCCGTCCATACCATTGTTCATCTATTGGCTCCCGGCTACCCTGTCCTACACAAAAAGGCCCACAAGCTCTGACCGAAGCCATCGTATCCTTCCCGTCTGAGCACATGCAACGCAGCTCCCTTGCAGTTTCCAAATTTAACGCGCTAAGAAATGCGCAACGATTTCCCAGACATAGACAAGCATAGCAAACTGTGCGACGGCGAATACTGCCGTTCGCAGGTATGGAATGCCAGCAATATAGATAACGGCATGGAACAAACGCGCAGTTAGCAGCACGATGCCTGCAACCATCGTCATCCCGTTTGTAGCACCGGTGATGTGGGCTATTCCGATTACGGCTGCATACATCGCCAGATTGTCTGCAAGATTGTCGTGGGCTCGATTGGCCCTTCCACCCCATGCCGCAATACCTTCGAGCACAGTATCTCGGTTGTAGAAAATCCACCTTATTCCCCCCGGCACCGAACCGCGTGCGATTAGGGGCGGCAAAGTCAGGAGTTCCGTAAGCAGTGCCAGGCCAAGCAAAATCCAAAGGTCAGCAGTCATAATTTTCTCTTGGTAAGTGTTAGAAAGCAAGGATTCAGCAAGTCAAAGTTTGACCACAACAGGTCGCCAAGTAATTAACTTGTGAAATGCAAGTTTATCTCCATGACTTGCCAAATGCAAGTTAAAACTAAGATAATTCAGGACGCTGATAAATAGCTGTTTCTGTGCAATTGAACAGCTCAGACACCCGATTGGTATCCTCATTGCGCTTATGCAGAAACGCGTGTTCATTGGGTACGTAAGGCGGCTGGATTTGGACTATGGGGCGCGGCATGGTGGTCGAACGCGATGCCGCGGGCAAGCCACTGCGCATGATTGGGACCAATAGTGATATTACGCAGCGTAGGCAGGCGGAGGCTATGGTGAGTCGACTCGCCTACCACGACTCACTAACGCAGCTACCGAACCGTCGCCTGCTGGTTGACCGCATGAGCCAGGCCATGTCTGCCAGCAAACGCAGTGGCAATTACGGCGCACTGATGGTGCTGGACTTGGACAATTTCAAGCCGCTAAATGATGCATATGTCCACTTTGCGGGTGACTTGCTGTTGAACGAAGCCGCTACAGGTCAGATAAATCGCTACCAAGCATTCGCTCAAAATGCAGGTTTAACGTTTGAGTTTTGGCCTGCCGAAGGCAGGTCCGCATGACCGCGTTGTTGTGCGTCCTCTGCAGAACAACAGCCACTTCTTACATTGGCTCCATGCCCGACGCGCGGATTACTACCTGTGCCGCAGACGAACGGAGAGTCGCCAAGAGTGCCTTTCCAGCGTCTGCGTTTGGGGCGCCCGCATGAACGGCGGCTGAGTAAATCGTGTAGCTCTGCAGGTCGGATGGCAGTGGTCCAAGGTAGTGAATGCCCTTTGCATGCAAGAGCTCACTAACCTGCTGGAATCCCAATTCCGCTTCGCCAGAAGACAGGAAGTCGGCGATTTGAGCGCCAGACGGTGGCTGTTTCGTCTTGGCTTTGACCTGTTCACCTACACCAAGTTTGGCAAAGACCTCGACCATGTGGCGGCCGCTCGTGCCTGAAGATACAACGACGCTTCGGGCCGACAAAAGCGCGGCCTTGAGTGCATCGGCATTGGATACGTCTACCTTGGCTGCAGACCCGGGAACAGCAACGCCAATTCCCGAACGAGCAAAGTCCGTGCGGGTTGCTCCCATCAGCTTCCCCTCCTTGGACTGTCGCTCGATGTTCTGGGCCGCATTGACGACAACATCGACCACCTCACCGTCGGCTACGCGCTTGGTAATGGCTTCAGTTCCGGACCAGAAGATGACGACCTTGTGC
>Ga0194052_1001646_pt1 | contig 12772 bp, 14 predicted proteins | sample SepL226m_MetaG_FD_160117 | JGI IMG/M metagenome (GOLD analysis project Ga0194052, IMG submission 160117) | Anoxic zone freshwater microbial communities from boreal shield lake in IISD Experimental Lakes Area, Ontario, Canada - Sep2016-L227-6m | ecosystem: Environmental > Aquatic > Freshwater >... | reverse complement strand
CACTTAATCCAATTCTTGATATTATTCATAATGCTAAATATTCAATAGAAGTTGCAATGTTTTCCTTTGATTCACTAAAGCTCAAGCAGGGTTTGTATGAAGCAGCGGCTAGGGGAGTGAAAGTTACATTGATTCTAGACGCATCAAGGAGCGCTAAACATGACATGATTTTTTCGGATTTGCCAGCTTCGATTAAGAGAATTGATTTAGGTGGTTTTAACCCAGATGTTTCAGCTGAAAATATTTACATGCATCACAAATTATTAATTGCTGACCGTGGTTATGATACGGAAGAAATAGCTACTGGTTCTATGGATTATACCAGTAAGGGTGAAAAATACGAGCAAGGATTTTTTATGATTAGTCCAGATAAAGTATTAGCAAAAATTTATGAAAGTGAAATGGATTTATTGAAAAGTGGTATAACAGGAGTAGATAAACTTAAACAAAAAGATTATTATCCTTGGGCTGCTCATATTAAATATGCTGACAGTTACGTAGACGTTTGGATATCTCCGGGCTTTAATGAAAATTCAGTACAAAACAAAATTGTAGAAGAAATTGCAAAGGCTCAAAAAAGCATAAATGTCATTATGTGGCAATTTACTGATAAGGTGATTGCGGATGCCTTGATAGAAAAAGCAAAAAACGGAGTTCCGGTTAAAATTATTACTGAAGATTTAGTCGCCAATGATTTAAATTCAAAAATTCCTTATATAAAAAACATTGCAATGTCAGATAAAATTAATAATATTGAAATTGTTCTTGATACAAAACTAGCAAATCAGATGGATCTTTCAAAGATGCCAACAGGGTTCAGTCCGTTTATTCATCATCATTTTATGATTATTGATAACTCTACATTGATTTTCAGTACAAGCAACTGGAGCATTTGGGGTTTTTATAAAAATGATGAAGATACAATTATCACTGATAATAAATATCTAATTACTGAATTTCAAAAAACTTTTGACTATTTTTATAAGATATTGAAATAAGGCTAACTACTCAGTTAATTTTAAAAAACAAAAGATTAAGTTTTAGTTTTTTTGTGGTGCTTAATGTAGAATTACGGTTCTATGGTAATTAGAGGGTATTTGACTTATTTTGGTAGATTTGCTAGTATCAAACCTAAGGGAATATGTTTTAGCTAATCCGTTTTTCTCCTTTTGTACTGAGCTTAGTCGAATGTATAAAAGAAAAAAAATGTGATATTGCCAAGGCTGACATCCCATTATTATATATGGCAAAAACATCAGTAATAGCTAGGTCAAAAAAGAAACCAAAGTTCTCAAGTCGACAAAAAAATCGATGTTTTCGTTGTGGACGAGGAAACGGTTTTATGAGAGATTTCGGTGTGTGCCGAATCTGTTTCCGCGAATTAGCAAATGAGGGTATGTTGCCAGGAGTTCGAAAGTCTTCTTGGTAATTTAAATATAAAAAATATGGATTCAATTTCAAACATGATAATAATGATGAAAAACGGTAGTCTTGCTAAAAACGAGATTGTTGTTTTACCTTATTCAAACTTAAAGAGTGCTATTTTAAGTTGTTTAAAGAAAGAAGGTTACATTTCTGATTTTTCAAAAAAGGTTAAAAAGGGTGGAAATGCTTTAGAAATAAAGTTAAGTTATGTTGATGGTAAGCCTAGAATTACTGAAGTAGAAAGAATTTCTAAACAATCAAGACGCGTATACATTGGAATGAAAGATATTCACTCAATCAGAAATGGTACAGGAATGCTTGTGCTTTCAACTCCAAAAGGAATTTTATCAGGAAAAGAAGCAAGAAAAGAACAGGTCGGAGGAGAAGCTTTATTCAAAATTTGGTAGTTCAGGGGAACTCACTGTAAATATTAATTTATATGTCAAGAATTGGAAAACAAGAAATACAAATACCAAAAGGAGTTGAAGTCAAAAAAGAAGGCACTCTTTTTACTGTGAAGGGTTCAAAAGGAACTCTTACTAAAATCTTTCGAGATGATATAACTATTAAAATCACTGGAGATATAATCACTTTAAGCATAAACAGAAACGACAAATTTTCAAAGTCACTTTGGGGAACTTATGCTTCACATATTAAAAATATGATTCAGGGAGTAGAGACACCATATCAGAAGAAATTAATCTTAGAAGGAGTTGGATTTAAATCGGAAGTTAAGGGTAAAGAATTAGTTTTTGCTTTAGGTTTTTCTCATCCAGTTATTGTTAAAATTCCAGAAGGTATCACTGCTACCGCTGAAAAAAATAATATTACAATCGTTGGTATTGATAAAGAATTAGTTGGAAGTTTTGCCGCTGGAGTTCGAGCACTTAAGAAACCAGAACCATACAAAGGAAAGGGAATGCGCTATGAAGGTGAAGTAATCAGACGTAAGCAAGGTAAAAAGACTGCGTAATTAATTAAAAATTACGAATTAAGAATTACGAATTAAAAAATGCAAACAAAACAAGACAAAAGAATAAGATTAAAATCAAAAATCAGAGCCAAGATTAATGGCACGGCAGATCGACCTCGATTGTCAGTTTTTCGTTCTAATAAATTTATTTATGCTCAAATAATTGATGATACTACAAGTAAGACATTGCTTTCAGCAAGTGATATTAAACTTACTAAGGGTACAAAAAGTGAAAGAGCTAAAGAAGTAGGCCGTGCAATTAGCACACTTTGCCTAGCTGCTAAAATTGAAAAAGTTGTTTTTGATCGAAATGGATTTAAATATACAGGACGTATCAAGACTGTTGCTGATGAGGCAAGAGCTGGTGGATTAAAATTTTAATAAAAAATTATGGAAAAAGGAAACGATAAAAAAACAAATAATCGAAGATCATCATCTTTCTCAAGACCAAAACCAGAATTTGATCAAAAGATTTTAAATATTCGTCGAGTTACTCGTGTGGTAGCAGGAGGACGAAGATTTTCTTTTTCTGTAGCGCTTGTAGCAGGTGACCGAAAAGGTTGCGTAGGGCTAGGCCTTGGAAAAGCAGGAGATACATCTCTTGCCATCAATAAGGCACTTCGAAATGCTAAGAAAAATATGATTCGTTTGAATTTGACCAAAAGTATGTCTATTCCACATGAGGTTTCAGCTAAATTCTCAAGTTCCACAGTTCATTTGATTCCAAATAAAGGAAGAGGTCTTGTGGCCGGATCTGTTGTTCGAGATATCATAAAATTAGCTGGAGTAAAAGATATTACTGGTAAAATTTTGTCCAGTACAAAAAATAAATTAAATAATGCAAAAGCAGTTATGGCAGCATTAGAAGGTATTTCTGTTAAATATGTGAAAATAGTTACTCCTGAAACTGTAGTAATTGCTGGAAAAGAAGAAGTAGTAAATAAATAAATTTTATGCAAATAAATAACTTAAAAAGAATACATAAAAATAAAAAAGACCGTATCGTTGGACGTGGCGGTAAACATGCTAAAACTTCCGGACGAGGAGGGAAGGGTCAGACGGCTCGTGCTGGTAACAAGCGCCGACCAGAACTTCGTGATATCATTAAGAAGCTTCCAAAAAATCGTGGATATCAGTTTAAGTCTTTCGCAGTAAAACCAGTTGGAGTATCACTTGATGCTATTTCTAAAGCTTTCCCTAAAGGAGGAGAAGTAAATCCAGCTAAATTACTTGAATTAAAAGTAATTAAAAGAAAAAAGGGTTTTGTTCCACAGGTTAAAATTTTAAATAACAAAACTACTTTTACGGCAAAAATTGAAGTGACGAAATGTCTCGTATCTCTCTCTGCTAAAGAGAAAATTATTAAAGCCGGAGGTACGGTTTTATAAAAAAAATATGCAAAATTCTATAGGGAAAATTAAATTAATTTGGACAGATTCTTCTTTAAGAAAAAAAATCCTTTTCGTTCTTGGATCTTTCATAGTTTTTCGTTTACTTTCCTCTATTCCAATTCCAGGCATTGATGCTGTGGCTCTTAGTCGTTTCTTGAGCAATAATCAATTTTTTGGAATACTAAATATTTTTTCTGGTGGTGGACTTTCAAATCTATCTATCATCATGTTGGGAGTAGGACCATATATTACTGGTTCTATCATCATGCAATTGCTCACCATTATGGTGCCAGCTTTGAAAAAGATGTACCACGAAGAAGGGGAAGCAGGAAGAAAGAAATTTACTCAATACTCAAGAATGCTTACTATACCACTAGCTGCAATTCAAGGGTTTTCTCTTTTAGCAATTCTTGAAAGTCAGAAAATTTTAATTAACTTAACAATGTTTGACCGAATCACCAATATCATCATCGTCATTGCAGGTGCAATGCTTATCATGTGGATCGGAGAATTAATGTCTGAGTTCGGTATTGGTAATGGAGTATCTCTCTTAATCTTTGCTGGTATCGTTTCTAGAATTCCTACTGAAATGAGTCAGTTGTTATTTACTTTTGATGTTTCTCAAATTCCTCTATATATCGTATTCGTAGTACTGGGAATTTTGGTTATCGCTGGAGTCGTAGTAGTCACTGAATCAGAAAGACCAATCCCTGTGACTTATGCAAAGCGAGTTCGTGGAGCAAAGATGTATGGTGGAGGTTCTACTTATTTGCCACTACGCGTAAACCAAGCTGGAGTTATTCCTATAATCTTTGCACTTTCTATTTTGCTTTTCCCTCAAATGATCGGAAACTTTATGGCAAGTTCAACTAATGCGACAGTATTGAAAGTTTCACATGCTTTAACTGGTTTTTCACAAACAAGTTGGTTGTACGCTGTATTGTATTTTATCTTAGTATTTCTATTTACGTATTTCTACACTGCAGTTACTTTTGACCCTGAGGCTCTATCTACTAACTTGCAAAAGAATGGTGCATTTATTCCAGGTATCAGACCAGGTCCATCTACTTCTCAATATATTTCAAAAGTGTTAAGTCGCATTACGTTACTCGGAGCAACATTCCTTGGTATTATCGCAGTTTTACCTTTGATAGTACGAGCTGTTACTGGTATCTCTGCTATTGCGCTCGGTGGCACAGCTCTTCTTATCGTCGTCTCAGTACTGCTTGATTTGATCAAAAAAGTAGATGCTCAAATATCGATGCGAGAATACTAAATAATTCCCTAAAAGCCCTACGGGGCTTTTTATTTTGTCTATTTTGGATTGACTTTTTTATTATTTTGGTATATAATATAGGTATTAAGTTCTAATAATAATTTGCAATAAATAATATGTTAGGAGAAAGTCTAGAAAAGTTTATTATAGATAATAAAAAAACTAAAAAAGAACAAGCTTTTGCTTGTTTGGATTTTTTACGCCAATTTAACGAAGAGGATGTAAAAAATAATCCATGTGATTTTCTGGAAACACTTTCTTTTTTACTTGAATTAATTAATGACAAGGACCCATATGACCAAATTTCTTTAGAAGAAATTGGAACTGACCAAAAAGAGATTATAAGTTTTGAAGAGAAGTCAGTGTCTATCGAAGATAAAAAATGTTCAGTATAGATAAATATGTCTTATTGTCTAGATAACAGTATTACTAAATCTTAATCCACTTTTGATATTCTGAAACGATAATTTCAACAACCTCATTTAGGTTGTTTTTGTTTGTGTCTATCACTAGATTAAACTGACTCATATTTGTATTGTCTATTTTATATAAATCCCAATATCTCTTTTGTTCACTTTGAAAACGCTCAGTCATTTTTTTTAAAACATCTTCACTGTTTTTTGCTTGCTCACTTTGTTCTCTAAGTTTGTTTTCACGAATACTATTTAAAATTCTCTCCTTGGCAATATCGGGGGATAGGTCTAAATAAACTTTAAAAGAGTCGGGTATCCAGTGGTAGGCTGTGCGTGAATCAATCACAATTTTGTTTTCATTATTTAAATCTCTAAGTTTTTGGTCAGTCATCTCGTCAATCTTAGGATCTGTTTCAGCTCTGATATTTGTTTCGGTTACAGATAGTCCAAGCTCCAAGCCTACTTGTCGAAAAAAATCACCTGAAGAAAAGTGCTTAAAACCTAGGGTTTGGGCTACTCTTTTTGCAGTGCTTGATTTGCCACTTCCTAACCCTCCACATATAGTAACGATCTCTTTTTTCATCCCATTAGAAGTTTTAATTAATAATCATTTCCCTTGCTCCCATTTTTTGTTGAATTTCTAATGGGACAGGTATATTCAATATAACACACCTAGGGTTGTTTTTTAAGCTTAAATTTTGTATTGTAAAGAGATGGAAACAGAAACCTTTTTATTCTTCGGACAAGTGGGCTCTGGTAAAGGAACCCAGGTGAAACTACTAATTGACTATTTAAAGGCCAAGGATGGCAAGGAGTGCGTGTATGCGGGCACAGGAGATGGCTTTCGAAGTCTTCTTGAGACTAAAAATTACACTGCTTCTTTAGTTAAAGATTCTTTAGAAAGAGGGGAATTACAACCTGATTTTTTAACTACTTCAATTTTTACTAATATTCTCACCACCTCGCTCAATGAAGATATGCACATTTTTGCGGATGGGTATCCTAGGACAATTGCTCAATCCGAGAGTTTTGAAAAAATGGTTAAGTTTTTCAAAAGAGGGAATGTAAAAATTATTTACATAGAACTTTCTGAAGAAGAAGCCATGAAAAGAAATCTTTTGCGAGGTAGAGCCGATGACACAGAAGAAGGGTTGCGTAGAAGATTTAATGAATATAAGAATAGTGTCTTGCCCGCTATGAACTATTTTAAGGAAAAAGAAAATTACGAAATATACACAATCAATGGCGAGCAATCTATCGAGGATGTGCACAAAGATATTATCAAATCTATTGCACTATAATATGAAAGAAGAAACAATTATAATCTCACTTGGAGGATCGCTTATTATACCTGACCAAATCGATGTAGATTTTTTAAGAGAATTTAAAGAGATTATTTTATCGCAAGTAGCGCTTGGCAAAAAGTTTATCATCATTACCGGTGGGGGAAAAGTGTGCAGGCGTTATCAAGATGCTGCCAAACAGCTATCAAACCCACCAGATGATGATTTGGATTGGATTGGTATCGCATCATTAAGACTGAATGCTCAACTTGTAAGGGTGATTTTTGAAGATAAAACAGATAAAAGAATTATTAAAAACTTTTCAGAGAGTTTTGATTTTAGTAAGCCGATAATTCTTGGCTCTGCTTATAAACCAGGACAAAGTACTGATTGGGATGCAGTACTTGCAGCGAAAAATGTCGGAGCTAAAAAAGTAATTAATCTTTCAAATACTGATTATGTTTATGATTCTGATCCGAAAGTTAATCCCGAGGCTAAGAAGTTAGAGAAAATTTCTTGGGCTGATTATCGTTCTTTAATACCAGCGGAATGGAATCCAGGATTGAATTCTCCATTTGATCCAATTGCATCAAAAATGGCAGAAGAACTTGGGCTTGAAGTGGTGATAATGAATGGTAAACCAATAGAGAATTTTAAAAAATATTTAAATGGTGAAAGTTTTCAGGGAACAATAATAAAAAATATATAATTTATATGGGAATAATAATAAAAACAAAAGGAGAAATAGAAATCTTACGAGAAGGCGGAAAGCGGTTGGCTTTTGTTTTACAAAAAGTAAAAGAAAAAGTAGCTCCTGGTATTTCGACTTGGGAGCTTGATCAATATGCTTTGAAATTAATAACTGAGATGGGAGATATACCAGCTTTCTTAAATTATCGACCTGAGGGAGCAGAGACACCATATCCTGCGTCTTTGTGTATATCGGTGAATGATGAAGTAGTCCATGGAATTCCATCTAAGCAAAGAATTTTAAAAGAAGGGGACATTATCTCACTTGATTTAGGGTTAAAGCATAAAGGACTTTTTACCGATCATGCTGTGACTGTCGGAGTCGGAGAAATTAGTAATGCTTCAAAAAAATTAATAGAAACTACTGAAAAATCATTATATGTAGGTATCGATGCGGCTGTGGGTGGAAATAGAATAGGGGACATAGGAAATGCAATTGAGAAATTTGCTCGACCGCACAAATACGGTATCGTAGAAGTATTGGCAGGGCATGGAGTTGGAAAAGAGATTCATGAAGATCCATTTATTCCAAATTATGGCAAAGCTGGAGTTGGCGCAAAGCTTGTTCCTGGTATGGTAATCGCAATTGAACCAATGTTAAACAATGGTACAAAGAATGTGACTATCGATGATGATGGTTGGACTTTTCGAACAGCAGATAGGAAAAAGAGTGCACACTTTGAACACACGATTCTCATCACTGAAGGAGATCCTGAAATATTAACTAAATTACAATAAAAAAATCCCCCTAACGGGGGATTTTTTTATTGTGTGATATTTTAAGAATTAACTTTTTCTTGTACGGGAGCTTTGTTTCCAAAACTAGCTGCTGCTGCTGTTGAAAGTATTGCGGTTACTGCCCCAGCCCATAATTTTAATCCTTGTAAAGTGACACCTAGGTCCATATTTATTGATTCCCAGTTGTGATTAACAAGACTGTCTGCGGCTGCGCCAGCTCCTGCTATGGCAATTAAACCAAAAATAAGTTTCTGGTTTTTTACTAAAAACTCATTTACCTTTGCTAGATTTGATGGTTCAAGTTTTTCGACAGCTCCATTTTCTAGCTCTGTCAATTTTGCCATAAACTCATTTTGTAATTTTTTATTTTCATCAATTATTGCTTGTTCTTCAGGAGAATAGACTTTTTCAGTTTTTAGTCCTTCTGGAGATACCTTTTTGTTCATTAACTTTCCTATCATGTTATCAAATGTTCCCATATAAATATAATTTAATTATTCTAATAATGCCTTTGTTTCCAATAAAAGCTTATTTAGCTCTTTATGAAATTCTAAAGTCTCTTCTTTTGTTGCTGTTCCAGCTTTTACTTTTTCAGCCAAGACTAACATTTCTTCATTGGTCATAATTTTTTTTGGTTAATTAATAATTACTTACATACTATTATACATGACACTAGACCTAAAAGAAAATTTTATTAATAAACTAACATATTAAGTATAGCATATTTGAGTTAAAATGTCAAGTTATTTTTGGGTAAAAATTTGCCCGGATACTATGTAGTTTCTGGGGCTTTTGCGGTATGTGGGTTAGTTGCGGCCCACAAAAAAATAGATTCCGAATAGTTCTCCATTAGGAGATTTCATCGCCAGGGTAAAGTCCTGGTAGCTTATTTTTTGCTCTTTGTTGAGCCGGGTTTTTGGTTTTTTAAATAAAAGCCTTACCCGAAGTGATTTTAACATGTTGTCCATGGTTGTTGTTTTTAGTTTATCCAAAAGTCCAAAAAATAGGCCCTTAGATAAACTAAAAAATACTTGTCATGAAAATATGAAGAACTTTCTATTTTTATAATATCACTCATTTCACATAAAGTCAAACAAAGTTTGGGGACAAGTATTGTAAGTAAAAATACTTATAAAATATGTGTGAAAATTTTGTTAAAATTTTAGTACGAGGTATAATTGAAACATGAATCCATCTTTTTTAAAGGAAATGCCTAAATTTAGTAATCCAACAGAGGAGTTGGATTATTTACGAGCGCATGTGGCCAAAAGGGAACAAGAGCTCATCGGACAGGGTCAGTTTGAACATGCTGGAGATAATGCTGTGAAAGAGGTTATTTCAACCTATAAAGAAGTTCCTGCCAAAGATGTAATTCATAAAGATAATTTATTAAGCAAAAAAGAAACTGAAGGAATCGTTTTAAAATTAAAACCTGAGACACATGATGCTGTGATGGAAGAGTTACTCGGCATTGTCATAACTAAGGGAATTCGAAATGCTTTATCTGTGGCAGAAGGAATGAATAGTCCTCATATTGATAATGATTTTCATAGATTGCTTGTGCAGTATATTAAAACAGGGCAAGTGGTGGGGGATCTGAAGGAAGGCACTCCTATTTTCAAGTCTCTCAACATGACACTTTTTGAAATTACGCTTCCGCCACCAATGGATGAAGCAGATAAACAAAAAAGTTTTAAAGAATTCATCAGTGCCATGGAGCAGTTTTATGCTGGCATGCAATCAATTTCTGAAAGTGAAAATAATGAAAGAGAAAATTATTTTACTTTAGAAGTTGCTTTGTCTAGTGTAAGTGATCAGGTTATTATTTATGCGGCAATTCCAAATAAACATATAACTCTTTTTGAAAAACAAGTCTTAGCTTTTTATCACGATGCAAAAATCAAAGATTTGCCAGACGATTATAATATTTTTAACGAAAAGGGTAGTTCTGTTGGAGCCTATGCTTCATTTACAGAGAGAGGAGTCTTGCCAATCAAGACATATGATAACATTGAGCATGATCCGATGAATATGATACTTAATGTTTTTTCTAAATTAAAAACACAGGGTGAAGGTGCCGCGATTCAGCTTGTCATTGCTCCGGCTGGCAATAAATTTATGAATGAATTTCATAAAATATTAGATGATGTCAAAGATGGTGTGTCGGTCAAACATGCAAATGATAATTTATATAAATTTAATCACGCACTCTTAAAAGCTTCTAAGGAACTTATTTTTGGCACACATGAAAAAGAAGAAAAAAAAGAAAAATACATGAAAGGTAGGCGTGCCGTGGATGAAGGCGCAGCTGAAAAAATAGGCAATAAAGTAAAAAGTACTATCATGAAAGCGAACATTAGAATTGTAGCTTCCGGAGATACGAAAGAAAGAGCAGAAGCAATTTTAAAGGAAATCGAATCTTCTTTTAATCAATTTACTGAAGCTGCTAGCAATGGAATTTTCTTTGAAGAAATAAAAGGCAGTGACTTGAAGCAACTTTTTCATGATTTTTCTTTTAGAACTTTTTCGCATGATAAAATTTTGCCGATGAATTTAAAAGAACTTTCTTCCGTTTTTCATTTTCCAGTTGGTATCTCAGGACAGGGGCAATTAAAAGAAGCAAAAGCCGGCATTGCTCCAGCACCAATTGAAATGGGGAAAGAGGGGATTGTTCTTGGCATAAATGATTATCGAGGCCGAGAAACAGAAATTCGTATGGCTCGGGAAGATCGAGTTCGTCATATGTATGTCATTGGACAGACGGGTACAGGTAAGACAAACATTATGCTCAATATGATTACTCAAGATATTAAAAATGGTGATGGCTGTTGTTATATTGATCCGCACGGTACGGACATACAGACGATTCTTTCGCGTATTCCAAAGGAACGTATCGATGATGTAATTTATTTTGATCCTGCCTATACAGCACGTCCAATGGGGCTTAATATGCTTGAATTTGATCCAAAATATCCAGAGCAGAAAACTTTCGTAGTAAATGAATTGATGGGTATTTTCAATAAATTGTTTGATATGAAAACTTCTGGTGGTCCAATGTTTGAACAATATTTTAAAAATAGTGCTTTCCTTATAATGGAGGACCCTGCTTCGGGTTGTACTTTACTTGAAATTTCTCGAGTGCTCGTAGATAAAGAATTTCGAGATATGAAATTATCAAAATGTCGTAACCCAATTATTAAGCAATTTTGGGTAGCCGCAGAACAGACGACAGGGGATCAAGGTTTAGCAAACTTTGTACCTTATATTACTTCCAAGTTTGATAACTTTATCTCTAACGACATTATGCGCCCTGTCGTCCTTCAAGAAAAATCCGTATTTAATTTCCGAGAAATTATGGATAATAAAAAAATATTGCTCGTAAATCTTTCAAAAGGAAGGTTGGGGGAAATGAATGCCAATTTGATTGGTTTGCTTTTGGTCGGGAAAATTCAAATGGCAGCGCTTTCCAGAGTAGATATGTTTGGCCAAAAAATGAACGATTTTTATTTATACATTGATGAATTCCAAAATGTCACTACTGATTCGATTTCTTCTATTTTGTCTGAAGCTCGAAAATATAGATTGTCCCTAAATATTGCCCATCAATATATTTCACAATTAGAAGAAGGAATCAAGAATGCTGTTTTTGGAAACGTTGGCTCGATGGCCGTATTTCGAGTGAGTTCTGAGGATGCTGAATTTTTAGAAAAAAGATTTCAACCAACTTTTAAAGCAGCTGATATTATGAAATTGGATAATTATAATGCGTACATGAACATGCTAGTAAATGGTCAGCCAACCAAACCATTCAATATGCACACTTTGGCTCCGGAAAAAGGGAATATTGAATTAGTTGAAAATTTGAAACAGCTTTCATATTTAAAATACGGACGCGATCGAGAAGAAGTTGAAGCCGAGATAATGGCAAAATATGAAAAACGTTGAAATTGATTTCATTTGAAATTATACTAATATCTGTTAAGATATGGTTATTATTATAAATTAAAAAAGAATTTTTATATGGAAAGAACTCTTATTGTATTTAAGCCAGACGCTGTACAGCGTGGAATTGTAGGAGAAGTGTTAAGTCGTTTTGAAAAAATGGGCTTAAAGATAGTTGGTATGAAAATGGTTAATCCAGATGAGGCGCATTATTTTCATCATTATGAAACTATTGGTAAAATGATCTCTCGTCGCGGAGAAGCTCAATTCAAGGTGCAATTGGGTGCAATGCAGGAAGGGCCTGTTATTGCAGCAGTTCTTGAGGGCGTTGAAGTTGTTGCTGTTGTGCGTAAAATGGTTGGTGCAACTAATACAAAGGATGCTCTTCCTGGAACTATCCGAGGAGATTATGCTCACGCTAGTCTTGATTATGTAAATGAGAATGGTGTTGCCTTGCCAACTGTTATGCATGCATCAGGTGACCTTGAAGAAGCAAAAGCAGAAATCGCACATTGGTTTTCTGATAGTGAAATTTATGGTGACTATCAAACTGTTCATCAAAAGTTTACTCAACCTAAAAA
>Ga0194052_1001645_pt1 | contig 12773 bp, 10 predicted proteins | sample SepL226m_MetaG_FD_160117 | JGI IMG/M metagenome (GOLD analysis project Ga0194052, IMG submission 160117) | Anoxic zone freshwater microbial communities from boreal shield lake in IISD Experimental Lakes Area, Ontario, Canada - Sep2016-L227-6m | ecosystem: Environmental > Aquatic > Freshwater >... | reverse complement strand
GAATTCCCTAAGCCCACAGGGCCTCCTCGGCCTGGGCGTGGGTGTCGGCTTTGGCCTGGATCCAGGCGCGGGCGGCGGCGAGGTCGGCGGCGAGGTCGTCCAGGGCCAGGTTGCCGGCGCCGCCGAGGTGCGTGGCGGTGAGGGCGCTGCGGTCCGGGGCAAAGGTGCCGTCCTGGAGCTGCTGGGCCACCTTGCGGTAGGCGTCGCGGAAGGGCAGGCCCCCCTGCACCAGGACGTAGGCCTGATGGGCGGCGTAGAGCTCATCGGACGAGGCCGCGGCGGTGGCGTCGGCCTGCACCTGCAGCGCGGGCAGCAGGGGCTTCAGCACAGCGAAGAGGTCGTCGGCGCTGCGCAGGGCGGTGACCAGGGGCCGCTTCAGCAGCTGCAGGTCCCGGTGGTAGCTGGAGGGCAGGCCCGCGGCGAGCTGCTCGAGCAGGCCCGCGGCGCCGCGCAGCTCGCGACAGCGGCCCCGGGCCAGCTCCACGACGTCCGGGTTCTTCTTCTGGGGCATGATGCTCGAGCCCGTGGTGTAGGCGTCAGGCAGCTTGAGGAAGCCGAACTCCTCGGTGCTGTAGAGCGACACGTCCCACAGGAACTTCTCCAGGACACCGCCGGTGGAGGCGGCCCACTGGAGCAGGGCGACCTCGTGGCGGCCTCGGCTGTTCTGCACGTCGATGGGGCTGCGCTGGACCTTGGAGAAGCCCAGCAGCCGCGCCGTGAGGGCCCGGTCGATGGGCAGGGGCACGCCGAAGCCCGCTGCCGATCCCAGGGGGCAGCGGTCCAGGCGGCCGTAGACGCCCTGCAGGGCCTCCAGCTCTTCCAGCAGACCCTCGGCAAAGGCCGTGGCCCAGAGGCCGAAGGTGCTCGGCATGGCCCGCCGCAGGTGGGTGTAGCCGGGCAGGGGGGTGTCGCGGTGGGCTTTGGCGAAGGCCAGGAAGGCCTCGGCCAGGTCTGCGACCCGCAGGCCCAGGCGCACCAGGGCGTCCCGCTGGTAGAGCCGCAGGGCGAGGATGACCTGGTCGTTGCGGGAGCGGCCCAGGTGGATGCGCGCCCCGGCGGCGCCGAAGCGCTGGGTGAGGTTGGCCTCGATGGCGGTGTGGCAGTCCTCCATGGCCACCGGGATGGCGAAGCTCCCCGTCCGGGCAGCCGTGGCGATGTCCCGCAGGCCGCCCACCAGGGCCTCGGCATCCGCCGCGGGGATCAGGCCCGTGGCGGCCAGCATCTTGGCGTGGGCCGCACTGCCCAGGGCGTCCCAGGCCACCAGGGCCAGGTCCGTGTCCGGATCCTCACCCACGGTGAACTGGTGGATGGCCTCATCCAGAGGCACGTCCTTGGCCCAGAGCCGGCCGGGTTCACTCATGGGGCACCTGCAGGGAGAAGAACAGCGTCGCCAGCTGCTGGTAGAAGGCCGCGCCGGCCTCGATCTCAGGCAGGGTGATGTGCTCGTTGGGGCGGTGGCTGCGGAAGGTGTCGCCGGGGCCCACCTTGACCGTGGGGATGTCGCCCAGGAAGGCCCAGTCCGAGGTGGTGCCAGAGCCCACGGGACCGGCCTTGCCCGCGGCCTGGAGGGCGGCGCGGACGATGGCTTCCCGGGGGTCCGTGGCCTTGGGCAGGTAGCGCTTGGAGTGGATGGCGACCTGGCTCTCGAGGCGGCCCTGGAAGTCTGCGGCCAGCTCATCGTGGTCCTGGTCCGGACCCGTGCGCAGGTCGATGAAGAACTCGCAGGCATCGGGCACCTGGTTCCGCCAGAGGCCGCCCTGGATCTGGGTGACCTGGGCCTTCTGGGAGCCCAGCAGCTGGTGGGGGGGAAACTCCATGGCGGCCACGCGGGTGATGTCCCGGGCGGCCTTGTGGATGGCGTTCTCGGCGCCCAGCATCTGGGCGTTGGCGACGTGGCCGCTCTGGCCCCGGGCCGTGCACTTCAGCACCAGCAGGCCCCGCTGGGCGGCGCAGACGCGCAGGCCCGTGGGCTCGCCCACCACAGCGCCATCGAAGTGGCCCAGCTCGCCCAGGATGGTGGCGATGCCGTTGCCGCCGGTCTCCTCCTCGGCGGTGAGGGCCACGGTCACTTCGCCCTCCATGGACTGCTCGGAGAGCTCGAAGGCCGCGAGCAGGATGGCGGCCACCGAGGCCTTGGCGTCGTTGGCGCCCAGGCCCTGGAGGCGGGCTCCGTTCCAGATCGGCGTGAAGGGATCGCCCTCCCAGCCGGCGCAGGGCGGGACCGTGTCCAGGTGGGAGTTCATGAGCAGGCGCTTGCCGCCGGTGGCCCCGAAGCTGAACCAGAGGTTGTGGTCCTGCCGGTGCACCTGGAAGCCGCGGGCGGTGAGCAGGTCCTGGAGCAGGTCCGCGATGGCGCCTTCGCCACCGGACACGCTGGGCGTGCCGACCAGGAGGGTGATCAGCTCGGCGGCGTTCATCCGGCCACCGCCGCCACCGGGGTGGGGATGATCATGGTGCCGCTGCCCTCGTTGGTGAAGACCTCGGCCAGCAGGGCGTCGGGGAGGAGGCCGCTGACGATGTGCGCGCTGGCCACGCCGCTGGCGAGCGCGGCCCGCACGGCCGTGAGCTTGGGCCGCATGCCGCCGCTGATGGCGCCCTCCTTTTCCAGGACCGCCAGCTCGTCCAGCGTGGCGTGGGGGATCAGGGACGAGCTCTTGTTCACGTCCTTCAGGAGGCCTGGCACCGAGAGCAGGAAGAAGATCTTCTCGGCGGCCAGGGCCGAGGCCAGGCTGGCGGCGATGGTGTCGGCGTTGGTGTTGTAGATGGCGCCGTCGGTGCCGCCCGAGAGGGGCGCCACCACGGGCACGAAGCCGCCTTCCAACAGGTGGGTGAGGACGCTGGAATCCACAGAGTCGATGTCGCCCACCAGGCCGAAGTCCACGAGCACGGGCTCCGTGGCGCCGTCGGGCACCACGGACACCGGCGGCCGCCGGTGGGCTTTGACCAGGCCCGCATCCACCCCCGAGAGGCCCACGGCGGGCACGCCGTTGGCTTGGAGCTCGGCGAGGAGGTCCATGTGCACCTGCCCCGCGAAGACCATCTTGGCGGCGTCCAGCACCTCGGGCGTGGTGACCCGGCGCCCCGCCACCTTCTGGATGGGGATGTCCATGGCCCGGCACACGGCGTCCAGCTCGGGGCCGCCGCCATGCACCAGCACCACGCGGATGGAGAAGCTCCAGAGCAGGGCGATCTGCTCGCAGAGGGCCTTCCGCATCTTGGGCTCGGCGATGACTTCGCCGCCGACCTTGATCAGGAAGGTCTTCCCGCGCCAGAGGCGGACGAACTGGGAGGCTTCCTTGAGGGCGGCGTAGGGGTTCGGGGACAGCGGCATGGGATTCTCGCGGGCGAAAGGCGGGCTTGGGCTCAGGACTGGTTCAGCAGGCTGGCAATGGTGGCGCGCTGGACGTGGAAGCGGTTCTCGGCCTCGTCGACGACGCGGCTCCAGGGGCCGTCGAGGACGCTGTCGTGCACCTCGAGGTTGCGGCGCACCGGCAGGCAGTGGGTGAAGATGGCTTCCTTCGCGGCCTTCTGCATGTGGGCGGCGGTGGGCATCCAGGCGGACAGGTCCGTCATGGGCGCGGCTTCCAGGCCGGAGCTGGTGGAGGGGCCCCAGGCCTTGGCGTAGACGGCGGCGCTGCCTTCGAGGGCGGCGTCCTGGTCGTGGGTGTAGGTGATCTTGCCGCCGGTGGCGGCGGCGTAGCGCTCGGCCTCGGCCCGGACTTCCGCGGACAGCTCATAGCCCTTGGGGTGGGCCACGCGGATCTCGGCGCCGCAGGCGGCGGCGGTGAGCAGGAACGAGTTGGGCACAGCCTTGGGCAGGGGCTTCATGTGGGGCGCCCAGGTGAGGGTCACGGGCACCTTGGTCGAGCCATGGGCCTCCTGGATGGTGAGCATGTCGGCCAGGCCCTGGTGGGGGTGCTCCCGGGCGCTCTCCATGCTCAGCACGGGCACGGTGGAGAAGCGGCGGAAGGCGCTGATGACGGGATCGATCTCATCGGTGGCATCGCCCTCGCCGCCGCTGAAGGTGCGCACCGCCAGCAGGTCGGCGTAGCGGCCCAGCACGGGCACGCCCTCGCGGACGTGCTCGGCGCGGTCGGCGTTCATGATGGCGCCATCCCGATCTTCCAGCTTCCAGGTGCCGGCGCCCACCTCGAGCACGATGGCGTGGCCGCCGTGGCGCAGCATGGCCGCCTCGAAGCTGGCGCGGGTGCGGAGGCTGGGGTTGAAGAAGATCATGCCGAGGATGCGGTCGGCGAAGATCGCGCCGGGGCGGGTCTTCTTCCACTCGGCGGCCACGGCCAGGATCTGCTTGACCCCCTCGGGGCCCAGGTCGGAGATGCGGGTGAAGTGCTTCATGGTTGCTCCGGCACAAAGGACTGGATGGCGGTGATGAGGGCGCTGAGGGCCTCGGCGCTGAGGTTGAGGGGTGGCATCAGGCGCAGCACCGTGAGGTCGCTGGACCCTCCCACCAGTATGTGCTGGGCCAACAGGTGCTTCTTGAGGGCGGCGGCGTGGGCGCTGCGGAGACCCAGCAGCAGGCCTTCGCCGAGGACCTCGCTGACCACGGAGCCGACCAGCTCTTGGCGCAGGCGGGCGGCGGCGGCGGCGGCGTTGGCCATCATGCCCTCGCCGGTGATGGCGGCCACGGTGGCGATGAGCGCAGCGCAGGCCAGGGGGCCGCCGCCGAAGGTGCTGCCCAGGTCGCCGCCCTTGAGCTTCGCGGCCACCTCGGTGGTCATCAGCAGCGCCCCCATGGGCACGCCGGAGGCCAGGCCCTTGGCGCTGGTCATGAAGTCGGGCCGCACGCCGTAGAACTGGGCGGCGAAGGGGACGCCGAGGCGGCCCATGCCGGTCTGGATCTCGTCGAAGATGAGCAGGGTGCCGCTGGCGTCGCACTTGGCGCGCAGGGCCTGGAACCACTCCCGGGCGGCGGTCTTGATGCCGGCCATGCTCTGGATGGGCTCGACGATCACGCCGGCCACATCCGAGAAGTCGGCGGCGGCTAGGGCGGCAAGGTCGCCGAAGGGGATGCGCAGGGTCGGCACCAGCTGGTCCGCGTAGGGCTGGGTGATCTTGGGGTCGTCCGTGACGGACAGTGCCAGCAGGGTGCGGCCGTGCCAGCCGCCGTCGAAGGCGCCCAGGTGCTTGCGGCCCGTGAGTAGCAGCGCCAGCTTCAGTGCGTTCTCGTTGGCTTCGGCGCCGCTGTTGCAGAAGAACACCGAGTCCATGCCGGAGAAGGCGGTGATGCGCTCGGCGGCCTCGTCCCGCACGGGCAGGGCGGCGGCGGCCGAGTAGAAGAGCAGGCTGGCCGCCTGGTCCGCCACGGCCTTCACCACCGCCGGGTGGCTGTGGCCCGTGGCGCAGACGCAGTGGCCGCCGTAGAAGTCCCACCAGGCCTGGCCCACGTCATCGAAGACTTGGTCACCCTCGCCCTTCACCAGGGGAAAGGGATAGGGGGCGTAGGTCGGGAGCAGGGCGGGGATCGGGGTGGTGGCGGCCATGCGGACATCCTGTGCAGAGGCGTGCATAAGCAACGGGCAGAACGCATATTATGCGCTTGTCGGAACAGGGCACAAGCAAAAATTCTCTTACAAAACCGGGTTTGTTTGCATTTCTCTTGAGGAATTATGCATTTTTATGCATAATTCCTGCATGAACCCCGACGCCCTCATCCTCCAGCTGCTGGCGGACTCCCCCATCTCGGACCAGGGGGACCTGCTGGCGCGGCTTGCCGCCCAGGGCTGCGAGCTCACCCAGTCCACCCTGTCCCGGCGCCTGAAGCGGCTGGGGGTGCAGAAGGTCCAGGGGCGGTACCGCCGGGAGGAGCCTAACCCCAAGGCCCTGCCCGAGGTCACCCTCCGCGAGGCCCCGCCCAACCTGCTGGTCCTGCGCACCTCGCCGGGCTTCGCCCAGGCCCTGGGGTTCAGCCTGGATGCAGATCCGGTGGAGGGCCAGATGGGTACCCTGGCCGGCGATGACACCGTGTTCGTGGCCGTGCTGCCCGAGCGCCTGGCCGAGGTGAAGGCGATCCTGGCCCGGCGGTTGGCGGCGCGCTGACTCCGGCGGAGCCCGAAGCCTGCGACCTGACTCCCGGGCTCGCTATCATCGATGGAGCATGTCTGGAGTCTGCATGGATCGGTTTGGAAGTTCGAAGCTGCGCATCGGCTGGGCGCTGGTCTGCCTGTTCTTCACGGGGCTGGTGGTCATGGGCATCCGGGGCCAGCAGGGGGATGGCGGCTCGCAGATCCTGATCTTCGGCACGGCGGTGCCCCTGGGCGCGGACTCTCTGCGCTCCTATGCCGTGGGCAACCTGCAGGGGATCATGTACTGGATGGTGTCCCTGGTGATCCTGCTGGGCGCCTTCGGTCCCGTGACCCAGTGGACAGCCGCCTCGGCCCGGGGCGAGCGGCTCAAGGGATTCTTTGCGGGCACGGGCCTGGGGTTTGCTCATGGCCTGTTCCTGTCCCAGGTGGCCCTGATTCCGGTGTGGGCCCTGAGCTGGCGGCTCATCGGGGAGGCCTGGCCCCCCGAGCTGCTGCGGGCGGATCTGCACGGCCTCCTGCTGGGGCTGCAGATGCTGCTCTGGGTCGTGGTGCTCTCCCGGCTGTTGAAGTCCAGCGCGGGCCTGGCCCTGCTGGTGACGTTGCTGCTCCGGGAGATGGGACCTCGCCTCAGCTTCTTTCTGGACTTCGGCCAGGACCTGGGCTGGAGCGTGGGCCAGGTAAAGGTGCTCGAGGTCATCGTCCGGCTGCTGCCCATGGCGCAGCTGCCCTCGGACCCCTTCTCGCCGCTGGCGCTGCCGCTGTCCATCGGGGGGCCGCTCGCGCTGGGCGCGCTGGCCATGCTGCTGCCAGCGGGGGGCCGGAAGTAGGCCATGCGCCGCGGCCTGGGCCTGCTGCTGCCGCTGGTCCTCCTGGCCCAGGGCGCGCAGGACTCCGCCGAGCTGCGCCAGAAGCTGGCAGCCCTCCAGGGCCGCCTGGGGCAGGTGGATCAACAGCTGGCCTCCCTGAAGAAGCGCCGGAAGGGGGTCCTGGTGGAGATCCAGGGCATCTCCCTTCAGCGGGACCGGGCGAAGGCCCAGGTGGAAGGCGCCCGCCTGCGCCGGGACCAGGCCCAGAGCGAGGTCCAGGGCATCGGCCGCGAGCAGGCGAGGATCCATGGGGAGGTGCTGCGGCTCCAGGGGGACCTGCGCCGGCAGGTGCGCTGGATGCAGGCCCTCGGCCCCCTCGGCGACGTGGGCTTCTACTTCACTTTCCGGGATCTGGATGCCTGGCTCGTGCGGGGGCGCATGCTCGCCTGGGCGCGCCTGCAGGAGCGCAAGCGCCTCGACCTCATCCACCAGCTGCAGGATGACTTGGCCACAAAGGAGAAGGCGCTGAAGGTGGTCCTGGCGCGGCTGGGCTCCGAGGAGCGGGAGGCCGCCCAGCTCCAGGCGGCCCTGCGCATCCAGGAAGAACGGCTCAACGCGTTTCTGGAGGGTCTCCAGATGGATGAGACTTCCCAGAAGCAGGCCCAGGCGGAGCTCGCCGAGGAGGCCGTGCAGCTGGAGCGACTGCTGGCGGGGCTGCTGGGCAAGGCCCGAGGGGATGCCTACGAGGCGGCCGTGGCCTTTACCAGCCTGCGCGGGGAGCTGCCCCAGCCCGTGGAGGGCAACCTGGCCCAGGGCTTCGGCGAGCACCTGCATCCCCGCTTCCGCACGAAGACCCAGCAGAGCGGCCTGCTCATCACGGCCACCGGGGGGGCACCCGTCAGCGCCGTGGCCGACGGGAAGGTGGCCTTCGCCGACTACTACCAGAGCTACGGCTCCATGGTGATCCTCGATCACGGTGGCGGCTGGTTCACGCTCTACACCCACCTGCTGGGGCTGGGCGTCACCAAGGGCCAGGTGCTCAAGGCCGGGGAGGCCGTGGGTGCCGTGGGCGACACCGTGGAGGGTCCCCGCCTCGGCTTCGAGATCCGGAACCAGGCCCAGCCCCAGGATCCGCAGAAGTGGTTGAAGCGGAAGTACCGGTAGGGGCTCAGTGCACCACGCTGCTGGCGTTGAACAGCGGCACGTAGATGGCCAGGAGGAGGGCCAGGACGACCACGCCCATGAAGAGGATCATGACCGGCCCGATGAGGCTGGTGACGGCGGTGGTGGCCTTCTCTACTTCCTGGTCGAAGAAGTCGGCCACATGGTTGAGCATCTCGGGCAGGGCGCTGCTCTGCTCGCCCACGCGCACCATCTCGACGGCCAGGGGATCCAGGACCTTGGCCTGCTCCAGGGCCAGGTGGAGGCTGCTGCCTGCGCGCACCTGGTTGGTGATGGTGATCAGGCTGGCTTTCATGCGCTCGCTGGGGCTGGTGCGCTGGACCACTTCCAGGGCCTGCACGGCGGGCAGGCCGCCGGAGAGCAGCACGCCCAGGGTGCGGGCGAAGACGCTGGAGTGGTACATGCGGTAGAGGGTGCCGACCTTGGGCAGCATCAGCAGCATGCGCTCCGCCAGCTTGCGCCCGGCTTCGGAGGAGGCCATCCAGCGGGCCAGCACGATCAGTCCGACCGCCGCGATGCCCTGCAGCCAGAGGGTGGAGCTGACCACCTTCCCGGCGCCCAGGAGCATCCGGGTGAAGAAGGGCATCTCGACGTCGCCGCCGGCGTAGAACTCCGCGAAGCGGGGCAGCACGACGTTGAAGATCACGCCCAGGGCCAGCCCCATCACCAGCATCAGGAAGGCAGGGTAGAAGAGGGCCTCGATGATCCGGCGGCGGCTGGTCTGGGAGAACTTCTGGAAGGCCAGCCAGCGGGCCAGCACTTCCGGCAGGGTGCCGCTGCGCTCTCCGGCCACCACATTGCTGCGGTAGATCGGCGGGAAGGTGCCGGCCTGTTCCAGGGCGTCCGAGAACGACATGCCCTCGCGAACCAGCTCCACCACCTGGGCGAGGCTGCGGCGCAGCTGGGGGTCCTTGCCGTGCCCCACCAGCAGCTCGAGGGACTGCAGCAGCGGGATGCCCGCCTTCAGCAGGGCCAGCAGCTCCTGGTTGAACAGCACCAGGGACTCGGTCTTCAGCTGGTTCCGGCTCCGGAAGGCTGTGTCCGTGCGCTTGACCTCCAACGGGAACCCGCCCTCGGCCAGGACGCGGGCCTGGAGGGCCTCGGCGCTGTCCGCCTCATACTCGCGCACCAGCACGTCGCCGTTCGCATGGGTGAGCCGGACCGTGAATCTCATAGCCCTTGAGAATACCTGATAACCCAGCTGACCCAGTCCCTGCGCTAGGCTCGGGGAAGTATTGGAGGCTCCTTGCGGCGTGCCCTGGTCCTGATCCCTGCCTTCTCTCTGGTCCTGGTGGGCCAGGAAACCCCGACGCCGCTGCTTCGGGTAGGAGCGACCCTGCCCGTGGACCTGGACCTGACCGGGGCCGAGCCGGCGGCCCTGCTGCCCCGCGACAACCGGGACGCGGCCCAGGTCGAGGCCGCCCGCCAGCGCTGGACCGCCCTGGTCGCTGGCCTGAAGGAGGCCCCGGCGGTGCGGCTGAGGCTGCCCCTCGGTGGGTCCCGCCTGCCGCTGCTGCTGGCGGCCGCCCAGGCCCTGAAGGCCCAGTCCCAGGGCCAGCGTCTCTATCTGGCCCATGACCCCGGTGCGGCCCCGCTCCTGGAAGAGACCGCCTGGGGGGCCCTGGATGGCGGGGCCCTGCTGCCTGCGGACCTGAGCCTGGACCCCGGCGCCTGGCGCGCCCAGCTGGCCCAGGCCCAGGGCACCTTCCCCGGGCGCCCCTGGACCCTGTGGCTGCCCAAGGACCCCGGTGCCCTGGCCTCGGCGCTGCTGGGCGATGGAGGACGGCTGGTCGTGCCTGCGGGTGGACCTGCCGCTGAGCTGGCCCGGCAGATCCCCCCGGGCTTCTCGGAGGTGGAGGGGGGCCTGGGCGACCTGACCGTGCGGCACCGGGGGGGCGAGGCCCACCGCTGGACCAACGCCGGGGGCGTCTGGTCGGTCGCAGCCCTGCCGGGACCGCGCACGGAAGTGTCCGTGACTGGCGCCGAGGCCTACGATGTGGGCGCCCTGCTGGCCCGGGTCCGGGCGGCCCAGCTCCGGGGCCGGGCCGGGGTGCGCACGCTGCAGGCCCGGGCGGATCTGGACCTGCACATCCAGGGCCAGAGCGGGCGCGGCGGGGATCTCGGCTTCAGCTTCCGCTACTTCGAGCAGGCCGGGGAGTGGCCCGAGCTGCTGCAGAAGGAGGTCCGCCTGAACGGTGTGAGGGCCAAGCTCGAGGGCGAGGTGCAGCTGCCCCTCATCGAGAGCCGCAGGTCCGTGTCCCTGCCCGTGGCGCTGGCCCTGACCGAGGGCTACCGCTACCGCGACGGGGGCTCCGCAGGGCCCGGCCGGCGGCTTCTGCGCTTCGAGCCTGTGAGCCCCGATGCGCTGGCCTACACCGGCGAGCTGGAGGTGGAGGAGGCCACGGGCAAGCTCCTGTTCGAGCGCCGGGAGCGCTCGGACATGCCGGGCACCGTCAAGAGTGAGCGCGAGCTTCTCACCTACGGCGAGGTGGCTCCCGGGGTGCGGCGGCCCGTCACGGTGCAGTCCTTCGAGCGCTGGGTGAGCGCCGGGGGCGTGATCCAGGTCCAGCGCCGCTTCACCTATCGCGACTTCGAGGTCAACGGCGAGCGCTTCGCGGCCGAGCGGGGGGCGGCCCGGACCTCGACGGCCACCATGCTCAAGGTGACGCCCGAGGGGGCGCGCTACTTCACGCGCCAGGAGGACGGCACCCGCAAGGTGGAGGACAAGCCCCGCAGCAGCGGCCGGGCCCTGGCGGGCGTGGTGCTGGTGGACCCGGGCCTGACTCCGCCCGTGATGCCCCTGGGCGGCCTCCTCTACTTCGACTACGATGCCTTTGGCAAGGGCGTCCAGCTGAACGCGCTCACGGCGGTGGTGTTCAACACGGCCAGCGTCGCCATCCCGCGGGCGCTGGGCAGCTTCGATTTCGGCGCCAACGCCACGGCCCTGCTGCTGAAGAGCACCGAGCGGCCCGTGGTGAAGGGGGGCCTGTCGGACCGCGACGGCGTGGGCCGGCGCTTCGGTCAGCTGGGCCTGGAGCTGGGCCGCGACCTGGGCCTGGGCTTCCGCCTGGAGGGGCGGGGGGACTTCGAGTTCGACGACTACGGCCTGGGCGACAGCAAATACCGCACGCCGGGCTATGTCCTGCCGCCCTCGGGGCTCACGCGGGTGGGGACGCTCCAGGGCTCCTGGCTGTTCCGGGGCTTCCAGGTTCGCGCCTACCACGGCTGGGGGAAGCGGCCCGAGGGCAGCTACGGCACCCCTTCTAACCCCCAGCAGGTGCCCGAGAACGGCGACTTCCGGCGCTGGGGCGGCAGCCTCAGCCTGGATCGCGAGGCCATCCCGGGCGTCTGGCTCCGGGGCGAGGCCGGGTGGGCCGGAGGCCACGCCTTTGACCGCTTCAAGGCCCTCGATGTGGGCGGCATGGGGGGCAGCGTCCGGGTCGCGGGCATCCGCGCCAACGCCATCGCCGCGGACCAGGTCACCTACGCCAAGACGGGCCTGGTCTTCCCCACGGGCCCGAGCCTGCGCCTGTCCCTGGACCTGGAATACGCCCGGTCCCGCAGCCTGGACGACCGGAAGACCTATGGCGTGAGCGGCCTGGGCATCACCGGCGACTTGCCCGGCTTTTGGTGGTTCACCGCCGTGCGGGTGGACCTCGGCGTGGGTCTCCACAGCGACATTGAGGGCGTGAAGGGCGTGAACGGCTACGTGGCGCTGCTGCGGGTGTTCTGACCCTAGGCCCGCTGCAGGGGCTACACTCCTATCAAGATGCAAGACATCACCCTCATACTCGCGGCGGCGGGGTGTTGGATGGCTGCGGCCTTCCTACCCCTGGTCCCCCCTTTGAATGAGGGCCGGTTCAGCACCCTGCTGGGTGCCCTGGGTTCGCTACTCGCGTTCCTCGCGGCTGCCCACGCCCTGCTGGGCGGGGTGCCTTCGCATGTGGATTTCCGCTTCTGGCAGGGGCCGGCGCGCCTGGAGCTGGATGCCCTCTCTGCGGCCTTCCTGCTGCCCCTGCATCTCGTCGCGGGGCTGGGCATCGTCTACGGGGCGGAGTACTGGCCCATCACCCTCAGCAAGGGCTTCGGCCGGTCCCTGCGGTTCTTTTTCGGCTTCCTGGTCACGGCGATGACGCTGCTGTTCGTGACGCGGAACGGCCTGCTCTTCCTGGTGGCCTGGGAGATCATGGCCGTCTCGGCCTTCTTCCTGGTGAACACCGAGCACCACCGGCCCGAGGTGCGCCGGGCCAGCTGGGTCTACCTCGTCTGCACGCACACGGGCACCCTCGCCATCACGGCCTCGGTGATCCTGCTGGCGCAGCGGCTGGGGAGTTTCGCGTGGTCGCCGCTGCCGCCGGGCGCCCCGGGTGCCCTGGATGTCTGGATCCTGGTACTGGCGGTCCTCGGCTTTGCCTTCAAGGCGGGGCTGCTGCCCCTCCACTTCTGGCTGCCTGCGGCCCATGCCAGCGCTCCCAGCCATGTGTCGGCCATCCTGTCCGCGGTGATGTTGAAGACGGGCATCTACGGCCTGCTGCGGGTCTCCAGCCTGCTGCCCGGCGTGCCCGCCTGGATGGGGGGAGGCCTGGTCACGCTCGGGGCCCTGAGCGCGGTCTACGGCGTCTGGAACGCCCTGGCCCAGCGGGACTACAAGCGGCTGCTCGCCTACTCCAGCATCGAGAACCTGGGGATCATCACCATGGGCGTGGGCCTGGGCTGGACCGGCCGCGCCCTCGGGGATCCC
>Ga0194052_1001644_pt1 | contig 12773 bp, 5 predicted proteins | sample SepL226m_MetaG_FD_160117 | JGI IMG/M metagenome (GOLD analysis project Ga0194052, IMG submission 160117) | Anoxic zone freshwater microbial communities from boreal shield lake in IISD Experimental Lakes Area, Ontario, Canada - Sep2016-L227-6m | ecosystem: Environmental > Aquatic > Freshwater >... | reverse complement strand
TCCAACACCTCGGCCCCCAGTTGTCTGGGACCCAGCGTCCTCCATTCCCTGCCCACGTCGCCTCCTCGGCGACTCAGGGGGTCAATAGTTCTGTCGCCAGAGGGTCAGTTTTGGCTGTCGCCCGATACCGCTGTCATGTCGTATGCCGTCCAGACCACCCCAGAGGTCTTGTCTTGGTCCCAGACCATCGCGGTGAAGCACTTTGCCCATGGGTCACGGTTGGCCAAACAGCTGGGGTGGTTCCAACCCTGACAAAAAACGGCCACCGAGTAGGTGGCCGTGGGTATCTGTTATCGCTAGCTATGGAGTAAGGATTTGAACCTCCAACCCGGCACTAGAAGATAATTCATCATTTATATGTTATTTATATAATTTGGGATCAGGAATAAGCTGATAGTCCCCCTTAGCATCCTTCACGGAGTATTTTCCGGTCTTCTGGTAACCCATGATTGAAGTTTGCTCGTGTTTGGCTTCACCCCTAAGTGTTGAAGTCATTACGACTGAACCTGTTTTGGCATTGCGCAGGGTGAGGATAAGATCAACAGCCCCTAATGTGCGATCTGAATTAACCACAATCATTCGAGATGCACCAGCATCATTACCAGCACTAAGAATGGCGACCTCTGCTTGCATATCAGCCATATCTGCATTAACAATGGTTCCCTTATACTGTTCAATTTTAGATCTGATCATAAATTCAAGGATTCCACGATTTTTATCGTCATTAAATCCAGTCAATTTCAATTCAATTTTTTTACCTGCAAAGGCACCTTCATCGAGCTGTTGCAGAGCCTTTGTACAAGCAATCCTTACAACATTTTGTGCAATAACTGAAGTTAGACCGCCACCCGTGGTGGTTTGAACGGCCGTGCAGGCCATGGTTATTAATACAGCGAATATTCCAGTATATAACTTAATTGATATTCTTGATGTTGGCCCCTTCACGACAGGTCCTGATGTTCGGGTTTCTGGTGTGTACATAAATTCTCCTACCTTTTGTGTGTCTTGGCATTTGCCAAGACGGGTTAAATCTGGTTTTGGTCGGAATTGATAGGTGAGAATTTACCCGCATTTCTAGTACAAAGGAACATATTCCTACTTTTATTTTTCACCATCAGCAGCTATTCGGAGGCAACCCAGGGCTTCCGAAATGGCTAGTTCTAACCCGAGCACCTAAAAATCAGCGCATCTCAGGGCAAAGTAATTTTGTTTATATTTATACATATATTTACATTTATATACACTAATAGCCTATAATTAATATTTATGGCCATCCCTGTTTCATACTCTCCACTTCAAACCGCAAAGAACCCCAGCAGTTTCAGCCCGAGCGCAGCGAAACCAAGCATTGTGGCCGCCGCCCTGCTGGAGCAAGGCTACCCCGTAGCCTTCCAACGGCCCCGCCCCCTGCTCTTCTCGGAGCTGTGCCGAGCCCACGATCCTACCTATGTGCAGGGAGTCCTGTCCTGCCAGGAACCCAATGGCTTCGGGAACCAGGACCCGGATCTGGCCAGGAGCCTCCCCTATACCTCAGGCTCGATGCTGGGTGCAGCTTTGGCGGCCCGCCCTGGGATGCCCGCAGCCTCCCTCACCAGCGGTTTCCACCACGCCTGCTGGTCTCGTGGCGGTGGGTTCTGCACCTTCAACGGCCTCATGGTCACCGCGGCCGCCTTACTGGCTACCGGCAAGGTAGACCGGGTGGCCATCCTCGATTGCGATGCCCACTACGGCAATGGGACTGATGACATCCTTCACCACCGTCGAGATCTGGCGCCCAGGATCATCCACCGGACCATGGGTGGGTCGAGGTCCCAGGGACCACGCTACCTCTCGAAGTTACGAGTGTTCCTGGGGGGCATTGAAGACTTCAACCCGGACCTCATCCTCTACCAGGCAGGGGCGGACCCTCACATCAACGATCCCCTTGGTGGAGTAATCACCACCGATGAGATGGCACAGCGGGACCGGATGGTCTTCGAATTCGCGCGGGATGGTGGCTTTCCTCTGGCCTGGAATCTGGCCGGTGGCTACCAGAGGGGTGGTGCCACCGGCATCGATCCGGTGCTCGCCCTGCACCTGAACACGTTCCGAGAGGCCTGCCAAGCCTACGGGCTCCCTGTGCCACCAGCGATGAGCGGCGTGGCTTGGGGCGCCCAGCATGCCCCTGAAGAAACCCGGTGGTAAGAAGTGCTTTGGACGGGAATTCTTCGCAACACCCTGAAACACATTGCAACACCTTGCTACACCCAGGAAGTTCCCCGTAGGTCGCCATGAACATCGAATCTCATCTCAGTCGCGATGCTCGGCGTGCCTAGGGCCGGGTTGGTCACGGGGGCCCCCAAGCACCTAACGGAGAAAGGCAATTCCCTGCCGACAAACGACAGAAAATGTCCACTCCGAACGCCTACTCTGGGATTGAACCCTCTGGGGGACTTTGGCCTCTTCCCCGGAACTTGGAACCCTCAGCCATCTGCCAGGATGGTCTGGCAGACTGAAGCAAGAAGGTAGGCATGAGCTACGACCCCTTTGACGGTGTGCTGTTGGACGATGCCAGGCCACCGGTACCGGGGGCCTTTGGGACGCTGCTGCACCTGCGGGTGGCCCGCCGACTGGCCAAGGCCCATGGCTGGCCGGCACCGAGCCTGGATGCCCTGAAGGCTAGGGCCGGGGCCTGCCAGGAGTTCCTGGTCCAAGGTCTTCTTCCCGCCACGCTCCGGGAGTTGCTAAGTCACGGCCTGGACCTGGGCAGCCCCCGGTCACCCCACAGCCTGGCAAGCGTCGTAGCTCACTTGGAAGCCTACCTCACCGAGGTGGACCGGGCGGGCTACCTTGAACCCAACCACGCCCTCTGGCGGGCCGTGGATATGCAACTGGCTGGCGGGCGTGGGCTCTGGATCGAGCGTACCTCAGAGGACGGCCCTATTCTCGCAGGCCTGCGTGACCTGGGGCCGGCCCGCCTGCGGGCCCTGGCTTGCGTGCCAGAACTGGGTGGAGCCACCTTCGCCCTTGCCACTCGGAAGGGAGATGGAAGCTCGGGGCTCTTCGGCAGCTCCCAGCCTCTGGTGGAGTGGTTCCTGGACGGTCTGGAGCAGCACGGCCAGAGCCTCCCCAACGAATTGGAGCTCACAGAACCCGCTGGCTGGGGTGACGCGCCCTGGAGCCCCGAGCTGGCCGGGCTCTTCGAGGGAACCCTGGCGCTGGAAGCCCACGGCGACACCTTCCAGCGCGCCCTGGTGGAGGGACCCGTGGACCTGCTTCGCCACGCCACGGAGCAGATCTGTAACTGGCTGGACGAGGGTTATACCCCTGCTGAAATCACCGTCATTCATCCCGAGCCCCAGAAGGTGGGGTCCTTTCTGGCTCCGCTCCTGGCGGCAGAAGGGATCCCTCTCCAGGTCCGGGGCGGCCTGCTGCCCCTCCTTGCCAGCGAAGCCTGGAGTCCCCTCTGGACCCTACTCACGGGCCTGCTGCGCCTGGATCCATGCGCAGTCTCGGCGGGCCTCCGGGCCTCCCACCGGGACGACCTGCGGCGCTGGGCCGACCTCCTGGCGGTGGCTGACCAGACCGGTCCCCGGGCCTTCACCAGCGGTTTCATGCACCTGCAGGAGTGGGCCCGCCCCGGCGCCACCGCCGTCTGGCAGGAGCTTGATGCCCTGCGCCAGCGCACCCTCCCCGCCCGGGACTGGGCCGCCCGCCTTGAGGCTCTGGCTGGGACCCTGCGCCTGCCCATGGACCCGGATGACTTCTTCGCGCCGCTGGGACTGCTCAAGGAAGCCTGGTCGGGCGATGTGTGGACCTTTGCCGAGATGCTTACCGCCCTGGAGGCCTTCCTCGAGGCCGCTCGCAGCAGCCGCGTGGCCCGCGCACCGGAGGGCCTGCGCCTGGTGACGCCGGACACCCTCCTGGAGGACTGGTCGGGCTCCCGGGCGACCCTGATTCTTGATCTTTCCGAAGGGGCCTGGCCCAGCCGGGCACCCGAAAACCCCGACCTGGACTGGGACCGCAAGGCGGCCATCAACCAAGCCCTGGTGCAGGCCACCGCGGCGGCGGGCGAAGCGGTCTTCCCCCTCGCTCTTCAGCGCTTCTGGCTGCCCCGCAGCGAGCATGGTGATCAGATCCCCCGCGCCTTCCAGCGGGAGGCTTACGCCTTTAACAAGGTTCTCGCCATGACCCGTGAGCGCCTGGTGGTGCTCAGCCCCGCCCAGGACGAGGAGGGCCGCATGAAGGCCCAGGGCCCGTTCTGGAATGCCCTGGAAGGCGCGGCCACCTGGGTCGCCCCAGCCAACCAGGTAAACAGTCGCCTCCGCTGGCTGTGGGAGGGACACGAACTGGATCCCATCGCCGAGGCCCGCAGTCAGGCCACCCTGGCTCGGCCCGAGGCCGACGCGCTCATCACGCCCGCCCCGGCGGCGGATCTGGTACCGGGGGTCCGCGGGGCCTGGCTCAAGGGCCAGCCTGGGGCCAGCCCCACCGCCCTGGAGAGCCTGGCAAAGTGTCCCTTCCGCTCCCTGGCGGAGCGGGTCTGGCGCCTCACCAGCGATGACGCTGCCAGCCGGCTCCGCATGGCCAGGGGCACCCTGGTGCACCACATCCTGGAGACCACCCTGCTGCCCTTCGTGGGCCTGCGGGGCTGGCCCACCGCCTTCCTCGGCGACCTGGGTGGAGAGCTCGATCCCGAAGCCATGCTCGTGAGTCTGCGGGCCCTCTGGGAGGCCAACCGCGAGACCTGGCTGGCGGGACTCAGCAACATCCCCCAGGAGCAGTGGCCCCAGGTGATTCTTGAAGTGGAAGCTCTGCTGCCCAACCTCGCGGCGGCGCTGCTGCTGGATGCGGCGGCCCCGACCCCCACGAAGGAGGAGCTAAGCTTCCTCTACCCCGAGCGCATGCTGGTGGCGGCCCCCAAGAAGGGACCCAAGGTGCTGCCTCTGCAGGAGGGCTGGACCCGCACCCTGGTGGCCCTGGAAGCAGAGCTGGGCCCCGTGAACCTGATTCTGCCGGATGGTCGGGCCTTCCCTGTGAGCGGCAAGCTCGACCGCATCGAGCGCTGGGACCATGAAGACGGCCTGAGCTTCCTGCGGGTGCTGGACTACAAGACTTCCACCAAGAAGAGCCTCGACGCCTTCGCTGAGGAGGACGCCCCCTTCGCGGCGCACCTCCAGACGCCCCTCTACATGCTGATCGCCGAGGCGGCCTATCCCGATTCCGTCGCCACGGCTGCCCTGCTCCCCCTGCGGGAGGAAGCGCCGGAGCCCTTCACCAAGCACCTCAGCACCCTGGCGAGCGTGCCCGGGGAGCCAGGCGCCTGGCGGGCTCGCCTGCTACAGAACCTCGCCCGCTTCGATGCGCGCCTGGAAGCGGGGGACTTCCCCCCCACGCCGGGAGAGCACTGCAGTTGGTGTGAGCTGAGCGCCCTCTGTGGCCGCCCGGTGGATGTCACCGTGGACAGCGACGAGGAGGGCGACTGATGCGGGACCTTGACCTCAGCGATGCCAGCCTCCTGACCCAGTCCCTCGTGGTCAGCGCCAGCGCCGGTTCTGGCAAGACCTTCACCCTCACCGTGCTGGTTACCGCCAACCTCGGCCGGGAGGACCTCCGCCCCTTCGAGATCCTGGCGACCACCTTCAGCGAAGCGGCCGCCGCCGATCTGCGCGAGCGCCTGCTTCGCCCCCTGGACCTGCTGACCGCGCTGGATGAACCGGCCTGGAAGGCCTTCCTACCCCTCCTGCAGACCGCCGACCCCAAGGCTCTGGAGAACTTCCTGAAGGACCTGCCGCTGGGCAAGCGCCCCCTGAAGTCCGCCGAGGAAGTGGCCCAAGCGGCTGGTCACTGGGCTGCGGCGTCCTGGACGGCCTCACCCGAGCGGGCGCGGGCCTTCTGGCGCCGCATCCGGCGCGAGGCTGAGCTGCTGCAGGTATCGACCATCCATAGCCTGGCCATGCGGGTGCTGGGTCAGGGCGCCGGCGCGCCCGAGACCATCTTGGATGTAGCCCATCCCGCCCTGCTGCGGCTGCTCCGCCAGACTGTCCGGGAGGCCCTTACCCTGCCCGACACCGATCCCGATCACGTGCCGGCCCGCCTGCTGCTCACCTGGGCCGAACGCAACTGGGAGGACCTCTCCCGGGGGCACGACAACCACCGCGATGCCATGGGCCACCTCCACCCCGAGGACCCGGCCCCAGTGCGAGCCGCCCTGCTGGCGGCCCTTGCCACCGCCGAGGCTGCTCTGGCGCCCTTCGCCACTAATCCGATGCTGGGACTCGATGCGTCCAGCTCCCAGAGCCGGCACTTCAAGACTTCCTCCATCCGGCCTCTGCCCGCCGCTGGGGCAGACCTGGCTACACGCCTGCGCTGGGCCGAGGTCCAGGACCGGCGTGTGGATGCCTCCAAGGGCTACTACAGCGCTGCGCTGAGGGTGGCCATGACCACCTTCGAGCCCGTGGTGGATGCCCTGGAAGCCTGGCTCCGCTGCCTGCTTGTAGATGCCCTGAACCGCTTTGAGGCCCAAAAGACCAGCCAGGGCCTGGCCACCTTCGGCGACCTGGTACGCACGGCTCTGCACAGCCTGCAGGGGGGCCCCCTCGAGGGCGTCCCGCCTCGGTTGCTGCTGGTGGACGAGTACCAGGACACCTCACCATCGCAGGACGCCTTCCTGGCCAAGCTCGGTGCGGCGCAGATTGTGCGCGTGGGTGATGTCAAACAGGCTATCTACGGCTTCCGCGGGGGCGACCCTGAGCTCCTGGGCAATCACCTGCAGGCGGCGGGGGAGCGGGCCTTCCGCTTGCCCTACAACTTCAGGTCAACGCCCCAGGTAGTAGCCCTGGCCAACCGCTACGTGGAGGAAGTTTGGCCGCAGCTTGCCCCTGGCACCGGGAGCCTGGATGGGGCCCAGGAAGCCGTCGCGCCAGACGCGCTGCCCGTGGGTCTGGTGCGCACTCCGGCGCCGTCCTCGCGGGCCGATCTGCCGGCCCTGTCTGATTGGATCTCCGGCCTCGCCCGAGAGGACGGCTGGCGGGAGTGCCTGGGCGAACCGGCCAAGGCTGGCCCCCGTCGTCGCACCCTGCTTCTGAAGCAGCGCACAAAGTTGCCAATCCTGCTGCAGCGGCTGAAGCGCCAGGGCATCCAGCCATACGTGGTGGCCAAGGAGGGATTCTGGGACAGCCCCGGCGTGCGGCTGGTGCTGGCGGCCCTGGAGGCCGTGGCCCACCCTGAGCGACCCCGGCCCTGCGTGGCTCTGCTGCGCCAGATTGTGGGCCTGAGTGATGGCGACATTACGCGCCTCGCACTATCCCGGGAGGGCCGACCCGTCCTGCCCGGCCTGGGCGAGCTCGATCCCGAGGCCTTCCCCGAGGCGCAGCGTGAGGCGGTGCGGTGGCTGCAGGGCCTGCGCGAGGTATCTGCCCAGGAGCTGGTCGGGCGCCTGCTTAACCAGGGGATGCTGCTGGGCGGCATCGCTGCCCTGCACACCCACGGGACTATGGAGCCCCTACGCGCCCGGCGCAACCTGGCGGCCCTCCTGGGCATGCTACTGGACCTGCCCGCCAGCCCCTCCGTGGCCTACGCGGCTCTGGAGGACGAGCGCAGCGGATCGGAGCGGGGCGACCTGCCGGCCGCTGCCGACGCCGCGGACCTGCTCATCCAAACGGTCCACGCCAGCAAGGGTCTGGAGTACGACGATGTCATCCTGCCGTTACTGCACGCTCACCCGCGGTCCTTCCGCAAGGGCGAGCTGCGCACCAGCCCAACCACCGGGGCCCTCCTGCTGGCCTGGAAGCTGGGCACCCACCAGGGCTGGGCCTACCGGGAGCTGAAGCCGCTCATCGAGGCGCGCCAGCGCCGGGATGATCTCAACCTGCTCTACGTGGCCCTCACCCGGGCGAAGGGCCGCCTCTGCCTGCTGCTGCAGGAGCCAAAAGATCCCAAGGACGCGGCGGAGGCCAAGACCTGGGCTCACTGGGGCCAGCACCTGGTGGCGGCCCACCCCGAGCTGCAGCTGCTGGACGAGCCACCTGCACCCGCGGCGCTCCCGCCGGTGGAGGTGCTCACTGTTGCCGCGCCCTCTGCTCGGCCGGCCTTGGCTCCAGCGGATGCCACCGACGATGCCCACGCGGCCCTGCCAGCGGAGGCCCGCGCCAAGGCCCGCCAGGAAGGGGAAATGATCCATGCCTTCCTGCGGGACCTGCTGGTGCGCTGGGAGGAGCCGGCGGGCTTCGCAGCCTGCCTGGCGGCACCCCCGCCGGTGGCCAGTGCGAAGGAGCATGCCGAGCGCTTCCTGGAACAGTTCGAGGCCAGGGGCTGGCGCCACCTGCGCCGTCGCACCGAGCTGCCCCTAGCCGGCGCCGCCGCCAGCGGTGCCCAGGGTCGCGCTGACTTGGTGGTATGGGAAGACGACCGCATCCACCTCCTAGACTTCAAGAACTCGAAGTCTTTCGGCCGCGAAGAGCTCGCCAGCTACCAAGCCCAACTTGCCCGCTACGCCCAGGCCATCCAAGCTCGAGAGGGCAAACTCGTGGAGGCGTGGCTGGTGGCCATCAAGAGCGGGGAGTGGGAAAGGGTGGAGTGTGATGAGGGGTTGGAGAGACGTCCTGGACCCTCGGGCGGCCAGTAGGGTAGTCCTTCGAGCCGTGGCGATCGAATCCGGTCTCCTTTATTGGGAGCAGGCAGACAATCGGCCTACCCACAGCATCCGGTCATGTCGGATGTGACCTGGGGCTCGCAGCATGGTCAACCAGAAGATCGGTGGTAGGGGAAGCGTTGGGTGGGAATTCTTCGCAACGCTTTGAGACACATTGCAACACATTGCTACACCCATGCCCTGTCATTGCAGCCGTCCTGATCACGGCAGGTCATCTCAGTCACCCGAGTTGTCGCTGTCATCGCAATATGTAGCAATATGTAGCAATGTGTTGCGTGGCACCCCAAATCGTCGCATCGAGCAGACGTGACCCGGGGTGCCCAGCACGACCCTGAAGAAGACTGCTGGTAAGAGAAGGGGCTAAACGGACCCCGTCGTCATCGATTTCGCTGGTTGTTGCGTTCAGCAAGTGCCGGCATTGCTCGGCCATCTGCGAAAATTTGTTCAGCAATTTCTTGCGAGATCGAAAGCGCCTTCATGATTCGGTAAAGATCTGGAATTGAAGGTGCATCCTGGGTCCAAAGTGGCTGATCGATCCGTTGCAGAAGCACTAAATTAACCTGGTAGAACTGAAAGAACAGCCTAATTAGATTCTGCTTTCCGAGTTGATTAATCACTCTGACGAACCGATTTTCTGGTTTCCAGCGGTCCACCTCACGCCGTGCTCCGACCCATCCCTGCTCGGTGGCCACCCACTGCAGATACCTGACCGAGACACCATGGTGCCGTGCCACCTGCCGGACAGAGGGCTTCGAAACAGGTAGGTTCTGTCCATCCCTCGGGAGTCCCGTAAAGAAGCTGATTCTGGCCGTCTTGAGTTGAGCATCAGATAACCAAGTCCCCCTATTGATGGGCCAAGGGCTGATCCATCGACTCTCAATAAAGGCCACACTTTCAGGCAACTGGGATGCCTTATACAGAATGGTTAGATCGCCACCCAGGGCCTTTGTCATTACCTTGTATAGCCTGCTGAGGGTAGAAGCCAACTTCACCAGATCTATGGGTCTCACCAGGTCGGGACCCTGGAGATTCTTCCCAACAAGCCGCAATAGTCGCGATGCAATAGTGATGATTTTGGCCGAAGCGGGAGCATGGCCATCTTGCATCCTTTCCTGGGCCTCACTGTCCTCGATTCGGAGCCAATACCTGGCGCGAGCCTCTTCCCAGAGCTCCTTTGATGCAGTTTTTTGAAGCCGACCAAGCTCGACCCCTGTCAACGAGGCGACTTGCTCAAGGTTGGGTCTTGGTAATTCAACCGCCCTCTGGCGGGAGGCGGGAATCCCACGGAAGAAGTAGGCCTTTGCGAGGCCCAGGGCAGGTAATCGCAGGTTGATTTCAACCGGAATGGGCTGGGGCTCCTGGACTGCTGGGCATCCATTTCGAACCCACGCCTTGCGTGCTGCTCTTCTACCAAGACCCCACCCAATCAGGGTCTTCTGGACTGTCGGGGAACTGACCTTGAGCCCGGCTCCGCCCATGCGTTCTGACAGGGACACACACCCTTCGTCAGGGAAGGCCCTCACCTGGTCAAGGAGGACTTGCTGAAGAGCAACAGTCAAGCGCTTGGGCCTACCAGGGGATGGAGGAATTGGACGATCCTCTAGACCGGCCAAGCCAGAAGCCGCAAAGCGCTTCTTCCACAAGTAGATGGTCTGTCGACTGAGGCCCTTCCGATTGGCAACCGCCGCCACAGAACCGAGTGCCTCGACCTCCTGCAGGACCCGGTGCCTTTTCAGACATTGGGTAGAGGGCGCATCCAAGTACATCTTCTCAGCAGAAGAGTTAGGTTGCATGTGGCCGGCTCAAAATGGTGTAAAATTGCATTATTTAGTAAACCACGATATAATATGAATTGCTAAGTATATCAATTACAAGATTTTATGAAATTACTGGTCGATTCTGGCCTTCCGGATGAGCCAAATACTCCGGTTTTGACCCGGGATTCTCGACTTCTCGCGTGGTTTCTCTGTCTCAATCCCTACCAGAAAAGAGCCTAGAGAAATCTAGGCTCTACTTGTATTAAATCGGCACAACGACTAGTCTAAAATCGACCGCGCTCCACAAAACGCTCCAATTCGCCCCCCAAATGGTCGCTTGGGTGCCGTGAATTCTGTTCTTCCGGCTCCACCTGTGGTCACGTTTGCCTCAAGCGACTTCTCAAGGCCAGCCTCGCTGCCTAATGGCCTTCTTAAGGAGGAGCCTGAGGTAGCTCACGGACATTTTCTGTCCAAACCGCTGTGGCAGGATGGTCTAGAACCAAGTCTGTCCTTGAGATGCCTCTATGAGCTACGACCCCTTTGATGGCGTGCTGCTGAACGACCCCCGACCGCCTGTGTCGGGTGCCGTCAGCCTCATGCTGCACCTGCGGGTGGCCCGAAGGATGGCCAAGGCTCAGGGGCGCACGGCGGGTCCCAGCCTGGAGGGATTGAAAGCACGCGCCCAGGCTTGCCGGGAGTTGCTCGCGCAAGGCCTACTTCCGGCCACCCTCAGGGAATTGCAGAAGCATCGGCTGGACCTCGGCCAGCCCAAGGCCGCCCACAGTCTAGCCAGCGTACTCGCCCATCTGGAGGCCTACCTCAAGGAGGTAGAAGCGGGCGGCTATCTGGAACCGGACCTGGCGCTCTGGCAGGCGGTGGACCTGGAACTGGCCGGGAAACGGGGACTTTGGATCGAGCGGACCGAAGCCGATGGACCCCTTGAGGTCGGACTCCGTGATCTGGTGCCCTCTCGCCTGCGGGCCCTGGCCTGCGTACCGGGTCTGGGTGGTGCCACGTTCCGGCTCGCGGCCCAGAAGGGCGGCGAGGCCTCCGGGCTCTTCGGCAGTGCCCAACCCCTGGTGGCATGGTTCCTCGATGGCCTCGAAGCCCATGGAGCAAGCCTTCCCAATGATCTTGCACTCGCCGAGCCGGAGGGCTGGGGCTCGGCGCCCTGGTCCCCCGCGCTGGAGACCCTGTTCGAGGGACCATTGGATCTCAAGGACCATGCGGACACGTTCCAGCGGGGGCTCGTGGAAGGCCCCCTCGACCTGCTGCGCCAAGCCATCGAGCAGGTCTGCGTCTGGCTGGACGCCGGGATCCCCCCTTCTGAGATCACCCTCCTCCATCCCGAGCCGCAGGCCGTGGCCGCATTTCTCGGGCCTCTGCTAGCGGAGGAGGGCGTGGCCCTCCACGTGCGGGGCGGCCTGCTGCCCCTCCTCGCCAGCGAAGCATGGAGTCCGCTCTGGACCCTGCTCATGGGCGTGCAGCGGCTGGATCCCTGCGCTGTGTCCGCCGGGCTCCGGGCCTCGAAGCGCGACGACCTGCGCCACTGGGCGGATGCCCTGGCCCTTGCTGATCAGAGTGGGACCCTCGCGTTTGAGGGCAGCTTCATGCACCTGCGGGACCGCGTGAAGGAATACGCCCAGGGCATCTGGCAGGAACTGGACGAACTGCGGGCCACCACCCTGACGGCCCACCGGTGGGCCGAGCGCCTGGAAGCCCTGGCCACGACGCTGCGGCTGCCCATGGATCCCGACGACTTCTACTCCCCGCTGGGCCTGCTCAAGGAGGCCTGGGGCAATGAGACCTGGACCTTCGCCGATATGCTCCTGGCGCTGGAAGCTTTCCTAGACGCGGCGCGCAGCAGCGAGATCCCCCGAGCCGTCGAGGGCCTGCGCCTGGTGACCCCCAGCACGATCCTTGACGACTGGACCGGTGCTCGCGCCACCCTGATCCTCGACCTCTCCGAAGGTGCCTGGCCCAGCCGCCCCGCAGAGAATCCCGACCTGGACGGCGACCGCAAGGCCGCCCTCAACAAGGCGCTGGTCGCCTGGAGCCAGGCGGAGCCCATGGCAACCTTCCCCCCTGCCCTGCAGCGGTTCTGGCTACCCCGCAGCGAGCATGGCGACCAGATTCCCCGAGCCTTCCAGCGGGAGGCCTACGCCTTCAACAAGGTGCTTGCCATGACCCGTGAGCGCCTGGTGGTGCTCAGTCCTGCCCAGGATGAGGATGGCCGCATGAAGTCTCAGGGACCCTTCTGGACGGCGCTGGAAGGCGCGGCCCCCTGGCGTCCTGAAACCGCGCTCCACAGCCGCCTTCGTTGGCGCTGGGAAGGCCACGATCAGGCCCCTCGCCACCAAGCCCGGGCCACCGCCGCCCAGGCC
>Ga0194052_1001643_pt1 | contig 12775 bp, 11 predicted proteins | sample SepL226m_MetaG_FD_160117 | JGI IMG/M metagenome (GOLD analysis project Ga0194052, IMG submission 160117) | Anoxic zone freshwater microbial communities from boreal shield lake in IISD Experimental Lakes Area, Ontario, Canada - Sep2016-L227-6m | ecosystem: Environmental > Aquatic > Freshwater >... | reverse complement strand
AGTCCGGTATAGGAGGTAATTAATACCAGAAGCCCAAAGACAATTCGGTACCACGCAAAGGGAATAAAGTTATGGTGAGCCACATAATGAATCAACCAACGCACACAAATAAACGCAGAGATAAATGCAGCAATAAAGCCCACCACAATCGCTAAAGTAAATTCGCCAGAAAAAGCTACCGGCGCTTTCCAGAGCTTGAGCAACTCATATGCAGTTGCGCCCCCAATGACTGGAATGGCCAGGAAAAAAGAAAATTCTGTCGCCACTGCACGAGGTAGGCCGAATAGCATTCCCCCAATAATGGTTGCACCCGAGCGAGAAGTGCCCGGCATTAAAGCAGCGCACTGTGCCAAACCCACCTTTAATGCATCTAAATAGGTGAGGTCATCCACTGAATGAATGTGATTACGTGAGTTCGTAATTTTTTCTTGGCGATGCTCAACCCAAAAAATGATTAAGGCACCCACTATAAAAGCGCTGGCCACCGGTATTGGCGAAAACAATACCGCCTTAATGTATTTACCAAACAAGAATGCCAAACCCATTGCCGGAATAGAAGCGATCAGCAAGTTCAAAACAAAACGACGGGAATTAGCATTTTTGGTAAAAGATGAGGCTACCTTTAAAAGCTTGGCTCTAAACTCCCAGCAGACTGCCAAAATAGCGCCGAACTGGATAATGACCTCAAAGGCCTTACCTCGGTCATCATTAAAATCTAATAAATCACCGACCAAGATAAGGTGGCCCGTACTGGAGATCGGCAAAAACTCCGTTAAGCCCTCCACCACCCCCAGAATGACTGCCTTCAGTAACAAAATAAGATCCATCGGCAAATTTTATAGGTAAGCCAAGCAAACCCAGACTATTTAGCAAAATAGTCGCTAAATAAGCATTCTGGGTGAATAAGCCTTAAACTTCATGGCATATTGAAAAGTATCCGATTTAGATGACTCAAACCCGCTTTCGCCGCTCACGAATAACCGTACTTGGTTTAATCCTGAGCCAGGCGCTCGGCCTGAATTCGTGGTCATCCCCTGCTTTTGCTCAGAGCCCTAAGGATGCCGCCAGACCAGCTTTACCGACGCCGCTTAGCGCATCATCATTGATTGGCCTAGAGCAGCCTCCAATATTTGCTCCTCCGCCACCGAAAGCCGCCCTTCCAACTAGCTCTGCGCCCTCTAACGTCACAGGCAATAAAGCCACTGAAAACAAAGCACAATTCAATAGTTTGATTCAGCTGTATCAAGAGGCAGCCTTTAGCGACCCCGTATTAAATGCTGCACGCTTTAGTTACCAAGCAAGCAAAGAGCTCTATTGGCAGGGTTTATCACTCTTGCTTCCTCAAGCAATTGCTACGCCTACCGGAACTCGCTATTACCAGCATGGTGTAAATACGACCCAAGTTTCTAATTCGCCAGGAAATTCACGGGTATTTGATCAAAAGAGTTATACGGTTACCTTAACGCAGCCCGTATTTAACGTAGCTGCACTTGAAGCATTCAAGCAGGGCGACTTGAATACCAAAATTGCAGACATGCGTTTTTATCTTGCACAACAAGACTTAATTATTCGCGTATCACAAGCTTATTTCGATGCACTTACTAGTCAAGACAACGTTGAGCTCTATCGCAATAAAAAGAGTCTGATTAAACAGCAACTTGATGTAGCGCAAGCCAAATTTGATGCAGGTCTTGCCACTATCGTTGACGTTAATACTGCTCAAGCTGCATTAGATTTAGCCAACTCACAAGAAATCGGAGCCCAAGCAGATCTTATTGTGAAAAAAGGTATCTTAGAGCAATTGGTTGGACGGCCAGTCGGGCCACTTCAACCCTTGGTAAAGGACGCTAAGATAGACGGAGTTCTCAAGGATCCTCACTCCAAAACGAAGGATGGCAAAGGCTATCCGATTGCCGACAGTGTTAACCCAACACTCCCGAAAGGTCAAACATTAGACGATTGGATCAATCAGGCTGAAGCAGCTAACTTTAACGTTTTAGCTGGCCAACTTTCCGTCAATTTAGCTGAGAGCACTTTTAGGGCATCACAAGCATTAAATTATCCTTCGCTCAATTTTGTTGGGACCAGTGGCTATAACACATCAAATGGAACTCCGAATAGTTATACGCCAAACAATACTAATGTCTACAACAATACGCTGGCATTACAAATGACTATTCCTCTAGTATCAGGTGGATTTAATAGCTCACTGATTAGACAAAATGCAGCTTTGCTTGATGTAGCGAAAGCAAACTATGACAATGCGCGTCGAACTGCGGCTCAAAGTACACGTGCTGCGTTTACTGGTTTTTATGGTGGTTTGGCTAGCGTTAAGGCCTATGAGGCCGCAGAAAAATCGTCGACCTCAGCTCTTGAATCTAGCAAGCTGGGATTCCAGGTGGGTACTTTAATCAATATTGATGTATTGATTGCGCTCGATACTGTCATCACCACAAGATCGCAACTTCTACAAGCACGTTACAGCACTATTCTGAACGCAATCAAATTGAAGGCGCATGCAGCCGCCTTAACGGATGAAGACTTAATAGCGATTAATGGCTTGTTGCGCTAAAGCCAATTAAGGCAATAAATCCAAAGAGGCATTAATAACCTCTAAGGCGCTAGGTGGAGATTCGATATCACCTACATTGCAAATAGTTTTTGCCCAATATCCTTCGGTTTTCCATCTTGGAGAATCACAATAAATTTCTACAGTGGGTTTGCCCAAAACGGCAGCCAAATGAGTAAGTCCCGTATCCACTCCCACTGTTAGAGCAGCCCCAGTGATAACAGAAAATGCCTCTTCAATAGAAAAAGCCGGGGGTACAAACGCATCCGGAATATGTTTGGCTAACTCTTGGCTGACCCTCTTTTCAGCAGCATTTCCCCATGGAAAGACGATCTGATATCCACGTCCAGCCAATTCTTTTCCAAGGGCAATCCAATTCTGATTAGACCAACGCTTACCCTCTCTCGCAGTGGAGTGAAAGCAAAGAACATAGGGCTTTTGCAAACCGACCATGGGCTTCTCAAGCAAAGACTGAGTATAGGTCTCTGGGTAAAACAGGGGAACATTTGTACGATCTATTAAGGGCCAATCTAAAGCCGAACTCATTACACACCGAGAGCGATCCACTGCATGACAATCCACGGGAACTTGAATGCACTGGTTATAAAACATTCGAGCAACTGGCTCATACCCGGAATATTGAGTGGCATTTGCCAGACCCGCAACCACCGTATTAGGCGTCTTCTTGGCTAGCGCACATACCAAAGCGGACTTTAATAAACCTTGCGTCTCAATAAGGCAATCGTATTGAACTAACTGCAACTCTCTCTTAAAAGCAAAAAATTGTTTCCAAGTCGATAACTTCAAAAGATGCTTTTTCCAGCGGCGTAAACCAAAAGGAATGATGCGATCAATCCCTTTAAATCCCGCTTGAGATACGAGGGGTGTAAGCAGATGAACATAGGCTTCTTCCACAACCCAATCAATTTGGGCATTTGGTAGGCGTGCGCGTAAATCCCAAACTATTGGCAAATTATGAAGGACATCCCCAAGTGAGGACAGTTTCACCAAGAGGATTTTGGGGTTTGAAAGATCTTGCTGGGCAGATAAATTGCTCATAGGAGCATTATCTTATCTTTTGGAAAATCTTAAAACTTAGGCGCAAGGTCCCATGGCAAGCCAGCAGCATCCTTTGCATTCATATTGAGCTGGATACCTGCTGTCAAGGGCCACTCAATGCCAACCGCTGCATCATTCCAAGCAAGGCAAGCTTCGCTTTGCGGGTGGTAATAATCCGTTGTCTTATAAAGGAACTCAGCTGTTTCAGAAAGTACCAAAAACCCATGGGCCAATTTTGGAGGGATCCACATTTGTTTTTGATTCTGGGCGCTTAACTCGGCTCCAACCCACTTTCCATAGGTGGGTGAATCTTTACGAATATCTACAGCCACATCAAAAACGCTACCAGCTACAACCCGAACCAATTTGCCCTGGGTCTTTTCTAATTGGTAATGCAAGCCTCGCAAAGTCCACTGATGAGAAAAGGAGTGATTGTCTTGTACAAACTCAACATCCAAACCAGTCGCCATTGCAAAATCTTCCGCATTAAATGATTCTGTAAACCAGCCGCGTTCATCACCAAATACTTTTGGTTCAATCACAAATACATCATGGATTGCGGTGGGTGTAACGAGCAACTTTGAACCCGAACTCATTAGACGCTCTTTTTTGCTGAGAGAGAAATAGGCTGTACAGAGGTATTGAGCTCTTTCACAATTTTGCTGAGGTACTGGCCATAACTATTTTTACTTAGGTGTGAGGCCACTTTGAGAACAGCTTCAGCACTAATCCACCCCTGACGATAAGCAATCTCTTCTGGACAAGCCACCATTAAACCCTGGCGCTTTTGGAGAGTAGCAATGAATCCAGCGGCATCTAATAAAGAATCATGCGTGCCAGTATCTAACCAGGCAAAGCCCCGACCCATGATTTCTACACTAAGCTCGTTTTTATCTAAGTAAACCCGATTGACATCGGTGATCTCGAGCTCACCACGTGCGCTTGGCTTAATAGCAGCGGCAATATCGCAAACCTGATTGTCATAGAAATATAAGCCTGTTACTGCGTAATTACTTCTTGGATTTAAGGGCTTCTCTTCAATCGAGAGTGCCTTGTAATCCTTATCAAACTCCACCACACCATAACGCTCAGGATCATTCACATGATAGGCAAATACAGTAGCTCCAACATTTCTATCGTCGGCACTATTGAGCTGATCAACCAGCTCATGGCCATAGAAAATATTATCCCCAAGAACTAAAGCGCTCGGATGATTGCCAATAAAATTTTTGCCTAATGTGAACGCTTGTGCCAGGCCATCTGGAGAAGGCTGAACGCAATACTCAATATTGAGTCCCCACTGAGAACCATCACCCAAGAGCTCAGAAAAACGCGGAGTATCGTGCGGGGTTGAGATCAATAAAATATCCCGAATACCCGCCAGCATTAAAGTGCTTAAAGGGTAATACACCATTGGCTTATCGTAGACTGGCATCAATTGTTTAGAGACTGCTTGAGTCACGGGATACAGACGAGTGCCAGAGCCCCCAGCCAAAATAATTCCCTTCCGATTCACCGCCATACTTTTACCTTTTAAATAAGCCCATCTTTGGCAAGCCTAATAACGTAAGACTGAACTTGTATAAGCCAAGCCTCGTTCCAATGCTGCAATTTTGACATATCGCCAATCTGCTCTAGGGCAAGCCGTAGCTTAGAGTTATCCATGCGGGAATTCATAGGTCTAGAGGCTGGTAATGGGTACTCTATAGCCAAAATAGGCTTGATAGCTTCTAGGCTCACTTTCAGCTTAATGCCTGCATCCAAGGCTGCCTGAGTTGCCACTCCTGCCAACCCATGCCATGTGGTCTCCCCAGAAGGAACCGCATGATAGATACCTGACGAAAATTTTCTGAGTTGCTTTTCCTGATCTAGAACCAAATCTAAGCTGACTCGAGCCAACCAATCCGCACTTGTTGGGATCCCAAACTGATCGTGGATGACCTTTAATTCTTCGCGTTCCCTTGCCAAGCGCAAGATAGTGCGAATGAAATTACTGCCCTCACCATAAACCCAACTGGTACGGAAAATAGCAAACTGTCCAGAAGATGCACCAGCGAAGACCTGCTCAATTCCCACTTCACCCGCTGCCTTGCTCTTGCCATAAGCGCTTAGGGGACTACGAAGATCGTCTTCAACATAAAGACCTTTTTTGCTCCCATCGAATACATAATCTGTGGAGAAATGCAAAAAAGTAGCGCCATGCGTAACTGCATAGAGTGCCATTAGCTCTGGTGCTTTTGCATTGATGGCGTAAGCTAGGTCTGCTTCTGATTCGGCCTTGTCTACTGCGGTATAGGCTGCAGCATTAATAATCAGATCCGGTTTTGATTGATTTAGTAAGTTTCTAATTGCATTAGGATTGCTTAAGTCACATTGATCTCGCCCAATATATTGAACTTGATTTTGTTCAGATAAAGAGTTGCCCTCAAAAAGACCTTGAAATGCCTTTCCTAGCTGGCCATCCTTACCAAATACGAGGATATTCATTTTTCTCGTTCTAAATCACTTAGTTGTACTGCTTCTGAACCCAGTCACGGTAAGAGCCGCTTACTACGCCCTCAATCCAAACAGGATTATCTAGGTACCACTGAACTGTTTTACGAATTCCGGTATCGAAAGTCTCAGCCGGACGCCATCCAAGCTCGTGCTCAACTTTACTTGCATCAATCGCATAACGGCGATCGTGACCGGGGCGGTCTTTAACGAAAGTGATCTGCTCAGCGTAGGACTTGCCATCAGCACGCGGCTTTAATTCATCCAAAATGTGGCAAATGGTATGCACCACCTCTATATTAGCCTTTTCATTCCAGCCACCAATGTTGTAGGTCTCGCCTAATTTTCCTATATCGAGTACTTTGCGAATAGCCGAGCAATGATCTCCAACATAAAGCCAATCTCTAACTTGCTGGCCATCACCATAAACGGGTAATGCTTTGCCATTCAGTGCATTCAAAATCACTAAGGGAATTAATTTCTCTGGGAAGTGATAGGGGCCATAGTTGTTGGAGCAATTAGTGGTTACAACCGGGAAGCCATAGGTATGGAACCAAGCGCGCACTAAATGATCTGATGCTGCTTTTGAAGCCGAGTAAGGGCTATTAGGTTCATAGGGAGTCAATTCAGTGAATGCCGGATCGGTTGCTGAGAGAGATCCATAGACTTCATCAGTAGATACATGATGAAAACGAAAGCTCTCCTTTGCCCCACCCTCAAGACTATTCCAATACTCGCGAGCACACTCGAGTAAATTGAATGTACCCACTATATTGGTTTGAATAAATTCTGCAGGGCCATGAATAGATCGATCCACGTGACTTTCAGCAGCAAAGTTAATAATGGCCCGCGGCTTGTGTTTAGCAAGCAATTCCTTTACGAGGGCTTGATTGCCGATATCGCCATGTATAAATAAATGTCTCTGATCACCCTTCAGTGGCTCTAGGGTAGTCAAATTACCTGCGTAGGTTAATTTATCGAGATTAAGAATCCCCTCAGCATTTGGATTTGCAAGCCAATCCAAAACGAAATTTCCACCAATAAATCCTGCACCACCAGTTACCAAAAGCATTATATTGACTCCATCTATACTGGGCCTATAAACATAAACCGTATAAAAATTAGTTTGCCTCACATATAATAAGGCATAGACGTGTATACGCCGCCATCAAACACAGAATATATCACTCGCCCAAAAAACGAAAATGATAATACTCTATGAAGGCAAAAGGCTCGAAAATAAATTCAATAGAAAGTAAAGCGCTTTGAATTCGCTACCTTGATCCCCGAACAAAGAATATTGAAAATACGACATGAAAAAAATCATACTCTTTCGAATTAGTAGCAGAGGTTATCCAAAATCAAAAGTTGATGGCATAAGCAAATATGATTCTCTCAATAATCTCACTTCAGTATTCAAGGACTGGGAGATCATTTGTGTTGCAGATAATTGTGACGAAGAACTTTTAGAAAACCTCAAGACTAAATATCAATTTAGCGAACTTTACACCACTAATTTAGGGAACCCTGGATCATTTTGGAAGCTTTATGAAATAGGTCTTACAAAAGCAAATGATAACGATTGTCTCTATTTCATTGAGGATGACTATCTTCATAAGCCAAATGCCCCAGAAATATTGTTGGAGGGGCTGAGGTGGTTTGACTATGTCACTTTATATGATCATCCTGACAAATATCGGAATAGCAATATGCCACTAAATCCATATGCAAAAATGAATCAATACTCAGAACCTACTGAGGTCATTGAAGGCCCGCTCTCTGTATGGCGCACAACGAACTCGACTACCATGAGTTTTGCTTTAAATGGCAAAACCCTTAAGGAAGATAAAGATATTTGGTCAATCACTGGAACTGCGAATAGAGATGTTGACTTCGATATCTTTTGTACCTTAACCAAACAAAAGACCTTGTTAAAAAAACGTTTTCTGAAGCAACTGCCATTTAAGCATGCCTTTAGAAAAAAATTGCGGCGCTATCTTGGCGTATCCATTCCAGGAAACGCTTTGCATCTGGAGCAGGCGTACCTAAGACCTCAGGATATCAGCAGATTTCTTGAAGGCCAGTGAGCGCTATATAAAAATGCTATACGCCAATTTTATACAACTAGACCGTATTCAGAACTCTGCATTTGATGTTTTCAATCACCACCTCTATGAGCCAAGCTATACCCCTGTCCCAATCAGAAATCTTTTCTTAGAGCATGGCATTGAACTGAATACTCCCGACTTAAACGTAGGAAGGCACGCAATCTTTAATCTGTTTTCAGATGGTCAAGCAGGGGCGCTTCCTGAGGGAATTAACTATCTTATGGCAATTGAGAACCCTTACATAACGAGCCAAAATGCTGACATTGAATATCTCAGTAAATTCAAAAGAGTTTTTACCTTTAACCGTAACTTAGTTCAACTGCCAAATGTGACACAGATTTTCTTGCCCAATCGCATCAGGGTAGAAAATTTTTCTAGATACGATGAGCGACCCTTATTTTCCTGCCTGATCAACTCAAACAAGACTTTTCCGTTCTCACTAAACTCTGATCTCTATTCGGAGAGAATTAATACGATCAGATGGTATGAGGCGAATCAACCGCTTGATTTTCATCTTTACGGTATGGGCTGGGATAAACCACTACGGGCATACTCCTTTAAAAATAAAGTAATTCGTAGAATTCAGCGGCTCGGTACTCAGCTATTTGCTTACAAGCCATTTCCAAGCTTTCGCGGTGAAGTTGAGAATAAACACATGATCCTAACCAAAGCTAAATTTGCTTACTGCTATGAAAATGTGAGTGATCTGCCTGACTACATCACTGAAAAAATATTTGATTGCTTTTTTAGTGGTTGCGTGCCGGTATATTGGGGCTCTGAAACAATCAAGGAGCACATCCCTACAAATTGCTTTATTAATAGAGGTGACTTCGAAGACACGTCGCAAGTGCATCAATTTCTAAAAGAGATGGATGAAAGCACCTATCATACATACCAATCTAACATCAAACAATATCTCTTAAGTCCAGAAGCTAAGAAATTTGATATCAATCATTTTTCGAAAACGATTGTAAATACGATATTGTCAGATCTTCACTTAAATCATCAAAGTTAATTGATTTTTAAATTGCAATATTCATGAAACCTTCTTACCGTTTCCATATTTTCCTCATTTAGCTCCACTAAATGCTGTCTGAGATTGTTTTTGCTTGATTCAACCCAATCTTGATCATCAAAACCATAAGCCACCCCATTAATACGGTTGACCTTGATTAAATGATCTTTGGAAAACTCACCGTCAGCATCAGGAATAATGATCGATTTACATCCCGATAATGCTGCCTGAAGAGAAATGAAGGTCATGTGATCATATGAAATAAATGTTTCAATGCTATTAAAGAATTGCGCCATTTCATCATAAGTACTGCTCTCAAGTATTTCGTCAGCTTTGACAAAGTCAGTGGGATGTTGATCTAGCTTCTTATAAAAACCTTTTCTAACAAGAAAAGCGCCGCCCTTTCTATTCGCCAGTCCTTTATCGACAAATTTAGTCAATTGAGTTTTAAGATCAATCGCAGTTAATATACCTTGGATCTGATATTCAGGATTCACTTTATAAAAATCGTGATATAAAAAAATATGATCTGTTTTCTCAAAAATGCCATCACCCCCACATACTCCTGGGGTATTTAGAATCCATCTCACCACATGCTTTGCTTTTAAAGGATTTCCTTTGGTTGATTCAGGGTAAATAACAACCGTTTTATTCCTATCGAAAAATCGCCAAAGCAACTTAGGAAACATCCTCAATAAAGTGCGGGCAATCTTTCGCTTGAAAGTCTTGGGAATTGCTTCATCTTTTAAATGGCTCAAGACACGATAAAGTCTGTCATACCATCCATATTGCAAGAAAAAAGGTGCGTCTAAATCAATTTTTTTAGCGTACCAAATTGGATTTGTGACACTAGTAGTGACGTAAACTTCATCCTCTCCAAGATCATGCAGACAATCTGCCAAATAGTGCATGGCACAAACTCCGCCTACGTTTTTATCAAACTCAGAGATATAGATAAGATAGCTTAGGGGCATAGTCTAGATTTGAACAGAATTAGCCTTAACTTCCAAAACTGCCTACGAAATTTCCAACGAAATTGAATTCTCTCGCCAATCATATTGGCAGCAGAGATTTTCTTTAATTCGATAAGATTAAAGGCAAGATCGTAACTATCTAGCCCTTGGAATATGGAGGAATTACTTATTCTTACGAACTCCTCTAACTCTGCGTCATCAAGAACAAAAGCAAAATTAAATAATCCATGAAATCCAAATGCAGAATGCCAAGCAGTACGCTCCACAGCAAATCGCTCCGCCATCTCTACTGGAGCAAATTGAATGCCACATTCCTGTTCGAGAAAATACCTGTTATCAGCGCAGATGCAATAATCTTCTGGATGTCTTTTAATAAATCCTGGGCGTTTAATTGCCTGCAAAAGCTTCACTGAGCGCAACGAGAATCCGCCGTTACCTACAGGCGTTTCTGGGTGATGCGGCCAGACTGGACCTATATAGTCATAATCCAGAAATTCATTTTGCCAAAGATTGGGTTTAATAATAAAACTATCCCACTGAATGACTAAGACATGGGATCCAGCAACATACTGATCTATGCCAGTTAATAGTAGATCCGAATAGTCCTTAGTGCTTTGAATGGGCGGAGCCTGAACATACTCAATATCTAATCTTCTATTTCTAACCAAATCGATATTTGTTATGAGTACCACTTTAGCGAAGCGAGTCTCCCTCAGGCACCGATCTATTGCCCAATGCGCTAATTCAGGATCCCTCGTTTCAACACAAAGTAATGTGACATTAGATAAGTTCAGCATTACTTTTTAGTTTTTATCAGTTGGTGAATTAAATGAAGCCTAGCAGCAAAGACAATTTGAATTGAATTTTTTTAAGCATCCGCTTGACAGACCGCCAGGCCAATGAAGGAAAGCTCTTCTTAGATGGGCCATAGTCACCCCAGCTCTCCCAATTTGATTGGTATACAACTCCTAAATAATCATGGGCCAAAATATCCTCTTTGTAACCCAAGACTTGGTGTGCCCACAACTGATGCTCATAGTGGTAATGCATAAATAATTGCTCACGAGGATAAATTGGAATCGCACGGAAATTGATCAGCGATTCGCCATACCAAGTAAATTCTGAACCACAAAGTAATACAGCATCCAGGAAGTTCATATGATTGGGGGTCAGGTAATTCTGATCTAAAGACTCCCAAACTTTTCTACTCCAGAGAAATGGAGCGTAGCCAAAGTCATAAGTTACCCCTTTTCGCCCTAGAGCAGCCTTTATCGGCTCGCGGTCGGCTAAAAAATGCTGGCGAATTTTCTTTGGACCGAATCTTTCGGTAGCCTGAAGAACGTCGCGACCCTCATGGATAATTGAATAAGGTATATTGCCAGTGAAAATGAAGTCACCCTCATCAAAATCACGGATAAAGATGCAGTCTGCATCTAACACCAAATAATTTTCTGAAATACCTAACCTCCAGAACTCTGACTTAATTACTTGCTGCCTTAAACCACCACGAATTCCATAAAGCTGTTTAATATTTAATTTTGGATTAGTCGCAAAGATATCTTTTTCATCAAAAATAATGACGTCAAAGTCTTTTAAATATTCCCTGAATAAATCAACATCGTCAGTTGGAACTGAAATATAGAAAGGAATGTTGCCCTTGTTATGCTTTCGGATGCTTTGCGCAAGCTTAACCGTTCTTTTCAAATCCTTACGGAAGGTGCAGCAATAGAGAACAAAATTCAGCATATTTATCTTAAAGAGTGATGGTTTGCAGAGCTAACTGGGTTTTGCACAATATTTAAGATTGTAGCGACTGCCTGGCTTACTCCAATAGGATTACCATTGGGAACAGATAAGCGCTTTTGCTCCCAGTCCAACCAGATTCTTTCTAGGGTCATATTGATGCCTTCAGCATCTCCATCATGGCTTAAATATCCGCCGCGCTCAGATAGCATTTGATCTAACTGTGGGTTGCGATGAGTAATAGCCCAAATTGGACGTCCCGTCCAGAGGTATTCATAGAACTTAGATGGGATATATTCGGCACACCATTCATCATTGCCATGCAACAGAAGTAAAACATCTGCCTCCTGCATTTTCTCGACCACCCTCTCCCGACCCGACCTACCAGATATCGGATCTTTTTCAAGTCTGCCATGAGCTAGCAATACATCCTTGAAACCAAACTGATCGATTGCATCGGCCGTCAAAACATCTAAAGGAGCCCCGTAAGCATGTACGCGAATATGTTGGCGTGCCTGTGGGAATTTTTTTAATAGCTCATTTACAGCATTTAAAATGGTGGAAAGTGATCGGTCTTTTGCCAAAGATCCAAAATGACACAGATTGAGAGTGTCACTATATATATGGGAATTCGCAGATGTTGATCCTCCAGGAGGGTTGGCCCCCGGAAGCACCATCAATCCATGGGCATTGCCTGGTGTATTCAAATTCACATTTCGCGCTTTAGCATAATGTAAAGCGCCATCAGTGAACCACCATACAAAATCAGCATGGCGAATGATGCTCTTTTCTAAGGATTGCCGAAATTGTGCAT